>Ga0056108_1000258_pt1 | contig 18195 bp, 17 predicted proteins | sample WorMetG1BERMUDA1_FD_83875 | JGI IMG/M metagenome (GOLD analysis project Ga0056108, IMG submission 83875) | Marine gutless worms symbiont microbial communities from Max Planck institute for Marine Microbiology, Germany - Inanidrilus... ... | reverse complement strand
TCCGCAGGCTCCGCCAATGCTCGACCGCACGATCCCAATGCTCGCCCTTCGGCGCCATCGGCCGGTCCTTGAGATAGGCAAAGGCCTTGTCATCCGGCGCCACCAGACCGGCGCGCGCGCCGGCCTCGATGGACATGTTGCAGACGGTCATTCGGCCTTCCATCGACAGTTCGCTGATTGCCTGTCCGGCATATTCGATGACATGGCCGGTGCCGCCGGCGGTGCCGATCTCACCGATGATCGCCAGGATCACATCCTTGGCCGTAATGCCGTCGGGGAGGCTGTTGTCGACGCGCACCAGCATGTTCTTGGCTTTTTTCTGGATCAGCGTCTGTGTCGCCAGCACATGTTCGACTTCCGAGGTGCCGATGCCGTGGGCGAGCGCACCGAAGGCGCCGTGGGTCGAGGTATGGCTATCGCCGCAGACGATCGTGGTGCCTGGCAGGGTAAAGCCCTGTTCCGGGCCTACAATATGCACGATGCCCTGGCGCTCGTCGTTTTCGTGGAAATACTCAACGCCGAATTCGGCGGCATTGCGGGCCAGCGCCTCGACCTGGATGCGGCTTTCCTCGTTTTTGATACCGTGTTTGCGATCGGCTGTGGTCGGCACGTTGTGGTCGACGACGGCCAGCGTGCGCTGCGGGTGACGCACGCCGCGTCCGGCATTGCGCAGACCTTCAAAGGCCTGCGGGCTGGTCACTTCGTGAACCAGATGGCGATCGATATAGAGCAGGCAGGTGCCATCCTCCTGCTCGTTGACGACGTGTTCGTCCCAGATCTTATCGTAAAGCGTTCTTGGCTGAGTCATGGTTTCAACTGTTCAATGGACGTTGGAAGCGGAGCGGGAGGCGTGCGGTTCAGGGGCAGCCGTCGGCCTGTTGCAATCGGGCGAAAAACCGGCCCGGCAGCCGTTTGTGATCATGCATCGGCAGATAGTCGATCGACGCCCCGCAACGCACGCGGCCCGTATCGTCGATACCGATCCTGATCAGGTTTCTCATCATCGCGCGTTCTTACCAAGCTTTCCGCCGCGCCGCAACGAACGCAGCGGGCCCAAAACCGCCGGCTTGCTCATTTTGTCGATGCCTGCCGGCGACGTTCCGCCTGCCGCATCCGCCGCTCCAGCGCCCGCAGCACCAGCGACAGACTGACGGTCAACAGAAGATAGATATAGGCGACGATGGAATAGGTTTCAAAGAAGCGGAACGAACCGGACGCATAGACCTTTCCCATCTGCGTAAGATCGGCGACGCCGAGCACCGAGACCAGGGACGAATCCTTGACCATGGCGACGAAGTCATTGCCAAGCGGCGGCAGGATGGTGCGCAGCGCCTGCGGCATGACGATCAGCCGAAAGCGCTGCCAGCGGTTGAGGCCGAGCGCCTTGGCCGCCTCGATCTGGCCAATATCGACCGACTGGATGCCGGCACGGAACACTTCGGCGATGAACGCGGAATAGCCGATCATCAGCGAGATGATGGCGCGCCACAACAGCGACAGGTCGCGCACCATCATGGGCTCAATCAGGCCGAGTTCCTGCAGCGGCGTGGTCAGCCAGTTCCATGCGACGACGAAACCCGGCGCACCGACGAAAGCGACATAAAACAGCAGCACCAGGATCGGGATGCCGCGGATGATCTCGACATAGAACCGGGCGATCTGGCGAAGCACCAGGGAGCCGGACAATGCCATCACCGCAAGCAACAACCCCAGCGCCGAGGCCAGCGCAAAAGCGACTGCGGTGACGAATATGGTGATCCAGACACCGCGCGAAACGATGGCCATCACCTCGGTATAGAGGGTGTTGGTGGCGATGATGACCGCAACGGCGACAGCGATGGTGACGGCCGCCACCAGCCAATAGGGGAAGTCGGTATCGCCGGACGCTCTGCTGTTCAGCATCGATGCGGGCGGCGGCTCACGGCCGCCCGCCGGATCCGCGCGGATGGCCGGCTCACTGTCCGAGTTCGTATTCGAGGAACCACTTGGTGTTCAGCGCGTCGATCGTCCCGTCCGCCTTCATCGCGGCGATCGCCGCGTTGATGGGCGCGACCAGATCGGACCCTTTCGGGAAGATGAAGCCGAAATCCTCGGTGCCCATCGGGTCGCCGACCAGTTTGAGCGCGCCGTCGGAGGCCCTGACATAACCTTCGCCGGCCGTTCCGTCGGTCAGCACCAGATCGACATCGCCGGCTCTCAGCGCCTGGACCTGCGCGCCGAAGGTTTCGAACAGCTTGATGCGCGGGTTTTGCTCGTTGCCATCGAGAACGTCATAGACCGCGACGTAAAACGGTGTCGTTCCAGCCTGGGCACCGATCAGCCCGTCCTCCATCGCCGCGAAGCTCCCGGCGTCGGAGAACCGCTGCTCGTCGCCGCGCACCAGCATGAACATCTCCGAACGCATATAGGGTTCGGAGAAATCGACCTTCTCCTTCCGGTCTTCCTTGATGGTGATGCCGGTCATCCCGACATCGTATTGCCCGTCGGACACGGCCTGTATCATCGCATCCCAGCTGACATTCCGATAGTCGACCTCGGCATTGAGCCGCCTCGCGATCTCGTCCATCGCGTCATATTCCCAGCCGATCTGATCGCCCGTCCTGGGATCGATGAATTGCAGCGGCGGATAGGCGTTTTCGGTGACCACGACGACGGTCCTGCCGTCAAGATTTGGCAGTTCGGCGGCGGACGCCGCGATTGGTGTGAAGGCGAGCGCGAGCGTGACCGCGATGATGGATCTGAAGAATGGCATGAAGACCTCCCTGCTGTCTGTGTGCCCCGCATGGAGAGCGCGGTGATCTGTTGAAAAAGAATGTCACAAAGACAGTGCACCGCACAAGACGGCGCGAGAGGCGGGCGCGTCTAAAGGCGCGCGTTTCTCCTCGAAACGCACGTCATTCTTCGCGTCAATCGCTGATGGAGGGCCTATTCGGCCGGCTTTTCGGCCTCGGCCGCATCCTGGGCGGCTTTTTCGGCCGCTTCCTGAGCGGCTTTCTCGGCCGCCAGCGCCTCGGCGGCGGCGACCTTCTCAGCCTCGATGCGTGCCTTTTCCGCGGCCAGCGCCTTACGCTCGGCCTCGTTCAGCTTGCGCGTGCGGATATTGGTGTTTTCGACGATACGGGCGGACTTGCCGCGGCGCTCGCGCAGATAATACAGTTTGGCGCGGCGCACCTTGCCGCGGCGAACGACCTCGACGCCCTCGACCATCGGCGAATAGACCGGGAAAACGCGCTCCACACCTTCGCCATAGGAAATCTTGCGGACGGTGAAACTCTCATTGATGCCGCTGCCGGAGCGGGCGATGCAGACGCCCTCATAGGCCTGTACGCGGGTGCGGCTGCCCTCAGTGACACGCACCAGAACGCGAACGGTGTCGCCCGGCGAGAATTGCGGGAGGGTGCGCTTGGCTTCTATTCTTGCGGCCTCTTCGGCCTCGAGTGCACGGATGATATCCATGATCCAAACCTCTCATTCTTCTGAAACGGCCAGAGCGCCCTTTCGAACCCGTTGGATCGATGCCTCCGGGCGTCGCCGTTGCGGCGCGAGCGTGTTCACCATTCTTTGCTTGGTGGTTGTCGGATGTCCCGATCGCAGGCGCACATACACCATAGCGGTCCTGCTGTCATCCCTCGGGCGGCCTTTTTTTGCGCGGTGCAAGGTCCGGACGCCGCTCCGCGGTCAGCCTTTCGGCTTCGCCCCGGCGCCAGGCTTCGATCGCCGCGTGGTTGCCGGACAAGAGCACCGCCGGAATGGCAACCCCCTCCCACTCTTGCGGCCGCGTGTAATGGGGATGTTCCAGAAGGCCGTCCTCGAAGCTTTCCGACATAGCCGACTGCGCGTTGCCCATCACGCCCGGCAGCAAGCGGACGATGGCATCGATCAGCACCAGGGCGGCCGGCTCGCCGCCCGACAGAACATAGTCGCCGATCGACACCTCCTCCAAGTCGCGCCGGTCGATCACGCGCTGGTCGACGCCCTCGAACCGGCCGCAGACGATGACGACTCCGGTGCCGCCGGCGAGATCGCGCACGCGCGCCTGGGTGAGCGGTCGTCCGCGCGGGCTCATCAGCAGCCTTGGCCGCGGATCGTCCGGCGGACTGACCGCGTCGACCGCCGCGGCGAGCACGTCCGGCTTCAGCACCATCCCGGCGCCGCCACCGGCCGGCGTGTCGTCGACACTGCGGTGGCGATCCCGCGCGAAGTCGCGGATCTGCACCGTTTCAAGCCGCCAGTCGCCGCGTTCCAGCGCGCGACCGGCGAGCGACTGGCCCAGATGCCCAGGAAACATCTGCGGATAGAGGGTGAGGATGCTCGCCTTGAACGTCATGGCTTGTTCCCGCCGGACGGTTTCGGCCGTCGCTTGCGGCTGCCTGGCCCCTTCGGCGCATCCATATCGTCCAGTCCGGCGGCAACGGGGTCGACCCGGACGAACCCGCCCTTCAGATCGATCTCCGGCACGGCGGCCCGCGAAAACGGGATCATCACGGCCCGTCCGCTTTCAAGCACGAGGTCGAGAATATCACCGCCGCCGAAATCATGCACCGCGCGGACGGTTCCAAGGATCCCTCCGGTTGGATCGCGCACGGCAAGGCCGATCAGGTCGGTCTGGAAGAATTCGTCTTCCTCCAGCTCAATGTCCGGCAGCCGGTCGCGGGTCACATAAAGCGACACGCCGTTCAGACGCTCGGCGGCCTCGCGGCTGCCGATTCCGGAAAGACGCATCACCACGGCATTCTTCGCAGGCCTGACCGCGAGCACTTCATAGGCCGCGCCCGCATCGTCCTGCAGCGGGCCATAGGCGCCCACAGCCAGCGGATCGTCGGTCAGGGCCCGGGCGCGCATCTCGCCGCGCAACCCGTGCGCAGCACCGATCACCGCTATCAGCACCAGGTCGCCACGCTCCGTCATTACCGCCACCGCGCTGCCGTCCGCAGCTTGGACCGGACGGCCTGAGTGTCATGCCGGCGCAAATCGCGGCCGAACCTATTCGGCGGCCGCCTCGGCAGCGGCCGCTTCCTCGGCCTTGGCCTTCTGCTCGTCAAGCCGCTCCTGCGCCTTCTTGCCGGGCAGGGCTTTTTTCGGATTGCTGCGGGCCGGACGGTTTGCCAGACCGGCGGCATCGAGAAAACGCAGCACCCGGTCCGTCGGCTGGGCACCCTGTTGAAGCCAATGCTTGACGCGTTCCTCGTCGAGCGTCACCCGCGCGCCGTCCTTGGGCAACATCGGGTCCCACTTGCCGAGTCTTTCGATGAAACGGCCGTCCCGCGGCGCGCGTACATCGGCGACCACGATGTGGTAGTAGGGGCGTTTTTTTGACCCGCCACGGGCCAGACGCATTTTCAATGCCATGATCAGTTCCTTCAAATGTGGCAATGGTGGTGTGGTTCTTGCCGGCCGCTTTGTGCGGCGGCGATGGATTGCGGGCGCTCAGGTCCTGTCCAGCGCGCGATCGCGAATGGCTTCGTGATGCCGGATGACCTCCTTGATGATGAAGTTCAGGAAAGCCTCGGCAAAATCGGAATCGAGATCGGCCTCGTCGGCCAGTCGCCGCAGCCGCGCCACCTGGCGCTTTTCGCGCTCCGGATCGGCGGGCGGCAGATCGAATTCGGCCTTCAGCCGCCCCACCGCCTGGGTGCAGCGGAAGCGTTCCGCGAGAATGTGAATCAGCGCCGCGTCGAAATTATCGATCGAACGGCGCAATTCGGCCAGACGCTGCATCGGATCCGTCGTCATGGGCCCCTCACTTCTTCTTCTTTGGCAGACCGGGAAGCCCGCCCGCACCCGGCAGCGCCGGACCGCCGAGGCCCGGCAGGCCGCCGCCGAGACCGGGCAGGCCGGGGCCCTTGGCAAGGCCGGCAGCCGCCGCTTGTTTCTCGATCGCCCTCAACTGTTCGGGATCGAGGGCCGAAGGGTCGGGCATGCCACCCGGCATGCCCATATTGCCGCCGAGCCCGCCCATCATCTTGCCGAGCAGGCCGGCCTTCTTGCCTTTGCCGCCCATCGCCTTCATCATGTCGGCCATCTGCCGGTGCATTTTCAGCAATTTGTTGATTTCGGCGGCATTCGTGCCGGATCCCGCGGCAATGCGCTTCTTGCGCGAATGTTTCAGGATCTCCGGGCTGGCCCGCTCCCGGCGCGTCATCGACGAGATGATCGCCAATTGCCGTTTGAAGACGGCATCGTCAAGGCCGGCCGTGGCAATCTGGTTCTTCATCTTGCCCATGCCGGGCATCAGCCCCATCAGACCGCCCATACCGCCGAGCTTCTGCATCTGGCGCAACTGGTCGGCAAGATCGTTGAGGTCGAACTTGCCGGCCTTCATGCGCTCGGCCATGACCTGCGCCTTCTCGGCGTCGATGGTCTCGGCCGCTTTCTCGACCAGCGAGACGATGTCGCCCATGCCGAGGATGCGGTCGGCAATGCGCTTGGGATGGAATTCCTCGAGCGCGTCCATTTTCTCGCCGGTGCCGATCAGCTTGATCGGCTTGCCGGTGACGGCGCGCATCGACAGCGCCGCACCGCCACGGCCGTCGCCGTCCATGCGGGTCAGCACCAGGCCGGTAATGCCGACACGTTCGTCGAAATTGCGGGCCAGATTGACGGCGTCCTGGCCGGTCAGCGCATCGGCCACCAGCAGGATCTCATGCGGCGCCGCCTTGGCCTTGATGTCGGCCATCTCGACCGTCAGCGGCTCGTCGATATGGGTGCGCCCGGCGGTGTCGAGGATGACGACGTCATGGCCACCGAGCTTGGCAGCCTGCACGGCGCGCGCCGCGATCTCGGTCGGCGACTGGCCCGCGACGATCGGCAGGGTGTCGATCGATGCCTGCTCGCCGAGCTGCCGCAACTGTTCCTGGGCGGCCGGCCTGCGTGTATCGAGCGAGGCCATCATCACTTTCTTCTTGTCGCGCGCCGTCAACCGCGCGCCGATCTTGCCGGTGGTGGTGGTCTTGCCGGAGCCTTGCAGGCCGACCATCATGATGACCACAGGCGCCGGCGCATTGAGGTCGATCGGCACGCCCTCCGCGCCCAGCATCTCGACGAGCTCGTCATGGACGATCTTGACCACCATCTGGCCGGGCTTGATGGATTTGAGGACCTCGGCGCCGACCGCTTTTTCCCGCACCTTGTCGGTAAAGCCGCGCACCACGTCGAGCGCCACATCGGCTTCCAGCAGCGCCCGCCGCACCTCGCGCAACGCCGCCGAAACGTCCTTTTCCGACAGCGCGCCGCGACCGGTCAGTCCGCTGAAAATGGAACCCAGGCGATCCTGCAGGCTTTCAAACATCCACCAATCCTCTTCCTTCAAGGTCCGTGCCCTGAAAGATCGTGAGCCCGCACCGTCTTGACAACCCTTGGATCCGAAGACGGCCGCGCATGCGGCCAAAGCACAAAAGCACCCGGGGGCGCATCGCGCTGCCGGGTGGTGGCTTCCGGGATCTCTTTACACCTTTTCGGGTCCCGGTCAGCGGCTCGGAGTGGTCAACTCGTCGCGGAAGTGCTGCGGATAAACAGGATCGCGGCCGAAATGTCAAGCGGCGGCCGCGCTGTCGAGACGTCTGTGGTAGTCCGCCGACGCCATGGGTCGATCCGGTTTCGATGATGGCGCGACGGCGCGCTCCTCGCGCTATTGTTTCAGAGCACGCTGGACATCGCTTCTGCCCACCATATTACGGTCCAGTCGATCTGGTAATTTGACCGCGGTTCCGCCATATAGGCCGCATGATGAAGGACGGGCCGATGGCTGACTGGGTTCATTTCACCAAAATGAACGGTCTGGGCAACGAGATCCTCGTGGTCGACATGCGCGGCCGCGACGGCACCGTCACGCCGTCGGCGGCGATCGCGCTTGCCGGCGATCCGGCAACCGCCTTCGACCAGATCATGGCGGTGCACGATCCGAGACGATCCGGCACGGACGCCTATCTCGACATCCTCAACGCCGACGGCTCGATGGCTCAGGCCTGCGGCAACGGCATGCGCTGCGTGGTGCGCCGGCTCGCGGCCGAAACCGGGCGCAAGACCTATCGCCTGGAAACCGTCGCCGGCCTGCTGCAGGCGCGCGAGCACGACGATGGCATGATCGACGTCGATATGGGCGCACCGGAATTCGCCTGGGACCGCATCCCGCTGGCGCGACCGATCGAAGACACGCGCGCGATCGATCTGCAGATCGGTCCGGTGGACGCGCCGGTGCTGCATGCGCCCTCGGCGGTCTCCATGGGCAATCCGCACGCGGTTTTCTGGGTCGAGCGGGACGTCTGGTCCTATGCGCTGGAAACCTACGGCCCCCTGCTCGAATCCCATCCGCTGTTTCCCGAACGGGCCAATATCTCCATCGCCCGCATCCGGCCCGACGGTGCGATCGACCTGCGCACCTGGGAGCGCGGCGCGGGCCTGACCCGGGCCTGCGGTTCGGCCGCCTGTGCCGCCGCGGTCGCCGCGGCCCGCCTTGGCCGCGCGCCCCGTCAAGTGACCGTCCATGTCCCGGGCGGCCCGCTCGACATCGACTGGCGCGAGACGGACGGACACGTGATCATGACCGGCCCGGCGGAAGAGGCGTTTTCGGGCGTGCTGGACCCGGCCAGCGGCGCCTGGCGCGCGGAAGCGACAGCGGCGCGGGAGCGGCAACCATGAGCGGTGTCGACATCATTACCTTCGGCTGTCGGCTCAACACCTATGAATCGGAGGTCATGCGGCGGCAGGCCGAAACGGCCGGGCTCAACAACGCAGTGCTGATCAACAGTTGCGCGGTCACCGGCGAAGCCGTGCGCCAGGCCAAACAGGCGATCCGCCGCGCGCGGCGCGAAAACCCGCAGGCCCGCATCATCGTGACCGGCTGCGCCGCCCAGACCGAGGCGGCCGCCTTCGCCGCCATGGACGAGGTGAACGCGGTGCTCGGCAATGAGGAGAAGCTGAAGGCGGGGAGCTATCGTGCGCTGCCCGATTTCGGCGTCGCCGCAGAGGAGAAAATCCGCGTCAACGACATCATGAACGTGCGCAGCAGCGCGCCGCAGATGGTTGACGCGATCGAGGGGCGCGCGCGCGCCTTCGTGCAGGTACAGAACGGCTGCGACCACCGCTGCACCTTCTGCATCATCCCCTATGGCCGCGGCAATTCCCGCTCGGTGCCGATGGGTGCCGTGGTCGATCAGGTCGACCGACTGGTCGGCAACGGCTATCGCGAGGTGGTGATCACCGGCGTCGACGCCACCAGCTACGGCGCCGACCTGCCCGGCCGGCCGACGCTCGGAAAACTTGCCCGCACCATCCTGGCCCGTGTTCCGTCACTCGAGCGGCTGCGCCTGTCCTCGATCGATTCCATCGAGGCGGATGCGCATCTGATGGCGCTGATTGCCGAGGAAGAACGCTTCATGCCCTACCTGCACCTGTCGCTGCAGCATGGCGACGACATGATTCTCAAGCGGATGAAACGGCGGCATCTGCGCGCCGACGCGGTGGCCTTCTGCCACCGGGTGCATGCGCTGCGGCCCGGCATGGCGCTGGGCGCCGATCTGATCGCCGGTTTCCCGACCGAAACGGACGACATGTTCGACAACGCGCTGTCGCTGATCGATGCCTGCGACCTCGCTTTCCTGCACGTCTTTCCGTTCTCGCCGCGCGAGGGAACGCCGGCGGCGCGCATGCCACAGCACGACCGTGCGACGATCAAGGCGCGCGCCGCAAGGCTGCGCGAAAAGGGCTGCGAAGCCTATCGCAACCATCTCGACCGAATGGTCGGCTCCGACCAGAAAGTGCTGATCGAACGGCCAAGCCTCGGCCGCACCGAGAATTTCACGCGTGTGCGTCTTGACGGCGGCACGCCCGGCACGGTGATCGGGGTGACGATCACCGGTCATGACGGCGACCGTCTGCTGGCGACGACATGCAGCGATCGCCGGCCGGGCGATCACCAACCGGCGCAAGCCGCGGCCTGACGGCGGAGCGACAGGACACAGCATGGCTCTGGGCTTCATCAAAAAGGCGTTTTCCTTCGGCAAGAAGAAGGTCGTTGAGGAAGCGGACGAGGCGACCGGGACCGACGCGGCCGCTCCTGAAGAGACGCCCGCGCCGGAAGCGCGGACAATCGCGGAACCGGCTCAGAAGCCGGAGCCCGTCAAGACGGATGTCACGCCGGCGGAAACCAAGCCCCCGCCGCCGCCATCGACGGATCCGTCGCCGGATCCGGCCTCCGCCAAAATGTCCGTTGCCGACGGCGTCACGCGCGGCGCAGGCCCTGCGGAGCCCGATGTCGACAGCGGCTCCCGTCCCGCCTGGTTCGGCCGGCTGCGCCAGGGCCTGTCACGCACCTCGTCGCAATTGACAAGCCAGATCTCCGGCGTCTTCAACCGTCGCAAGCTCGACGAGGATACGCTTCAGGACCTGGAGGATGTGCTGATCCAGTCCGATCTCGGTGTCGAGTCGGCGATGCGCATCACCGATGCGCTGGCCTCCGGCCGCTATGGACGCGACATTTCGACCGATGAGGTGCAGGCCATCCTGGCCAGCGAAATCGAGGCGGTGCTACAGCCCGTCGCCAAACCGCTCGAACTCGATCTCAGCCACAAGCCGCATGTCATTCTGGTGGTCGGCGTCAACGGCACCGGCAAAACGACGACCATCGGCAAACTCGCCGCCAAACTCACCGATGGCGGCGTCAGTGTGATGCTGGCCGCCGGCGACACGTTCCGCGCGGCGGCCATCGAACAACTGAAAATCTGGGGCGAACGTACCGGTTCGCCGGTCGTGTCGTCGAAACTGGGCGCCGACGCGGCGGGCCTTGCCTGGGACGCCTACGAAAAGGCCCGCGCGGCCGGCAGCGACGTGCTGATCATCGACACCGCAGGACGCCTGCAGAACAAGGCCGAACTGATGGCGGAGCTTGAAAAGATCGTCCGGGTCCTCGGCAAGCAGGACGCGGAAGCGCCGCACACCGTATTGCAGACGCTGGACGCGACCACTGGACAGAACGCGCTCAGCCAGGTGGAGATCTTCCGCAATGTCGCAGGCGTCAACGGGCTGGTGATGACCAAGCTCGACGGCACGGCGCGCGGCGGAATCCTGGTGGCCATTTCCGCCAAACACCAACTGCCCATTTACTTTGTCGGCGTCGGCGAGGGGGTCGACGATCTGGAACCCTTCGCGGCGAAGGATTTCGCCACGGCCATCGCCGGCGCGCCGGGGACGGCCGTGCAAACATCAGGAAACGATCCGCATGAACCAGCCGATCTTTGAACGAGACCCCTCCGATCCGGAGCGGCAGACCATCAATCCCGTGCTGAAAATGGCGCTGGAACTCGGGCCGCTTCTAGTGTTCTTCTTCGCCAATTCCAGGGGCGAGTGGCTGGCGGCAACGTTTCCGGTTCTCTCCGGCTTCGGCGGTCCGATTTTCATCGCCACCGGGCTGTTCATGATCGCGACGGCGATCTCGCTGGCTTTGTCATGGGTTCTGACGCGCACGATTCCGATTATGCCGCTGGTCTCCGGCATCATCGTCTTCGTCTTCGGCGCGCTCACCCTTTGGCTGCAAAACGACACTTTCATCAAGATGAAGCCGACCATCGTCAACGGGCTGTTCTTCGCCGTCCTGATGGGCGGTCTGCTTTTCGGCAAATCGCTGCTGGCCTATGTGTTCGACAGCGCGTTCCGGCTCGATGCGGAAGGGTGGCGGAAACTCACTATGCGCTGGGGCCTGTTCTTTCTGTTCCTGGCCATCGCGAACGAGGTGGTCTGGCGCAATTTCTCCACCGATTTCTGGGTCGCCTTCAAGGTCTGGGGCATCATGCCGATCACCATCGTCTTCGCCATGTTCCAGATGCAGGTCGTCATGAAACACTCGCTGGACGAAGACGGCAGCAAGGCCGGCGGCTGACGAGAGGCATCTATGAGTATCTGTTGCCGTGCAGGCGACTTACGCTAACGCAGCTCCGATGGTGCGCCTTCGACGGTGAGAAAACGCGGACCGTTCGGCTCGCCGAGCACCACGGCCGTCAACCTGCCGGTGAGGAAGGCGCCGGTGTCGATGCCCACTCGATTGGGCCTGATCTCGGGCGCCTCGGTCGGGGTGTGGCCGTGCACCACCACAACACCGTGATCATCCTCGCTTTTCAGGAAGCGATCGCGAATCCACAGCAGGTCCTTCTCCGTCTGCTCCTCAAGCGGAACGCCGGGAACGATGCCGGCATGGACGAACAGATGATCCGGTGTGCTGTGATAGACGGGCAGAGCCCGCAGCCATTCAAGGCGCGCGGAGCCGAGGCGATCGAGCAGCTGATCGGGATCGAATTTGCCGAAACGAATGACGATGCCGAGCTCCTTGACGACCTTGTCGCCGCCATTGCCGAGCCAGTTCAGCCAGAGCCGGTGGTCTTTCGTCTCCGCGCAGGCCATCATCATCGCCTCGTGATTGCCCTTGAGGCACACCTGCTCGAAACCATCCACTCCCCGCATCAGCCGGTCGATGACGGCAATGCCATCTGGGCCGCGGTCGATATAGTCGCCGACATGGACGATCGTCGCCGGTTCGTTGCCGTGCCGTGCGCGATGATCGGCGATGATGCGGTCATGCATCATCTTCAGCAGATCATCGCGACCATGCACATCACCGATGGCGTAGTGGATTGCTGTCATGGAATAGCGACCATTGGTATCTGTTGACGCGGGTTACTTTAAAGTGTCGATGATTGCCAAACCATGCGTTTACGCACACTGGAACCTATGACGCGCCGGCTGTCGCGGACAACGCCCTCTCGAGTTCCGGCAGAAGATTATTGCGGACGGAATCCGGCGTAAACGGCCCCACCTGTTTGAACAGGATGGTTCCGTCGCGGCCGAGAAGATAGGTTTCGGGAATGCCATACACGCCCCAGTCGATGGCCGCAATGCCGTTCGGATCGACGCCGACGGCAGCGTAGGGATTTCCGAGTTCACCGAGAAACCGCAGCGCGTTGGCCGTTTCGTCCTTGTAATTGATGCCGACCAGATTGATTCGGTTGTCGAGCGCCAGGGCCATCAGCAGCGGGTGCTCCTGACGACAGGGCACACACCAGCTCGCCCAGATATTGACCAGCGTCACCCGGTCTTCGACATGCGCATCCGTCAGCGCCGGCACCGGCTGGCCGTTGCGCGCCAGCCCTTCAAGCGGGGGCAGGTCCAGCGACGGCGCTTCCGTGCCGACCAGTGCCGACGGAATTACCGAGGCATCCTCACCCGACATCAGGCGGACGAAGAACACGGTGGCAAGCACCACAAAGGCCATCAGGGGCACAAAGGCCAGCACCCGGCCACGCCAGGGCGCGGCACTGGAACCGCTCGTCTCTTCGGCATCAGTGACCATCGCCGACCCCCTCTTTGCGTGTTTCGGACCGTCGGCGAATGCCGCGCGCCTCTAGCGCCGCAAGCTCGGCACGGCGCTGCCTCTGGTCAAGTACGATCCAGCCGATCAGCGCCAGGATGGTCAGGGCGGTGGCACCGTAGGCGAGGACAACAAACGACAAATGCGACATATTTTTGTTTATCTGGTCACAACGCGCTCTACACCGCGGCCCGCGCCGCCTGGCGGCGCAGCGACGCGACGCGACGCCGCCAGATCTCGTTGCGCATCGCCATCAGGTGAAGCGTGAAAAACAACATCGTAAACGCCAGCGCCATAACCAGAAGCGGATAAAGCATGCTGGCATGAATGGTCGGGCCGTCAAACCGGAACACGCTGGCCGGCTGGTGCAGCGTGTTCCACCAGTCCACCGAAAACTTGATGATCGGAATATTGACATAGCCGACCAGGATGACGATTGCCGATACGCGGGCGGATCTTGCCGGGTCGTCCATCGCACGGTTCAGGGCGATCAGACCGAGATACATCAACAGGAGGACGAAAACCGACGTCAGGCGGGCATCCCACACCCACCACGTGCCCCACATGGGCTTGCCCCACAGCGATCCGGTCAACAGCGCAAGGAAGGTGAACACCGCGCCGATGGGCGCGGCCGCCCTGGCGGACACGTCGGCAAGCGGATGGCGCCACACCAGCGTGCCGATCGCCGAAACGGCCATCACCGTGTAGCACATCATGGCAAGCCAGGCGGCCGGCACATGGATGAACATGATGCGCACGGTGATCCCTTGCTGATAATCCTCCGGCGCGGCGAAACTCATATAAAGGCCGACGGCATACAGCAAAACGGTCGCGCCGATCATCCACGGAAGAACCGCCGATGCGATGGCCAGGAACCGTGTCGGATTGGCAAGGCTGGTCACCACGCCCTGTGTGCCGGAGATACTCATAACAACTATCTACAATTTGGGATCGTTCCAGACAATGGCACGACGAAACGGTCACCGCTTTTTGACCTGGGGCGGATGGACGCGGAGGATGCGCTCATATGGATTTGACGGTTCGGTGATCGTTCCGGCGGTCACGGACGGGAACTTCAAGTCCATCACGTGGCGATTCGGCGGCCGATTTGCCGAAACGGATATGGCGTAAGTCGATGTCGCGCAACTGCCTTCGGAAGACCTGCGCCCGCCACGGATAGAGCGTGTCGATGCGTCCGTCGGCGCGGCGATACCAGCTTGTGCATCCGGATGCCCACACAGTGCGCGACAATGCCGCCGCGATCCGGCGGTTGTGGTCGGCGGTCGCCTCAGGCGTCACGCTTATCGTCTCGCCCGCGCGAGCCCGGCCGATACATTTGACGATCCATGCCACCGATTGCTCGATCATGAAGATGATGGATGTCGTGCCGACGCCGGTGTTGGGCCCGGTCGCCAGGAAGTAGTTGGGGAAATGCGGGATCATGACCCCGCGATAGGCCTCCGCGCCCGACCGCCAGGCCGCCTCGATCGAAACGCCGTCAAGCCCTGTGACATCGATCGCCCGCTGATGCGCCTCAATGTCGAAACCCGTTGCGTAGATGACGGCATCGAACGCCCTTCCGCGACCGTCAGCCGTCACGATACCGTTTTGGGTAAAGCGCTCAATCGGTTCGCATACCAGTTCCACCGTGTCCCTGTTCAGGGCGTCGAAGAAATCGTCGGAGATGAGGATCCGCTTGCAGCCGAGCGCATAATCCGGTTCCAGCGCCTCGTGATACTGCGGATCAAGCACCTTCCTGCGCATGCGTCGCTTCAGATAGGACGCAATCCGGTCGCGATAGGACCCGTTGGTGATGATCGGAAAGAGGCCGATATCGCGCTCCAGGAACATCTTCCAACGGACCAGGCGCATCAGGGCCGGAAAGCGCCGAAATCGCTGCTTTTGACGCTCGCTATAGGCAAAGTTCCGCCGCCGCGCGATGTAGTTTGCCGTGCGCTGAAACAGGCAGACCCGCGCCGCCGAAGCGGCGATTTCCGGCACGATCTGGATGGCGCTGGCGGCACTGCCGATCACCGCGACCCGCTTGCCGCAGGGGTCAAAACGCGCATCCCATTCTGCCGAGTGAAACTGCCGGCCGGAAAACCGATCGGCACCGTCGAAGCGCGGTATCATGGGCTGATGCAGCGCGCCCGCGGCATTGATGACGAAACGCGCCAGGATGGTCTCGCCATTGTCGAATCCAACCGTCCATCGCGCAGCATCCTCATCGAACACAAGGTCTGTGACTTTGCTGCGCAGGTGAATATGGCCGCGCACACCGTATGTGTCGACACACCGCTCGATATAGGCCTGAATCTCCGGCTGTGGCGCGTAAAGGCGGCTCCAATCGGGATTGGGTTCGAAGGAGTAACAATAAAAATGCGAGGGAATGTCGCATGTCGCGCCCGGATAGGTATTGGCCCACCATGTGCCGCCGATGCCCGTCGCCTTGTCGTGCAGTTCGAAATCGGTGATGCCGCTTTCGGCCAGCTTGATCGCAGCGCACACGCCGGCAAACCCCGCGCCGATCACCAAGACTTCGACCTGTCGCGCCGATTCCATGTCAGTTCGTCGGCGTCTCGGCGAAACGTGGATTGTCGGCACAGGCCCGGTAATCCGACTTGAGCAGTTCGGCGCGCGCGTCGATGATCGACGCCATTTCGGGATGGGTAACGATGTAGAAGCGTCGCTGCGCCATGCAATCAACGGCCCATTCGGCGACGATGTCCGCGTCGATGCCGGTTTCGGTGGCGGCGCGGCCGACCTTCATCCAATCGCATGGCTGGCGGTCGTCCGGGCATGGCACTGTGCGGCCCGACGGTCGTTTCTGGATCGATGCATAGATGTCCGTTCGTACCAGGGCCGGGCACAGGACACTGACGGCGATGCCGAGCGGTTTGAGTTCGCGGCGGATCGTTTCGGAATAGCCGACCACGGCATATTTGGTCGCATTATAGGGTCCCAAACCGGCAATCGCCCAATGGCCGGCCATCGACGCGGTGTTGACGATATATCCGCCCTCGTTTTGGGCGGTCAGGATCGGCACGAAGGTCTCGACACCGTGCACTACGCCCATAAGATTGACATCGACGATCCAGCGCCAGTCTTCCAGCGGGATCGAACCGGTGCTGCCGCCGAGGAACACGCCGGCATTGTTGATGACGATATGGACCTTGTCGAATCGGTCGAGTGTGTGCCGGGCGGCCGCCGCGACGCTCTGCGCGTCGCGGACGTCGCACGTTACGCCGGCGGCATCGATTCCCTGCGCCCGCAGGCCTGCTTCAGCATCGGCGAGTTGCCCGGCATCGATATCGGCGAGCATGATCCTGGCGCCACGCGCACCCAGGCTGCGTGCGATCGCCAGGCCGATGCCACCGGCGCCGCCGGTCACGAAGGCAACCTTGTTTGCCACATTCTTCATCATCATCCCCCAAAACGTTCCGCCGCCTTCGGCCCGGTGTCTCCGCTACGACGTTCGTCACATAATGACCGTAGCAACGTCAAATCCACCGCACTAGGCTCCCCGTCGCTCGGACCCCTGTCGGCCGAACCGCTGGCGCAGCACATGCTTCAGCACCTTACCCGTGGCGTTGCGCGGCAGAGCCTCGACGATGACAAGGTGCTGCGGATGTTTGTAACGGGCGAGCCTTCCGTCGCAGCGCTTGTGAAGCATTGCGAGATCGACGGTCCGGTCCGGTTTCGGCACAACGACAGCGCAGCCGCTCTGCCCCAGGCGTTCGTCGGGAACGCCGATAACGGCGACCTCGGCAATGGCGTCGATGCCGTGCAGCACATGTTCGACCTCCGCCGGATAGACATTCTCACCGCCGGACACATACATGTCCTTCAGCCGGTCCTGGATGAAGACATAGCCGTCGGCATCGCGGCGACCGATATCGCCTGTCCGGAACCAGCCGTCGTGAAAGGCGTCGCGCGTCGCCTCGGGCCGGTTCCAATAGCCCGGCGTCACGACCGCGCCCTTGATCCAGATCTCGCCGGGCTCGTCCGGAGCAGCCTCGGTCCGTTCATCGACCATGATCTTCATGCGGCTATGGATCAGCGGCTTTCCGGCTGACCCGACCCGTTCGCGCACCTCCTCACGCGCCAACATGCAGCCCTGCGCGGCAGTCTCGGTCAGCCCATAGCCTTCCTGAATGGCGACGCCGCGCTGCAGCCACCATTCGACAAGCGGCTTCGGCACGGTTTCGGCCCCGGCGAGCACCGTGACGAGACGCCCGTAATCGGCCGATTCCGCGTCGGGGTGATGCATCAACACTGTGAAGGCGGACGGCACCGCGAACAGGTGGGTCACACCGAGGTGCGGATCCGAGATGGCGGCCAGCACGGCCTTCGGTTCAAAGGCGCGCATCACTACCGTGGTGCCGCCGATGGCGAGCGCCGGCAGGCAGCTTACATTCATTCCGGCGATGTGAAACAGCGGCATGGCCGCCAACGACACGCTGTGCCGCGTGACCAGGCCGGGCGACACGCCGGCCACGGCCGAAAACAAGAGCATGCCATGGGTGATGATCACACCTTTCGGCGTTCCCGTCGTGCCGGAGGAATACATCAGCATGCATTGCCGGTCGAGCGGGTGCGACACGGCATCAAGCACGGTTTCGCCGGTGTCGTCCAGCGCCCGCTCGAGCGCGCTGTCGCTGCCATCGCCATGGGTCTCCAGCCATAGATCGACGCGTGTGCCCTGCTGCAGCGCGCTGGCGGTATCGGCCAGTTCAGCATCGTAGACGACGATTTTCGGTTCCGCATCAACGACGATGACGGCAAGCTCCGACGCGGTCAGCCGCCAGTTGAGCGCCAGCACGATGCCGCCAAGCCGCCAG
>Ga0056108_1000256_pt1 | contig 18323 bp, 16 predicted proteins | sample WorMetG1BERMUDA1_FD_83875 | JGI IMG/M metagenome (GOLD analysis project Ga0056108, IMG submission 83875) | Marine gutless worms symbiont microbial communities from Max Planck institute for Marine Microbiology, Germany - Inanidrilus... ... | reverse complement strand
GGCTGATCCGCCGGGCCATCCTGACGACGGCCAACGTCTCGGACCGCACGCCGGCGGCCGACTTGATCATGGGCGACGAGGCGGTTGTCTATGGCGACAAGGGCTATTGCGGCTGGTGGCTGCCCTTTTCGACGCGCGTCGATTCGATTCCCAACTTCCAGCATTCCTATGCGGTCGGCGACGACCTGACGGTCGAGGACCTGGCCCGGGACACGGCTTCTCTCGATCAAGCCGGCCGTGACCGGGTCGCCTCGATCGCCATGGACGACCCGCTGTTGTTCAACCGCCTCGTCGCCGCCGATCGTGGGGCTGCCGCCGTCAACGTCACCATCACGCTGCCCCGCAAGGAAATGGGCGAGGTGCCGAGTGTCATGGCCTCGGCCCGGACGCTTGCCGAAGAGGTGCGCGGTGAATTCCCGGACATCGAGCTGGTCCTGACCGGCATGGTGCCGATGAACGCCGCCCTCGAGGAAGCCAGCATCAACGACATAAGCTTCCTGATCCCGATCATGTACGGCGTGCTGATCCTGGCCATGATCGGTTTCCTCAGGTCGTTCTCCGGGACGCTGGGTACCGTTTTCGTTATCGGCCTGTCGGCGGCGATGGCCATGGGCCTGGCCGGTTGGCTCGGCATCCGCTTGACCCCGCCGTCGGCCACGGCGCCGACCATCATCCTGTCGCTGGCCATCGCCGACAGCGTGCACATCCTGGTCGTCATGTTCGCGGCCATGCGCCGCGGCATGGACAAGCGCGCCGCCATCGTCGAGAGCCTGCGTGTCAACTTCGGCCCGGTCTTCCTGACCAGCCTGACCACGGCCATCGGCTTCTTGACGCTTAACTCCAGTGACGCGCCGCCGTTCCACGACCTCGGCAACATCACCGCCATGGGCGTGATGGCGGCCTGGGTCTATTCGATCTTCTTCCTGCCGGCCTTCATGTCGGTGATGCCGGTGCGCGTCAAAGTGCGCGAGACGGCGGCAGGCGAGGTCCACCGCCCGGTCATGGAACGCTGGGCCGACTTCGTCATCGAGAAACGGAACGTGCTCCTGGTCGGCACCGCCGGTGCGGTCATCCTGCTCGGCGCTATGATCCCACGGATCGTTCCGGACGACCGTTTCGTCGAGTATTTCACGCCCAACGTCGATTTCCGGTCCCACACCGATTACGCCCAGGAGCACCTGACCGGCATCTACCAGGTCGAGTTCTCCGTCGAAGCCGGCGAATCGGGCGGCGTCAGCAATCCGGAATACCTGGCCAAGCTGAGCGGTTTCACCGATTGGCTCAGGGCCCAGCCGGAAACGGATCACGTGAACTCGATCACCGATATCTTCAAGCGGCTCAACAAGAACATGCACGGCGACGACGCGGCGGCCTATACGCTGCCGACGGACCGCGAGCTTGCCGCCCAGTACTTGCTGCTCTACGAGATGTCGCTGCCCTTCGGCCTCGATCTCAACAACCAGATCAACGTCGACAAGTCGGCCACAAGGGTCACCGTCACCTTCAAGAACTCGAGCACCAAGGAAGTGCGCGAGTTCACGGCCCGCGCCGAGAGCTGGCTCAAGGACAATACGCCCGCCGCCATGCATGCCATCGGCACCAGCCCGACGGTCATGTTCGCCTACATCTCGGAGCGCAACATCCGCTCCATGCTGCTGGGCACGACCACGGCGCTGATCCTGATCTCGCTGTGCCTGGTCCTGGCCCTTCGCAGCATCAAACGGGGGCTCCTGAGCATGGTCCCCAACTTGGCGCCGGCTGTGGTTACCTTCGGCGCTTGGTCGCTGTTCGTCGGCGAGGTCGGCCTCGCCTCGTCGGTGATCACGGCGACCAGCCTCGGCCTCATCGTCGATGCCACCGTGCATTTCCTGTCCAAGTACATGCGGGCCCGGCGCAGCCGCGGCGAAACGCCGGAGGATGCGATCCGTTACGCCTTCAACACCGTCGGCACGGCGCTGTGGACGACGACGGCCATCGTCGTCGCCGGCTTCGGTGTGCTGGCCTTGTCCGATTTCACGGTCAACGCGGAGATGGGCCTGCTGACGGCCTTCGCCGTGGCCGCCGCCCTGGTCATCGATTTCGTGCTCTTGCCGCCCCTGCTGATGGCGGTCGAGCGCAAGCAAAGAAGGAGCGATTATGTTGCCCAAGAAGCTTACTAAAGGCGCCCGCCGGCCGCTCGCCGCGGCCGTCCTCGTCGGTGTCGTCGCGGTCGCACCGCTCTCCGCGGTCATTTCAACGGCGGCGACGGCCGCCAAGGCCGAAACGCCTGAGGAAAAAGGCCTCGCCATCGCCGAGGAGGCGGACCGCCGCGACCTCGGCTTCGGCGACCACACCTCGGTCCTCAGCATGGTCCTGAAAAACAAGAGCGGCCAGACGAGCACGCGCAAGCTCGACATGGCGACGCTCGAGATCCCGGACCGGGGCCGCGGCGACAAGACGATGATCGTCTTCAACCACCCGCGCGACGTCAAAGGCACGGCCATGCTGACCCATACCAAGATTCTCGATACCGACGATCAATGGCTGTTCCTGCCGGCCCTCAAGCGGGTCAAGCGGATCTCGTCGGCCAACAAGTCCGGGCCCTTCGTCGGCAGCGAGTTCGCCTTCGAGGACCTGGCTTCGCAAGAGGTCGACAAATACGCCTACAAGCACCTGCGCGACGAGGCCTGCGGCGATTTGCAGTGCTTCGTCGTCGAACGGAAGCCGCTCTACGAATACTCCGGCTACACGCGCCAGGTGGTGTGGATCGACAAACAGGAATACCGGCAGATCACGGTCGAGTTCTATGACCGCAAGAACGAGCTCCTGAAGACCCTGAACTTCAACAAGTACCAGCAGTATCTCGACCAGTACTGGCGGTCCCACGAGCTGGTCATGGTCAACCACCAGACCGGCAAGTCGACGGTGCTGGCTTTCGACGACTACCGGTTCAAGACCGGCTTGAAGGACCGCGATTTCTCGAAGACGGTGCTCAGGCGCCAACGTTGACGGCGTGAGCGGATTCGCCGACGGTACCCCTGCCATGGTCAAGAGTTCTCTCCTGTCCGCCTGCCTGGCCGGCGCCCTGTTTTCCGGGGCGTCGGCTACTTTTGCCGACGGTGCGTCCGACGATACCCTGCTGCCGGCCCCCGAAATCTCCGGGTTCGCCGCCATCGACACGCGCCTCTTTTTCCAGGCGCCGGCCTTCGCCGATCAGCATAACAATCGTCTGTCTGCGTCCTGACCCTGCAGCCGGAATTCAATTGGCGTTGGAACGACGGCGACGACGAGTTCACCCTGGTGCCCTACGCGCGCATCGAGCCGGACGACGGCAAGCGCACCCATAGCGATCTCCGTGAGGCCCTGTGGCTGCATGTGGGCGAGGACTGGGAACTGCGCGCCGGTCTCGGCAAGGTCTTCTGGGGCGTCGCCGAATCGCGCCACCTGGTCGACGTCATCAACCAGACCGACCTGCTGACCGATCCGGACCAGGAGGACAAGCTGGGCCAGCCGATGGTGGCCTACACCTATCTCAGTGATTGGGGCACGGTCGACGCCTACCTGCTGCCGGGCTTCCGCGAGCGCCGCTATCCAAGCCGCCAGGGCCGCCTGCGGAGCGGACTCCTGGTCGACGGCCGCGCCGCCACCTACGACTCGGCGGCCCGCGACAAGCGCCTCGACCTGGCGCTGCGCTGGAGTCACACCGTCGGCGACTTCGACATCGGCCTCTACCATTTCCACGGCACCGGGCGCGAGCCGCGCCTTATCCAGGGCACCTCGGCCGGCGGTGAAACGGTGTGGGTCCCGCACTACGATACCATCGATCAGACCGGCCTCGACCTGCAGGCGACCAAGGGCAGCTGGTTGTGGAAACTGGAATCGATCTTCCGCACCGGTCAGCAGGACAAGTTCGCCGCCGCCGTCATGGGCTTCGAATACACCCTCTTCGGCATCACGGATACCGGCGCCGATCTCGGGGTGCTCGCCGAATACCACCGCGACGGCCGCCATGCCGGGGCGCCGTCGACGCGCTTCGACAACGACCTCTTCGCCGGCCTGCGCCTGGTTCTCAACGACGAATGGGACACCGACGCGCTCGTCGGTTTCGTCGCCGACCTCAACGGCGGTGCGCGCTCGATCAATGTGGAAGCCAACCGGCGCCTCACCGACCGCCTGAAGCTGGAACTGGAAGGCGGTTTCAGCTGGAACACGCCGGCGGGGTCGGTCGCCAACGATCTGCAGCGGGATGACTACCTGCAGCTGAGAGTGGCGTTTTATTTGTGAACGGGTGAAGTCATTGCCGGTCAGAACGAAGCCGTTTAGCCTGCCTCAAATGGCTATCGCTGCCAATTTGAGCCAAGGGGTCGATCGCCGTCATGGATACGCGTCCGCTTCACCGCCGTTTCGGGGTTGAGATACAAGGGGTCGACCTCAGAAACGTTACCGCAGAACGGCACTACCCGGAAATCCGGGCACTATATGAGAGACACTCGCTCCTGCTTTTCAAGAACCAGGAGATGGATCCGGACCTGCACAACGATTTTGCACTTCTCTTCGGGCCATTGGAAGACAGGGTCGCGGACGCCGCTGGCACCGAGCCGCGAACCCGGCCTCCGGTGCCTAGGCTCTCGAACCTGGAGAAATCGGGCGAAGGGACCATGGATGCGAAATCGTTGCATGTCCTGAATCTGATCGCCAACCAATACTGGCACACGGACAGCACGTTCCTGCGCAGGCCCGCACTCGTCAACGCGATTACCGCCTATGTGGTTCCATCAAAAGGGGGAGAAACGGAAATCGTCTCGACCCGGGCCGCCTGGCAAGACCTGCCGCAGGCGCTGAAAGATAAAGCCGAGGAAACCGTATTCCTGCACTCAGTCCTCCCCTCGCGAATGGATACCGATCCACGGTTATTGGAACTGCCGGAAGTCAACCGGTACCAAGGGCAAGCATGGCGCGCCGTCTGGCTCAATCCGGTGACGGGGGAAAAAGCCCTCTATATCGCGAACCATATTTATGGAGCGCGCGGTACGGACTGGGGTGATGCCCGAGCCTTCGCCGAAGAGTTGATCACGTTCTGCACCCGTCCGGAATATCTTTACGCCCATCGCTGGGAACCGGGCGACGTCCTGGTATGGGACGAACGAGCGACGATGCATCGCGGGCAGCCATGGCCCTACGAAGAAGAACGCACCTTGGCCAGCACCTGCGCGTCGGCGCGCGACTGCGATGGTTTGTCTCTGGTGACGCCGGCCGACGGTCCGATCCGCCCGGAGGAAGTGTTAAAGGTCGCGTGAACCGCCGTCATCGAACCTGTTAGACCGTATGTGTTCGGACGCCGTCGCGCGTCGGAACACGTTGTATATGCTGTGTCCGGGCGCCGGCTGATAGGCCGGTATCACTTAACCGTAATCGACGCGATCGCCGACGGCCGGGCTTGCCACTTCATGGCCCGGGTGCAGTTGTAGGCCTGCGGCGCCATCAGGGTCAGCTTGTAACGGCCGGGCTCCTTGGGTGCGGTCATGCGAAAGCGGAAACCCTTCTCCGTGCGCCGACCGTCCTTCGAGTAGATGCATTTGCCGCCGGCGACCTTCTCCCAACGGCCGTCGATCCGCTTGGCGAAGCCGACGACGATCTGGTTCTGGCACTTGGGGCACCAGGCCGAAGAATCGGAGCGGAAATCCATCTTGACCGTGAACCCGGCACCGGGCTTGAGCCTGGCCTTGGTTCCGGCGCCGTTGAGACTGACCGCATTGACCGTGAGATGCCCGATGCGGCTCGCCGCTCCGACTGCCGCCGGGACAAGGCCGGCCGCGAGCAGGGCGACAATGGTGCCGGCGGTCAGAAATCGATGAAGATGCGCGGTTCGCCTATGCATGGTCCGTGGTCTTACCTTGATCTTCACCTATTCCCATAAACGGCACCTTTGAGGTCCTCAATAGCCAAGGAACGGATTGACTTACTTTCGGGTAAGGCATTGAAATGAAAAAGTAAATTTCACCGAAACCAACGGGCCTCCCGGTTTGCGCGGGCTCGGCCGCGAGGCCTCTGGCTGAAAGGCGGTATCCGATTCGCGCTTCGCGGCGAGGCCAGCCGGAGCGGGTCAGTTGGCCGCAGGGATCAGGTCGGACAAGGCCTCGGCCACTGTTTCTGTGCCGAGCCCGTTCCAATGGGTATCGTCACGCCAATAGATGACGTTGCCGCTTTCGAGAGCGGTGTCCGCCGCTGCCGCAAGGTGAGGCGTCATGTCATAGGCGGGGACACCGAGCGACCGGGCCAGGTGTTCGGTGGCTTCCCATTGCGCATGGCCCAATTTGGTCTCGGGGCCGTCGTCGAGATGGGGTGCATAGATTCGGTATTTCGTCGGTAGAAAGATGAACCCGCGTACGAGGTGACGAACGGGGGAAAAAGCTTCCGTGACGCATGGCGGCGGCGTGAAGGATTCCCGCTTGGTGATCTCAACGTAGTGATTAAGAAACAACATCTCGGCGCCGCCGACACGATGGGACGAAACACGAGGCGCCGGTACCGTCCCGCGCCAACGCTTCTTTATGGCTCGCCAGGCGCGGGCCGCCTTTTTCTTATAGGCGATCGTTTTGGTGGCGAGCGGAATTCCGGCACGGACGTCTTCCTGCCATTTTCTTTTCCTGGGTTGGAAGACGGCACAATCGGCGTCATCGAAGTCGTTGCCCTCGAATACGAACACGTAGGCGGCGAGACCATGGGCCGCGAGCATCTTCGCATAGGTCACGAAGTTGGCGGGGAAGGCGATGGCATAGTGAGCCTTGCCGGTTCGTTTCGACAAACGCTCACCGATCAGGATCTCCTGGGACATCCCGTTGCCGGCAACGAAAGAATCGCCGATGAGAACCGTGTCTTCCTCCTGGTGTTCGTCACGGTTGCGAAACCCCTTCGCATCGGTGACGAACTCGATGGACCGGGGTTCGCTGGCCGAGCGGAATTCGTCGCCGCCGATCGCCACGAGATCGCCGAACGGTGACGGAAAGGTAATGTCGATGTTCGGCTGGTAGCGCCCGCCGGCATCATATTTCTCGTGCGGCCGGTAATAGATGTCGGGAAGCAACCCGACACCGGCGACGATTATGAGGGAGCCGACGACGGTGGCACCGGCGAGCAGATAGGTGTTTTTCCGCTGGACGTAGGCGGCGAGCAGCGCAATCCCGGTGAATAGGGCGATCGCGGCGCTTTGCGAGAAATAGATCCAGACGATCAAAGCGGGCAGCGCCGCGGCAACGCACCCGGCGGCAAGGCCGCGTATCATTATCTCGAACCGCATCGAAATTCGTCACCGCCTCGTTGCATTCGCATCATTTATCGGAAAGGCAGAAGGACCTGTCGAGCACTTTGCAGGCGAAGGTGCGCGCACCGATCCGGGCGCCCTGGCCGTTCCAGTGCGTGTCGTCCCGCCAATAGACGAACGACCCATCGCGCTCCAGGGCCCGCGCCGCACCGGATACGAGCGCCGGCGTCAGGTCGTATACGGCAATGCCGGCCTCATCCGCCAATAACCGCAAAGCCTGCAATTGGGTGTTGGCGGCAGGCGCTTCGGCCTCCTCGTCGAAGAGCGCGTGATAGACCCGGTATTTGGTCGGCACGAACACCAGGCTTTTGACCAGGCCGCGAATCCGTCCCAGCGTCGCGCGATAGCAACCATGCAAATCGTTGGTCACGTTCAGCGTCGTCTTCACGTAGTTCTTGTGAAAGAGCACCGGCTTCCCGGTGACGAAATGCCGTTCAACCAGTATCTCTTCGCCCTTCTCGACACCGCGCATCCAGTTTCGGAACCGACGCGTCGCCCGTCGGCGGTAGTTTGCGGTTTTGGCGGCGATTGGCAGGTGGCGCCGAAACCGGTCCATCAGGCGCCGGGGCGGGCGGTTGTTGGTCACGCAATCGCCGATGCCGAAGTCATTCCCCTCGAACATGACGACATGGGCCGGGCGGCCCAGGCGGGTGATCAGGTCGGCGTAGAAATGCAGGTTGCCGGGATAGGCCAGGGAATAGAAATTCTGCCCCGTCATCTCCTCGAGATGGGCGGCCAGCATCGCGTCCTGGTCCGAACTCATGCCGGCGACAAAGGAATCACCGACCAGGATGATCGAATCGTCGCCGGCTTCCCGGCGATTCCGGTAACCTCGGTCGTCGGTGACGAAGGTGACGGTTCTGGGCTCGGCGGCGGCGGCGAATTCGGACCCGCCGATCGCCACGAGGTCGCCGTGGGGGATTTCGAACCGGACGTCGAGGCCTGGCTCGTAATGGTCGATACGGCCGTATTTTTCGAACGGGCGGTAGTGGATGTCCGGGAGCAGCCACCAGATGCCGGCAATCCCGATGATCGTAGCGACGCTCAATGTGCCGCTCAGGAGAACGGCGTTGCCGGAATTGGAGATTATGGCCACGACGACGATCAGGCCGAAGACGATCAGGCCGCCTTTCGTCGAGAAGAACAGAAACAACAAGACACCAGGCAGGAATGCGGCAGCCGCTCCGCCCAACGTTCGCTTGTATACGGTCGTTACGTCGACTGTTCCCTGCAGCAGAGACAAAAAACGTTTCAAAGGGAGCTCCGCCTGAACCCGGCAGTGCCTACCACTTCGAACACTTACCCGTGCAGTCCTTCTTGCACGCCAAGTATCCGCGGATGTTGGACTTCCGGTCCGGTTCGCATGTCTTAAGGCAGGCTTTGGTCTTCTTGCTTCTGAGGCAAGTCTCCCCGCGGGCGCATTCGTTCTTACAGTATTTGTGGCGCATTTCCCCATTGGCGAAGCACGAGCTGTTGCATTTCGCCTTGCGCGACTTCTTCTTTTCCTTGGCGCAGAGCTCCTTGCGGCAAGCCTGGATCGCCCTGTCCTCGTCACGGACGCATTTGTTGTAGCAGTTCTTGTAGGTGTTGAAGGCGAGCGCCTGATTACCGGTGCCGCCGACGGACACCGTGCCGGTCAACAGGATACAGAACATCAATAGAGTGATGGGCCGGACCATCCGGGTTCCTCCGCCAACACACCGATACCGGCTGAAGGTTAAGGACCGGCGCAAGGGCGGTCAAGGCGGCTCGGCCGTTTCTGGTCCTTCGATAACTCGGCGGTTGGCCCGCTAACAGGCTGGCGTCAATTGACTATGGTCAGCGGTTCCTTTCGGGGGCGGATTGCGAAATGGAACTGAAAACGCATAATCTGATTCTTCTCAACGAAACTGTCGACAACCTGCCCGCATGAGGCGCCGCCTAACGGTTCGCCGCGAATCCTGGCCTTTGGCCCGGCCCTTCGCCATTTCCCGAGGTGTCAAGACCGAGGCCGAAGTCGTCGTCGCCGAGATTCGCGACGCCGATACCCTGGGCCGTGGCGAATGCGTGCCCTATCCGCGCTACGGCGAGTCCTGGGAAGACGTCGTCGCCGCCATCAGCGCTCAGGCTATTGCCGTCGCCGATGGTCTCGACCGCGAGACGCTGTGCCGGGAAATGGCACCGGGCGCGGCGCGCAACGCGCTGGATGCGGCGTTGTGGGACCTGGAAGCGGCGAGCACGTGTCGGTCCGTTTGGCAGATCGCCGGTATTCCCAAGCCGGGCCCATCCCTTACCGCGGTAACCATCAGCATCGGCACGCCCGAAGACATGGGGCGGTCGGCGGAAGAACGGGCCGGCGCTCCCCTGATCAAGGTCAAGCTCGACGACCGGCAGGTCATCGAGAGGATGACGGCCGTCAGGCGAGGCGCACCCGAAGCCAGGCTGATCATCGATCCCAATGAGGCCTGGGACCTGGACATCTTGCGCGGCGTGACCCCCGAACTCGCCGAACTGGGTGTCGAGATGATCGAGCAACCGCTGCCGGCTCATGCGGATGATGGGCTCACTGCCTTCGACAGCCCGATTACGCTTTGCGCCGACGAGGCCTGCCATACCGTCACCGACCTACCTGGCCTCACGGGCAAGTACGGCATGGTCAACATCAAGCTCGACAAGACGGGCGGATTGACGGAGGCCATCGACCTTGCCCGCGCCGCCGAGGCCGCCGGCTTCAAGATCATGGTCGGCTGCATGGTCGGCACCTCACTGGCCATGGCGCCGGCGGCCCTCCTCGGCTCCTTCGCCGAGTTCGTCGATCTCGACGGACCGCTGCTGCTCGAACAGGACCGCTCGGAAGGGCTTCGCTTCGACAACGGCCGGGTCCATCCCCCGGGGCCGGGGCCGGGGTTGTGGGGTTGACCCGGGATACGGCTGGTCCACATATGCTCTCCATGGACGTTCACGAAACATACGGTCTTCGCCGCGTCATCAATGCACGCGGCACCTTCACGCCGCTGGGCGTGTCGCGCTCGACGGAGGCGGTGGCCACCGAGACCGGTGCGGCGCTCCGGCACTTCTTCCACATGGGCGACCTGCAGGACCGGGCCGGGCGTATCATTGCCGATAGGGCCGGTGTCGAAGCGGCTGCCGTCTGCCATTGCGCGGCGGCGGCCATCACCATCGCTTGAGCGGCGGTTATGGCCGGTGCCGACCCGGAACGCGTGGTCCGGCTTCCGGACACGTCGGGCATGAAGAACCGCGTCGTCATCCAGGCCGGTCATTTGGTGAACTACGGGCAGCCCGTCGACCAGGCGGTGCGCCTGTCCGGCGCGGAGGTTGTCGTTGCCGGCGATGACGAATCTTGTTCCCGAGAGGCATTGGAAACGGCGTTGGACGACGCGGAGACGGTGGCACTCCTGATCGTCGATTCGCGGCTCTGTAAGGGTGCCATGGTGGCGCCGGCCGATGCCGTGTCACTGGCCCGCGCGCGGGCGATTCCCGCCATCATCGACGCCGCCGCCCAGGACCTGCGCATGGCGGATGTCCTTTCCTATGGCGCCGACCTCACCATCTTCAGCGCCCAGAAGTACCTGGCCGCGCCGACCGTCGGGTTAGTGCTCGGCAAGGAGACGCCGGTCACCGCCTTCCGGGCCCAGGAAACGGGCATCGGGCGCGGCATGAAGGCGAGCAAGGAAGCGATCATCGGCCTCCTTGCGGCGGTCCGAGAGCGTGGTGACGAGGACTTAGACGCTTGGCGGGAAAGCAAAGCAGCGGAAGCGGAGGCCTTCGCGGCGGACCTCGATGGCTTGAATGGCATCGCGGCGAAGACGGTTCCCGACCCGACTGAAGGGCCTTTTCGCCGTGTCGAAGCGGAAATCGCTTCGGCGCCGTCGGGCCGCACGGCAGCCGAGATTGCCGCCGAACTGGGCAAAGGCGATCCGGCCGGCTCGGCTTCGAACTCATGGCCCTATCGGCCGACGAGCGGGCATTCCTGCTCGAGCGAATCCGGGAATTGGTGGAGGTCTAGTCCCCGGTCAAGCCTTTATCAACAGGTTGACCCGCATCGGCTGGTCGAAGGCATAACCCTTGTCGCCGGCCCGGCCGAGGCGATGGAAGGCCTCGCGGAAGGCATCGTCCTGGCCGTCGAAGAGACCCTGCCGGCTGGCATCGATGCGCACCATTTCCTCGCGGTACGCTTCATAGTCGGTATAACGGTGAGCATAGACATACCGGAGTTCCCGGCGCATCGCCAATTCTCCGCCGTCGGCGCGCCGGATGGCGGCCAATGCCAGATCGCGCACTACCGTTTCGTCATCGACAGGCGCCGCCAACTCCTGGAACGGCCCTTCGGCCACTGGCTCGAAGACGGCGATGGAACCGCCAGCACCGACCACCCGCGCCGCCTCGGAGATCGCCGCGTCCATATGGTCCCGCGGGATGTGGTGTAGAGAGTTAAAGAAGACGGCACCGTCGAACGCACCGGATGCGAACGGCAATTGCTGTCCGACGCCGGCAACATAACTCTCGCCACCGACCGGATCGGCGGCACGTGCCTTGTCCAGTTGCGCCGGGTTGTTCTCAAGGCCGATGGCGCGGGCGCCGCTACGCTCCATCAGCCGGACCAGGGCGCCCGGCCCGCATCCGATATCGAGAATAACTGCGCCGTCAAGGGCAAGCAGCTCCCGGAGCACGTCCGAGTTGCGGCGGTTCGGCAGGTTTTCCACGTCCGCTCCTGTTTGCTTGGGCCCGCCGATAGGCTACAACCGAAACCCGGCTGTACAAGCCCCGTCGAGAGGGACTATGCACGAAAACCACCAAGACATCCGCGGTTCCGTCGCCCAGCTTTGCGCCGGCTTCCCCGGTGAGTACTGGCGGGAAAAGGACCGCGAGCGCGCCTATCCGACGGAATTCGTCGAAGCCCTGACCGACGCCGGGTTCCTCGGTGTCCTGGTGCCGGAACAATACGGCGGCAGCGGCCTCGGCATCTCGGAAGCCGCCGCCATCCTCGAGGAAATCCACAAGCAGGGCTGCAACGCCGCCGCCTGCCACGCCCAGATGTACACCATGGGCACGGTGCTCCGCCACGGCAGCGACGAACAGAAGACGGACTATCTGCCGAAGATCGCCTCTGGCGAACTGCGCCTGCAGGCCTTCGGCGTGACCGAACCCACATCCGGGACCGACACCAGCCGCATCCGCACCACGGCCAGGCGAGACGGCGCCGATTACGTGATCAACGGCCAGAAGGTGTGGACCAGCCGCGCCGAACATTCGGACCTGTTGTTGCTCTTGGCGCGGACCACACCCCGCGGCGACGGCGCCCGGCCGCATGACGGCATGTCGGTGTTCCTCATCGATATGCGTGAAGCGCTCGAGAACGGCCTCACCATCAAGCCGATCCGCGCCATGATCAACCACTCGACCACCGAGATCTTCCTCGACGATCTCAAGGTGCCGGCGTCTTCGCTGGTTGGCGAGGAAGGCAAGGGCTTCCGCTACATCCTCGATGGCATGAACGCCGAGCGCATCCTGATCGGCGCCGAGTGCATCGGCGATGCCCGCTGGTTCGTCGACAAGGCGAGCACCTACGCCGGTGAGCGCCGGGTCTTCGACCGGCCCATCGGCCAGAACCAGGGCATTCAGTTCCCGATCGCGAGGGCCTATGCGGAAACGGAAGCTGCCGCCCTCATGGTCGCCAAGGCGGCCGAGAAGTTCGATGCCGGAGAGCCCTGTGGTGCCGAGGCCAACATGGCCAAGCTGCTGGCCTCCGAGGCCGCCTGGCATGCCGCCGACACCTGCCTGCAGACCTTTGGCGGGTTCGGCTTCGCCGAAGAATACGACGTCGAGCGCAAATTCCGGGAAACGCGGCTCTATCAGATCGCACCCATTTCCACCAACCTCATTCTCTCCTACATTGCCGAACATGTCCTTGGGCTTCCGAGGTCGTTCTGACGAAGGGGAACCGCATGACCGTCGACATGGAACATCTGAGCCAATGGATCGGCCGTGCCGAACAGCAGCACGACGTGATCACGCCGTTTCCCCTGATCGCATTGGCCGCCACGCTCGACCGTGACGACCCGGCACCGGAGGAAGGCGATTCCGTACCGCCAGCCGGACATTGGCTCTACTTCCTGCCGACCACCCGGCAATCGGAACTCGGTGTCGACGGCCACGCCAAACGCGGCGGCTTCCTGCCGCCGGTGGAATTGCCCCGGCGCATGTGGGCCGGCGGGCGCATCGAGTTCCAGCGCCCGCTCCGGGTCGGCGACGCGGCGGCCCGGACGGCGACCGTGGCCAACGTCACCCACAAGAAAGGCCAGAGCGGTGACCTGGTCTTCGTCGTCGTCCGTTACGACATCTTCGAGCCGGCCGGGCTAGCCATCCGCGAGGAACACGACATCGTCTACCGCGAGGAGCAACGCCCGGGAACGGAACCGCCGAAACCGCCGATGGCGCCGCCCCGCGGCAAGTGGCACCGCACCATCCACCCGGATCCGGTCCTGCTGTTCCGTTATTCGGCCCTCATCTTCAACGGTCACCGCATCCATTACGACTGGCAGTTCACCACGGAGAAGGAGGGCTATCCCGGGCTCATCGTGCACGGTCCCCTGATCGCCACCCTTTTAATGGACCTCTGCCGGCGCAACCGCTCGCATCAGACCCTCAAGCGCTTCGACTACCGGGCCGTCAGCCCGCTGTTCGACACAGGCCCCTTCACCGTCAACGGCAATCCGTCGGACGACGGCAAAACGGCGGAACTGTGGGCCGCCAACGCCGACGGGGGCCTCGCCATGGAGGCGACGGCCGAGTTCGCCGATGGCTAGCGAGTTCTACGACGTCATCGTCGTCCTCGGCGCCGCCCAGAACCCGGACGGCACGCCGGGCCCGGCGATTGTTAGGCGGGTCCGCCATGCCGCCCGGGCCTGGCAGGCCGGCCTTGCACCGCGTGTCATGCTCTGCGGCGGCCCGACGGCGATCGACACCAGCGAGGCCGAGACCATGGCCGGCGCGGCCCGGGCCGAAGGGGTCGTCGAGGCGGCCCTGCTCCTGGAAGACCTGTCGACTCGCACCCTTGAGAACGCCGAACAGTGCCGCCGCCTGATGGCGGAACACGGACTCACCCGCGCCCTGCTGGTCACCGACTGGTTTCACATGCCGCGCGCCCTATACACCTTCCGCGCCTTCGGCATCGAGATGACGCCGGACCCGGTGCCGACATCGTGGAGCCCCGCCGTGATCGGCAGCCTGTTCCGCGAATGGGTGGCCAGGATCGACTACCGGTGGCGGGTGCCGCGCTACCTGACGGAGCAGCCATGACGGAAGACCGGTCGACCCCCCCGCGCCCCATGGACGGCGTTCGGGTCCTCGACGTGGCGACCTTCATCGCCGCGCCCTATACGGCATCCATCCTGGGCGAGTTCGGGGCCGAGGTGATCAAGGTCGAACAGCCGGGCGGCGGCGATCCGTTTCGCCGCTTCGGCACGCAGACCGCACAGGACGATTGTTCCCTGGCCTGGCTGTCCGAGGCCCGCAACAAGAAGTCGGTGACCCTGAACCTGCGCGAGCCGGAGGGCGCCGAGCTCTTCAAACGCCTCGCCCAGAAGTCGGATGTGGTCTGCGAGAACTTCCGACCGGGCACCCTGGAGAAGTGGGGTCTCGGTTGGGACGAACTGAAGGCCGTCAACCCGGGTCTGGTCCTGCTCCGCATCTCCGGCTACGGCCAGACCGGGCCCTACCGCGACCGCCCCGGTTTCGCCCGCATCGCCCATGCGGTCGGCGGACTCACCTACCTGGCCGGCCTGCCCGGCGAGACGCCGGTGACGCCGGGCTCGACGTCCTTGGGCGATTACATGTCCGGGCTCTACGGCGCCGTCGGCGTCCTCATGGCGCTCCGTCACCGCGAGGCCACGGGCGAAGGCCAGGTCGTCGACATCGGGCTCTACGAGAGCGTCTTTCGGGTCCTCGACGAGATCGCGCCCCGTTACGAGGCCAAGGGCTTCGTCCGCGAGCCGGAAGGGACGGGCACGGTCAACGCCTGCCCGCACGGCCACTTCCCGACCGGGGATAACAAGTGGTTGGCCATCGCCTGCACCACCGACAAGATGTTCGAGCGCCTGTGCCAGGCCATGGACCGGGCGGACTTGTTCGACCCTTACGACGAGCAGGCCGAACGGCTGGCGAACCGCGATGCGGTCAACCGCGAGGTCGAGGCGTGGACCCGGTCCATGCCGCGCGACCAGGTGATGGCCACCTGTGTCGAACACCAGGTGCCGGCCGGCGCCATCAACACCATCGCCGATATCTTCGCCGATCCCCACTTCCAGGCGCGGGCCAATCTCACCCAGGTCCCGGTCGAGGGTATCGGCGACGTCACCGTGCCCGCCGCCTTCCCCAAGATGTCGCAAACGCCGCCCCGCATCGATCATCTCGGGCCGCCGCTCGGCAACGCCAACGGCGAGGTCTACGGCGGCTTGCTTGTGCTTTCCGACGCCGAACTGGCGGCTCTCACCGAGCGCGGGATCATCTGACCGGGAGGCGTGAGCGCAATGATCTTCGACGAAGTCACCCGGCGGATCGCCGCCACACCGATCGAGACCGAACCCTTCCACCATTTCGTCATCGATAACGTGTTCCCGGCCGACGTCTACCGGCAGATCTGCGAGTCTTGGCCCGGAGACAGCTACCTGACGCCCATCAACGAGACCGGCCGGGTCGGCGGCAAGGGCTATACGGCGCGCTCCGTCCTGATGCTGTCAAGCCCGGCCGACGTGGCGGCGCTGCCGAGGAAACAGCGCAAGTTCTGGTACAAGGCCGTCAGTTGGTTGAACAGCGACACCTTCATCCGCACCGTGCTCGACAAGATCGCGCCGATCCTCGAGGAGCTGCACGGCGACGACCTGGCGCGCCTCAGCTTCGGGGCCCGCCCGCAGCTCGTCGTCGACGACGGCTACTACAAGCTGGGGCCCCATACGGATGCCCCGGACCGGGTCATCGGGTTGCTGTTTTATTGCCCGGCCGACGACAGCATCGCCGAGCAGGGCACCTCCATCTACGAACCCCTCGATCCCAACCTCGAGATTCCGGCTACCGCCCACGGGCGCTTCGACCAGTTCCGCCGCGTGCGCACGGTCGAGTTCCTGCCCAACCGGCTGTTCGCCTTCGTCCGCTCGCCGAAGAGTTTCCACGGGGTCGAAGAGATGACCTGCGACGGGCGGCGGCGGACACTCAGCTGGAAGATCCTGTGCCGGAAGGAGGCGGGTTGACGGCGGGTTGAGGAACCCGGTGGTTTAACCGCCCGTCCACACGCCCCGTTCGCGCCATTCCTGCAGTTGCAGGCGGCGGCTGTCGGCGAAATCGCGCTCGCCCAGGTTGGCCAGGCGCTTGCGGCGCCGGAGGTCCTGTTCGGCCCGGCGCATGGCCATCAGGTGTTCCATCTCGATGCCGCGGGTCTGGGCCCGGCGCCAGGAGTCGAGCTCCTCATGGCGGCGCATGGCGAATGCGGTGCCGTCGGCGACCCGGGCCTCGGCCTGGCGATCGAGTTCCAACCGCTCGCGCCTGTTCGAATTCAACCGCTCCGTCCACAGGGGATCGACCTCGGCTGTCGAGAGGGCCGGTGCGGCGGGCAGGCCGGCCGGCGGCGGGTCGTCCTGTTCGAAGGCGGCGACGGCGACGAAGCCGCGGGCCCGGTTCCACTGGGCCAGGACCTTGCGCTTGTAGTGCCGGTTCGGCGCCGGCGTCGCCGAATGGTAGCGCCCGGCCGCCTCGATCCAGTTGCCGGTGGCCTGATGCAGGGACTTCAGGTAGGTCGCCGCATAGGCCGTGTTGGCGGCCGGGTCGAAGGCCTGCGATAGGGTCTCGAAGGCGCTCGGATGGTAGTGCAGGTTGACCTGCATGCAGCCGACATCGATGTTGCGCACACCCTCGGTGATCAGGATCTCGGCCTCCAACAGCGCCTCTTCTTTCGTATCGAAGAACCGCCCCTGGCCGTCGGCCGTGATGGTCCAGGGCCAGGCAGAATTTTCCTGGCTCGCACCGTCCCAGCGCCCCGTCTCGGTCACGGATATGGCCTGCAGCAGGTGCTCGGGAATGGCCTTCTCCCGTTCCTGGTGAGCGGCCTGTTCGGCGCAGAGTTTCCTCGTGTTTTCAATAGCTTGTCCCCGGGCGTCGGGGGCGAAGGCGAACAGCGCGGTGGCGCCGATCAAACCCTGTATCACTGACTTCAAAACTGTCCGTTCCACTCCACGTCTCCGTACCCGACCTCTACACAGCAATCCCTGTGCCAAGTGGGGGGCTTCCGAAGCCGGGGCGCCGATTCGCGGGAAGGAAAGAGGGCAGAAGCCAAAACGCGTCGTTCCCGCGAACGCGGGAATCCAATCCCCCGGTCGTCCCTGGATTCCGGCTCGTCGCTGCGCTCCGTCCGGAATGACGGTCTCTTCAGCAAAACCGGCAAAACGAACCCATTCCCCGTCTTTTCCATTCGGTCACAAAACCGCCCGTAGCAGGGCGCCCGGATATCCACTTTTGTTCATGAATGACCATGAAAACTTTTTTCCGGTCGTCTTTGTCGTTTCCAGGGTGTCACCAATCGGCCGCATAGCGCCGCGCGAGCTTTGTTTCCTGGCGCAGAACCGAATCCGGTCTCGGCGTCGGATGGTCCTATTCTCAATGGCAATCAGCAAAGCCGCTTGATGGCAGCGAAAATAATAGGAAAAATTAACATTAATAGGCTTAAATAGTCAAGAACGAAAACAGAAAACAACAGTGGGGGAGGGGATATGACCGATTCTCGTTAGGGAAACGAATCGTGTCCCCGGTCGTTTGCCGACCGGTCACAAAGGATTGAGTCGGCTCAACCGTCGCCGAAATTAAAGCGTGGCGTGAGAGTGATGTCGGTAGTTCGGGAGGTCGGCTTAATCCAGTGGCTGTGTGAAAACTCGGCTTCAGTTCGTCGGATTTGATCTGCGGTTGCCGCTGTGCCGTTTTTTGGCGGCGATATTGGCGGCCTGGATTTGAGACAAAGGAAGCCGTCATGCCCTGATGG
>Ga0056108_1000251_pt1 | contig 18386 bp, 1 predicted proteins | sample WorMetG1BERMUDA1_FD_83875 | JGI IMG/M metagenome (GOLD analysis project Ga0056108, IMG submission 83875) | Marine gutless worms symbiont microbial communities from Max Planck institute for Marine Microbiology, Germany - Inanidrilus... ... | reverse complement strand
CGAACGACAGCCAGGTCGGCAGAGCCGCGTCATCCGACAGCGTGGCGCTGAGCGTCAGCATCGCATCGTCCACGTCGCTGAACACATCGGACGGCAGCGTGAAGCTGACGGCATTGTCCTCATCGAAGGTCTGATCGGCAATGGCGTTCGCCACGACAGGCGCGTCGTTGACCGCGGCAATGGTCAGAGCGAAGGTATCGGAGACCGTGGCGGTGCCGTCCGACGCCGTCACCTTGATGTCGAGCGTGTCGTTCCAGTCCTGCGGCGGGGTGCCCGAGAAGGTCCGCGTGCCGGCATCGAACGACAGCCAGGTCGGCAGAGCCGCGTCATCCGACAACGTGGCGCTGAGCGTCAGCGTATCGCCGTCCTCATCACTGAACACACCGGCCGGCAGCGTGAAGCTGACGGCATTGTCCTCGTTGGACGTCTGATCGGCAATGGCGTTCGCCACAACCGGCGCATCGTTGCGGTCTTGAACAGTTGCGGCGAAGTTGATCGTGTCGGTCAACGCGCCATCGGAAACAGTAATGGCGAACTCATAGATATTGTTGCCGTCCGCGTCGGCTGGCGCCTCGAAGTCGGGCATGGACTTGAACATGATCGTATTGTTCGCCCCAAGCTCGAACAGACCGCCATCTGTTCCGGAGAAGGTGAAGGTGAGGTTCGCCGCATCCGTTTCCACGTCTGTCGCGCCAACCGTCACCGCAAACGGGGTGTTTTTGTTTTGCTCGAACAAGCCCCGCAGCGCCAGCGCCTGGGAGTTCTCGAGTACCGACTGGTTGAAGTTGAAGGTGTAAGTCCCGGTCCCGAATTCATATGTTTGAACCCAGTGAAGTTCCGGCGCCTCGTTTACATTGGTGACCGTCACCGTGACCAGCTCGTCGGTCCAGCCATACGGGTCATGAGCGCGCAGCAGGACGTCGACCGTCTTGGTCGACATGCTTTCAAAGTCGTAGCTGTTCTTCGAAACCAGTTCGCCATTGACCACGGTGAACGGCCCCTTGTTGTGAACGGTCTTGTACCAGATCGGGTCGCCGTCCACATCGGTCGAAGACAGCCTGCCGACAACGTGGTTCGGGGTGTTCTCCGGGATATCGTAATTGGTCAGCGTGATTCCGTAGGGCAGCCCCTCGTTCACATTCTTCACGGTCACGGTCAGATCGACGGAGTCGGTGAACGTGCCGTCAGAGACCTGGATGTTGAGCGGCACGGTCGCCGCCGCCTCGTGGTCCAGGCTGACGCCGTCCTTCAACTTCACCGTGGTCCCGGCAATCTCGAAGCGATCGTCGGAGAGGCTGAAGGTCAGCGCACCCAACTGGTCCGCATCGGATGCCGTCAGCGTCCCGATCTGCGCACCGGCCTGGTTCTCGGTCACGGTCGCGGCGCCGGCGAAGGAAAGCTCCGGCGCATTGTCATTGAGGTTGATCAGAGGCAGCGCGATATACGGCCAGTGGACGTTACCGACATCCCGGGCCATCATGACCGACAACAGTTCAGAATCAAAGGCGACGAGTCCGGATTCCCAAATTTCCCATCCTTCCGGCTCGTCGAGGATGACGGTGCTCCAACTCCTGATCTCCTCATAATCGAGGCTGACGCCATCCAGAAGCTTGAGCGTATAAATGTCGGCGCCATTGTCCACGACCTCGAACAGGTGATCTTGGAAGTTGTGGAGCCGCACATAGCCGTCGGCGTCGGTCAGCTTGTACGTTAACAATTCGGCGCCCGGCACATTCTCAGCGACGTTATTTGTGGAGAGCACCTCGAACACCGGCCAATCGTTATTGACCGCATTGACGGTGACCGCGACCTTCGCGGTGGCGGTGCTACTGCCGTCGGAAATGGTGTAGGTGATCGTCTCGGTGGCTAATTTGCGGCCGTGATCATAGGTGTCGGCCTCGAACACCGTGCCACTGCCGGCGGTGTATTCCGATCCACCGAGATTGACGGCCTTTTCAACACTGACGAGCTCTCTGACCTCGAATGCCGAGAGCGTCGCGTAGTTCGTTACTGCATCGAGGCTGAAATTCAGCTCGCCATCGGTGACCTTGACAACAAAGTCCTTGTAGGTCGCTGTGTCACCAGCCCCAACATCCGCGAACACGTCGTGATTGGCCAGAACTGTCTCGCCTTCGGCAGTCACGTCGAAGACGCGTGCGCCGACTGACTTCTGGCTACCGCTAATCTCGGCAAAATGAAGCCGCAGCAGGTAGTGGTCGTAAGTCGTGCCGACCGAGACCGAGTAGCTTAATGTATCGCCGTAATCCACCGACCGGTAAAGGTCGTCGTCGCCTGTATCGGCGATATCGAGGGTACCGGCGCCAGGTGGGCTGAAATGGGTCCCCTGACTGTAGGGATCGGCCTTGAACACTGTGTTGCCGTCGGTGGTGGTATAGGCCGCCCCACCGAGATTAACCGCCTCGACGAGACCGCCGACCTCCCTGACCACGAATGCCGAAAGGAACGGGTTTTGCGCCTTCCTTTCGATGCTGAAATCCAGGACACCGTCGGTGACGGCAACACCAAAGTTCTTAACGGTCGCTGTGTCTGCCCCGGCATCCGCGAACACATCGTAATCGCTCAGAAGCGTCTCGCCCTCGGCGCTCACGTCGAATTTGCGCAGGTTTATGCCCTGCTGCTGGGTTGAAATCTCGGCAAAGTGAAGCTCCAGCAGAAAATCGCCGTCGCCTGTTTCGACCGAAAAGTCGAGGTCCCCGGTCTGTTTCCACATCTGCGACTTATATAGCGCCTCATCGTCCGTTCCGGCGATCGTCCCGCCGGCATAGTCGGCATTCGGCGTGTAGGTCAGCGTGTTATCGGAATTGACTATAACCGAGCCATTGGTGGCGGACGCAGTGACAGTCAGGGTATCACCGTCCACTTCGCTGTCATTGCCGAGCACATCGATGGTGACCGGCGTGTCCTCGTCTATGGTGACCATGTCGTCGGCGACCACCGGCGCGTCGTTAACCGCGGCGATGTTGAGAGCAAAGGTATCGGAGACCGTAGTGTTGCCGTCCGAGGCCGTCACTTTGATATCGAGCGTGCCGTTCCAGTCCTGCGGCGGGGTGCCCGAGAAGGTCCGCGTGCCGGCATCGAACGACAGCCAGGCCGGCAGGGCCGCGTCGTCCGACAGCGTGGCGCTGAGCGTCAGCGTATTGTCCACGTCGCTGAACACATCGGACGGCAGCGTGAAGCTGACGGCGTTGTCCTCATCGAAGGTCTGATCGGCAATGGCATTCGTCACCACCGGCGCATCGTTGACCGCATTGACGGTAACCGCGACCTTCGCAGTGTCGGTCAGGACACCGTCGGAGACGGTATAGGTGATCATCTCGGTGGCGAATTTGCGGCCGTTGTCATAGTCATCGGCCTCGAACATCGTGCTATTCGTGGCAAGATGGTCCCATCCACCGAGATTAACGGCCTTTATGAGATCCCCGCCGACCTCCCTGATCGCGAATGCCGAAAGGAACGGGTTTTGCACCTTCCTTTCGATGTTGAAATCCAGCGTGCCGTCGGTGACGGTAACATCGAAGCTCTTGACGGTCGCTGTGTCAGCCCCGACATCGGCGAACACATCGTAATCGCTCAGAAGCGTCTCGCCCTCGGCACTCACGCCGAATTTGCGCAGGTTTATGCCCTGCTGAGAGCCCGAAATCTCGGCGAAGTGAAGATCCAGCACGAAATCGCCGTCGCCCGTTTTGACAGAAAAGCCGAGGTCCCCGGCCTCTTTCCACACCAGCGACTTATACAGCGCCTCATCGTCCGTTCCGGCGATCGTCCCACCGGCATAGTCGGCGTTGGGCGTGTAGGTCAGCGTGTTATCAGAATTGACGGTTACCGAGCCATTGTTGGCGGACGCAGTCACGGTCAGGGTGTCACCGTCCACTTCGATATCATTGAAGAGCACGTCGATGACGATGGATGTGTCTTCGTTTGCGATGACTATGTCGTCGACGGCCACCGGCGCGTCGTCGACCGGAGTGACGTCGATCGTTGCGGTGGCAATGACTGTGCCACCATTGCCGTCGGAGACGATGTAGGTGAAGCTGTCGGTGCCGTTGAAGTCGGCATCGGGCGTGTAGGTGACCGTGCCATCGTCGTTGTTCACTACGATGCCGTTCCCGGCGGTGCGGGCACCTATGAGCGACAGCGCATCACCGTCCACATCGGACGCATTGGCCAGAAGCTGCGTCGCCGTGATCGTTAGGCCGCCATCCTCAAAGATGGAACCGAGAGCGACCGGGCCGGAGATAGCCGGCGCGTCGTTGACCGCATTGACGGTGACCGCCACATTCGCGGTGTCGGTCAGGACACCGTCGGAGACGGTATAGACGATGTTCTCGGTGGCGAATTTGCGGCCGTAATCGCTGGTATCTGCCGCAAACAACGTGCCGTTGCTGGCGGTGTATTGCGATCCGCCGAGATTGACGGCCTTTTCAACACTGACGAGCTCTCGGACCTCGAATGCCGAGAGCATCGCGTTGTGCGTCACTGCATCGAGGCTGAAATTCATCTCGCCATCGGTGACCTTGACAACAAAGTCCTTGTAGGTCGCTGTTTCACCGGCCCCGACATCCGCGAACACATCGTAATTATCCAGAACTGTCTTGCCCTCGGCAGTCACGTCGAAGACGCGTGCGCCGACCGACTCCTGGGTACCGTTAATCTCGGCAAAATGAAGCCGCAGGAGGTAATGATCGTAAGTCGTGCCGACCGAGACCGAGTAGCTTAATGTGTCGCCGTAATCCACCGACCGGTAAAGATCGTCCTCGCTTGTATTGGCGATATCGACGTTGGCCAAGCTGGAAGGCTTGTGATTGCCCCCCTGACTATAGGGATCGGCCTCGAACACTGTGTTGCCGTCGGCGGTGGTATGGGCCGATCCACCAAGATTGACCGCCTCGACGAGACTGCCGATCTCTCTGACCGCGAAGGCAGACAGGAACGGGCTCTGCTTCACCCTGTCGATGCTGAAATCCAGGGCACCGTCGGTGACGGCCAATTCAAAGTTTTTGACGACCGCTGTATCAGCCCCGACATCCGCGAACACATCGTAATCGCTCAGCAGCGTCTCGCCCTCGGCACTCACGCCGAATTTGCGCGCATCGACGGACTTGTGGGAACCCGAAATCTCGGCAAAGTGAAGCTCCAGCAGAAAATCGCCGTCGCCAGTCGTGACCGAAAAGTCGAGGTCCCCGGCCTCTTTCCATATCTGCGACTTATACAGCGCCTCGTCGTCCGTTCCGGCAATCGCCCCACCGGTATAGTCGGCATTCGGCGTGTAGGTCAGCGTGTTATCGGAATTGACGGTTACCGAGCCATTGGTGGCGGACGCAGTCACGGTCAGAGTGTCACCGTCCATCTCGATGTCGTTGCCGAGCACGTCGATGGTGACGGGCGTGTCCTCGTCTATGGTGACCATGTCGTCGACGGCCACCGGCGCGTCGTTGACCGGAGTGACGTCGATCGTTGCGGCGGCGGCGGCGGTGCCGCCATTGCCGTCGGAGACGATATAGTTGAAGCTGTCGGTGCCGTTGAAGTCGGCATCGGGCGTGTAGGTGACCGTGCCGTCGTTGTTGTTTACCACCGTGCCGTTCGCGGCGGTGCTGACGCTGTCCACCGACAGCGTATCGCCTTCCACATCCGTATCGTTGCCGAGCAAGCTGATAACGACGGAACCGTCCTCGTTCACGATTGCCGTGTCGTCGATCACATCCGGCGCGTCGTTGACCGCATTGACGGTAACCGTGACCTTCGCGGTGTCGGTGCCACCATTTCCGTCGGAGACTGTATAGTTGATCGTCTCGGTGGCTAATTTGCTGCCATTGTCATAGAGATCGGCCTCGAACACCGTGCCATTGCTGGCAACATAGTCCCACCCACCGAGATTGACGGCCTCTTTCACACTGACGAGCTCTCTGACCTCGAATGCCGAGAGCATCGCGTTGTTCGACACTGCATCGAGGCTGAAATTCAGCTCGCCATCGGTGACCCTGACAACAAAGTCCTTGTAGGTCGCTGTGTCACCGGCCCCGACATCCGCGTACACGTCGTGATTGGCCAGAATTGTCTCGCCCTCGGCAGTCACGTCGAAGACGCGTGCGCCGACTGACTCCTGGGTACCGTAAATCTCGGCAAAATGAAGCCGCAGCAAGTAATGGTCGTAAGTCGTGCCGACCGAGACCGAGTAGCTTAATGTGTCGCCGTAATCCATCGACCGGTACAGGTCGTCCTCGCTTGTGTCGGCGATATCGAGAGTACCGGCGCCAGGTGGGCTGAAATGGGTCCCCTGACTGTAGGAATCGGCCTTGAACACGGTGTTGCCGTCGGTGGTGGTATAGGCCGCCCCACCGAGATTAACCGCCTCGACGAGACCGCCGACCTCCCTGACCACGAATGCCGAAAGGAACGGGTTTTGCACCTTCCTTTCAATGCTGAAATCCAGCACGTCATCGGTAACGGCGACACCAAAGCTCTTGACGATCGCCGTGTCACCGGCCCCGGCATCCGCGAATACATCGTAGTCGCTCAGAAGCGTCTCGCCCTCGGCGCTCACGTCGAATTTGCGCAGGTTTATACCTTGCTGCTGGGTTGAAATCTCTGCGAAGTGAAGCTCCAGCACGAAATCGCCGTTGCTTGTGTAGACCGAAAAGTCGAGGTTTCCTGGCTGTTTCCACACCAGCGACTTATACAGCGCCTCATCGTCCGTTCCGGCGATCGTCCCACCGGTATAGTCGGCATTTGGCGTCTAGGTCAGCGTGTTATCGGAATTGACGGTGACCGAGCCATTGTGGGCGTACGCATTGATGATGGTCAGAGTGTCACCTTCCACGTCGCTGTCGTTGCCGAGCACGTCGATGGTGACCGGCGTGTCCTCGTCTATGGTGACCATGTCGTGGGCGGCCACTGGCGCGTCGTTGACCGGATTGACGGTGACCGTCACCGTCGCGGTGTCGGTGTTACCGTTGCCGTCGGAGACGGTGTAGGTGAAACTGTCGGTGCCGCTGAACTCGGCATCGGGCGTATAGTCGAAGGTGCCGTTCGCGTTGAGGGACACGGTGCCGTTGGTAACGTCCCGACCGAGGCTCACGGTCAGGCTGCCGCCTTCCAGATCGCGGTCGGCGCCGTTGCCATTGTCTGCCAGCACGTCGATGGTGACGGCCGTTTCCTCATTCATGCTGAATGCATCGTCAAACGCTTCAACGTTCTGGATTTCGAAGGCGCCGAGATCGATGATACCGTTTGAGACGCGGTTTTCGCCGCGCGCGTCGGCGGTCAGAGGAGTGCCATCGGCACCGACCGCCAATGTGTTGGTGCCCTTATCCAGCGCCGGGTTGCTAGTGCTCCTGAGCAGCGCGACGGTGCTCACCGTGCCGCCATTGTCGGCCAGCTTGCCGGCGTCGAACTCGTCGCCGGTGTTCTCGGTTCCGTCTGGGTCGACCGTCACCACGTTGGCGAAAACATCCGTTAGATTTGCATTGATGACGTTATCGCTGTCATCGACGTCAGTGCCTGTGCCGACGATGTTGAGGCCGTGATAGGTCGGAAGATCGAACACGGAGATGTCATCCACGTTGGCCTCCTGGCTGTCGCTACCCAGAACGCTGTCGTTACCCAGAACGATGGAATTGGTGGCCGTGAAGTAGGTCGTCGTGATCCCGCCGCCAAAAGCCTCCTCGCCCTCAGTCCAGTTGCCGCTGATCGTAGAATTTGAGACCACGAGGTTTGCTGCATTGAGCGCACCGCCATTCGAAAGAGAACCCTCTGTCCAGTTGCCGCTGATCGTGGAGTCCGTCACTGTCAGGGTCTTGTTGCCCGCGACATAAACTCCGCCGCCCTCCGCCCGGCTTCCTGTTGTCGCGTTGCCGCTGATAGTCGCATCCACGACTGTTACGTCCGCCAGGGAACGAACGCCACCGCCCGAATGGGTATCCGTGTTGGAGGAGTCATTGTCTCCCGTCGTCCGGCCGCCGGTGACCGTGAGCCCCTGCAGCGTAATAGCCGCATCGGCATCGGTGATGTTGAACACCCGGACATTGTCTTCGAGGGTACCAACAGCGTCACTGGCCGTGCCGTCGGTGATGTGGGTACCGCTAGCGGCGGTATCGTTCCCGTTGACATCGCCGCTGATGGTGACGTCGAGGGCGCCGGAGCCGTCGATCGTTACCGCGTCTGTGATCTCAAGCGTTGAGTCCAGCCGGATCAGGCTGGACGATCCGCCGGTGAAGACCGATGCGTCGAAGGTGATGAGGTTGTGGCCGGGATCCTCATTGGCCATGGCGATTGCCTCGCGCAGCGACAGCAGCCCGTCCGTCGCATGGATGGTGTCCCGTGCTGTCGTGACGACTAAGGAGGGTTGGTTGACGCTGATCGTCACCGTCGCGTCGGCGATCGGATTGACGGTGACCGTCACTGTCGCGGTGTCGGTGTTACCATTGCCGTCGGAGACGGTATAGGTAAAGCTGTCGGTGCCGTTGAAGTCGGCATCGGGCGTATAGTCGAAGGTGCCGTTCGCGTTGGTGGTCAGGGTGCCGTTGGTGACGTCCTGGCCGAGGCTCACGGTCAGGATATCGCCGTCCAGGTCGCTATCGGCGCCGTTGCCGTTGTCTGCCAGCACGTCGATGGTGACGGTCGTGTTCTCATCCGTGCTGATCGCATCGTCAAACGCTTCAACGTTCTGTGCGGTCGTGACGATTAAGGTGGGGTCGCTGACACTGATCGTCACCGTCGCCATGTCGATGCCGTCGTTACCGTCGGAGGCGATATAGGTAAACGAGTCGATGCCGGCAAAGCCCGTATCTGGCGTGTAGTTGAACGTACCATCGGTGTTGCGGGTCAAGGTGCCGTTCGAAACGGTCTCGGTAAGTCTCGTCGTCAGTGTGCCGTTGTCCACGTCGCTGTCATTGGCGAGCACATCGATGGTGATACCAGTGCCCTTCAAGATGGAGCGGGTGTCGTCGTTCGCCACCGGCGCGTCGTTGACCGTGTTGACAGTGATTGCTGCTGTCGCGATGTCAGTGACGCCGTTGTCGTCAGAGACCATGTAGGTGAACGAGTCGGTGCCGCTGTATTCGGCATTCGGCGTATAGATCACATTCCCATTGGAATCGATGGCCACAGAGCCATTGTCAATATTGTCGAAGGTATACTCCGGTCCACCGACATTGACCGCCTTTATGACACGGCCGACACCTCCAGCCTCTCTGATCTCGAAGCCCGCGAGGCACGGGTTCTCCTTCACTTTATCGAGGCTGAAATCCAGCATGCCGTCGCGGACGGTCACGAGAAAGTCCTTGTGGGTCGCATGCCGAAGCCCGACATCAGCCGCTATGTCGTAATTGCTCAGAAGCACGTGGCCTTCGGCAGATATATCGAATATGCGAACTCCGGCTCCACGGTTTGCAACCTCGGCAAAATAGAGCCGCAGCAGGAAATCTCCGTTGCCAGTATCGACCGAGTAGCTCAATCCGTAGGGATCCCAAGCCTGCCTGTAGTAAAAGTCGTCATACTCTGTTGCGGCGATTGCACCCCGAGCGGCTGGTCTGTTATCTACGATCCCCACACCCGTGTTGTCCTGCTCGAACAACACGGCGTAGATCCCGGTGACGGTCAGGGCGCCATTATCCGGATCGTAGTCATTGGCGCGCACATCGATGGTGACGGCCGTGTCCTCATCGGTAGTGATTGTGTCGTCGGCCGCCACCGGGATGCCATTGACGGTGACCGCCACACTCGCGGTGTCGGTCTGGACGCCGTCGGAGACGGTATAGGTGATCGTCTCGGTGGCGACGAAGTCCGTATTCGGCGTGTAGGTCAGCGTGCCGTCACCGTTGTTCACGATCGAGCCGTTGTTGGCATACGCATTAGTGATGGTCAGAGTGTCGCCGTCCGCGTCGCTGTCGTTGCCGAGCACATTGATGGTAATGGACGTGTCTTCGTTTACGGTGACCATGTCGTCGGCGGCCACCGGCGCGTCGGCAACCGGATCGACAGTGATCGTTGCCTGCCCGGTGGTGCTACCGCCATTGCCGTCAGAGACGGTGTAGAAGATCGTCTCGGTGCCGTTGAAATCGGCATTCGGCGTGTAGGTGTAGGTGCCGTTCGTGTTGGTGGGGGACAGGACGCCGTTATCGAGGGAAAGGGTGCCGTCATTGAAAGACAGGGCGTTGTTGCTGATAAACGGGGGGGCGATGTATTCCGATCCACCGAGATTGACGGCCTCCACGAGTTTGTAGGCACCGCCATACTCCAAGACCTGGAACGCCGAGAGCATCGGATCCGCTGTGAGTCTGTTGCGGTTGTGCACTTTGTCGAGCCTGAAATTCAGCGCGCCATCGGTGACGTCGACGACAAAGTCCTTGTAGGTCGCGGTAAGATACCCGACATCCCGCACGATATCGTAATTGTTCAGAAGCAGCACGTCTTCGACGGATACATCGAATACGCGTGCGCCAATACGCGCCGCGCCGCTGTAAGTTTCGGCAAAGTAAAGCCGCAGCAGGAATTGTCCATTGCCAGTGTCGACCGAGTAGTTCAATCCCTCCGGATGCCAGGCGTGCGTCTGATAAAGATCGTCATCGTCTGTTCCGATGATGTCGACATCCCGCGAGAATACTCTCCACGAAGTTTTTTCCTTAAACACCGTGCCGACTTGCATGTGAGCCACGGTCAGGGTGTCACCGTCCTGGTCGCTGTCGGCACCGTTGCCATTGTCTGCCAGCAAGTTGAAGGTGACGGCCGTGTCCTCGTCGGTGGTGATTGTGTCGTCCTTGACCAACGGCGCTTCGTTCAGATCTTTGACCTCGATGTCCAGCTGCCGGCTGCCGGTCAAGCCATCCTCATCGGTAACGGCAACAGTGACCTCATAGATGCCGTCATCGTCGTCGTCTTGCTTGTTCTCGTAATCGGCGGCTTGCTTGAAGGACAGTTCGCCGGTGGAAGCATCGATTTCGAACAGACCCGCATCCGCCCCGCCGCCCTCCGCCTCGCTGACGATGGAATAGGTGTGGGCCTCTCCGACAGTAAAGTCCTGGCCGAGGGTGAAGCCGTTGCGTGCGGAAGCGGCGAGGCCGGCGACGTTGGCCGAGTCTATCGCCTTATCCATCAGCGTGAGTGAAGTTATGCCGGCTTGGAGCGGTATCGTCGACCCCAATTTGGACATTGCCACAAAGGTGTAGGTTCCCGCTGCAAGCGGGTCGACCGTCGTCGTGCCGACTTCAACCCCATCGACATAAAGTACAGCATTCCCAAGTATATCAATGGTGGAAGTCAGGTGGAACCAGTCATCGGCCGCGGGTGCGGGCGACATGGTGTGCTCAATGCCATGGTACTGGTGTCTATTGTCCAAGAACCCACTGAAATCGATTTGGTTGGTCCTGCTTTGTGAGTCAACAATAGTCCAGTTGTTCTGGTCGCCATAAATCATGAACAGCACGAATTGGCCGTTCCATGAACGTATGTTGACGAGGGCCGACATGGTGACACCCTCGCCATCCAACTCGATATCGGATATTCTGAGGCCTTTGGACTGCGCGACATCGATGTAGGACAACCCTCCCGGCCCGTCCGTTCGCCAGCCGCCTGAAATGGGGATCGCGGGTCCATCGTCCAGCATGTCACCGGCCGACGGACCGCTCCCCTCGTCGAATCTGTAAAGACCGATAAGCCTGTCGTCATTGAACCGCACGCCATCGCTATCACTCACGCCGACACGGATCACGGCGGTTTCATTTTCGTCGACCTGGGGCGTTGTGCTATCGACCACGACAGACGGCGCTTCGTTCACGTTCTCGACGGTGACCGTCACCGTCGCGGTGCTGCTGTTTGACGTGCCAGTCTCGCTGACGACGACCTCCGCCTCATAGACGTTATCCGCGTCGGCATCCGTCGGGATTTCGAAATTCGGCGGCTCCTTGAAATACAACTTGCCATCACTGCCGAGTGTGAACGCCGTCGCGTCCGCGCCTCGCATCGAAAAAGTCACCGCGGCCTTCGAGTCGGTCACGAAGGTGTGAATCGAATCTGTTTCGTTCTGGTTTTCGTCAACGTACAGATCCGCGTCGTCGGTCTCCGGGATGTTGTGGACATCAACCGTCACCGCCTGTTCGCTTTGCAACCCGGTGCCGTCATTGTTGTCCGCCACCTTCACTTTGAAGGTGTATTGGGCGGTGGCGGTAGCGTTGAGCGCCTGCTTGACCGACAATACACCGGTCAACTGGTCAATCGCAAAAAGCGTCGAATCATGGTTTACTAGGCTATAGTAGAGCTGTGCGCCTTCCGGGTCGGTCGCGCCCGCGTAATCCATCGCGCCCACATAATGCTCGTTAACGCGGACCGTCTTCGCCGTCCCGGCTTCGAACACAGGGGCCTCGTCCACATCAGAGACGACAAGGCGGATTGATTGGGTGCTGGAGCGGCGGCCATCGCTGGCCTCTATCGACACCACAACGCCCCGATCCGTATTGCCAATTTGGTCTGCCGTTTCGTAGTCGATTGTCTGGACGAGCGTCAGCCCGCCGGTCGTTGCATCGAAGGAGAATAGATCCGCGTAAGCGCCGCCGTCGAACGTCAAGGTGACGGGGGCGTTCTCCGGATCCGTGGCGCTGGCTGTATGGATCAAGCCGGTGCCGCTGTTCTCGTTGACATGCACGGTTGTCGTGCCGCCGATAACCGGCACTTCGTTGTCGTCTGCGATACTGAACGACATGGTCTCCCGCGCCACTTCGACACCGTCCAATTTGACAATGTAATCGAAGGTGTAGACACCGTTCGTATCCGCGTCCGTGTCGATTTCGTAATCGAAGGCTGCTTTGCTGACGACCGTGCCGTTACCTTGCTGGTCAAACTCGAATTTGGACGCATCGTCGCCGGCAAGGGCATAGGTTACGGTGCCGGTGCCGTTGTATGTTACAAGGGAACTAAAATCGATCGGCAGATCAACCGGGACGTTCTCGAAAACCAAACCGTTGCCGGCGGCGTCGTGGCGTGTATAGACAAGGTCGAGCTCGACCTCATCGATGAACACGACATACGGTAAGAGGAGGTGGTCGTCGCCTGCATAGGTGACGTCGATCTCGTCGGTTCCGCCATTGATGCGGATCGTCTCGACTCCGTCTAAGAAAATGCGGTGGGTGCCCTCGGACGTGCTGACCGTAAGCTCGGCCAAATTGCTGAGCAGACCGACTTCTCTCTCGATGGCAATGCTCTCGGTTCCGTCTCCGACAATCGTCAGATCCAAAATGTCATTTCCGCCGCCGCCATAAAGCGCCTTGTTGCCGATCTCGTTCCTAAGATCGTGGTACATGATCTGTTGGCCGTCACCGCCGTAGAAAACGTCGTTGCCTTGATCGGCGGTGAATACGTTGCCATCGCTGAGCTGATATATGTCGTCGAGGAGGGAAAGATCCGCCTGTGCGTAGAGAACCCCGGAGTCCTGGACCAGATCCAGGACCGAAACAGTCGGTTGGCTTTGTTGCCAATCATATGAGCGCGGTCCCCATCTTCCGTCCTCCTGCAATGTCAGAAGACCCCTGTCCGCATCTCCGTCAAACCGAAGCACTGCGGGATCTTGGTACATATCTGTTAGTCTGCGGGTGGAGCTAAGCTGGTCGAGGTCGGAACCGGCAGGATCAAACTCGCGTATGGCCTGGAGTTCGGCAAAGTCGACGTCCAAGCCGCGGACAGTCTGTTTTCCATCTGCGTCAAGCGGCAAGCTCGCCACCTTGAAGTAGTCGCCATCCAAGCTGTTCTGGACCGCGATGTAGCTTACTGTGGAGTGATAGGGAAGGATGCCCTCTGAATGTTTAGTCACCTCCGCGAGATAGATTGATAGGTCGTAACCTGAGGTGAAGCCCCCAACTGGCATTTCGACTCTGCCGAGCTCCGCTTCGGGCGTGATCTTGACGAAGTGATCTCCGGTGTTTTCGTCGAAGGCAATGCGGTCCCCGAGCCACCGATCACCTGTATGCGCGTGGGTTCCGTACCACCGATTGTCAAAAGCCGTGTAGGTGGCGGTGTTATTGATGACGGATGAGAAAATCGCGATATCGCTTTGATTGCCGGTGAGGCTGCCGGTGTTCATCTGCTTCCACGTTTTTGCGTCAGCGGCAACGTTGCCGGCGTAGATCTTCGTGCCGTCGCTTAGTGTGTGCTCACCGGCCTCCAGCACCAGATACTTCAGCCGTTCCCCACGATGGACGTAGGTCCCGAAACTATCCAAGTAATCTTCCGTCTCCTGGACGCGGATATCGAAGGACTTGGATCCCGGACGGACGTTTTTCACCTGAGCTTCGGCGAAGGCCATGTCGCGCCTAGTCTCGATGAAAGCGATGACCACAGGATCTGTGTAGCTGCGCTCGAGCTGGACCGTCATCCAGCCCGAGCCGGTGGATACCGTTCCCCATTCACCGACCGCATCGCTTTCTCCCACGACCGTGACGGTGACTTCCCCAGACAAAACCTCACCCAGGTGCGCGCCCGAGCTGTCCCACACCGAATAATCAAAGGTGAGTGTGTCGGTTTCGCCCTGTTCCAGCGTGATGAATTCTTCGGACAAGTCGACGAACAGGCTGCCGTCAAACGAATTTGTAAGAACGACGGCCTGACGCCCATCGGCGGACGTGACATCGATTTCAAAGCTGTTGGTGGCTTGCGCCTCAAGCAGATCCATATAGTCGTCGTCGCTCGAAAGCGCATACACGGTATGATTGTTCGGATTGTCGAGCGTGCTCAACAAACCTATAGATGGCGCCACCTGGTTGAAGACGCTATCTTCCGCAAATGTGAAGGAGAAGTCCTGGACAGTGCCGAAGTACTCCGCAGCGCTGAGGGGCGGCGGCGTGTGCATGCTCAGCTCGAGCATCTTGTCGTCGCTCACTGCCTCATTGTAGAAGATCGTGTTGTACATCGCGCCGTCCATGGAGCGGTTGCCGCTGCTGTTGCCGAGCGAAACCGAGTCCACGGTGAACGGAGTAAAGTTCGCGCCATACTGCTGCGTCGCGATGATTGCGCCGTTTTTATAAAGCTTGATTGTGCCATCGGCCGCAAACGTCACGCCCCAATGCGCCCACTCGCCCTCGTCAATAACGTCGTTCACCGTGAAACTGGTACGGCTTTGATTGGCGTGGACAAAACTAAACCTGATGTCGTCGCCGCCACCGTTGCCGTTGCTGCCGTAACCCCACACCTGTTTCAGGACCAACGCTTCGAGGTTTGTGCCTTCGATTCGGAACAGATCCTGCCAGCCTGTGTTCCTGAGATCGTCGAACCTGGCAAATGTCGCAAAGCTGAAGGCGCGCGCCTTCGCGGCTTCGTCAGGGACAAGATCGGTGCTATTGCCGAAGAGGTGGTCGTCAATGTCGAGTTCCGCGCCTGACCCATTACCGGTGAATCTCAGGATAGTGCCGTACGTGGTGTCCCAAGAGACGCCCGGATCGAGCGCGAGCCGCCCCAGTTCATCGGCCGTGCCGGCCGAGATGTCGCCGGTTGCGGAGAAGATTGTTTCAAGCGTGTCCGCTTGCCTTGACCCATTTTGGAAGCTTTGGGCAGCGCCAAGATAGCTCTCCCGCGCTTCTTCCTTCGCATCCGAAGAACTTGCAGCTTCGTAGGAAGAAAAGAAGTCGAAAATGCCTACTATGCCGGAGACGTTGCCTATGTCGGAACTGTTTTCTATGGGGTTCGATTTGTAAGAAGAAAAGAAATTGTAACTGCCGGTGGTGCCCGTGGTCTGAACCAGTCCGGTCGTCGGAAACACCAGTTCGGTCTTCGATAAAAGAGCGGATTGGTCATGAAAATACTTCGCAAAATCAGCGATTGTGATCGAACTGTCCACCACGTTCCAACCACCGCGTTCAAAGTCAATGACGGTGAAGACCAGATCGTCGCCGATGCGAATGTGCGCCAACAGCTTGTTGGCTTTGAGCGGCGCATAGCCGCTGTTGTTTGTCAACATCTCCTCGTGAAGACCGAATTCGTAACCCTCGTATTCGAACCGGTCGTACAGCACATTGTCGACATCCGTGTAGACGACCAGATCATGTCCCGTATCTGCGCCCCAGACATAGGTGTCGAGATTCGCGCCACCGACGAAGACATCATCGCCCGACCCGCTCACGAGCCGATCGTTGCCGAAACCGCCCAGCAGCAAATCGCCATGGTCCGATGCCGTGATATCGTCGCTGCGGTCGCTACCGATCATATAGGCGCCTTCGGTCAGGTTTTCGCCGGAGATCGCCGCGACCGGCGCTCCAGTCTCTCCCTTCATCACCAGGAACTGGCGCTGCACGCCGGTGCTGATCGCCAATGCATAGTAACCGCGTGCGAGGCTGGAATTCGACACGGTGAATTCGAAGTCATAGTAGCCGCTCTGATCGACCACCACGGTACCACTGGTATCGTCTGCAAAGGTTCGCATTACCTGACTGTCGACAGACCGGTCGGCAAGCAAGGTCCGGCCGGCGAGCTTCAGTTCCGAAAAGGTGGGTGAATGTTCGTAGAAATGGTATACGGCCTGCGCTTCAAGATAGATCTCACCTCTGTAGGTAGCTGACTGACCGGCCTCCAGCCACCCGGAGATGTCGTCGATGTGACTGACGCGTGGGCCATCCGAAAACTCGACTGTCGTGGCCTGGGTCTCGTATCCAAGTTCATCGTCTTGGATCAAGCGGTCGTAATTCCGGCTACCGACGGCGTAGGCGTCACGATACGACGTCTCGGACGCCGTTTTCATGAGTAGTTTGAAAGGGAGTTCGTTCCCGCTGGGGTTATTTTGATCTTGCCGGATCACAAGTTTGAACGGAACCAAGCCCGACCAGTTTTGCGTGTAGGAAGCGTCGGATAGTTGCGAGCCGGAATAGGTCGAATCGCCGATTTGCAGAACGCCGTACGCACTCCCCTCTAATCGAAAATCGTAGGTTTCATCAGCGTAAACGGGTAACAGACCCTCATAGGCGACAACGGACGTGTAAGCCGTTGGCGGCCCGTCCTGTCCCGCTAACGGCTGGAATTCGTACTCGTACGGCGGCGCTTCATTCAAAAGGACGCCTATCTGCAGCCGGAAGTCGTGGTCGGAGTTCTCGTAACGAGTTTGCCCGTCGACAATTTGATAACCCAGCCCCCAAATTCCGTTAGTTGTTAAAAGGTCCTCGAAAAATCCTTTCTTCATACGGTACTCAAAATCAAACGAATTCCCATAGCTGGCCTCGTGCGAGCCGATGTTATGCAAGTCAGGATCATCGGTACGCCGAGGTTTTTCTGTTTCCAAAGCTGTTTGAAAACCGTCGCGGGGAATTTTTATTTTAAGTTCCGAACTGCCCCATGACGTATCTTTGAAATAATATTGAGCGCCCTTTTTAAGATACATCTTACCTTTGATCAAAACCTCATCACCGTCCGCCAGATAGCCTATCGGCAATGACATCTCCCCGGTAAGATCTTGGGCATCTTGATCATTAATCTGGATTGTCGTGTCCCAGACGGCATATCCCATGTCTTTCCGGTGCGCGTGAACCCCTTGGTCGTCAATCGTCTTCCGGCGACCGATTTCCTCAATGCCGATAAAGCCCTGCTCTTCGTGGACACTCTGCGGATCCAAACCAAGGAGTTTGTCGGCATCGAGCGAGTCCTTGGCGGTCTTTTGGAAGCTGTACTCCGCTCTCTTGAACTGTGGCGCCAGGGCAACGTGACTCTGGCTTGTGTTCAACACCCCTTCGATGATGTTCTGATAGTCGGACACGAACCACATGCGGTTCTGCATATCGCCCCAGGTGTCCGAGCTGTCTTCGGCTGCGTTCACTCCGCTCAGATGCCGGGTTTCGAACAGTTGCGCATGTTCCATCGACCCGACCGTCGTCGCCGAGAACGCCGGGCCACTGGCCGAGCCAGTGACGGTGATGGTGGCGATGTGCGCCTCGGATCCGCCATTGGCGTCCACGACGTCATAGCTGAGGGTGATGACCTTCTCCTCACCGACCGCAAGGCCAGTGTAGAACGACGATTCCAAGAAAATACCGGAGACCGTGCTGCCGTTGATCGTGCCGCCGTTGGGATGGACCGACACGCCTGCTTCCTCACCGCCGATCTGGGTGAGATTGGCAACGGTCAGCGAGCCGTTGCCGACATAAAACCCTGCGGGGTCGGCCGGCACTAGGATGGCCGTCTTGTCGCCAGAACTGGTCTCTGCAGTTGTCAAATTCAATACGGTCTCGGAGGGAAACGTGGTCTCTTCCAGGGTGAAGGACACCCTTTCGATATCGTTGATGATCATCTGGACACCTCGAAAAACCTCGCCTTTTGGTGAGGAATTTGATTCAGTCGGCGCATTGATTTGCGGGGAGTGATGGATGCGCGGCCAATCGGGGTTTTGGGATGTTGATGAACGCTAT
>Ga0056108_1000240_pt1 | contig 19181 bp, 19 predicted proteins | sample WorMetG1BERMUDA1_FD_83875 | JGI IMG/M metagenome (GOLD analysis project Ga0056108, IMG submission 83875) | Marine gutless worms symbiont microbial communities from Max Planck institute for Marine Microbiology, Germany - Inanidrilus... ... | reverse complement strand
ACGCCCTGCAGGGCGTGAGAGGCGCCGTAATAGACATTCAGCCCGCGAATCTCCAGGGCAGGGGCGCCGCGCCGCTCAGCCATGACCGCCCCCCAGATAAAGCGCCTGAACCTCGGGATCGTTCTCGATCTCCTCGGGCGTGCCTTCCTTGAAAACGCGGCCGTTGTGCATCATCGTGACGCTCTCGGCGACGCGCAGCGCGACATCCATGTCATGCTCGATGATGACGAAGCCGACATGGCCGGGCAGGCTCGTCAGAATGCGGATCAGTTCGGCCCGCTCGGTCGGCGACAGGCCGGCGGCAGGCTCATCGAACAGGATCAGGCGCGGCGCACCGGCAAGCGCGAGCGCGATTTCCAGCTGCCGTTGCTGGCCGTAGCTCAGTTCGGAGACGAGCGTGCCGGCCGCCTCGCCGAGATTGACCGCGTCGATCAATTCTTCGGCGCGGTGCAGCAGCGGATCGCCCCGGCGTGGTCGCAGCATCGAATAGCGGCCGCGCGAGACGCCACGACAGGCCAGATAGACATTGTCGGCAACCGTCAGCCCGCCGAACAGGAGGCTGATCTGATAGGTGCGCCTGAGCCCGCGTCGGACCCGTTCATGGGCGGGAAAGGTCGTCACATCCTCGCCGAACAGGCGGATGGTGCCGCTGGTGGGCAGAAAATCGCCGGTCACGCAGTTAAACAGCGTTGTTTTGCCGGCCCCGTTGGAGCCCAACACGGCACGGCGCTCGCCGGATTGCACCGTCATGGTGACATCGGCGATCGCCGCGAGCGCGCCGAACAGCTTGGTGATGCCGCGCAATTCGAGCGCGCTGCCGGTCGAAACCGACTCCAGCCGGCCCGCCGGTTCGGCGATCGCGACCGCGCTCACGTCTCCGTCTCCCCGGTCAATGGATCGGCGCGGCGGGCACGACGCGCGCTCCAACGGTCCCACATTCCCAAGACGCCATCGGGCGACCAGAAGACCAGCGCCAGGAAGCCGAGACCGATCAGCAGTTTGAACCGTTCGCCGGACATGCCGAACGTGGTCAGGACATCCGGCGAGAACGTGCGCAACAGGACATAGATCAGGGCGCCGATGAACGGGCCGATCGGCCGGCCAATGCCGCCGATGACGGCGATGACCAGAATGTCGATGACCGCCGGAATTCCCGCCGTGCCGGGCGAAATCTGCGCATTCTGCCAGACCAACAGAATGCCGCCCACGGCGGCGATCGCGCTGGCAAAGGCGTAGGCCGCGATCCGGTGGGCGGTGACGTTATAGCCGAGCGCCGCCATCCGCCTCGGATTGTCGCGAATCCCCTGCAGGGCAAGGCCGAACGGCGACCGCGACACGTAAACCACCAACAGATAAGCGAGCACCGCGCAGACCAGCGTCAGATAGTAGAATGGAACGGGCGACCGCCAATCGACGCCGAAGAGCTGCGGCGGCACGACCAGGTTGAAACCCGAATAGCCGTTGAAGATCGCGTAGTTCTGGCGGGTGAAGTAGAAGAAGGCCGAGGCGATCGCCAGCGTGATCATGATCGTGTAGATGCCCTCGGTGCGGACGGCCAACGCGCCGACGATGGTGCCGAAGATCGTCGCGACCACGATTGCGATCGGGATATAGATCCACCACGGCATGCCGAGACTGATTTCGGTCATGCCGGAGGTGCCGAAGATGGCGACCATGTAGCCGCCGAGCGCCGCGACCGACATCTGAATCAGGCTCACCATGCCGCCATAGCCGGCCAGGAACATCAGCGACAATGCGATCATGCCGAGGATGAACGTCCAGCCAAAAACCTGAAACAGCATGAAGTCGTTGGCGAGCACCGGCATGATCAGCAAAATCGCGGCGACGGCCCACCAGGCGATCGGCACGCGTTCGAGCCAGTTTGACGACTGACCCGTGGTCGCGGTGCGGCCGGTATTGTCGATGACCGCCATCGCCTACCTCGCCCTTCCCATCAGCCCCTGTGGTCGGAATGCGAGCACGCCGGCCATGATCAGGAAGGTGAAGACGACCGAATAGGTCGGTGCGTAGACCAGGCCCAACTGCTCGGACAGACCGATCACCAGCGCGCCGATCGCCGCACCCGGTATCGACCCCATGCCGCCGACGATGACGACCACCAGCGATGCGAGCAGGAAGCGGGTGTCCTCGCCGGGGCTCAGTGACTGGAACGTGCCGCCGACAATGCCCGCAATTCCGGCCAGGCCCGCTCCGAAGGCAAACACGGCCAGGAACACATATTGAATGCGCACGCCGGACGCAGCCAGCATTTCGCGATCGTCGACGCCGGCGCGGATCAGCATGCCGAGCCGTGTCCGGTTGAGCAGCAGCCACATGCCCACGCCTATGACGACAGCCGCCACCAGAATGGCGATGCGCACCGCAGGATAGCGCAGATAGATCACATCGCCGGACTCGCGGACCGTCGAGACGATCGGCAGCGTGACCGGACCGGACAGCCAATCGGGCGCAAAGATCGTGTAGCTCTGGCCGCCCCACCACCACAACATCAGATCGGCAAGGACGACCGACAGACCGATCGTGACCATCGTCTGCCGCAGTTCCTCTCCTTCCATGCGGCGGAAGACCTGGTTCTGCAGCAGGAGCCCGAGGGCGCCGACGATGACGAACACGACCGGAAAGGCAATCAGCCACGAGCCGGTCGCTTCCGACGCCTCGAAGCCGATATAGCCGCCAAGCAGGTAGAGCGATCCGTGGGCGAGATTGACGTTGCGCATCAGGCCGAAGATCAGCGTGAAACCCGACGCCACCAGGAAATAGAGCGCGCCCAGCGTGATGCCGCCGAAGACCGCATTGAGGAACACGCGCTTGCGGCCCAAGACCTCGACAACGCCCGGCGGCCATGGCGCAAACACAAGCCACAGGACCACCGCGGCCGCGATGGCGATCAGCAGCGACCAGTAGGGGTGTTTTGCAAAAAAGCCTGGCATGGGCGCGCCGTTCCTCCCGACTGTACCCTAAACCGGTCACCGGCTCAGCGGCATACCCGACAGTCTTTTCATTGCTCCGAATGTCGGCAAAACGCCCACCGCCAGCGCAACCCTCACGCCGGCTCGACCGAATGCACGCAGCGGCGATAGGCGGACGGTGGGACAACGCCGTTGGAAATGAAAAAGCGCGAGAAACTTGCCTGGCTGGAAAAGCCCAGATCATAGCCGATATCGGCGACGGCGGCACGGGTGTGGGACAGCTGATCGATGGCGCGCTCCATGCGAAGCGCGTTGAGATACAGATTGGGTGTCAAGCCCACATGCGCCCTGAAAAGCTTGTAAAAATGCGGCCGGGACAGGCCGACCTCGGTGGCGACCATATTGAGCTCCAGGTCTTCGCCGACATGGTCCTGAAGCAGACGCAGCGCCTTGCGGATGCGGAAGTCATGGCCAGTGCGTCGTGCGCCGGTAAACACCGGCCCGCTCGCCGTCCATTGCCAGGACTGGTCGAACGCCGCCTGGGTCAATGAGCAAAGCCGGTCTTCGATCAGCGGATCATCCAGGTCAGGATCGAGCATGACATGGGCTGTCTCCAAGATCAGCCGCATCAGATAGTCGGTCACCTCGATGCCGATGCGTCCGAACTGCAACGAGGCCGAGACCTGTCGCGCGGCCTCCAGAAACCAGTCCGGACGAATATACATGACCAGCGCCAAGGTTGGCGTCTCGGTGTCGACGGGGGCGTAATAATGCCCCTGCCAGGGGCTGATGGCCACAGCCTGGCCGGGCGATAACGGCCACACCTTGTTTTCCACCACCATCTGCGCCGGCGGTCCTTCGACATGGAAAACAAGGTGTCCTTCCCGGTGCCCGTGAGGTGCCATACGGCGATCCATCGAATAAAGGCAGACACGGCCGAAGGCACCGTGGAACACGGCGATCGCGGTACTCACAATCCTCCCTCAGCATTTCTTGTGATACCTTGGTCGGCGGAATATAACGCAGAAACACGTTTTGACAAATCTGCGATGGTTTTGTCCTCCCTGAACGTCACATCGCATCCTTTAGCAGCGACACATAGTCGTCGGGCGTTGCGTGGCGGGGATTGGTCTGATTGGCCGGATCGGCTGCCGCCCGCTTGGCAACCTGCCGAAGCGGGTTGGCGCCGGTCCAGATTGGCCCGATCCGGTCAGGCAGGCCGATGCGCCGCCCCAGATCCACCAGGGCGCCTGTCACATCAGCACCGTCCGAAAGCTTCATCGCCTCGGCGATGCGCGCGTAGCGATCGCCCACGGCCGGCGCGTTGAACCGCAATACGGGGCGCAACAGGGCCGCATTCAGAGCACCGTGGCGGCTGGCCAGACCGCACTCGGCATCGGTCGCCCGCGCCAACGCTTCGACGCCGCCCAGTCCTTTCTGCGCCGCAAGACCGGCATTGAGAGCGACGGCCAGCAGTTCCCGCCGCGCCTCCAGATCGTTGCCATTGGCGACCGCGCGTTCAAGGTAGAGGGTAGAGCGGTGGATGCCTTCAAGCGCTATGCCATCGGCCGGCGGGTGATAGGCGGTCGCTAGAAAAGCCTCGATGCAATGGGTGAGCGCGTCGAAACCATGCGCAGCGGTCCGTTCCGGCGCCGTGTCAAGCGTCAGTGTCGGATCGCATAGCACCGATGCCGGGGGCTCGATGCGGCTGGACTTGCCAAGGTCCGCGATGTGAACCGGCCCCAAGCCGACGCTGGCTGCTGTGGTGGGCACGGCAATGACAGGCGGTCGGGCATCGTCCTGCGATGCTGCCAGAAGCCGTCCGAAATCGAGGGCGGCGTTGCCGCCGAGACAGATGATGATGTCACAGCCTTCAGCGTCGAGAGATCGGCCTGCCTGCTTGAACAGCGGCTTGCCAGGATATGCGGGAAGATCCGGAAAGGGTTCAGGCTGGCAATCGACGGGCAGCGCATCATACAGCCGGTCCGGCCGGTCACCGGTGCGGCCATCCTCGTCGATCAGCACAAGCGGCCGGCTGGCCTTCAGGCGCCTGATGGCGTCGGGAAGCGCGTCCTCAAGGACCCGGTCGGCAAAGTGGATACGGGATACAAGCTGGATCAGCGACATCTCGAAGGAGCCCGAAATCACAGTGGCTGCTCCATGCGGCAAGCCGGACGGAGCAGCGTGGCCGGACTATGCGCCCGGCCACCTGATGCGTGTCGTCAACCGCCTTGCGCCAGCGCCGCGCAGTCCGGCGTGTCTCTTGACGGCAGGCCCATGGCCCGGAACTCTTCCGCCGTCATGCCGAGGGTCTGGTTGACGTTTTCCGCCTTGCCGACCATCCGGTTGACGAGCGTCCCACCGGGTCCTTCGGCAACCTCGTTGATATAGACGGTCCCCGATGCCTGCCGGTTTTCGTTGAGCTCCACCGTGCCAAGCGGGGTCTCGAGCGGCGTTGTCGCCAGTGCTTCGCGGAACGCCTGTTGACCATCGCTCAGATCGCCGTCCACGGCGTTCAGCGCCTGGATTGCGGCCAGTGTCGCGACATAGTAGCCCACGCCGAACAGCGACGGCGACGGGAAGCGCTCGTCTTCCGGGAAGGCTTCCTGATAAGCCGCAACGTATTCCTGCCACGCCGGATCAGGATTGTCTTCCGCCAGAGCGCCGGAGGTCGGCGTGCCGATCAGCGCCTGTTTGGCGCGGCCGCGTGAGGTCAGCACCGTCTGATCCGCCATGATCGTGCCGCCGATCAGATTGGTCTCGGCGCCGGCCTGCCCATACTGGTTGAGGAAGTTGATGGCGTCGGTGCCGCCGACGCCGAGATAGATGGCGTCGATGTCTTCGGGCAGCGCCGCGATGACGCCGCCGAAATCGGACGAGCCGAGCGGCACCCAGAACCGTTCCACGATCTCCCCGCCGGACCGGCAGAAGTCAACCGCAAAGCCCAGGAAGTTGGTGTAGCCGAAGGAATAGTCCGCAGCGATCGTGGCGACCCGGTTCCAGCCTTTTTCGTCAACCACATAGGAACCGAGGCCGGCGCCCCATTGCGCTCCGTCAAGATTGAAGCGGAAGAAGTTTTCGGCCGGATCGACCCAAGTCGTTTCGAGTGCGCCGGAGATCCCGTTGATCACGGTCTTGTCGGGAACCGTCTTGGCATAATCGCGCATGGCGATGCCTTCGGAACCGGACAGCGGTCCGACGATGATGTCGACTCCGTCCTGCTCGATCAGTTTGCGGGCCTGGCGGACGGTCGTGTCGGGTGTCGTATCGGTCGGGGCAACGATGGTTTCGATCATCTTGCCGCCGGCCGTGTTGTTAACCTGTCTGAGCGCCAACTCGACATTACGGACACCATCGGCGCCGCCCTCGGCGAAGGCGCCTTCAAGAGCAACAAGAATGCCGATTTTGATGGTGTTGTCCTGCGCCATCGCCGTCAACGGCAGCGCGGTCGCCGCGGCCAAAGCCGAGGCGAGAAGTGCCTTTCTCATAGGTCTCCTCCCTATCAGCGTGCAGGCCGGTGCTCCTCGCAGTCGCCGCCCCAGGGCCTGCACAGAAGCAAACGGCGACAGCGCTCATACTAAGGTCGGACGGGCTTGCAGGCGATGACCTCGGGTTGGGCCCAATACCCCAGCGTCTCTTTTTTTGTGATGTTCCGGCGGCGCTCGATCGCCGTCGGCCTGCGTCGTCCAATGCTCGGGAAACGTGGTTCATCTGTCTCGACGCCCGCCCGATCGCGCTCTCCGGGGCCAAAGCCAAAACGAAGTTCTGTCTTGCTTCGAACAATCGTCTGGTCATTCAGGTCCGATCGTTTCATTGTCAATCGGGTTCACACGGCGCCGGAACCGGCTCCGATGGACCAACGACGATCCGACGGGATCGAAAACGTTCAAGATCGCCAACGAGGTGCACCATGATAGAGGACGACCCCATTGCCATCGTCGGCGGCGGTCCGGCGGGACTCAGCGCCGCTCTGACCCTTGCTCGAGCGGATCGCAGATCGATTGTCTTTGATGCGCTGGCACCGCCGCGCAACGCCGCTTCCAGCTCCATCGGTAATCTGCCGGGTCAGGACGAAACCGCGCCGAGCGACCTTCGTCGACGAATACGAGAAGAACTAACGGGCTACGGGCGCACGGATTTTTACGCTGCAGAGATTGCCTCGGTGAATGGATCGGCAGCGGACGGTTTCACTCTTGTACAGCCGGACGGCGGATCATTGGCCGCATCCAGGGTCATTCTGGCGTGCGGGCGTGTCGACATCTACCCGGAGGTTGAAGGTTTTGCCGACTATTGGGGCAAGAGTGTTCACAACTGCCCCTATTGCGGCGGGTATGCAGATCGCGGGAAGCCTTGGGGCATCGTCATCAACAGGCCGGAGATGATCGACATCGTCGAAATCTACCGCATGTGGTCCGAAGATCTAATTCTGTTCTTGGAACCCGGTATCGGCATCGAACCGGAACGCAAAGAGGATTTGGCGGCAAAGGGCATTTCAGTCGAAACCAGCCCGATCCGCAGAATTCTGGGCGACGGAACCCGCATGCAGGCCGTTGAACTTGCCGATGGGCGAAGCGTCGCGCGCTCTGCGTTGATCTGGTGGCCGAAGATGCGCGCTCCGGAATTGGTGGCGGACCTGGCGCTGACCCTGACAGATCGTGGCGACGTCATGGTGGATGAGGGGTTCCATACGTCGCGTGCGGGAATCTATGCGGCGGGCGATCTGATCTACACGGACCACCAGACCGTCGCCACGGCCATCCACCTGGGCGGCGCGTGCGCCGCGTCCGTGGTTTTTGATCTGGCCATGGCGGGGTAGCTCGCATCGGTGGGGACCGGCAGCGCCGCGATTCGATGAACCGTCCCATGAGGAGGTGTTCATCAGTCTGAGCTCAGTCAGCTTCAGCCGGGTCGCCGCCCGTATTCGGCGCGTCGCAAGTGTCAGATTAGAGCGCGCTCTCCATGACCGCGCTCAAGCGCCGTCCGAACGCCACCGGATCTGTCGGTGCTTCGCCGTCGGTCACGCGGGCCTGGTCGAGCAGCAGATGCGCGGCGTTCATCAGCAGCTGGTCCGTGGCGGCGCCTTCCCGGTTGGCGCGATCGGCCAGTTTGCGGATGATGGCATGACCGGCATTGAGTTCCAGGATGCGCTGCAGACCGCCTTTGACGCGGCCGTGTCGCTGCAGCAACCGCTCCATGTTAACGTCCATGTCGCCCTCGTCGGCGACCAGGCAGACCGCGCTTTCCGTCAGCCGTTTCGATTCGCGAACATCCTTGACCGCATCGCCGAGCTCCAGCTTGATGGCGGCGATCAGCGCGCCGAGCGACGGTGCTTCCGGCTCGTCCTTCTTGTCGTCCTCGCTTTTGATCGCGTCGAGATCGGCGGCGCCGCGGGTGACTGACTTGAACGGCTTGCCGTCATACTCGGTGACATGCTGCATCCAGAACTCGTCCACCGGATCCGACAGCAGCAGCACCTCGACGCCCTTGGCGCGGAAACCCTCCAGATGCGGCGACTGGGCGATCTTCGCTGTGTCCTCGCCGGCGATATAGTAGATCGCTTCCTGTCCTTCCTTCAGCCGGCCGACATAGTCCTTGAGGCCGATCAGAGCGTCTCCTTCGGTCGAGTTGAAGCGGCAGAGCTCAATGATCCGGTCTCGCAGGGTGTCGTCCTCGACCAGACCTTCCTTCAACACGGCGCCGAAACTGCGCCAGAACGCGGCATAGGCGTCCGGATCCTTCTCGGCCTTTTTCTTTAGTTCGCCGAGGACCTTCTTGGTCAGCCCGGATCGGATCTTGGCGAGCTTCGGATCGGTTTGCAGCATCTCGCGGGAGATGTTGAGCGACAGATCGCCCGAATCGACCACGCCGCGCAGAAACCGCAGATAGGACGGCAGCATCCCCTTGGCGTCCTCGGTGATGAAGACGCGGTTGGCATAGAGCTTAACGTGGCTCTTGCGCTCCGGTTCGAACAGGTCGAAGGGCGGCATCGTCGGAATGTAGAGCAGGTTGATGTAGCTCACCACGCCCTCGACCCGGTTGTGAATGGTCATCCACGGCTGGTCGAAAGCATGTGCGACATGATGGTAGAATTCCTTGTGCTGTTCCTCGGTGACCTCCTTCGGCGGCCGCGTCCAGATGGCCGAGGCGGCGTTCAACGTCTCCTCGCCCAATAGAATCGGGAAGCCGATATGGTCGGAATAGGTCTTGATGATGTGACGGATGCGGGCCTCTTCCAGAAACTCCTTGGCGTCCTTCTTCAGTGACAGCGTCACGGTGGTTCCGCGCTCGTCGCGGCTCGCGGGCTCGACCGTGAACTCGCCCTTGCCGTCGGACGCCCACAGCCAGGCTTCGTCTTCGCCCGCCTTACGCGTCAGCACCTCGACGCGCTCGGCCACCATGAAGGCCGAATAAAAACCGACGCCGAACTGGCCGATCAGGCTGACATCGCTGTCCTTATCGTCACTGCCGAGCTGCTCCAGAAAAGCGCTCGTCCCCGACCGCGCGATGGTTCCCAGCGTCTCCAGCAGGTCGTCATGATTCATGCCGATGCCGTTGTCCGAGATCGACAGGGTCTTGGCCTTCGGTTCCGCGGCGATCGCAATGCGAAATGCCGGGTCGCCTTCCGTCAGCGACGGCGCGGTCAGCGCGGCATGGCGAAGACGGTCGCAGGCATCGGACGCGTTCGACACGAGTTCGCGCAGAAAAATCTCGCGATTGGAATAGAGCGAACTGGCGACGATATCGAGCAGGCGTCCGACTTCCGTCTGGAACGAAAAGGTTTCCCTGCTTGCTACCTCGGCCATGGTGATGAATTCCCTTCAGAAATCGATGTTGATCGGGCGCAGATATAGGCATGTATGCGGGCCGCTACAAGTGGCTCGCGGGGGTCGGTGTGCCCAACGGTTGCGTTCGGCAAGGTGTCTGTCAGCTCGTGGGAACGCCGGATAGTCCAGCAACGGGTAAGCGGCTCACAACAACGGGTAGCGGCTCGCACTGCCGGCTTCAGGGAGCAGAGCAGGTAGGGTTACGCACCTCGTCCGCTGGGTTGTCTTCAAGCTGCTTCGATTTCGACGTCATAGGCCATCTTCCCAGTGTGCGGCTTTCGCACGCGGGACATAAGGCAAGGCGAAAAGATAGAGGCCGGTGATGAGAAGGAACGCAAGCGGTGCCAAGGGCAGGTAGTAGATCCATTCGACAGACTGACCGAAGGCCTGCATCGCGAAAATCAGAACAATCGTTCCGGCGAAGACAATGGATATCCATCGGTGCAATTGGCGAATGCGCTTGTTCATTTTATGCGCGGCTCCCTGATTTGATTGCTCTTCGGCCAAATCGGTATCGATCAGTCGATCCTCGATAGAAGCGCCTCAAGCGCGTCGAGAAATCGCGGCCATCCCATCTGAGCGCCCTGGAAATAGCGCGGCTGGTCCTTGCGGAAGCCGGTCTGCTCCAAGCGCAATCGCGTTCCAAGCGCGATCGGCGACAGGGACCATGTGACGACGCTCCTTAGGTGGTCGTCTCCCCAGGTGTAAGACACGCTCGTGTTCGGCTCGACGGACAGCACTTCACACTCGACCTTGCCCCAATCCGCTTGCAGTTCGAAGCGGTGGCCGACTGTCGGCGTGAAGGCGTTCTTCATCAGCCACTCCTCGATCAGGTGCGGTTGGGTCAGCGCCCGCCAGACCTTCTCCGGTGGGTGCGGCAGGTCTCTTTCAAGAATGACGGAGCGGGTGCCATCGGGCGTGTCGGTCATTGATCCATCCTGTTCAGCAGGTCCTCCAGCGCATCGACACGACCTTCCCAGAAGCCTTCCATGCGACGCGTCCACTCCGTCAGCGGGCCAAGCCCACCGACTGTCGCACGGTAATGCGTTCGTCTTCCGTCCGGTTGCCCGACAACGAGCCCGGCCCGCTTCAGAACGCGAAGATGCTTGGAAACAACCGGCTGTGACACACCGGCAGCCTCAGTCAGCGCCTGCACCGTGGTGTCGCCGTCACGGCACAGGCGCTCGAAAATCGCCCGCCGTGTCGGGTCTGCCAGGGCTTTGAAGACCTGTTGTGTTGTTTCGGTCATTGCAATATATACCCCGTTGGATATGATTAACGTATAGCCGGTCGGGTATGAGTTGGTCAAGGCCCTTGAAAAAGGAGAACCCCGCCGCTGCTTCCGAAATTCATAATCGGAGGAAGGCTATGACGCGGCCCTGGCAAAATCTGTCGCCGCCTGCCGAACAGGGAGAGAGACATGACTCGTTTCGTGATTGACGCCGGTGTCGCCCTTCAGGTTGCGAAGGGTGAGATCGTTCCCTCTCAGACTCATCAGTTGCTCGCGCCCACACTGCTGCGATCCCAGGTGCTGGATAGGCTCTACGACCAAGTCCGCAGCGGTGAACTCGGAGAAGAGGCGGGCCTTGAACTCAACACCCGCTTCGGCAAGCTCAAGATCAGGTATCTGGGCGACGCGGTCCTGCGACGACGGGCATGGGCGCTTGCGACGCGACTGAAACTGCTTTCGACCTACCCGGCTGAGTACCTGGCACTGACCCAACTGCAGGCCGACGCATTGGTCGCGGAAGATCCGGACCTCATTGGCAGGGCAGGGCAACTTGTGGAGATCGCGCGGCCTCTAGCATTAACGCACTGACGATTTGACCTGCCAGGCCACGGGATCTGGCGTTCCACGCGGCAGAGGGCCTGCGTCAGTTTGAGACTGCGGTGTGGCCGGACGAAACGGGTTTTGATACGTGGGAGCGCCGCCCGGTTGAAAGACTGCGTTCGCGGGGTCTCCGGGTGGCCGAGGCGCACGTCAGCGGCGAAGAACGGACCGGCCATCCATGACCGGCTGCGGCACGTCTTACGCGGCGAAATGCGCACCGGCAATACCGGGGCGTTCATCGAGTGCATCGATCAGCGAAAACCAACCGATTACCGCTTGATCGACGCTCCAGTCGGCTCTATTACCGTCGTGGTTTCTGTAGTGGGGGCGCGCACCAAGGAAACTGCGGTCATGAAAGTGATTGATGGACTGGATCGGGTAAACTGCCCGAGCCGGGAAGAGTTTGAAACCCACTACGCCAATGTCGACAAGACGGTGATTCCTACGGGTGTGATTGACGATTGGCCTGCGTCACACAAACGGGATTTGGCCTATCTCGACGAGCGTGTGGGACATGTCGACTTGAGCGACAAGACCCCGCCGACCGGGCTCGCGAGAACAACACCGCGGCCGCTTGATGAGACGGACGTGTTCTTGTCGCGATCGGCCCCGCCCGATTGGCCCCGTCCAACGGTCAACTGCGGGGCGGATTGCGGTCTGTATGGACGGTCTTTTCCGGTGCGGGTGGGCGGTTACCCTAATCCTGATGGGGCCGTCACAGTTGATTTATAAGTTTTTGTTTTTTTGCAATAAAGAAGCGGTCCCCGTGAGCTTCCAGCCGGCAGAATGCTGTGTCCTGCTCAGCAATCGGAGCCCCTGGCAGACCCGTTGCGTTTCATTTGTAACGGGCCCGGGATTTTGCTAAGACCGGTCGTGGAGTAGCTGCTTGCCGCTCCCGGTTGTCTTCACCGTGATCGCCTGAGGAACGGCTTATGTATGTTGCCATTGTGCTCTATCTGTTCGCGGCTTCCCTCGTTGGGCTTTTGGGCCGGAACACCGCCGCAGGGTTCATCGGGATGTTTCTCCTCTCCATCGTCCTTAGCCCGATCATCTCTCTTATTTGTCTGTTTCTGATGCGTCCCAACAAGCGCCAGCGACTCATGCTTGAAGAAGCGAAGCTGGACAGGCAGGAGATGCGCTCGAAACGTCGCCGCTCTGTGGGATCGACGTAATAGGGCGAGGGGAAAAACAGATGGTTCGGGGTCAAGGCGCTGAGGACGCTGGTGACAAGATCGGCTCGGCGTCCAGGCGGCGCGCGTTTGCGGACTGGTGGCGGGACTGGCGGGTACAACATTCCTTTGCGCTGGGACTGACGGTTCTGACCTTTCTGTTCGTGGCTGCACTCGCAATACCCAGAGCCATCGTAACAGTTCCTTCCGGTCATGTGGCGGCGCTTTGGAAACGTTTCGAGGGAGGGACGGTCACCAATATGCATCTCGACGAAGGCTTTCATCTCATCTTCCCTTGGGACAGAGCCTTTATCTACGATGCGCGCCTGCGCACGATTGTGCGCGATTATGACACGATCTCCTCCAACGGCCTGTCGATGAAGGTTCAGATCGCGACACGCTATCGCATCAACAGGAATTCGGTCGGTGCGCTGCAAAAGCAGATCGGCCCGAACTATCCCGACATCCTGCTGAACCCTGAAATCGGCGCCAATGCCAGAGAGGTGATTTCCCGCTACACGCCGGAACAGCTTTATTCGGAATCCCGTTCCTTCATCCAGGCCCAGATCCTGGAGCAGATGGTGACCCAACTGGGCTCCTCCCTGATTTCACAAAGCCCGGCCGGTCAGCTGATCTATGTCGAAGATGCTCTGATCCGTTCCGTCGAACTGCCCCAGTCGGTTGCCGAAGCGATCGAGCGCAAGTCGCAGCAATACCACCTCGTGCTCGAATACGAGTTCCGGGTCCAACGGGAGGAGTTGGAACGTCAACGAAAGATCATCGAGGCGCAGGGGATACGCGACTTTCAGGACATCGTGTCCGACACGATCACCGACGAGTATCTGCGCCTGAGGGGCATCGATGCGACCCTGGGTCTTGCCACATCGCGAAACGCCAAGATGGTGGTCGTCGGCGGGGCTGACGGGCTTCCGCTCATCCTGAATACCGGTGAGTTCGATGGTCAAGCACCCGGAACCGATGGCGATGGATCGACCGAAGACGACAGCACTGCGCTGGAGGAGATTTCGGCGCCGAGTGCACACAACGCTGCGATGACGGAGGTGGTCCCGACCAATTCGGTCCAGCCGGATGCACATCGCCTCCAGCCGTCCGCTGCTGCTGCTACAACGACGACCGCAATGCAGAAAACGGGAACCGAACAAGAACTGCCGGACTTGCCGCCGACAGAGACACCGACGACGTTGCACACGGAGGGAGCCGGCAGCACAATCAGTTTGACAGACATGTTCGCGCCTGCGCCGAGCCCACAGCCCACGCCCTCCGTTCCGCCCGGCGCGGCCAACACGACGGGGACCGGCGGACAGATGCCGAAACCGTAGCGCAACGTGCAAGCGACACAAGCGCGGTCCCTTCAGCGTTGTCGGTGTTATCCAGAAGAGTGGAGCATGCCATGCAGTCCGAAATGTCCCGCCTAGCTGTTCGGATTTCCTCTCTTGATGGTCTGAACGCACCGTTTGTCGATATGTCCCGGCCTGACTTTCCGATGGCGTGTTTCGGCCGTCCGACGGTCAGCACCGTTCTCTCAACCGATTGTCTCTAAGGTCCGATGCAGCTTTTTGCACTTCTCACGCGTAAGGCTGCGCTCCCACTCCAGGCGCTGATTGTCGTGGCGACGGTATCCAGCCTGTCCAACGTGGCCATCATGATCTTCGTGAACCGCGCGGCGCAGGATATTGCCACGGACGGGGTCGATAATGTGGACTGGCTCCTGGCGGGCCTTTTCTGCGGCGCCATCGCGCTGTTCATGATTTTCGAACTTCGCCTGCTGTCCAGATTCGCCGGGCTGATCGAAGACGCGATCGATGCCGCGCGTTGCGACATTATCGAGCTCTTGCGGGGCCTGAACCTGGCCGACCGTGACCAGATCGGCGATGCGGAGCTTTATGACGTCGTTACCCAGGCCTCGGACACGATCTCACAGAACAGCCAGTTCATCGCTTTGGCGTTCCGATCGGCCATTATGGTCGTCGCCGTCCTTGCCTATGTCTTTGTGACATCGCCAACGACATTCGTCATGCTGACGCTGACCCTTGTGGTCGCCGGGGTTGTTTATTACCGGCGCGGACAGCAGGTCATGCACGCGCATATACGCGTCGCGCAAGACGATCAGCGGATGTTCGACCAGATCACGGATCAACTCGACGGTTGGAAAGAAGTGCGGATGCTGCGCCCCCGTCGCATGGCAATCGCCGAGTCTTTCAATGCCTCGGTGGATCTGGCTGCGGAGGGCAGGATCGAGGTGCAGAACGCCGGTTTCGGCCTCTTTGTTTTCGGGCAGCTCGCCCTGTTCGTTTTGCTCGGCGTCGTGGTTTTCGTCATCCCCCAATATACCGAGATCACCGAGGGGAACCTGACCAAGACCGCCACGGCGGTGTTGTTTGTCATCGGCCCCATAGGACTTGTCATTCAAGCGATCGCAATTCTCGGTTCGGCAGAAGCCTCGGCCGCTCGTATTCTGGGGTTAGAGAAACGGTTGGAGGCACTGGCCGCCAAATCGGACGACCGCATGCCCGTCAATCCCAAGACCTTTGCCGATTTTCAACGGATCGCATTGGAGGCGGCCGAATACGAGTATCCCGCAGAGCCCGGTGTCGAGCCGTTTCATCTTGGACCCATCTCTCTGCATGTGGAGCGAGGCGAGATTCTGTTCATTTCCGGGGGCAACGGTTCCGGCAAGTCGACGCTGATGCGTATTCTGACGGCGCTTTACGCGCCGTCGGCCGGCGAACTGACCGTGGACGGGCGGCCCGTGGGGCCTGCCAACCGGCGTGATTATCGGGCGTTGATTGCGTCGGTCCTGTCGCACTACCACTTGTTTCCGGAGCTTTACGGCCTGCGGCATGTGTCGGCGGATGCTGTCGCGGCACAATTGCGCGTGTTCGAACTCGACAATGTCGTCGGGTTCGAAAACGGTCGATTCGTCACGCTCGATCTTTCCACTGGGCAGAAGAAACGCCTCGCTCTCGTGATCGCTCTGCTTGAGGAGCGGCCTATCCTGGTTCTCGATGAATGGGCGGCCGATCAGGACCCGCAATTCCGCAGGAAGTTTTACCGCGAGCTTCTTCCGAAGCTGAAGGCCGAGGGAAAGACGATCGTTGCCGTCACCCATGATGACGCGTATTTCGACGTTGCTGACCGTCGGGTCCATTTGCGTGAGGGGATGCAGATCGAGTCCCGCCCCACAGCGACGGCGGAGACGTGACCGGTATGGAGACGCTAAGCAAGCTTCTGCGCGAAGTAGACATGAACCGGAGCAGATTGCTCCTGATGCTGATTATCGCGGCGTTAGGCACGACGATGACGATCGCCGTGGTCAACATGGCGCTTATGCGCGAAGACGGCGGCGACACCTTCATGCTCGCCATGGTTTTTCTGCTGAGCATCATTGTCTACAGCAGCGCGCAGCGATCCGTCATGGCGGAGTGCGCAAAGGCGGCCGAGCTAATGATCGCGCACCAGCGCCGCAGTATCCTGGAGGCGACCCGGGCCGCCGATTATGCGTCTCTCCAGCGGATCGGCCGTGCGCCCATATACAAGGCCGTCACGCAGGAAACGCAGACGATCTCAAACACGCTGCCGCTGATCGTTGTGGGCGCTCAGCAAAGCGTGGTCCTGGTGTTCATGGCGTTTTACGTTGCCTATCTCTCGATGTTTGCGTTTGCGATTATCGGATTGTTCGGGATTTTTACCGTCTGGTTTCACATCACTCGCCTGAACCGGCTCGGCGAACGGATGCAAGCGCTCAAGGGCACTCAAAACAGGCTGTTCACGGCGTTCCGCGGCATGCTTGCAGGGGTCAAGGAGATCGCCTTCAATGAGGCGAGAGGCCTGGACGTTGTCGCCGAACTCCGGACACAATCGGACGAAACGCGCGTCAACACCGCCCGGATCAAACGGCACTGGGCCATACAATATGTGGGGATGCAGACGCTCTTCTATATCCTTCTGGGCGTCATGGTTTTTGTTGTCCCGATGTTTACGGAGACCTATCATGACGTGGTCATTCAGTCGACGATGGCCGCTCTCTTCATGATCGGTCCCCTGTCGAGCCTGGCGCAGGGCATACCTGCGGTGAACGACACCACGCGCGCCCTCAGCAACATTCACGCCCTGAACGATCAACTGCGCGCCTCGGCGCAAGTCGCTGATGACGAACAGGCTCTGTCAACCGACAGGCACCCGCATACGCTGACGCTCGATGGGGTCGGCTACACGTTCAGAGACAGCCATAACCAGCCCACTTTCACGCTGCATCCCACCGACGCGACATTCCATCGGGGCAAAATCGCGTTCATCACGGGTGGCAACGGCTCCGGAAAATCAACGCTGTTTCGGCTGATGACCGGCATCGTTCATCCCGATGTGGGGCATTTCCTGCTTGATCAGGTGCAGGTGCCGTCAGACGGGTTTGGCGCCTACCGCGACCGAATAGGGGTCGTTTTCTCCGATTACTATCTGTTCCGAACGCTGGTCGGCCTTGGCGATATCGATCCGGCCGCTGTTTCAGAGCTGCTTGCGCGGTTCGAACTGACCGACAAGGTCAAACTGGTCGACGGCGGGTTTACAACCACCGACCTGTCGGCCGGCCAGCGCAAGCGTCTTGCCCTGATCGCGGCAATCCTTCAGGACCCGCCGGTTCTGATGCTTGACGAATGGGCGGCGGACCAGGACCCGCATTTCCGCAAAGTGTTCTATCGCGACATTTTGCCGTCGCTTGCGGCGGAGGGCCGGATTATCATCTGCATCACGCATGACGAACAGTATTTCGATGTCGCGGACGCGCTTTATGCAATGGCCGACGGTCGCATGTCCAAAGTGCGATGACGAGGCGCATCCGGTCCTGTTGTCGCGGTGCATTCCCATGGTATGGAAAGAAAAAGACAAGCATGTCCGGGAAGTCACCATGATCCGATTTGCGCTGTTTCGAGCGGTTCTCTTTGCACTGCCGTTTGTCGCAGGAGCGGCCTTTTCGCAGGATGCCGGGTCGCTTGAAGATCCTCCCTACAGACCCGCCCTCGTACCCTTTCAAACCGATGAAGGGGCTCAATTCCAAGACCGCCTGTCCGATGCACGGCGGTTGCCCGAGTGGTTCCTGGGCATTTATTCGGGCCAGACGCTCAGCAGTTTCTATTATGTCGCCAGCGGATTGTGCGAGGTCATGAAGGGGAGCTTCGAGATACATCGTATTCATTGCGCGGCGTTGCGGTCCGAGGGACCCGGCGAAAAACGTTCATCTGATGAATAACGGTCATGCCCAGTCCATATTGCTGGAGGCGGACGAGGACCCTGCCGCACCGGAGGACGGCCCGTGGATGCCGCGCGCCCGTTATGGTTTTACCCTTGTCAACCATTCCGGTGTGATGATTGTGGCGCGAAACTCCGGCATCGATTCGGTTGCCGATTTGCCGGGAAAGAAGGTCAATCTCGGGGTCGAGGGATCTCATACGCGCAGAATATGGGACGAGGTGCTGGAGGCGAACGGTCTGTCCACTTCGGATTTGGGCGGGATTGTCAACGCAACCCGCGACGACGACCTGCGCGCTCTCTGCGAGGGTGAGATTGATGTGTATCTCAGCCTTGTCGGCCTCATTCCGCCGGCTTTGGTCCAGACGGGAGCACGGTGCGGTGCACGCGTTGTGAGCCTGGAGGACGACGGCGGTCCGGCGGAGCTCTACGGCAACGGCCGGGTGTCACGCTCTTTGGACTTCGGCGTGTCTCTGGTGTTTCACGAAAAGGTGCCGAACTACGTGACCTGTAACATGGCAAGGGTGCTTCACGAGCACCCGCAATTGCTGCTGTTGCAACACCTTGCGCTTGCCGAGCCCGATGAGGATGATATGCTGATTCGCGATATGGGTCTGCCCCTCCATCCCGGGATAGAGCAATACCGACAGGAAGGGACCTGTCCGACGATGCCAAAAGTCAGCGGCGTGCTTGACCTGTCGCCCTTCGATGGGACCGCCACGTCGTCAGAGGACTGACGGATCATATCCGAAGTCCGGTGGGCCACCTTTGCACCGTCGATCACGACGATATGCGGCATATCGGGAATGGGACGCCGGGGCCTGCGCTCAGACAATATGCAGAAAAGCCCATCAGGCCTGCCTGTTGCCATCGACAGGGGAACCCCCAGTACGATCATCAGCACCACCAGATCCGGGTCCAGATCGTGGTCCGACGCGATGATGCTCGCCCCCAGCATCGGCGGCATCGCCACTTCGAGAATGGCGATCTTTGCCGTCGGCTCGCCGAGTTGGCCGATCAGCCGGTAGCCTATCAGAATAGCTAGAGTATCCGTTTTGATCAAGCCAGTTTTGTCGACCACATTCTGTCAGCCTTGATGAGTGCATTTGCCATTTCGATGAGCTTTCGCATGATGGCTATGAGTGCGACCTTCTTGGGTTTT
>Ga0056108_1000233_pt1 | contig 19456 bp, 13 predicted proteins | sample WorMetG1BERMUDA1_FD_83875 | JGI IMG/M metagenome (GOLD analysis project Ga0056108, IMG submission 83875) | Marine gutless worms symbiont microbial communities from Max Planck institute for Marine Microbiology, Germany - Inanidrilus... ... | reverse complement strand
GGCCGACGACACGGTCGATGCCGTGATCATCGCCAGCTCGACGGACACCCACGCCGACCTGATCGAGGCCTCGGCCCGGGCCGGCAAGGCCATCTTCTGCGAGAAACCCATCGACCTCGACATCGGACGCGTCGATGCCTGCCTCGCCGTCGTCGCCGAGTGTGACGTTCCGCTGTTCGTTGGCTTCAACCGGCGCTTCGATCCCAGTTTCGCGTCCCTTAAGGGGCGATTGGATGACGGCGAGATCGGGCCGGTCGAGATGGTCTCGATCACCAGCCGCGACCCGGGCCCGCCGCCGCTCGCCTACCTGAAGGTCAGCGGCGGCCTGTTTCGGGACATGATGATCCACGACCTCGACATGGCCCGCTGGCTATTGGGCGAGGAACCGGTGCAGGTGTTCGCTTTCGCCGAGGCCCTGGTCGATCCGGCCGTCGCCACGGTCGGTGACGTCGATACCGCCGTCGTCGTCCTGCGCACGGCATCGGGACGCCTGGCCCAGATCAGCAACAGCCGCAGCGCCGTTTACGGATATGATCAGCGCGTCGAGGTGTTGGGCAGCACCGGTATGCTGCGCGCCGAAAACCTGAGACCGACATCGGTCGAGATCGCCACCGAGACGTCGACACGGACCGACAATCCGCTGCACTTCTTCTTGGAACGCTATGCGGATGCCTACCGCATCGAACTGGACACCTTCATCGGGGCCGTTCGCGAAGGGCGCGCCCCGCAGCCGAGCGGCGCCGACGGCCGCATGGCGCTCCGGCTGGCCGATGCGCTGTTGCAGTCCCGTGAGACCGGGGCGCCGGTCGACGTTTGAATTCAACCCACCGTAGTTGACGGGATTATCCCCTGAGGATGGCCCGGAAGGCCTCGGTAACCCGGGGCGCCGTGGCGATGATCTCGCAGCCCTTGGTCAGGCCGTCGCCGGCTTCCGCTTCAACGACGTCGGCCCCGGCCTCGCGCAGGATGGCGACGGCGGCGTAGCAGTCCCAGGAATTGATGTGCGGTTCGTAATAGCCGATGGTCCGCCCGCAGGCCACGTAGACCAGGCTCAGGGCACCGGAGCCGCCGCGCACGTACATGCCGCCGGCCTGCAATAGGCGATCGAGAACCGGGATGACCTCCTCGGGCTTGGAGCGATGGGCGAAGCCGATGGAGAAGGCGTCGCGGCCGATGTCAGCGCTGGCGTCGGGTGTGATCGGTTTATCGTTGAGCGTGGCACCGAAACCGATGCCGCCGGCGAAAAGTTCGTCGAGGTTTGGATCGATGATGACGCCGAATTGGATTCGGCCGTCCAGGACGAAGGCGATGGAGACGGACCAGTGCGGCAGACCCTTGACGAAACACTGGGTACCGTCGATGGGATCGACGACCCAAAGCCCCTGCCCGCCCCGGACGTCGGCGGCCGCCGTATCGTGTGCCGATTCCTCGCCGAAGAAACCGTCGTCCGGGTAGGTCTCCTCGAGCCGGCGACGGATGAACCGTTCCGTCTCCACGTCGGCCTCGCTGACGGCGCTCTGCAGGCCCTTGTCCTCGACCGTGAGCGCGCCGATGTCCTGGAAATACCGGTTGGCCAAGGCGCCGGCGTCGCGGACCAGGGTTTTGGCGAACCGGAACCGTTCAGCGATCTCATCGGGCGGCATGGCCCCTCCTTCATGAGGGCTCAGTAAAACGTATGGGAAACCGCCCGCAAAGAAGCTTCGGACGGCAATCTGACCTAAGACAGTAATATGAAATTTTTATTTCACAAAGCCACGATTTCCTGATTAACTATTCCCTTAATTCAACCACCGAGCCGGGCGTGATACCATTCATAAGTTCGGCCAGCCAAAAACTTTAAGGGAGTAGAGTCATGCGAAAAATCAAGTTTCTAACCGCTGCCTCATTGGGTGCGCTCATGGTCGCCGGAATGACCGCGACCAAGGCAACCGCCGCCGACAAGTTGACGCTTTACTGCAGCCCGCAGATCGAGTGGTGCAAGCTGATGGTCGAGGCCTTCGAGAAGAAGACCGGCATCAAGGTGGCCATGACCCGCAAGAGTTCCGGCGAGACCTTCGCCCAGATCAAGGCCGAGGCCCGCAATCCGAAGGGTGACGTGTGGTGGGGCGGCACCGGCGACCCGCACCTGCAGGCCGCCGAGGAAGGCCTGACCATGGAATACACGTCGCCGGTTTTCGACCAACTCCATCCGTGGGCCCAGAACCAGGCCAAGGACGCCAATATGAAGACCGTCGGCATCTACGCCGGTGCGCTCGGTTTCGGCTACAATACGGAACTCCTGAAGTCGAAGAACCTGCCGGTGCCGAAGTGCTGGAAGGATTTGGCCAACCCCGCCTACAAGGGCGAGATTCAGGTCGCCAACCCGAATTCGTCGGGCACCTCCTATACAACGCTGGCGACGTTGGTTCAGGTGTTCGGTGAAAAGGAAGCTTTCGACTTCTATGCCAAGATGCACAAGAACATTAACCAGTACACCAAGTCCGGCTCGGCCCCGATCAAGGCCGCCGCGCGCGGTGAAACGACCATCGGAATCACCTTCATGCACGACATGGTGACGCAGAAGGTCAAGGGTTTCCCGATCGAGATCGTCGCGCCCTGCGAGGGCACCGGTTACGAGATCGGCTCCATGAGCATCATCAAGGGCGGGCGCAACCCCGAAAGCGCCAAGAAGTTCTACGACTTCGCCCTCGACGCCGCCATCCAGATGCGGGCCAAGGAAGCCAAGGCCTATCAGGTGCCGTCCAACATGAGCGCCAACCCGCCCAAGGAAGCACCGGACCTGAGCGCGCTCAAGCTCATCAATTACGACTTCAAGAAGTACGGATCGTCGGCCGAGCGCAAGCGCCTGCTGGCCAAATGGGACAAGGAAATCAAGACCCTGCCCCGTTAAGTCCGTTTGACTAGACGGCCGTGATGACGGCCCCGACGAACAGGATCGACAGAGTCGCCGCGATCTGGATCGCGGTCGGCTTTGTCGGTTTCTTCATCCTGCCCTGGTACGCCATCGAGGACGGGTTCTGGTCCTTCGTCTGGCTGCTGGACGGCTATCCCTTCGATCTCGATTACGCGCCGGGCATCGTCCAGGTTTTCGTAGGCGGCAAGATCTGGTTGGCGCCCATATTGATCGCGCTCCTGGGCTCGCTCGGTGTTTTCGGGCGCACCAAGATGGACCGCGCCTTCGGCACCGTCATGATCGCCGCCGGCGTCGGCGGTTTCGCCCTCGTCTTCCTGCAGGGCTTCACCATCGGCATCGCCGGCTGGGAATACCAGGTCCTCGAGAATCTGTTCGGGCCCGTCGAGCGGCAGTTCGGCATGGGCTACGGGGCGCTCCTGGTCTGCGGCTCGTTCCTGTTCATGTTGACCCAGGGCATCGCCAGCCGCGGGCACATCAACGGTGACGTCTTCGTCGTCGGCGCCATCGGCCTCGTGATCGCGCTCGTCACCGCCTTCGTCTTCCTGCCGGTGTCGCAGATTTTGATCAGTGCGCTGCAGGACAACGATCGCAACTACGACCTGGCGCTGTTCGCCTCCAAGATCACGGCATCGAAGATCTGGGGCCTGCAATGTGTGACCAGCCACTTGAGCTGCGGCGTCGCCTGGAACTCCCTGATGCTGGCGACCTCGGTCGGCGTCGGCTCGACGGCTCTCGGATTGGCCTTCGCCCTGGTCGCCACACGCTCCAAGATCAAGGCCGGGCGGTTCTTGCGGATCCTCACCGTGCTGCCGATCATCACCCCGCCCTTCGTCATCGGGCTCTCCATGATCCTCTTGTTTGGGAGGGCCGGGGCTGTCACCCAATTCATGGAGTTCGCCTTCGACATCCCGGCCAGCCGCTGGATCTACGGGTTCTTCGGCATCTGGTTCGCCCAGATGCTGGCCTTCACGCCGATCGCCTTCCTGGTCCTGATCGGCGTCGTCGAGGGGGTCAGCCCGTCCATGGAGGAAGCGGCGCAGACGCTCCGGGCCGACAACTGGAAGACCTTCACCACCGTGTCGCTACCGCTGATGCGGCCCGGACTGGCCAACGCCTTCCTCCTGGGCTTCATCGAGAGCATGGCCGATTTCGGCAACCCCTTCGTTTTGGGCGGCAACTACGAGGTGCTGTCGACCGAGATATTCTTTGCGATTGTGGGGGCGCAAAATGACCAGGGGCAGGCGGCGGTGCTGGCCATCGTGCTGCTCAGCTTTACCTTGAGCGCCTTCTATGTGCAGCGCCGCTGGCTCGGCGCCAAGTCCTACGTGACGGTCACCGGCAAGGGCGATTCGGGCGTCCATGCGGAACTGCCGAAACGGCTCCGCTGGCCCGTCTACGCCGTCGTCATTCCGTGGACCGTGGTCATGCTGGTCATCTATTGCATGATCATGTTCGGCGGCTTCGTCGAGACCTGGGGCCGCGACCATTCCTTCACCTTCCGCCATTACATCGAGGCCTTCGGGGTCACCACCGGGCCGCATGGGCTGGTCTGGGCCGGCGCCGCCTGGAATTCGTTCTGGAACACGCTCACGATCGCCGCCATCGCCTCGCCGCTGACCGCCGGCATCGGGCTCTTGACCGCCTACCTGCTGGTCCGCCAGCGCTTCACCGGGCGCGACGCCTTCGAGTTCGGCACCATGATGAGCTTCGCCATCCCCGGTACCGTCATCGGGGTCAGCTACATCATCGCCTTTAACGTACCGCCGTTGGAACTGACCGGCACCGGCGTGATCCTGGTCTTGTGCTTCATGTTCCGCAACATGCCTGTCGGCGTGCGCGGCGGCATCGCCGCCATGAGCCAGCTCGATTCGCACCTGGACGAGGCGTCGCTGACCCTCGGTGCCAACAGCTGGGTGACCGTGCGCAAGGTGATCCTGCCCTTGCTGCGCCCGGCCATCGTCGCCGCCCTTGTCTTCAGTTTCGTCCGCGCCATCACCGCCATCAGCGCCGTCATCTTTCTGGTGTCGGCCGAGTACCACATGGCCACCGCCTACATCATCGGGCGCGTCGAGAACGGCGACTACGGCCTCGCCATCGCCTATTCGTCGGCCCTCATCGTCGTTATGCTCGTTGTCATCAGCCTGGTTCAGGTCTTCATCGGCGAGCGCCAACTGGGCCGGCGCCAGAACCGCCATGTGGAACACCGTCCTCAAATGCAAGGCACGAGAGCATGACCATCAAAGGCAAAGCCGCTTCCGTCACCTTCGAGAACGTGGTCAAACAGTTCGGCGAGGTGACCGCCGTCAACAACGTCTCGTTCACCGTCGAGCCGGGCAAACTGGTGACGCTGCTGGGCCCCAGCGGCTGCGGCAAGACGACCATGCTTAGGCTGATCGCCGGCCTCGAGATGGCGACCTCGGGGCGTATCCTGATCGGCGATCAGGACGTCACCCACCTGCCGGCCACCGACCGCGACGTCAGCATGGTGTTCCAGTCCTATGCGCTGTTTCCCCACATGACCGTCATCGAGAACGTCGCCTACGGGCTGACCGTGAGCGGCGTCCAAAAGGACGAGGCGCTGGCCGGCGCCGAGGACGGCCTCGGCCTGGTCGGCCTCAAGGGCTTCGGTTCGCGGCTGCCGAGCGAGCTTTCCGGCGGCCAGCAGCAGCGCGTCGCCGTCGCCCGCGCGCTCGTGTTGGAGCCGCAGGTGCTGCTCTTCGACGAGCCGCTGTCGAACCTCGACGCCAAGCTGCGCCGCCGGGTGCGCGAGGAGATCCGCGACATTCAGCTGTCCCTCGGTCTGACCTCCGTCTACGTCACCCACGACCAGCAGGAAGCGCTCGCCGTGTCGGACCGCATCATCGTCATGAACGAGGCGGTAATCGCCCAGGAAGGCTCGCCGCACGAGCTCTACGAGAGCCCGGCCGACCTCTTCGTCGCCGACTTCATCGGCGACGCCAACGTGGTCCAGGCCGAGATCGTCGCCGTCAACGACGGCACCGCGACCGTGCGCTACGGGGAGGCGGAGATCACCCTCAGGAACCGCGGCTACCCGCCGGGGCCCGTCCACCTTGCGATCCGCCCGGAAGCGGTCTCGCTCTCGGAACAGACCACCGACGATGCGGTCAAAGGCGAGATCCTGAAATCCACCTATCTCGGCGACCACATGGAGTATTCCGTGGGCACGGAACTGGGCGAGCTCTTCGTCGTCGACCCCGACGTCGGCGCCCCCATCGCCGCCGGCGCCACCGTCTGGTTCACGCTGTCGGACCTCGGGGTGGTGACCATCGGGATGGAGGACGGGGAAGGCTGACGTCCGCAAAGGCTCCCTGCTGATGGGATTTTGAATGTCGGGTGTTTTCACGGATATCAGAGCTTGGATAGTCGGGCTTGTCTTAACCGCAGTTGGCTTGAGCCTTCTTGCCGCGGTTAAGGTATCTCAGATCGAAGACGTGAACATTAGATACGCAGGGTACGCTTGCACCTTCCAAATAAGTTCCAATGGCCCAAATACCTGTGCCGGAAACAACGGCCAAACCGATACGAACGCCGACGGAAGCAAACTAAATGCGAAGAGCAACCATGCGACGAATCTCGTTGAACCGGTGGTCTTTCATGAATTGGAATTCAGCCTTCCTGATACGTTCGAAGGCCTCGAGTTACAGCTAAAACCCGTTACGCCTGCGGGAGGCTGTGAGGATTTTGTGACCGGGCGTAAAGTCAATGCGCCAACCAACAATAACGGTGGTTATGTACCGGAATGTGCGAATTTCGCGCGCCAAGTTGATGCTCAAAACGCCGTGATCCGTCACTTCAGCCTTCATTTGGATGGAGAAAAAAAGAACCTTTATAACCTTACCTACGTTTGCTGGTTTTTAGGGTGGGAGGAACGAAATGAAATCGAGGGTGTTCCGTGCACCGGAGACAAGGCCGGCGAGGTTCCGGGCTTGGGCGACATTACGCAGTTGCCACTTGTTGCCGTTTTAGCGCGGATCGAGCCCATCAAGTGGTACGAATGGTGGTGGCAGAAGGTTTTTGAATAACTCCTTTAAACACATTTCACTGGGACTTTGGCGACCGGCGCGGCATGAGCATCGATCGGCTCAACCCGCCACCAATCTTCGCTTGGTTTTCGATGAGCTCAACCTTCGAGCCGCGACTCATCCGACGTTCGATAGATTAGCCGCCATAAGAAAACCCCCTGGCCTCCCAGAGGGTTCTCATGGTGGGCGCGGCTGGGATTGAACCAGCGACCCCTACGATGTCAACGTAGTGCTCTCCCGCTGAGCTACGCGCCCGTGTCGGGATCGTCGTCAGAGGAAAGGGGTTATATCCATTTGGCGGGCGATTGCAAGCCCCGCTGTCGCCCCCGCCCCACTGCCGCCCCGGCCCGCCGTCGCCCGCGGCGGGCCGTTGACCGCGGTGGGATCGGCAGGTGCGACGGCGGGCGCTCTCCAATCCGTGATTTGGCCGTCGGGCCGGTGGTCCGATAGCCGGTGGTCCGATAGAATGACGTCATGGGTCGGTTGTTTCGGGTTCTCGCTGCGCTTTTGCTCGCGGTCGCCATGACCGGCGGGTCGGTCGTGGCCGACCAGTCGAACCCCAAACTCGACATCCTGTTCGAACGCCTGAAGGCGACGGACGACGCGGCGGAAGCGCGCGCCGTCGAACACGCCATCTGGCGTATCTGGCTGCGGCCCGATAACGGCGAGGTCGAAGGTCACCTGGCGCTCGGCATGGCGGCCATGAACGCCGGCGCTTACGCGGAATCGCTGGAATGGTTCGACAAGATCGTCGGCACCCAGCCGGACTATGCGGAGGGCTGGAACAAGCGGGCCACGGTCTTCTACCTCTTGGGCGATTACGACCGGTCGATCGGTGACATCGAGCGGACCCTGGCGCTCGAGCCCCGTCACTTCGGGGCGCTCTCCGGCCTCGGCCTGATCCTCAAAACCATGGGCGACCGGGACGCGGCGCTCGAGGCGTGGGACCGGGCGCTGGCCATCCATCCGCATCTGACCGGCGCCCGCCAGCGGGTCGAGGAGATTAGGCGGGAATTGCGGGGCAAGGCGATTTAGGCCGGTTCGCTTTTCGCGCGAAGCGCGAAACTGGCCATATTTGGTGGGATATGCATACACCTTTTCCCGTCGAGACCGTTGAAAACGCTGGGTCACCGGGGCCGGCTGGGGTACAGTCTCGGCCCGAGGGGACCAAGGGAAATCAGTGATGAACCCGGAAGCAGTCACACTCAGTGACGAGTTCCTCGATGCGCTCCGCGCCATCGTCGAACAGCGGCTGTCGACGGCCGACGCCGTGTGCATGCAGCACGGCAAGGACGAGAGCTACCACACGCCGGTGCCGCCCGGCGCCGTCGTCTTCGCCCGCTCGACCCAGGAAGTCAGCGACATCGTGACCCTCTGCGCCGCCCACAAGATCCCGGTCATTCCCTACGGAACCGGGACCTCGCTGGAAGGCCACGTGGCGGCCCTTAAGGGCGGGGTCTGCATCGACGTCTCGCAGATGGACGAGATCCTCGCCGTCAACACGGAGGACATGGACGTCACCGTGCAGGCCGGCGTGACCCGCAAACACCTCAACGAATACCTGCGCGATACCGGGCTCTTCTTCCCCATCGATCCGGGCGCCGACGCCAGCCTCGGCGGCATGACGGCGACCCGCGCGTCCGGCACCAATGCGGTGCGCTACGGCACCATGCGCGAGAACGTGCTGTCGCTGACCGTGGTCATGGCCGACGGCCGCATCATCCGGACCAGCCGCCGCGCCCGCAAGTCGTCGGCGGGCTACGATCTGACCCGGCTGTTCGTCGGTTCCGAAGGAACGCTGGGCGTCATCACCGAGATCACGCTCAGGCTCTACGGTATACCAGAGTCGATCGCGTCGGCCGTGTGCCCGTTCCCGGACCTGGAATCGGCGGTCAATACGGTCATCGCGACCATCCAATGCGGCATCCCGGTGGCCCGCATCGAGCTTCTCGACGACGTCCAGATGGATGCCATCAACGCCTATGCCGGCTTCGACTATCCGGTGGCGCCGACGCTGTTCTTCGAGTTCCACGGATCGGACGCCGGTGTCGAGGAACAGTCGAAACTGGTCGGCGAGATCGCCTCCGAATTCGGCGCCCACGAGTTCTCCTGGGCGACCCAGCCGGAAGACCGCAGCCGCCTGTGGCAGGCCCGCCACGACGCCTATTACGCGGCCCTGGCCTTGCGTCCCGGCGGCAAGGGCATCGCCACCGACGTCTGCGTCCCCATCTCCCGCCTCGCCGAGTGCATCCTGGAGACGCGCCGCGACATCGACGGGTCCGGTCTGATCGCGCCCATCGTCGGCCACGTCGGCGACGGCAATTTCCACCTGGTTCTGCCCATCGACCCGGACGACGCCGATGAGATGCAGCGCGCCAAGGAACTCAACGAGCGCATGGTCATGCGGGCACTGTCCATGGACGGAACCTGCTCCGGCGAACACGGCGTCGGATACGGCAAGATGGAATTCCTGGTCGCCGAACACGGCGACGCGGTCAGCGTCATGCGCACCTTGAAAACGGCACTCGATCCCGACAACATCATGAACCCGGGCAAGATCGTCCGCGTGTGACCGCCGCCCGGCCGACCCGAACACGGCATAAACCGCACGAATGAACGACCCTCATACGACCGACCCTCGGGCCTTCCTCAACGACCTCATGGATGCGGCGATCGCCGCCGCCGACCCGATCCAATGCGTGCCTCCGCACCTTCCCGACCCGCCTGAAGGGCGCACCGTCGTCCTCGGCGGCGGCAAGGCCTCGGCGGCCATGGCGCGCGCCGTCGAGGACAACTGGCAGGGCGACATCTCCGGCCTGATCGTCACCCGCTACGGATATGCCGTCGGTTGTGATCACATCGAAATCGTCGAGGCCGCCCACCCGGTCCCGGACCGGGCCGGCCTGGAGGCGACCGAACGCATGGTCGAGATGGCCCATGATCTCGGGCCCGACGACCTCTGCCTGGCCCTCATGTCCGGCGGCGCCTCGTCGCTGCTGACCATGCCGGCGCCGGGACTGACATTGGAGGACAAACAGGCCGTCAACCGGGCGCTCCTGCAATCGGGTGCGACGATCTCCGAAATGAATTGCGTACGCAAACACCTGTCGGCCATCAAGGGCGGGCGCCTGGCCCGGGCCATCGCGCCGGCGTCTCTGGTCACTCTGATGATCTCCGACGTGCCCGGCGACGACCCGGCGGTCATCGGGTCCGGACCGACCGTGCCGGACACCACGACCTTCGCCGAGGCCCGCGCCGTCATTGAAAAATACGGCATCGATCCCGGCGACGCGGCACGTCGGTTTCTCGACGAGGCCGCCGAGGAAACACCGAAACCCGGCGATCCGGTGTTCGCCGGTGCCATCGAAACCTTGGTGGCGCGCCCGAAGGCCAGCCTCGCGGCGGCCGCCGATGCCGCCCGGGTGGCCGGCGTCACGCCGGTCATCCTGGGCGACGCCCTGGAAGGGGAATCGCGCACCGTCGCCGAAGAACACGCGGCCCTGGCGGGGCGCATCCAGGACGGCGACGGCCCGGCCCAGGCGCCGGCCGTTCTCCTGTCGGGCGGCGAGACGACGGTGACCATTCGCGGCACCGGCGACGGCGGCCCCAACACCGAATATGCCCTGGCGCTGTCCATCGCCCTCGACGGGCGGGACGGGATCTGGGGACTGGCCGTGGATACGGACGGGACCGACGGCAGCCGCGACAACGCCGGCGGCCTCGTTTCGCCCAGCACCATCGAGCGCGCACGGACCCTCGGCATGGACGCAACGGCGCTTCTCGAAAACAACGATTCCTACGGCTACTTCGAAGATGCCGGCGGATTGGTGGTCACCGGCCCGACCTTCACCAACGTCAACGATTTCCGCGCCGTACTGGTGTTGTCGTCGGACCGGTGAGCGACTAAACTTCGCCCCTCGGTGGCGTCGGCGCCGAAGACTGGCCGACGGCCCGTTTTAGTTTCTCGCGGCAATGGAGAGCGACGTTGGGTAAGGTTCTTGCGGCTATCGCCAGTATCCTGGTTCTGTTGATCGCCGCCGTCCTCGTCGGCCCCAGTTTCATTGACTGGAACGACTACAAGGCGGACATCGCGGGTCAGGTCAAAAATCTCACCGGACGCGACCTGGTCATCAACGGCGACATCAGGATCGCCGTCCTGCCGGCGCCGGCGGTCGGCGCCACCGACGTGTCGCTCTCCAATCTGCCGGGTGCCGGAACACCCGAAATGGTCCGCCTGAAGTCGGTCGAGGTGCGCATCGCGCTGGCCCCCTTACTCGGCGGCCAGGTCAAGGTCGAAACCGTCAAACTGGTGGAGCCGGTGATCAATCTCGAAGTCCTGGCCGACGGGCGCAAGAACTGGGTGTTCGGCCCGGCCGCCGAAGACAAAGACGGCGACAGCGGTCAATCGGCCGGCGGCGGCGGACCGGCAGCGTCGACGGCGGAACCCAGCGTCGTGCTCGACGACTTCACGATCGTCGGCGGCACCCTGGTCTACCGGGATGCGGTGGGCGGCGTCAGCGAGCGGGTCGATGCCATCAACGCCCGCGTCGAGGCGGCCTCCCTCCAGGGTCCGTTCCGCACCACCGGAGCGCTCACGGCGCGCAACATTCCGCTCGAATTCGATTTGTCGACGGGCGAGGTGATGCAGGGGCGGTCGTTTCCGTTCAACGCGGCGATCAAGGTCGAACCCGGCGGGACGGCCCTGCAGAGCAATGGCACCGTCATCGGACTGGACGACCAGCCGCGGTTCAGGGGCAACGTCAAATTCGACAGCGGCAATCTCGCCGCCTTGCTGGCGCTGGCCGGCGTCGACGGTCTGCCCGGCATAATGGCCCAATCCTTCGGCTTGTCGGGCGCCTTGACGGTGTCGGCCAAGGGTGCCGAGATGAAGGACTTCAAGCTAGCCATGAACGGCACGCAGGCCAGCGGCGATATTGCTGTCGATCTCGGCGATACGATCGATACGGCCGTCAGGCTGTCGATCAAGAGCATCGACCTCGACAAATGGCTCGAAAAGACGGCCGTCCCGACGCCGCCGGCAGCACCCGCCACCGGAAAGGCGGAGAGCAATCCGGCCGGTGGCAGCACGGCCAAGGCGGCCGGCAAGGGCGCCGCTGACAAGACTGGGGCGATGGCCTTGCCCGCCAACCTTTCCGGATCCCTGATCCTTTCTGCCGATGCCGTCGCCTACCGCGGCGGCCTGATCCGCGACCTATTGGTCAATGCCGAACTGGGTGACGGCGAGGTGACCATCTCCCAGGTGTCGGCGCAGTTCCCGGGCGGGTCCGACATGGCCGTGTTCGGAACGGTGTCCCTGAAAGACGGCACACCCAAGTTCGGTGGGGAAATCGAAACCACCATCAACGACCTGCGCGGCGTCATGAAATGGCTCGGCACGGATATCGCCGGCGTTCCCGCCGACCGGCTGCGCAAGATGCGCATCGCCAGCAAGGTCACGGCGACACCCAAGCAAATCCAGGTGTCGGGACTCGATCTGCAGTTCGACAGCTCACGCCTCACAGGTGCCGTCACCGTGGCCTTGCGTAAGCGCCCGTCGTTCGGCGCCAGCCTGGTCCTCGACCGCATCAACATCGACGCCTACATGCCGAAGGCCGCCGCCAAACCACGAGCCAGCAAGCCGGCAGCGAGCGGGAAATCGGCTGACAACGCCCGGGCCTCGACCAAGGCCGGCAACAAGGCCGAGAAGACAGCGGCAAACCCGTTTGCGGTCCTCGGCGCCCTGACCCAATTCGACGCCAACGTCAAATCACGCATCAAGACCCTCGTTTACCAGGGTGAGCAGGTCAAAAGCGTCGCTGTCGACGCGACCCTCTACAACGGCGGCCTGACGCTCCGCAACCTGAGCGTCGGAAAGGTCGCCGGCGCCTCGGCGGCCATCAAGGGCGCCATCGAGAACCTGGGCGGCGTGCCCCGGGCCAAGGGCTTGAAGGTCGATTTCAAGAGCAAGAACGTGGCGCCCCTGTTCCGTCTGGCCGAGGTCAAACCGCCCATCGACCTGCGCAAGGTGGGCGCCGTCTCCGTCTCCGGCACGCTCGACGGCCCGCTCCTGGCTCCGAAAGTCGATTATACGGTCAAGGGCGGCGGGGCCACGATTACGGCCAAAGGCACCATCAACGTCCTGCCGGTCGGCGACATGGCGGACCTGAACCTGCGTCTCCGCCATGGCGACTTCGCGCGGCTTCTGAGACTGGCCGGTACGGATTACAGGCCGTCGGGCAAGATCGGAGCCGTCGATTTCAGCGCCCGAGTCAAGGGCGGGACCGACCTCCTGAACCTCTCGGGCCTTCAAGCCAAGATCGGCACGCTGACCGTGAACGGCGCCCTTTCGGCCAATCTGAAGGGGCCGAAACCGGTCATCACGGCGGACGTCAAAACCGGGCCGATCGCCGTCGATCCTTTCCTGCCGGCAACCAAAAAGGCCGGCGCCGACTGGCCGCGATGGGCCGGCCTCGTTCGCCGCCCGGCTGCCTGGTCCCTGCCACATGGCACCCCCCATGCGGCCAACGACAATCGTCGGCGCCCGACGCTCATCGCCACCCGCGGACGCTGGCCGGCCGATCCCATCGATCTATCGGCCTTGAAGACCGTTGACGCTGATGTGACGCTGCTGGCACCGGTCATCACCTACGACAAATATCTCGTTGAAAAGGCCGACATCAAAGCCGGTTTGAGAGACGGCGTCCTGTCCCTCGAGAAATTCACCGGCAAGGTCTTCGACGGTCAATTGAACGCTACGGGTCTGGTCAGCGCCGGCGCGACAAATCGGGTGTCCCTGGTCGCCAAACTGGCCAACGGCAGTATTGCCGAGGCGACACAATCGGTGGCGGGCAAAGCGATTGCGACCGGAAAACTCACGACCAACGTCAATCTCACGACGGCGGGCCGAAGTGTTGCCGACTTCGTCGCCAGCCTGGGCGGCAATGGGGCCTTGAATATGACGGGTATCGATCCGTCGAGCGGCGGGGAGGGTTCGGCGCTTGCCGGAATCATCGATCTCCTGACATCGCTCAATCAGTTGGGCGGATCGCGCAAGGGAACCAGTGCCGACGTCAGCGGCACATTTCAGATTTCGCGGGGGATCGCCCGCTCGCAGGACATTCGTCTGGTATCGGGCGTCGGCAATGGTACCGCTGCAGCCACCGTCGATCTCCCCAATTGGCACCTCGACGTCAACGGAGAAGTCGAACTCGCACAAAACGTGCTCACGAGCATTCTCAAAGCGAAGATCCGCGAGTCGCGGAATGCCGTTCCGTTTTCCCTGTCAGGCCCGCTGGATGCGCCGAACGTCAAGGTCGATACCGGTGCCCTTTTGGGCTCCAGCGTGCCGGTTCCCGGCGCCGATATTCTTCTCGACAAGGCGCCGAAGGGCGTCGGCGGGGTCCTCAAGAACATCCTCGGCGGCGGCAAGTCACAGCAGACGACGACCGGGGGCGATACGCCGCCGCCGGCGCAAGGGGATACGCCGCCGCCGCCGCGATCGACCACCAAACAGCCGAAAGCCGACCCCCTCGATCAGTTGCTGAAGGGCATGCTCAAGTAGGACCCGACCGCGAAAGCGCCTCGAGAACGAACACGCGGATGGCGCTCGACAGGTTGCCTTCGCGGGTCCGGTCGATTTCCGCGGCAAGCGCATTGACCGACATCCGCCGGCGCTCGGCGATCTCCTTGAACGCCAGCCAGAAGGCATCTTCCATGGAGACGCTGGTCAGGTGACCGGCGATGCGCAGCGAGTGCTTGCGGATCCGCGCGGATGACGACGTCACGACGAATCGACCCTTTCGCCTACGTCGTGTAGATCGGGAAAGCGGCGCACATTGCGAGGACGTCGCCATGGACGCGGCGCTCGACCGTTTCGTTGCCCGCTTCGCCGTCGGCCGCCAGACCGTCGAGAACGTCGGCGATCCAATGGCCGATCCTGCTGAACTCTTCGACACCGAAGCCGCGCGTGGTACCTGCGAAAACACCGAAACGCAGGCCCGAGGTCACCGTCGGCGGTTGCGGGTCTCCGGGTACGGCGTTCTTGTTGCAGGTCAACCCGGCCCGCTCGAGGCTGTCGGAGGCGACATTGCCGGTCAGGCCGCAGCTCCTGAGATCAGCGACCAGCAGCGGTGTGTCGGTGCCATCGGCGACGATGTCGAGGCCGCGCGCGGCCAAGGTCGCGGCCAGCATCCGCGTGTTGGCCAGCACCGCTTCGGCGTAGGTCTTGAATTCGGGCCTGAGGGCCTCGCCCAGGCAGACCGCCTTGGCGGCGATGGCGTTGAGGATGGAACTGCCCTGGACGCCGGGAAACACGGCGGAATCGATCTTCTTGGCGAGATCGCCGTCGTTGGTGAGGATCAGTCCGCCGCGGGCGCCTCGAAGATTCTTGTAGGTCGTTGCCGTCACCACATGGGCATGCGGCAGCGGATGCGGATGGACACCACCGGCGACGAGCCCGGCGAAATGGGCGATATCGGCGAGCAGGAACGCGCCGGCGACATCGGCAACCTTCCGGAACCCTTCGAAATCGATGGCCCGGGGATAGGCGGAACCGCCGCAAATGATCAGTTTCGGCCGGTGTTCCCGGGCCAGCGCCTCGACCTCGCCCATGTCGATCCGGCCGTCGTTCTCGGCGACACCGTACTGGACGACGTTCATCCATTTGCCCGTCAGGTTCGGCTTGGCGCCGTGGCTGAGATGACCGCCCGACGCGAGCGCCATGCTCAAGACCGTGTCGCCCGGTTTCAGCAAGGCCAGATAGACCGCCTGGTTGGCTTGGCTGCCGGAATGGGGTTGCACGTTGGCATAGGCACATCCGAAGAGTTCCTTGGCCCGCTCGATGGCGAGGCTTTCGACGACATCGGCGTATTCGACGCCGCCGTAGTAGCGACGTCCCGGATACCCCTCGACCGTCTTGTTGACGATGGGCGCACCCAAGGCCTCGAGACAGGCGCGGCTGACGATGTTCTCGGAGGCGATCAGCTCGATCCCATCTTTTTGCCGGCCCGTCTCGCCGGTCACGGCGGCATGGACCTCGGGATCGATATCACGGAGCGACCCCGTGAAATAGCCTTCGTGAGGATATCCGTATATCGCCGTCATTTTCGCCTCCGCTGGGAAATTCGCAAAAAAGCTGCGGAAACTAACGCGGACGGCGCTTTTCGGCAACCACCGAGATACGCACTTCAGCGCTTCGTCGTTTACCGCCCGACACCCGGGTCCGGACGGCGGACGACGTCGGTCAATGCGACGGTCATCATGATCAGCAACGATATCTGCCACCAGGCGGCCCAGACGGAGAAATTGAAAAGACCGGACGTCCAGTATCCGGTCAGGGCGGCAAGGGCCGCCAACCAGGCAGGATTGCGGTCAGAAAGAAATCCTCGGACCATCCGGATCGCGGCAAACAGGAGCACACCACACAAACTCAGCAAACCGAAGAGACCGGTTTCCGCAAATATCTCGACCACCCAGTTGTGCGGATGGCTCGGAACGATGTGCGTGTCATTGGTCCCCGGAATGACGACATCAGCACCAGGCGTCAGGTTGATGGTGTTGATACCGACACCAAACAAAGGGAATTCCCAAGCGATTTTCCAAACGTGACTCCACATGGCTTGGCGCTCGAAGTCGATCAGCCAGGTCGGGAAAAGCCAATCCCCTTCCGGCACTTTTATCGACGCCCGGTCGTGGAACAGCCAATAGGCTACGGCCGCGATTACGCCGACCGCGGAGAGCGCCATCACGACACGGTATTTCACTGGCATTCGGCCGCTGCTGAGGGCGGCGACGAACACTGCCGCGCTGACCAATCCGGCCAAGGCCGCGCGATTGGTTGTCAACCACACAAGAGCCAGAAACCCGACTGCCGCCAATACGGCCGTCACCCGCCACAAACCTGTGAACCGAACGACGCTCCACAATGAGATCGGTACGATCAACACCGCCAGCGCTGAATAGGCCTTAAGCGGCTTGAATGCGGGGGAGATATTGTCCCATCCATGCAGACGAAGCCCCCAGTAGATTTGTGGCGTCACCAGGATGGCGAAGAGCGCATAGGCTAAGAACACCACGGCCGACGCCATCATGGCCTTCAGAACGACCTCATGAAGAGTCCGGTCGAGCTGCAACAGGGTGAGAAACGGCATGAACAGGGCAAAAATCAGGGCCGTTCGCAGGAAGACCTGACCCGAATCGATAAGGTCCCGCGATTCCCGCAAGCCGGGAAGCCAGCAGACGAACATGAGGACGACCAGATAAAACACCGCCGTTCCGGTAGGCCGGCGCAGACCTTCCAGAAAGGCGCTCCGCAACGGATCCGACAATGCGACGGACAGGAAAAATACGCCCACCAGTACGGCCATGACGGTGCGGCCGAACACCAATGCGGGTACGGCCAATCCCAATAGAACGAACGGAAAAATGTCGGTTGCGGTCGTTTTCGTGCCCATCGCGCCGACCATCGGCTTGGTAAGGGAAATGATCCGGGATTAAAACGGCTTTCATTCGTCATCACAAGGCCACGCCGCTCAGGTAATCAGCGAACCCTGTAGAGAACGTAATCGGCGATCGTGTGTCCCCGTGATTGCCAAGTCATGCGTTTGACGACATGGAGCGTCGGCATTCTTGACCAGGCAAAACCGTCGCCGCCGAACACGGATAGAAAGACGCTTTTCAACCCGTCATCGAACCGAGTCGCCTTGGCAAACACGAAAACCGCCGACTGATCCGGAATATCGATGCGAAAACGAGACAGATAGTCATGCAGCCTCCCAGCTCGTTGTTCGCGCACCAGGCTTTCCGCGGGACGGACGATTCGGTAGTCGTCCCAAACCCGTTGACTCAAGCTGCGGAACCGATGCACCAAAGGATAGTCCCATGCGATCAACACGCCGCGCGACGGTATCACCTGTTCAACGTCCCTGACGACACGACGAAATCCGTCCGATTGTCTTACATAGGTTGCCCACAGTGGAACTTTCCCGGGATCGATGAAGGCGGGCACTTGGGTCGCGATTTGGAACGTCAAGACGGCGCCGATCGCGGCGACGGCGGCGGGCCGCCATAACCACCCGTTAATGCCGCGGCGCCGGACCTGCCAGCACCACGCCAGACTCCACGCCAAGCCGAGAAACACGAAGGGTATGGCGTAGGCACCCGTCCGGTCATACTGATTGAAGCCCGACATGACCACGCCGAGAAGGAAATGGACGAACACCACGATCAGCGGTAAGCGCATTCCTTGGTACCGGGCCATCGCCGCCAAGCCGATCAGGCCCAGGACCAGGGCCGGCAGAGAGGTCACCATGGCCATTGTCGAGAACCATCTGCCGGCGCGGTCCAGCCAATCGAGCGGCGAATTGCCTTCCTGTGAAAAGACCCAGATGAGCCGCGTCATGAAATCCTGCGCTGCCCCCTCGTGGCCGGCGCCGGGTGCGATGCCCGCAAGAATCACGGCAGGGGCAAGGACGAACACGATCCCTGCGCCATAGAAGCCCAGCGCTTTCAGACGGCCGACGGCCGGCCAGCCTCCGGTCGAGACAAGCAGGAAAGCGGTGGCCGGTGGCAGAATAAAGACGATCGTGTAGTGGCTGTAACAGGCGGCACCGTGAACGGCAACGACGAACGCCAACCCGCGCCAGGCTTCGGGCCGAAGTCCGCTCGCCTCAAAACGAGCCATCCAGCGTTCGGTCGCGACCATACCGATCACCAGCATCAGAACGCCGACATTGTGAAAGCCCATCGCCGAGAACAGGTTGAGAAAGGAACTCCCGAAAGCCAGCACCACGAACACCAGGCCGACCGCAACCGGAGGCGGTCGGCCGCCGGGCACCGGGCCTTTCGGTTCCCGCAGTGTCGGGAGCGCCGCGGCGATCACGAGAGCCAGCCCACCGGCGACGATACTGGCGGCGATCTGCGCCGGCATGGAACCGCCAAACGGCAATGTCAGGACCGTAAACCAGGCGAGACTGATGACGGTAAAGATGAGGTCGTTGGCGAGCGCGATCTGGCGCAGCAGGATGTTGAGCAGGCTGCCTTCGTCCGCAGTCAGCCGCTCGACGAATCCGGCACCCTCGAGATCTTGCGGAAACAGCCGTTCGGCATGGATCAGGGACCGCGCCCAGGCCGTCGTGAAGGCCTGGTCGGTCCGCGGCTCCAGGTCGGCGAACTGATAGACCCGCAAAGCCGAGAACAGGACCGCGATGCCGACAAGGGCGGTCCACACCAGGATGCGGGTCCGAACCCCGGTGGTGGTCCGCTGTTTCGCGGCACCGGAACCCGCGACCGCCGCGCCGTCGTCACCCGGCCCCTCGGCCGCCCGATCGTCGTCTGCCATCAACCGCGTCGAATTCCCGTTGTTGGTCGGTTCCGGAAGCTATCGATACTGTTGATAAACCCCTGTTGATCGGTTTCTGAGATCGTGATTCCGTTTCCCGAGTGATTCGGTGGAGGGCGGAACGATGATGGGGCGGTTGTCGGACGACCAGGGCAAGTTCTT
>Ga0056108_1000230_pt1 | contig 19594 bp, 20 predicted proteins | sample WorMetG1BERMUDA1_FD_83875 | JGI IMG/M metagenome (GOLD analysis project Ga0056108, IMG submission 83875) | Marine gutless worms symbiont microbial communities from Max Planck institute for Marine Microbiology, Germany - Inanidrilus... ... | reverse complement strand
GGTAAGAAGTTTCAAGCCGAATTCTCCAGACCGAGTTTATCAACAGTATCGGGGGTGAGGAGACGAACCGAGGGAAAAGAACTACTACCAACGCCGTTTCCATCGCCGGCAGCAACCGGAGTTGTGGCGCAAGGCCACGACAAGGCGCAAGGCCACGACAAGGCGCAAGGCCACGACAAGGCGCAATGCCTCTCCATCCCTCCCATTGCGCCACCTCCAACGAGACTTCCATCACCAGCGGTGGCTCGTAAGTCAACAATCGCAATCAGCAAAGCCGTTCCCGAGAACGGCAGATATAGGATTATTTAGCATATTTACGCATAAATGTCAATCAATTTACGAAGCCGCAGAATGGTGCATGGGTAACAAAACGCCAATTGACGGCCTATGGAGAAGGCGACGCGTAAGAAGCTGACAACGGAACAGGCAGCGGAACTCTGCGCCCTCTCGGCCCTGCTCGACGAGCGGATCGACACAGGAGACATTCCCGGGGTGGCGAACCGGTCGGACGCCGAGCGGGGGCTCCTCTATTGGCCGGTGAAGCGGCAGCGGATGCTTCGCCTCGATGCCGAAGTGTTGAGTGGGTCAAATGCATTTGCTCCGCATGAAGCAATGTTTCGGCGTTCCTTTCGGCACGGAATGATCTTGCTGATGGCCGTTTCTGACTGACGAGGCGATGGGCGCCGTCAGTTCTCCTGGTCTTGCGGGGCGGAGGGGCAGGCGGCGGCGAGCGCCTCGTGAGACGCGAGGGCGGCGCTGTTCGACCGGTGATCGCGATTCCTGGCGAGGTGCAGGTCGACCAACGCCATCAACTGGTGCGGCGTCCATTCGTCCTTGCACCGCGCGAAGTCATGCGGCGACACGCCACTTCGGTGCAAATGCGCTGCCATCAAATAGGCGTCGAACGCCCCGGTCACGTAACCGACCCGGAAGTGGGTACCCTTCTGGTTGAACTCGGCGCCGCTGTACAGGTAGTCCAGGGTATCCGGTGTTTGCGCCATGCCGAAATCGGTCGAAACCACGGCCGCGACCGTGATCAAGCCGACCGCAACCCGCGAACGCGAGCCGGAAATGCGGCGTCTCGCCGCCCGGCGCCGCCAAGTCATTGCCAACCCCTCTCCTTGAAATACTTCCGTGCCCCGTCGTGCAGGGGGGCGGTCAGGAACCGACGCGTCATCTCCACCTCGGAAAGATTGCGGTAGGCCGGGTGCAGTTTTCGGAACGAGCGGAAGTTGTCGAAAACGGACTTGACCAGAAAGTAGATCGTTCTCTCCGGCACCTGGACCGACGTCACGACCGTGGCGCCGACGCCGAAGGTCTTCACGTCGGTCGGATTGTTCGGATAGAAACCGCCGGGGATTTCGGCGTAACCGTAGTAGGGAAATTCCTTCACCAGATTGTCGACGGCAGCGCCGCCGACCTGCACGAGGACCGCGACGCAGCTCGACATGGTTTCTTGCATGCTCCCCGACGGGTGGCCCACGATCGTGACAAACGCGTCGATCTTGTCGTCGCAAAGCGCTTTTGAAAGCTCGGCCGACTTCAACTCGGCCGCCAATTTTAGATCGGACCGTCGCCAACCGAGTGTGGCCTCCATCTTGTCCCAGGTGACGCGTATGCCGGATCCGGGATTGCCGATATTGACGCGCCTTCCTTTGAGATCCCCAAGCGTCCTGATACCGGCGTCCGCGCGGGCGACGATGGTGACCGGTTCCGCGTGCACGGAGAAGACCGACCTCAGGTTCTTGTTCGGCCCTTGATCCTTGAACCGGCCGGTGCCGTTGTAGGCGTGGTATTGCCAGTCGGACTGGGCGATGCCGACGTCGATTTCGCCTGCGCGTATGGTATTCAGGTTGTAGACGGAACCACCGGTGGACTGTGCGGTACAGCGTATACCGTGTTCCTTTCGGGTCCGGTTCAAGACGCGGCAGATCGCACCGCCGGTCGGGTAGTAGACACCGGTAACGCCGCCGGTCCCAATCGTAATGAAACTCGCGGCGTCCACCGCCGTTGACACCAAACCGATCACGCCGGCCGCGATCAGCGCGGAGGCCGCCGCGAGCAAGCGAGGCGCACGGGCCGCGCGGTGGAAATCGCCGATCGACATGTTTCGCCGCCTTTCCGGAGTCATCATTACTTCCCGGCGCCTTTGCTGCCGTCCTTCTTCGAGAAGGCGGTGATAATCGTATCCATGGCCGAGAACAGCAGCTCGACGCTATACCCGGCGAGAAAGGCGAGCGCAACCGGTCCGATGCTGAGCAAGGTGCCGCCGGTCCCGCCGTCTGCGCCATCGATGAAGCCGGCCGTGCTTCCCGACGGGCTGAACCATCCGATCGCCAGGCCGGCGAGGGCGCCTAGATAGATCCGCAGTTGGAACCGGATATCCGATTCGATCGTGTAGATCAGGTTCTTGATTTCGATCGACAGGGTCCGCAAGACATACACGCACGCGCCGAGCAGGCCGTAGAGCAGGGGCAGGACGTAGGTCGACAGCGACTCCAATATGATCTGGCCCGCCTGCAGGTATTGGGCGATCTGGCCAGAAGTGGGATCGCGGCTTTCATACTTGACCGGAAACCAGACCACCAACAGGTCATAGCTCGCGAACAGGACATCGTTCATCTGATTGAGGCGGGTGTCGGCGTTTCGGATTTCGACGACGAGGTTCGCAGATTCCTCGCCCGTGACCTCAGCCAAGCGACGGGTCAAATCGTCGATCTTCAGGGTCTCGGCGTCGATCTTCAGGGTCTCGGCGTCGATCTTGCGGCTCAGTTCCTGTATATCCGCGACGGTTTTGGAACCGAAGATCGTGTAGATCTGGATGACCAGGAGTGACACCAGCGCCACCACGGACCAGATCTGATAACGGCGAACGGCGCGGTTGGCATGCGATTTCTGACTTTTCGCGTCGGGGCCGATCTCGGGACTCGTTGCCTTCAGGCTCGCCACCGTGATCGGCAGCAACTCCTGCCCAAGTTCCTGGAACTCGTGCCAGAAGGCGATCTCCTGGGCCGGCTTTATGGTCCCGGCCTTGACGGCCCGCTTGGCGTTCACGAGGACCTTGATGCGCTGCTCATCAATGACCCGTCCAGCCTCGGTCGCGTGCGCCAGCAACAGCTCCATTTCCTTGACGGCATCGCACAGGCGATGGTCGTCGACGCCAATCTCGGGCGTGGGCGCGGCCGCGCAGGCTCCGGCCGCAGTTCCCGCCGTGCCGCCAGCCGCAGTTCTCACTGTGCCACTGGCCGCCGTACCCGCCGCCACCGTTCCTGGCGAGCCCGCGGCCGACGGTGTTTTCGACGGGTCCGCGGGTCGGGCGGAGCCCGAAGCGGTCGTCGTACGGTTCTCGGCAACCACGTACCCTTCCCCCTGAGCTGGCCATCCGCACGTCTCCAGACCCAACCAGTATACAAAAAAAGATTGAAATCAATATAGGAATTCGCGTGGACCCTCGATCCATTAGGCAGAGACCAATTAGGGTTCGCGGGGATATTAACGACAGTTTACTTATTCTAAAACGGGTGAACGACCCGAGGCGATGCCCCAACCATCTGGTTCAAATCGAGGCATGTACTTACGCGCCGGTTCCCCGCCATATCGATGCACCTTGATGACGCCCTCGACGAGGTCGTCCTCGTTCCCGCGCGCGACAGTCCGGCTGACAGCGGCACCAAGTGAAACGGCTTGAATCCGCTACGTCGGAAATGAGGGCGATGGCGAAACAGGTGCGGGACAGGTGTGGTCCCCCTTAGCCGTCATTCGGCCGCGTTCGGAGAAACGCCTGGTTTCGGATCGGATTTCCGATGTTGAAACGACCTTGTAAGGCTGGCGGAATCTAGCCTGTATCGGTCGAATCAGGGCGTTCTACTCGTTTCAACGCGGCGGCGTCGCTGCGATCCAAGGCGTCATGCTGCTGATAGTATTCACGGCGGAAGTCACCGATGAACCCATTTATCTCATCTTCCAAAGTGTCGACTCTCATCAAGGCGACACGCGCAAGTTCGATACCCGCTTCCAACGTTTCCGATATGACCGCGTCCGCGCCCAGGGCTTTGAGTTTCTCGCAACGTAACCTGTTGTGCCCGCGAGCGATTACGCAAAGTGCCGGAAATTTTCCACGCAAGGATACGACAAGCTGTTCGGTCAAAGGTATATCGTTCACCGCGACAATGACGATACGTGCGCTCTCGGCCCCCATGGCTGTCAATACGGTCGCCCTTTGAGCGTCACCTTAGAACACAGGCCGCCCTTTGGCGTGTTCTTGGGCAACAGTATTCGGATCGATGTCAATGGCCGTATACGGGACTTCGGCCAGTTCGAGGATGCGACCGATCTTGTGCCCCACGCGACCGAAACCGATGATCAGGACAGGTATGGGTCTGGTGTCCTCGGCCTCCGCAAGAACCGGCGCGGTAACCTGTCCTTTGTCACCGAGTCCCCTGACCTCTCTCCCCAACCGGGCCATAAGGGGCGTGGCCAGCATGCTGAGAATGACCACCAACAGGAGCTGCTGGAACATGGCTTCGTCGAGGAGGCCTTTCCCGAGGGCCACCGTAAACACGACGAGCGCGAATTCCCCGCTTTGCGCCAGCAAAAGCCCCGACGCGAGCGCGTTCTTCCAGTTAAGTCCGAACAATCGGGCCAAGGGCCAGATCACGATTGTTTTCAGGATCAACAAAGTCGCGACGAGTCCGAGAAACAATAAGGGTTGTTGGATGAGTTGGTTGAGATTGAGGGACATGCCCATCGACATGAAGAAGATACCGAGCAGCAGCCCGCGAAAAGGCTGTGTCTCGGCGATGATTTGGTGGCGAAAGGAAGAATCCGCGATCAGCAACCCGGCAAGGAAGGCCCCCATCGCCATCGACAACCCCACATGTTCCATCAGGACAGCGGCGCCCAAAACGAGCAGCACGGCGGATGCGGTAAAAACCTCAGGGTTTTTCGACGTCGCGACCTGGTGAAGGACAGGCTGAAGAAAATACCGACCGAAGAAGATTACGACACCGATGATCAGGGTCGCCTCGACAAGGGCGAGTCCGATATCCTCGGCCAGGCTCAGCATCGGCATGGTCAATAGCGATGTCAGGGCGAGCAACGGGACAACAGCCAAATCCTGCAGCAACAGGATGGAGATGGAAGCGCGTCCCTGTTCGGAGGTCAGCATCTTGGATTCGGTCAGCAATTGGAGAACAAAAGCCGTTGACGATAAGGCCAGGGCCGGGCCGATCAGAATGGCGGTCCTCAGGGGCACGGCGAAGGCGTAATGGACAACGGCGACGAGGGCGACGCTGGTGCAGAGGAACTGAAGGGTGCCCAGACCAAACAAAAGTCTCCGCATCATCCACAGGCGTGCGGGTTTTAATTCGATACCAATGATAAACAGGAGCAGAACGACGCCGAGTTCCGCCAGCTGGCCGACCTCTTCCACGTTTCCGATGAGTTCCAGGCCAAAGGGGCCGACGATCATGCCGGCAACGACAAATCCGGGTACAGCCCCCATGCGCATGGTCTGAAAAAGGGGAACCGCAATGACGGCGGCCACAAGCAGGATCGCGATATCAGTGAGGTAATTGATCGTGCTCATCGAGGCCTTGGTTCACTGCCAAATCGATCGTTCTCCAGAGGGCTCGTTTAACACTACTGTTAGTACCCTGACCGAGCACTCAAAAAGTGGGTTGGCCCATCCGAGAAAAGACGAGCGGGCGGGCAACGCCGATTCGTGTTATGCGTCAACTCTCAATACGGAGCCCCCACCGTGACCCCACGCCTGGAAATCGAATACTGTACCCAATGCCGTTGGCTGATGCGGGCCGCGTGGATGGCGAGGAGCTGTTGACGACCTTCGACGAAGGCCTCGGCGAGGTGGCACTCGTTCCCGGCCGCGGTGGCGTCTTCGAGGTGCGCCTTGACGGGGAGACGATCTATTCGCGCAAGGAGGCCGGGCGGTTCCCGGAATCGAAGGAATTGAAACAGCTGGTCCGCGACCGCATCGACCCGGACCGCGACCTCGGGCACAGCGACCGTTCTTAGAGCGGTTACTGCCGCAGCCGTCGCGCGCGGGCGCGGACGGATGCGGCCGGATCGGCCTCGCCTCGTTCCAAGGCGGCCTCTGCATCGGGCCTGAATTTGGGGAAGGTCCGGCCCAGGACGACGACGGCATGCAGGCTCCAGGCCCGGACGAAAGGGCGCTTGTGGCCGGTATGGGATCGGGCCCAGCGGACGACGCGTCCGGCCTGAGATTCGTCGAGGGGAACCCGCTCGATCATCTGAAAGACATGCAATAGGGATTGCCAGGAGGTGAGGGCGCCCAACGAGGAGACCAGCCGTTCCGTTTGATCCGGGAGGAGTTTCGCACCGTCCTCCAGCTCCGCTTTCAGGATCCAGGTCGCCCCGTCGGCGACGCGGGCGTCGGGGTCGAAAGACAAAGTAATCAGTTCGTCGAGAAAGCCCGCGTGCTTACGGCAGTTAGTACGGGCTTCCGACAGCATGGAAACGGCGACGCCGTCGAATTCCTCGAGCCTGGCCCTGAGATCGTCTTCGGGCAACGTTGGTCCCTCCCCAGAAATGCTTGTTCCTCCTGCACGCCGATGTCGGTCGGCGTCATCGCCATCCCCTTCACGCTTCCGTCGCCTGATCCGCCGTGACCGCCTCGACGTCTTCGCTCGTCGGCGGCGACCATCCGCGGTCGGTGCGCGTGGCGTAGGCGCGGCCCTTGCCGAAGATCTGGGCTTCGTGCTTTTCCATGAGGGCCTTGGATTTTTCCACGTAGGCGGCGTTCCGGTGCAGGGGGACGGACGGGTCGAAGACGGCGGCGAGCTCGGCGAGGATGGAGCGGTCGTCTTCCGTGAATTTCCTCGCCAGCTGTTCCGCATCGAAGGGATGCATGCCCAATACCTCGTAGGCCGTTCTCGCCGTCCGCACGCTGCTGTCGAAGGTCTCGCGGATGATCTCGCGGCAGCCGGCCGCGTAAAGATCATAGACATGGGAGCGGTCGACGGCCCGGGTAATGATCTGCACATGCGGGTAGGTCTTGCGCACATAGCGCACCAACTCGCTGATTTGCTTCTTTCCGTCGATGGCGACGACCAGCAGCCGCGCCGTCTCGATCCCGGCCGCGTGCAGCAGGTCGGGCCGCGTCGCATCGCCGAAAAACACCTTGAAGCCGAAGGCGCGCAGGAACTCCAGATGGGACGAGCTGAAATCGAGCACCGTCGGCGTATACCCGGCGGCCCGAAGCATGCGGTTGACGATGCCGCCGAAGCGCCCGTGGCCGGCGATGATGATGTCCCCAGGCTCGTCGATCTCGTCGGCTTCCCGTTCCTGGACATGCGTGAGGCGGGGCAGGATTACGCGCTCGTAGAGAATGAACAGCACCGGCGTCAGCAGCATGGAAAGGGCGACGATGAGCAGGAGTTTATCGGCGATGGCCTGCGGGATCACTTGATTGGCCAACGCGAACGACAGCAACACGAAGCCGAACTCGCCGGCCTGGGCGAGCCCCAATCCGAACAGCCAGCGCTCGGCCCCTTCGAGCCGGAACAGGCGCGCCAGGGCCAGCAATACGGCGATCTTTATGGCGATCAGGGCCAGAGTCAGGGCCAGGATCGAAGCGACGTTGGCGAACAGCAAAGCGAAGTTGATGCCGGCCCCTACGGTCATGAAAAAGAGCCCGAGCAAGAGCCCGCGGAACGGGTCGATATTGCTTTCCAGCTCGTGGCGGTACTCGCTGTTGGCGAGGACGACGCCGGCAAGGAACGTCCCCAGCGCAGGCGACAGGCCGACCAGCATCATCAACAGCGCGATGCCGATGACGAACATGAGCGCGGCGGCCGTGAACAGCTCGCGGAGCCCGGCCATGGCGATGAACCGGAAGATCGGGCGGGTCAGGTAGATGCCGCCGAGGATGACCGCGGCGATGGCGCCGACGGTGACGAGCGCCGTCTGCCAGCCGCTGAGGCCGGCGACGAGGCTGAGCCCGCCGGCGTGGTCGTCCGCCGAATGCTCAGGCGAACCATGCCCGGCCCCATCCATCAGTTCCGGCATGGCCAAGAGCGGAATGAACGCCAGCATGGGTATGACCGCGATGTCCTGGAATAGCAGGACCGAGAAACTGGCCTGCCCGCCCTCGGTTTTCATCAGGCCTTTTTCGTTCAGCGTCTGCAGGACGATCGCCGTCGACGACAGGGCGAGGACGAGGCCGATGGCGAGCGCGATGGTCCAGGGCTGGCCGAGAGCCATGGCGACAGCCATGACGGCGCCGATCGTGCCGGCGACCTGCAGGCCGCCGAGGCCGAGGAGCTTGCCGCGCATCTCCCATAAAAGCCGTGGTTCGAGTTCGAGACCGACCAGGAACAGCATCATGACCACGCCGAACTCGGCGAAATGCTGAATGGACACGACATCGACGCCCATAGTCACCAGCAAGGGACTGATCACGATGCCGGCGATCAGGTAGCCGAGAACCGAGCCGAGCCCAAGCCGTGTGGCGATGGGCACGGATATGACACCGGCGCAAAGGAAGACAAAGGCGAGGAGAAGAAAATCGGTCATCGGTCATGCACCTGGTAAGAGGTGGAGGTCGGTGTGGGTCACGATGTCCTTTGACGTGGCCCGCTCGAAATCATAAGTCTCGTCGCGGATCGCCTCCAAGAGCCTGACATATCCCGCAGCATGCACCGCGATCCCGTCGGTCTCCTGGGCCTTCAGGGCTGCGTGCAACACATAGGGCGTGGCAAACCTCATTTTGCAAAGGCGCGCGGTCTGCTCGAGCGGGGTCAGGAAAGTGCGCAGCGGAAAGTGCTGGTAGCCCGACGGCGTATAGGCATCCTCGGGCCCGGCCATGGTGATCGCCAGCATCAACGTCTTGCCGGCCAACTTGTCGCCGCCGGCACCATAGGCGAACCCGTGTTCGAGCACCAGGTCCTGCCATTCCTTCAACAAGGACGGCGTCGAGTACCAGAACAGCGGGAATTGAAAGAGGATGACATCGTGCTCCACGAGCCGGGACTGTTCCTTGTCCACATCGATGTCGTGGCGCGGGTATTCGGCGTAGAGATCGACGAAGGTAATGCCGTCAATGCCTCGCGCGGCGTCGGCCATGGCCTTGTTCGCCCGCGAGAACCGCTGGCCGGGATGCGCGTAATAAACAATGAGCTTTCCCATCTGTCCTCCGGCAACTGAAAAAATGGGTGAGTGTTAAGGGACTATGCTTTGGTCATAATTCGCAGGTGTGTGTTTCGCGAGCGTCGCCCTTTCCACTTAGTGAGGCCGGTTTCAGCGCGCAATGTCCGGTGAACGGCAAAGCGGCACCGCGCAACGAAATCGTTCCAAGATCGGGATCCCCCGGGCATAGCCGGCGACCCTGGGCTTACGGCCCGTGCTTGCCCGCCGATTCGCCGCGATAGGGATGCGCCTTGTAGATGCCGAGAATCTTGACCTCGCGGGAGAAGAAGCGGAGTTCCTCCAAGGCGTTGGCGAGGCCGTCCTGGTCCGGGTGGCCCTCGACGTCGGCGTAAAATTGCGCGGCGACGAAATCGCCTCTCAGGTAACTCTCCAGCTTGGTCATGTTGATGGAGTTGGTGGCGAAGCCGCCCATGGCCTTGTAGAGAGCGGCGGGCAGGTTGCGCACCCTGAAGACGAAGGTGGTCATGGTGTCCGGCTCGCCGACATCGGGGACCTGCGGCTCCGTGGCCATGACGACGAAACGAGTCGTGTTGTGCTCGGCGTCCTCGACGTCACGCATCAAGGACGTCAGGCCGTACATCTCGCCGGCCATCTTCGAAGAGATCGCGGCCTGGGTCTTGTCGCCCCACTTGGCGACGTCGGCGGCCGCACCCGCCGTATCCACATGCTCGACCGGCTCGAAGCCGTGGTTGCTGATCAGGTCGCGGACCTGGCTCAGGGCATGGATGTGGCTGTGGATGTGGGTGATGTCGGAGAGCGAGGCGCCCGGCACGGCGAGCAGGTGGTGGTTCACCCGCTGGAAGTGCTCGGCGACAATGTGAAGGCCTGAATCGGGCAGCAGGTGGTGGATGTCGGCGACGCGGCCGGCCACCGAGTTCTCGATGGGAATCATGGCGTATCGCGCCCGGCCCTCGTGGACGGCGGCGAAGGCGTCGTCGAAGGAGCGGCAAGCCAGCGGCTCCATGTCCACATAGGCGCCCTTGCAGGCCATGTTGGAGTAGGCGCCTGGCAGCCCCTGGAAGGCGATGATGTTCGATTGTTCGGCCATTGGTTTCTCGTCGTCCCCCGCGGGGCGATTTCCGCCGTCGATTTCCCCTCAACCGTCCGCCAGCATCTGCCGCGCCCGGTCGAGGTCGGCCGGAGTATCGACGCCGAAGGGGACGGTGTCAACGAGGGCCGCATCGATGCGCATGCCGTTCTCCAAGGCCCTCAGCTGCTCCAGTTTTTCGCGGGCCTCGAGGAGCCCTTGCGGCAGCGATACGAAGCGCTCGAGAGCATCGCGGCGGTAGGCATAGAGGCCGATGTGGTGGTAAAGCGGGCCGTCGCCGGAAGGCGTGGTGGTGCGCGAGAAGTAAAGCGCCCGGCCGACGGTCTCGCCGGCGCTTAAACCGACCACGGCCTTGACCACGTTGGGGTTGGTGCGCTCTTCCGGGTCGGTGATCTCGGCGATCAGGGTCGAGATATCGACGGCCGGATCCTGCAAGGGTGCCAGCACGGCGCGGATGACATCGGGGTCGATGGTCGGCAGGTCCCCTTGCACGTTGACGATGCAGTCATAGGCGCCGGCCGTATCGATGGCACTCAACGCCTCGAAAATGCGGTCGGAGCCGGAGGGGTGGTCCGGCCGGGTCATCACCGCCAGTCCGCCGGCGGCCTCGACGGCGTCCTTGATGGCCGCGTCCCCGCAGGCGACGACGACGGGCCCGAGCGCTGCCTCCAGGGCGCGGCGCCAGCAGTGCACGATCATCGGCTCGCCGCCGATGTCGGCCAGGGGCTTGTCGGGCAGCCGCGTCGAGGCCAGGCGCGACGGGATGAGAACGACTGGGTTCAGTGGCGGGTTCAGCGTCGTGTTCATGGCGCTCACCATAAAGGGCGCTGTGGGACCGTTAAAGGCCGGGGTGCGGCCGGTACCGGCCAAATAATCGAGTGACTGCGCCCGTGCGCATGAACCGATGATTGCGCCCGGCGGCATGAACGGGTAGATTCCGCCGCGAATTTTGGAGGGCCCCTCGCATGAAATTCAAGTTGTGGGAAAAGATCGCTTTCGGCGTCCTGATCGCCGCCTGGCTGACGTTCATCAGTAATTTCATCGGCGACACACTGGTTCAGGCCGAACATCTGGAGACACCGGCCTACGTGGTCGCCGTCGACGACACGGATGCGGAAACGGCCGAGGCGACGGAGTCCGCCGCCGCCGCCGCCGCCCTGGCCCTCCTGGTATCGGCCGACCCGGCGCGCGGCGTAAAAGTCTTCGGCAAGTGCAAGGCCTGCCACACGACGGAAGAGGGCGGCAAGAACAAGGTCGGGCCCAACCTGTGGGACATCGTCGGCAAGGCCAAGGCCAGTTCCGCCGGCTTCAAGTATTCGGGCGCGATGACCGGTCTCGGCGGCGAGTGGTCCTACGCGGACCTGGACGCATTTCTCGCCAACCCCAAAGGCTTCGTGCCGAAGACAAAAATGGCCTTCGCCGGTGTCAAAAAAGCCAGCGACCGGGCCTCCGTCATCCTGTTCCTGCGTGGTTTGAGCGCCGCACCCAAGGCTCTGCCCTGACGGCACCGCCGGTGGCTTCCCCAGTGGACGACGCCCGCCTGCAGCCGTTGGTCGACTTGGCCGAACGGCTGGCCGACGCCGCCGCACCGGTATCGCTCAAGTATTTCCGGAGCGGCGTCGGTGTCGAGACCAAGTCCGACGAAAGCCCGGTGACCATCGCCGACCGCGAGGCCGAGGCGGCCATGCGTTTCATCATCGAGGCCGTCTACCCGGAGCACGGCATCGTCGGCGAGGAGCACGGGGGCACGCGCACGGATGCGGATTTCGTCTGGGTCCTCGACCCCATCGACGGCACCCAAAGTTTCGCCACCGGCAAGCCCCTGTTCGGCACCCTGATCGCGCTTCTATGTGAAGGCGAGCCCATCGTCGGCGTCATGGACATGCCGGCCTTGGGCGAACGGTGGGTCGGCGCCAAAGGCCGGCCGACGCTGCTCGACGGCAAGCCGAGCCGGATCCGCCAATGCCCGGCCCTCGCCGACGCCTGGCTCTATGCGACATCACCGCAGATGTTTCCCGGCGATCATTTCGATCGCTTCGAAGCCCTGCGCCGGTCCTGTTACCGCGCCGTCTACGGCGCCGAATGCCAAGCCTATGGGCTCTTGGCCAACGGCTGGGTCGACGTCGTCTGCGAGGACACCATGCAGCCCTACGACTACGCGGCGCTGGTCCCCATCGTCGAGGGTGCCAGCGGGGTGATGTGTGACTGGACGGGCGAGCGGCTGTCGATGACCTCGGACGGCACCGTGCTGGCGGTCGGCGATCCGGCGCTCCTGGACGCCGCCGTCCACGCGCTGGCGCCGTGACGGTTTCTTGATCGATCGACAACCGCGGTCAAATCTCCGCCATAATCGGCGGCCATACCTTGATCCCGTGCCCGGCAAACCCCAATATTCGGGACATTCGGAAGACCGGAAGAAGGATTGGGCCATGCGCCTTTTGGTAACCGCTTTATGGGTTGGGTTCCTATGGGCGTCTGCGGCCGCCGCCGGGACCCTCGACGGGGTCGAGGGCAGGCACGGCGTCGCCATGCACGGCGACCTCAAGTACGGGCCCGACTTCACCCATTTCGACTATGCCAACCCGGACGCGCCCAAGGGCGGCCTGGTGCGCCAGGGCACCATCGGCACCTTCGATTCCTTCAACGGCTACATCGTCAAGGGCAACTCGGCGGCCGGCCTCGGCCTCATCTACGAGGGCCTGACCTCGGCCTCGGCCGACGAGGCCTTCACCCGCTACGGCGTCCTGGCCGAAGAGATTTACATGCCGAAGGACCGTTCCTGGGTCGCTTTCAAGTTGCGCAAGGAAGCGCGCTGGCACGACGGCAAACCGGTCACCGTCGACGATGTGATCTGGACCTACAACACGCTCCTCGAGAAGGGCACGCCGTTTTTCCGTTTCTATTACGGCAACGTCACCGAGGCGGTGAAAGTGGGCGAGGACACGGTGCGCTTCAACTTCGCGCCGGGCGAAAACCAGGAACTGCCCCTGATCGTCGCCGAGATGCCGGTGCTGCCCAAGCACTATTGGGCGACGCGCGACTTCTCGAAGACGACGCTGGAGCCGCCGCTCGGCAACGGCCCCTACAAGATCGAGGCCTTCGAGCCGGGGCGCTCGATCACTTATGTCCGGGTCAAGGACTGGTGGGGCGAGAACCTGCCCGTCAACAAGGGTTTCCAGAACTTCGATCGCATCCGCATCGATTACTACCGGGACACCACCATCGCACTCGAGGCCTTCAAGGCCGGCGAGTTCGACTATCGGGCCGAGAACTCGTCCAAGGCTTGGGCCACCGCCTACAAGATCCCCAACGTCGAGAAGGGCCTGATCAAGAAGGAAGAGATCACCCACAACCGGTCGTCCGGTATGCAGGCCTTCGTCTTCAACACGCGCCTCGACATGTTCAAGAACCGCAAGCTGCGCCAGGCGCTCGCCTACGGCTTCGATTTCGAGTGGTCCAACAAGAACCTCTTTTACGGCCAGTACGAACGCACGCGCAGCTATTTCGACAACTCGGAACTGGCGGCGACGGGGCTGCCGAGCGCGGAAGAGCTGGCGATCCTGGAGCCCTATCGCGGCAGGATTCCCGACGAGGTCTTCACCCAGGAATACAACCCGCCCAAAAACGACGGGTCCGGCAAGGTCCGCCGCAACCTGCGGACGGCGTCGAAGCTCCTCACCGAAGCCGGCTGGGTCATCAAGGACGGCAAGCGCATCAACGAGAAGACCGGCCAAGCCCTCGAATTCGAGGTGCTGCTGGTCAGCCCGCTGTTCGAGCGTATCGTGCTGCCCTTCGCCAAGAACCTGGAGAAGCTGGGCATCTCCGTCACCGTGCGTACGGTCGATTCTTCCCAGTACCGGCGCCGCCTCGACATCTTCGACTTCGAGGTCATTGTCGGCGGTTTCGGCCAGTCCCTGTCGCCGGGCAACGAACAGCGCTCTTTTTGGGGATCGACCGCGGCCAACCAGGAAGGCGGGCGCAACACCATCGGCATCCAAGACCCGGTCATCGACGAACTTATCGAGAAGGTCATCGCCGCCCCCGACCGCAAGGGCCTGATCACGGCGGTCAAGGCGCTCGATCGGGTGCTGCAATGGGGCCATTGGCTGATCCCGCATTGGCACGCCACCTACGACCGCATCGCTTACTGGGACAAGTTCGGGCGCCCCAAGGTGACGCCGCTCCGAGGCAACCAGTTCTCCGCCTGGTGGGTCGACGCGGAGAAGGAGAAGGCGCTCAAGGGCAAGCTGGCCTCGGCCAAGTGAGCGCGACCGGGTAACCCATGGCACCGTAACCCATGTACGCCTATATCCTCCGCCGCCTTCTGCTGATCATCCCGACACTGCTCGGGATCATGATCATCAACTTCGTCATCGTCCAGTTCGTGCCCGGCGGTCCCGTGGAGCAGGCCATCGCTCAGCTCACCGGCGAAGCCGTCGAGGCGACGGCGCGGGTCGGCGGCGAGGCGGGAAGCGAGGTGACGACGGGGCCCGACCAGACGGGCCGGCAGGTCGCCGGCGGCGGCACGACCAGCCGCTACCGCGGCGCCCAGGGATTACCGCCGGAGCTGATCGCCGACATCGAGCGCCAGTTCGGCCTCGACAAACCGGCCCACGAACGCTTCGTCCACATGATGGGCAATTACATCCGCTTCGACTTCGGCGACAGTTTCTTCCAGGACAGAAGCGTCGCCCAGTTGGTCGTCGACAAGATGCCGGTGTCCATCTCGTTGGGATTATGGACGACGCTCCTGGTCTATCTCGTCTCCATCCCCTTGGGCGTCGCCAAGGCGGTGCGCGACGGCACGCGCTTCGACGTCTGGACCTCGGGCCTGGTCATTTTCGGCAACGCCGTGCCCGGTTTCCTATTCGCCATCCTGCTGATCGTGCTGTTTGCCGGCGGGCGCTATTTCGACTGGTTCCCCTTGAGGGGACTGACCTCGCCCAACTTCGACGACCTCGCCTGGTACCAGCAGGTGGCCGATTACTTCTGGCACCTGATCCTGCCGCTGCTCTCCATGCTGATCGGCGGCTTCGCCGGCCTCACCATGCTGACCAAAAATTCCTTTATCGAGGAGATCAACAAACAATACGTGATGACGGCCCGGGCCAAGGGCCTGACGCGGAACCGGGTGCTCTACGGCCACGTCTTCCGCAACGCCATGCTGATCGTCATCGCCGGCTTCCCGTCGGCCTTCATCGGCATTCTCTTTACCGGCGCCATGCTCACCGAGATCATCTTCTCGCTGGATGGACTCGGGCTCATGGGTTTCGAGGCGGCCCTCAAGCGCGACTACCCGATCATGTTCGGAACCCTTTATTTCTTCACGCTCCTGGGGCTGATCATGGGCATCATCGGCGACGTCATGTATCACATCATCGATCCCCGCATCGATTTCGAGGCAAGGGAGGCTTAGACCGGTGAAGGACGACACCACCCTCACCGCTCATTCCTCCGCCGAGGCCCTGCGCACCGAGCGTTTCCTCGGCCTCCCCATCACCTCGATCACGCGCCGGCGCATCGAGAACTTCAAGCGCAACAAGCGCGGCTTCTGGTCGCTGTGGATCTTCCTGTTCCTCTTTTTCGCCAGCCTCTTCGCCGAGGTCATCGCCAACGACAAGCCGCTCCTGGTCCGTTACGACGGCGCCTTCTACATCCCGGTCTTCGCCGCCTACCCGGAGACGACCTTCGGCGGCGAGTTCCAGACGGAAGCCGATTACCGCGACGAGTTCGTCGTCGAACTGATCCAGGAAAAAGGCTGGATGCTGTGGCCGCCGGTGCCCTTCAGTTACGACACCGTCAACTTCGATCTGCCGGTGCCGGTCCCGGCGCCGCCCAGCGACGTCAACTGGCTCGGCACCGACGATCAGGGCCGCGACGTGGTGGCGCGCCTCATATACGGGTTTCGCATCTCGGTCCTCTTCGGCCTGGTGCTGACCATCATCAGTGCCGTCGTCGGCGTCTCGGTGGGTGCCTTCCAGGGCTTCTACGGCGGCCTGCTCGATCTCCTCGGCCAACGGTTCATCGAAATCTGGGCCGGCCTGCCGATCCTCTACCTGCTGATCATCATGGCCAGCGTCATCACGCCCAATTTCTGGTGGCTCTTAGGGCTGATGCTGCTGTTCAGCTGGATGGGTTTCGTCGGCGTCGTCCGTGCCGAGTTCCTGAAGGCGCGAAATTTAGACTTCGTCCGTGCCGCTCGGGCCTTGGGCGTCGGCGATCTGAAGATCATCTACAAACACGTGCTGCCCAACGCCATGGTCGCCACCATCACCTTCATGCCGTTCACCCTGGCCGGATCGGTAACGACTCTGACGGCGCTCGATTTTTTGGGTTTCGGCCTGCCGGTGGGATCGCCGTCGCTCGGTGAACTCTTGAACCAGGGCAAGGCCAACCTGCATGCGCCCTGGCTCGGCATCTCCGGCTTTTGCGTCATCGCCCTTATGCTGAGCCTGCTGGTCTTCATCGGCGAGGCGGTCAGGGACGCCTTCGATCCCCGGAAGGTCTATCGATGAGGAGGGTGTGGCGATGAGCAAGCTCCTCGACATCAGGAACCTGTCGGTAACCTTCGGCACCGGCGCCGGCGAGATCGAGGCCGTCAAGAAGGCGTCCTTCACCATCAACAAGGGCGAGACGGTGGCGCTGGTCGGCGAGTCGGGTTCCGGCAAGTCGGTGACGGCGCTTTCCGTCATGCAGCTGCTGCCCTATCCCCTGGCCCGCCACCCGGAGGGCAGCATCACCTTCGAGGGCGAGGAGTTGGTGAACGCACCGGACCGGCGTATGAGGGAAATCCGCGGCGACCGCATCTCCATGATCTTCCAGGAGCCGCTGACGTCCTTGAACCCGCTGCACTCCATCGAGCGCCAGATCTCGGAAGTGCTTTTGCTGCACAAGAAGATGACCCCCGAACAGGCCCAGGCCCGGGTCGTCGAGCTGCTGACCCTGGTGGGGTTGGAGGAGGCGACGACCCGGCTTTCGGCGCTCCCTCACGAGTTCTCCGGCGGCCAGCAGCAGCGGGTCATGATCGCCATGGCGCTGGCCAACGAACCGGACATCCTGATCGCCGACGAGCCGACCACGGCGCTGGATGTGACCGTCCAGGCCCAGGTCCTCAAACTCCTCAAGGAGCTGCAGGACAAGCTCCACATGGCGATCCTGTTCATCACCCACGACCTTGGCATCGTGCGCTCCATGGCCGATCGGGTCTGTGTCATGAACGACGGCGAGATCGTCGAACAGGGCGAGACAGAACAGGTCTTCGAAAGACCGGAACACCCTTACACCCGCCATCTCTTGGCCGCCGAACCCAAGGGCCGGCCGGACCCGGGCCCGGAGGGCGCCGCCGACGTCATGACCGGCACCGACGTCAAGGTCTGGTTCCCGGTGAAAAAGGGCCTCTTGCGGCGCACCGTCGGGCACGTCAAGGCCGTCGATGGGATAACGGTTGGCATCCGCGCCGGGCACACATTGGGTGTTGTCGGCGAGTCGGGTTCCGGCAAGTCGACGCTGGGCCGGGCGCTGTTGCGTCTCGAGAAGAGCGACGGCGCCATCCGCTTCGAGGACCGCAATATCCAGGGGCTTACCTTCAAGGACCTGCGCCCGCTGCGCCGCGAGATACAGATCGTTTTCCAGGACCCCTTCGGCAGCCTCAGCCCGCGCCTCTCCATCGGCCAGATCATCGAGGAGGGGCTCCTGGTCCACGGCCTCGGCGGCGCCTTCGAGGAGCGCCGCCGGATCATCGGCGAGGCCCTAGAAGAGGTTGGCCTCGAGCCGGACATGCAGGACCGCTACCCGCATGAGTTCTCCGGCGGCCAGCGCCAGCGCATCTCCATCGCCCGGGCCATCGTGCTCCGTCCCAAGTTCATCGTATTGGACGAGCCGACCAGTGCCTTGGACATGTCCGTGCAGGCGCAGATCGTCGAACTGCTGCGCGAACTGCAGATCCACCACAACCTCGCCTACATGTTCATCAGCCATGATCTCAAGGTGGTCCGCGCCGTCAGCCACGACATCATCGTCATGAAGGAAGGCCGCGTCGTCGAAGCCGGCCCGGCCGAACAGGTCATCGACGACCCGTCCGACCCCTACACCAAGGCCCTGATGGCGGCCGCCTTCGAGATGAAGGCGGACGAGACGGGGGCGGTGCGGACTTAAACCCCACCGGTCCCTTGCCGCGGGGAACACGGGAGTCGTTTCTATAGATTCGCAAGCCCCGCGATACATTCCGGTGTAGAAAATGTTGGGGATTAAGGTCTGAGATTTCGGGGAGGAGCTTCGACAATGTGGATTGCTGAACCTGATGAGGACCGCAAACGGCGCTTCGCCGGTTACAGTGCCATCGGCTCTATTTGCTTTGCCCTGTATTTTCTCTATTTGAGTGAGTGGGGTTTTGGCTTGGGTCTTTGTTTGATCGCCTACCCATACTTCCTGTTTTCCAGATATGCGGAAAAGCGACTAGTCGGATTCGCGATGACATTCGCGCTTATTGGCGCAACCATATTGTCCTTGGTGTTCAAAAGCCCATTGATATGGATTTGGCTGCTTTGGCTTATGGCCTGGATTGTCCAAGTGGTGATGGCGAGATCGAAAGGCGTCGACTGGCCTGACCCTCTGATCAAATGATGGTTGAGTTACGACGGCAGTTTACGCAATCCCAACGCCCTGGGAACACGTGCCAATCCCCCGGTTAAGAAAGCGGTCTCCTTAGTTGCAATCATCCCCAATACGTCATGGCCGTGCTTCACACGGCCATCCACGTCTTCGTCGCGGGTCTCCGCCAACCGAGGTAAGGTCGACCCATGACAGGCGGCTGGGTCTACATCATGACGAACAGGCCAAACGGGACCTTATACGTCGGGGTCACCGCCGACCTCCCGCGGCGCATCTGGGAACATCGCCAGGGGGCGGCCGATGGTTTCACCAAGAAATACGGCCTCAAACGCCTCGTCTACGCGGAACCGCATGACACCATCGAAGGCGCCATTCAGCGGGAGAAGAACATCAAGCATTGGCCGCGCAAGTGGAAGGTGCGGTTGGTTCTGGATGCGAATCCGGATTGGAATGATCTCTACGATCAACTGATTTGAAGGCGTGGATGGCCGTGTCGAGCACGGCCATGACGATGGGGGTTGGGTCCGGTGCCAGGTTACCCAATTCCAACGCCCAGGGACCATGCCCCTCCCCCTCGGATAAGCATACTGTTACCTCAGTTGAAATACCCTCGTCGTGCCCGGACTTGATCGATATCGTTGATAAACTCGTCCGAAAGAGTGTTTTGGGCGTCCGCTTCTATTAAGAGCGGACGTTTATTCGCCGCCACTGGCAGATGCTGCGGCGGTTTTTGGCTTTGGTTGGCGGTTT
>Ga0056108_1000228_pt1 | contig 19798 bp, 19 predicted proteins | sample WorMetG1BERMUDA1_FD_83875 | JGI IMG/M metagenome (GOLD analysis project Ga0056108, IMG submission 83875) | Marine gutless worms symbiont microbial communities from Max Planck institute for Marine Microbiology, Germany - Inanidrilus... ... | reverse complement strand
GTGCGCTTCACCCTTTGCGTTCACCGCCAAATCACAGATCCATCATGGTTAAGCTATTGATTTGCCCATACTATCATGTGTGGCTATTGGTCTGAAGCGCCGTTCATCTGGGGAATGCGGGATCAAATCTCTTACGGAACTGGCTAAACCATCCCTCGAAATCAGGCTCGCCCATGTCGCCGCCCGGCAGTGGAACATCACGGGTCCAGGGCGGCCGCATATCTGGAAAAAAGGGCCTCAGCCGATCAAGTGCGGCTTCTGAGAGTTTACGGTAAGTTGTCAGCTTGCCACCGAAGGCGGACAGCATTGGGGCCTGCCCCTCTCGGCCGTCAAGTTCGAAGGTATAGTCCCGGGTCACCGCCGAGGCGCCTTTGGAACTGTCATCGTCAAACAGCGGACGCACGCCGGAATAGGACGAGACGACGTCTTCAGCCGTCAGGTCCACCTTGAAGTAGCTGTTCAGTATCTTCAAAAGATAGCCGGTTTCGGCCGCTTCGATTGCGGCATTCTCAGGACGATCGAAAACGGGAATGTCGGTGGTGCCGACCAGGGCCAGATCATCGAAATAAGGATTAACGAAAATCAGCCGCTTATCCGGGGCCTGGAGAACATATCCGTGACTGCCGGACCACCAGCGCTTCAGTATGAGGTGCGAGCCCTTGACCAGACGTATGCTCTTGGCGGAGTTGACGCCACCGACGTTGCCAATGACCTGTTCGACCCATGGACCTGCTGCATTGAAAATCGCGCGTGCCTTGATGTCCCGCTGACCTTCCGGCCCACGCAGGGTCACCCTCCAGAGCCCGTTTTCCCGCCGCGCTGACGTGACTGCGGTCCGCGTATGGATTTCCGCACCGCGCCGGGCCGCGTCAACCGCATTGAGAATGACAAGGCGGGCATCGTCGACCCAGACATCGTAATAGGCGAAGGCGTGGGTATAAGCGTCCCGCACCATCTCACCCTCAGGCTCCCGGTCGAGTCGCACAGCAATTGTCCCGGGAATTTTCTTGCGTCCGCCCAGATGATCGTAAAGGAACAGGCCAAGCCGGATCAGCCACCTCGGGCGTTGATCCGGTGAATGCGGCAAGACCAGCTTCAGGGGCCAGGCAAGATGCGGCGCCGCATTCAAGACGATCTCGCGTTCGATCAGGGCTTCACGCACCAGCCGGAACTCATAATATTCCAGATATCGCAGACCGCCGTGAATATACTTCCCCGACCTCGATGACGTGCCCTGGGCCAGATCATCCTTTTCTGCGAGAAGGACTTTCAGGCCGCGGCCCGCCGCATCCCTCGCGGTTCCGGCGCCGTTGATGCCGCCGCCAATCACAATAAGATCGTAGGGCACATCCATAAGTCAGACCTGTTTGGACGATCGCGCGGGTTTCGGCGCCGGTTTGCCGATCTTTTTGTGATCGTCCTGAACGCCATAGGATCCGAACGCTTTGGCGGTCTCGGCGATCTCCGCATCGGACAGCAGCACCGGCCCGCCGATCAGCAGCGTGTTGTAGTATTGGCGCGCAATGGTCTCCAGCTCGACCGCAAGCCACATGGCCTTTTCGATATTGTCGCCAACAACGATCGAACCGTGGTTTGCCAAAAGGCAGGCACAACGATCCCGCAACGCTTCCAGAGCATGTTCGGACAGTTCGGCGGTGCCGAAGGTCGCATAGGGTGCGCAGCGGACATCGGTTCCACCAAATGCCGCCATCATGTAGTGGACAGCAGGGATCGGCTTGCGGGCGATTGCCAAGGCCGTGCAATAGGTCGGATGTGCGTGGACGACGGCGCCTGCATCGGACCGGCTTTTTAGGATATCAAAGTGAAATCGCCATTCCGTTGACGGCTTCAGCGGGCCTTCCCAGGTGCCGTACTCGGCATCAAATGGCATGGACGCAATCATTTCCGGTTTCAGCGCATCATAAGGCGTTGCCGACGGTGTGATGAGCATCCGATCTTCGAAGCGTGCGGAGATATTGCCCGACGTGCCCTGATTCAGGCCGACGGCATTCATGAACTTACACTTGTCGATGATCGCCTGGCGCAGGTCTTTTTCAGCTTTTTTCATGTCCATCCTCAGCAGGGATTGAGCGGTGGTTCGCCCGCCAGCCAGCGCCTGACTTCTTCTGCGGCCTTGACTGCGGCGATACGTACTGTTTTCACGGAAGCTCCCGCGATATGCGGGGTCAGGGTGACATTCGGCAATTGCAACAGCGGCCAGTCCGGGGGCGTCGGCTCTATTGCGAATGTCTCCAACATTGCTCCACGCAAATGACCATCGGTCAAAACGTCGTAGAGCGCGTCGTAATCCATCAGTGGCCCGCGCGCCGTGTTGACGAGCACAGCGCCCTTTTTCATCATTCCCAGCGTTTCCGCGTTGATCATGTTCCGGGTTTCGTCGGTCACCCGCGGGTGCAGGCTGACGACATCGGATCGGGACAGCAGATCGTGGAGACCCACCTTCTCGACGCCGTCCGCGACGTCGACCGGATCGAGCTGCACATAGGGATCACAGACAAGCACCTTCGTCCCGAACGCGCGAAGCAGTTTGACGACCTTCGTCCCGACATTGCCATACCCGATGACGCCGACGGTCATGTCCGACAATTCGTCGCCCGCGACATCGGCCCGGTAAAGGTCGCCGCGATAGTCGCCTTTGCGCAGGGCGTCGTGGCCCACCGTGATATTGCGGGTTTCGGCGATGATGGCGCCGATGGTGAATTCAGCAACGGCGGACGCGTTCCGACCAGGCGTGTTTACGACTGTGACGCCATGGTCGCGTGCCGCAACCATATCGATATTGACCGGGCCGCCGCGGGACACCACGACGAATTTCAGATCTGGGAGCGCTTCGAAAATCTGTCGGGACAGCGGCGCGAGATGGGTGACGAGCACGGGTGCATCGGCAACATGCCCGATAACGTCCTCGGCAGACCCCATATACTCCTTCAGCCCCTCCATACCCTCTACGGCATAGCCATGTTCCATGGGTTCGTCCGGCCATGGCTGCTCAAGCATGTGACAGGAGACCCCGTCGCCACAAACCTCCCGAAGCGCGCTTTCAAACATGCCGGGCAACATGAAGCGATCACCAATGATTGCGATCCTGGTGGTCATCGTAGCGCGCCCCGCATATCAGCCTGGGCGATCCAGGCCGGCTGCATCGCCTCGCGCGTTGCGGTGTATCCGGCAAACAGAACGTCATAGGTGCCAATCAGGTCTGAGTCAGGAGCCTGCGGGTCTTGAAGCAGGGGATGAACCCAGCGGCGGGTCGCATCCGCTGCATCGGCAAATATGCCTTGTGCGATCCCTGCGATCATAACGGCCCCGGCAGCGCCCGCTTCAGGCTGACTGACCGTGCGCACCGGACGGTTGAGGGCCGAGGCAAGCAGGCGGACAAGGGTTTTGGAGCGCGCAGCACCCCCGCTCAACCGAATTTCAGCCGGTATGTCACCAAGGGCCGTGTAACAATCCCGTGCCGCCAGAACGAGGCCGTCGTAGACGGCGCGCACCATGTCAAACCAGCCGCAGCTCTGATCGAGACCGGTGAGACTCGCCCGCGCCGCCGGGTTTGCGAACGGTCCGCGTTCTCCCGCAGCAGAAATATACGGGTGAAAAAGCGCCGCTCCGGGACGGGCGGCGAGCACCCTTTTGTCAAGCCCGGCAAGCAGATCGGCCCGGCTTCGGGTGACGCCTTCGCTTTCGAGCAGGCCAGCTGCGAGATCCAGCAACCAGTCGATATTGAGTGTTGCCGCCATGTTGGTCTGCATCTGTCCGAAGGCTTTGCCCGGAAGCGCCATCGTGTAACCGGAACGGTCCTCATTCAGGGAGACGGCATCGGCGTCCGGTGCAAAGCGCATGTGCATTCCCGTCGATCCGAGGACCGAAAAGCCCGGCATGGCCTCGGCATCATGGAGACCGGCTCCGAGGGCTGTGCAGATCACGTCCACATATCCCAGCGACACCGGGAGTCCTTCCGGTAGCCCTGTTTCGGCGGCCGCCGACCGGGTCAGACCATGGGCCTTGACCGAACCGTCCAAAATAGGCGGTAACAGGTGGCGCAGATGGGACAGGCCGAGCGCTTCGAGCACATCGTCCGAATAGTCGCGCGACCTGAAATCGCCGAAGGTGAAAACCCCTTCTGTCGGATCACTCGCCCGCACACCCGTCAAACCCAGATAAAGCCAGTCCTTGCAGTGCAATGCGGTTGCAGCCCGCTCCAGAATCTCCGGCGTGTTCCTGTTCATCCACAGAAGTTGCGTTCGCATCTGGCAGACATTCACGCCCGCGCCTGTGTGCCGGTAAATCGTGTCGATCCCGCTCGATGCCTCGAGATCCGCGGCTTCAACGGCTGACCGGGCATCCAGCCATAACCAGCCATCATGGACGGGGTCCCCGTCTGCGTCGATCAGCCAGGTGCCGTCGCCCTGCGCGGTGATCCCCAGCGCCATAACCCGTTCAGCACCGACGGTATCCGTTACCTCCCGAAGCACGGCAACCGTATCGTTCCAAGTGCGCCGCATATCCTGGACGACCCCGCCGTCGGGCAAGGTTTCATAGCTGTTCCGGCGGTTGGCCGACGCAATCTGGCGGCCGTTCAGATCAAAAGCCACTGCCTTGATCACGGATGTCCCGGCATCGACACCAATGAGGACGTCACTGCTCATTGAGCCGCCCTCCGTGGCTGATGGCTTGACCGCTGGCGCTTTCGAAAATGTGCAGATCCTGGGGGGCGATGGAGATGCCGATGCGTTCACCTTCCTTCAAGGGGAGGCGCCGATGTTCCACGGAGACGATCGAGCGCCCGGCGAACTCAGCGGCGATATGCGTCTGATCCCCGAGCCACTGATTTGCGAACACCATTGCAGGTTGCCCGCCATCTTCGAGCTTGACCGCGTCAGGGCGTATTCCGATGGTGACGTCAGGACCGGCGCTCAAACGGCTGACCAGTTCGCCGGAGAAAGTGCCTTTCTTGAAATCCAGTGCGACGCCTTCTTCCAACTCGAATTGAACGCGGTCTTCACAAATTCTCGCATGCGCCGGAAAGACATTCATCGGAGGCTCGCCAATGAAGGTGCCGGTGAAAAGATTTGAGGGCCGGTTCTTCAGCGCCCTTGGGCTGTCGAACTGTTGCAGTTCACCGTTTTCCATGACTGCAATCCGGTCCGCGAGTGCGTTTGCTTCGGTCTGGTCATGGGTCACCAGGATTGCGGTCAGCCCTCTCTCCTGAATGAAGTGCTTGACGCGGCCTCGCAAAAGAGCGCGCAGTTGCGGCTCGAGCTGGCCCATCGGTTCATCGAGCAGATGCAGGTCTGCATTGCGGATAAGAGCACGGGCAAGTGATGCCCGCTGTTGCTGTCCACCGGAAATGGAGGAGGGATATCGATCAAGGATATCTTCAATTTCGACCAGTCGTGCGACTTCTCGCACGCGCTCATCCACGTTTGCCGACGCAAGCCGCGTTCCCTTCAAGGCAAAGGCGATGTTCTCGTAAATAGTCAGTGGTGGATAGAGGGAATACCCCTCGAAGGCCATCGCAACGCCCCGTTTGGCCGGCGGCAGCGTTTGGATCTGCTTACCACCCAGCGAAATCGACCCACCGGTTGCCGTTTCAAAACCGGCGATCATGCGCAAGGTCGATGTCTTGCCGCAGCCGGACGAACCGAGAAGTGCAACAATCTCTCCCTTGTCAATCTCGAGATCGAGATCCTTCACCGCATGGACCACGCCGCCGTAGATCTTGTTGACGCGTGCAAGACTGAGATAACTCATGCAGCCCGCTCCTTCGCGTCGGGGGTCGGAACAATGCGTTCGCCGGTCGCGCCATCGAACAGGAGCGCACCGCCACCCTCGACGCCGAGGTTGGCCACGCCCTCCGACGGCGCGTCGGTTCCCGCTGGGCGGGAGACAATGATTTCCCGGCCGCGTTTGGTTTGTGTCAACGTGACAATCTTCTCGTTGAACGGGGTCTCCGCTTCTATCTCGACCGGGATACCTGTTTCGGCAAAGCGCAAGGTCTCCGGTCTGAGGCCAACGATTGCGTTCCGGCCGACAAAGGCCTCATATCCCTGTTCCAGGCGCACCTTCTGATCGGAGAGCCTGACAAAGACGCCCATCTCGTCCTGCTCCGGTCTGACGTCGAGAAGATTGATAACCGGATCGCCGAACAGCTTGGCGATCGCCGTATTCGCGGGCCGCAGATAGATATCCTCCGGCGTCCCGATCTGACTGATACGGCCGGCATCGAGCACCGCGATCGTGTGCCCGAGGGCCATTGCCTCCTTATAGTCCTGCGTCACGTAGATGACGGTCGCGCCACGATCCGACAGGAGTCGTGGCAGTTCCAGACGCATTTCGAAGCGCAGTTTCGCATCGACATTGCGAAGGGGGTCGTCCAGCAACAGGATATCGGGTTCGGCCACGAGGGCGCGCGCCAGTGCAGTACGCTGTTTTTGCCCATTGGACAGTTCCTTCGGAGCATGTCCGAGAACATGGTCGATCTTGAGCAGTTTAGCGACACGGCGCACGCCCTGATGGACCTGATCACGTGCGGCTCTGCGCGCTTTCAACGGACTTGCGATATTCTCTTCTGCAGACATATGCGGGAAAAGCGCAAAATTCTGAAAGGCCATTCCAAGGTTTCGTTCTTCTGGCGGCAGGGCCGTCACATCGGTTCCGTTGAGGATTATCTGGCCTTCCTCCGGCTCCACGGCCCCTGCGATACATCTCAGGAGCACGGTCTTGCCGGCTCCCGATGGACCAAACAGCGCAAGTGTCTGACCTTCCGGCACTTCAAACGAAAGGTCGTCAAGAACCTTTTCCGACTTGTAGGTCTTGGTGAGGGACCTGATCTGAATGCCGCTCATTGCGTCAACCTTTCACCGCGCCAAGAGAAAGCCCTTCGACAAGGTAGCGTTGCGCATAAAGCGCGAGAGCGAGTGTGGGCGTGATGGACAGAACGACCGCTGCCGCGATCTGGCCGTATTGAATTCCGCTTGCCGTCACGAAAGCCAGCGCGCCAACAGTCACGGGCTGCTTGTCTGCACTGGCCAGAACCAGTGCGAAGATGAAGTTGTTCCAAGCAAAGATGAAAGCAAGCAGGGCAGCCGCTGCGATACCGGGTCCGGCCAGCGGCAGCGCGATCTTTCGGAAAGTTGCAAACCAGGTGTGTCCGGCGATCCGATAGGCATGCTCGATGTCCTGAGGGATATCCTCGAAATATCCGCGCACGATCCATAGGATCAGTGGCAGGCAGATGAGCTGATAGACCCAAATCAGACCGAGATACGTGTCGGCAAGCCCGATCTGCTGGAAATAAATTGTCAGTGGCAGAAGCACCAGCAGCGGCGGCGCAAAGCGAAAACTCAGCAACGTAAACGCTATATCCTCCGAGCCGCGGAATTTGTGCCGCGCAAAGGCATAGGCCGCCGGGACACCCAGGATCAGTGCCAGGGTGACCGAGCCCACCGACAGTATGACTGAGTTCATCAAATTGTTCATGAACTCGATACCCATGGAGGCAACATTGCTGTCCAGCCGGCCGGCGATGATGGCCGCATAGTTCGACAATGTCGGTTCAAACACCATGGATGGCGGCGATCGCAGGATCGTCTCGTTGGTCTGCAGGCTCATGAGCACGATCCAGAAGATCGGAAACATGAAGAAGATGACGATCACCGTCAGGGCAATGCCCCTCAGGACTCTTTCGAGCGGTGAGTAATGGTGCATCGTTCAAGCCTCCCCTCTGCCGCGCTCGCGCAGACGGAGCCAGTTCTTGATAAAGAGATTGGACAGGAAGAATGTGATCGCCCACAGGATCAGCAGAAGCGCGGCGGATCGGCCCACATTGGTGAACTGGAAGAAGTTCAGATACGCCTCAACCTGAAACACCATCAGCCGATCGCCGGGACCGCCCTGCGTCAGCGCATAGATGATGTCGAATTGCTGGATCGAGTCGAGCAACCGGAACAGCGAAGCGGTCAGAATGTAAGGCAGCAGCATCGGCAGCGTGATGCGCCAGAACTGCTGTAGCCGCGGGACGCCGTCAAGCGCCGCCGCTTCAAAGGGTTGCTTGGGCAGAGACCTCAGGCCTGCCAATAGCAAGATCATGATAAACGGCGTGTAGACCCAGATATCCACCAGCACGACAGTCAGCAGCGCCGTGGACGGGTCCGAACCCCAACGCATGTTCTCAAAACCGAGAAGCTGGGCAAAGTAACTCAAGATCCCGAAATTCGGGTTGGTCATCAGCTTGAACATCAAAGCCGCCAAAGCCGGAGCCGTCATGAGCGGCAGCAGCAGCATGATGGAAATGAAGTTGTTGAACCTCGAGCGCTTTTGCAGCAGCAGCGCAATTCCAAGCCCGAGCAGAAGTTCCAGGCCGACCGTTAGCGCGGCATAGACCAGACTGACTTGAAGGGTGTTCCAGAATGAGGGATCGGTCAGAAAGTTAACATAGTTCTCCCCCCAGTTCATTCCGCGGTTCCAGGGTTGCGAAAGGCGATAGCGCTGCAGGGAGAACCAGACTGCGGTGAAGAACGGTATCAGAATCCCGATACAGACCAGAAGTGCCGGCAGGCTCAAGAGATAAGGGAACAGCTTGCTCGGAACCCGGAAGCGCGCTGGCGCGACGCGGGCTACGGTGTGGTTTGCCATGACGAAAACCTGGTCGGAAAAAGGGAGGCGGGCCCGATCAGGCCCGCCGGTTTTGAGCGCCTAGCCGAGACCGGATTCCTTCAACTGCCTGTCGACGCTTGTCGCAAGCTGGTCGAGCCCTTCATCCACCGGCACCTCGTTCGCAACCATCTTCTGCAGCGTTGCCGCCCATTCGGTGGTCAGATCGAAGAACAATGGCTGAGCGGTGAACTTGATCGATGCGCCTGGAGCCGACACGTCATGCATTTCGACATATCCCGGATAGGAACTTGCTAGACGCTCACGGAACCCGGCGTTCTCCCAGACCGATTGGCGGACGGGGTTGACGAAGTCCATTTTGGTCGCCCCGAAGAGGCCGTGCTCCGGACCGGACGCCCACTGCACAAAGTACCAGGTCGCATCGAGGTCTCTGGAGAATTTCGACACGGCAAGGGACCAGATCCAGATGTTCGGCGTCGGCGCGCCGTTACCGGAGGCGGCAAAGGGCGCGTAAGCAAGCTGGCCGGCCATCGCGTTTTCGCCGCCATTCATGAAATAGCCGAGAATGCCGGCGTCGTAGATCATGGCGGACTTTCCTGCGCCAAGGTCTGTGCCGACCTGATACCAGGTATGGGTCGACCAGTCCGCCGCCCCCGATTCCTGGATCATCTTCACCCATTTGGCGTGGAAGTCTTTAGACCCGGCGGTATTCATGGCTGCGGAGAGTTTGCCGTCGTCGCTGAGCTTGAGATCATGCTCGCCAAGGTTCGCGTATGCGGACAGGAAGCCGGGATGGATGGTTGCCCAGCTGCGCGACCCGCGCACGCCGATTCCGTAAACCCCGTCATTGGCCGCCTGCAGCTTCGCCGCCACGTCGATGAGTTCGTCCAGGCTGGTCGGGATGGACGCGCCCGCCTTTTCCATCATAGCCGCGTTATAGGTCAGGTTGTTCTGCTCATAGCCCCAGGGGATACACCATTGCTTGGCATCGTCGGAACCGAGCGCACCGCCTGGCCTGCCGTTCCAGGCACATGATTTGCGCACGCCTTCGAGCATGTCCGACCAGTTGTAGTTCGGATTGGTCTTGGACGGGTCGCCGATCCATTCGTTGTGGTCGACCACCCAGCCAGCCGGACCATATGTCCAGGTCATGTAGGCACCGGTCATGAAGGCGTCATATTCGCTCGAGCCGGAAGACAGGGCTGCCGTGACTTTGTCGAAATAGACGTCTTCCGGGAAGATGTCATACGAAACTTCGATACCCGTCAGCGACTTGAAGTTATCGAGGTTGGCGATCATCGCATCAGTGTAGGGATGTTTGTTGAGGAGCAGCTTGACGGATTTTCCCGCGTGCTTCTTCCAATCGAAATCCGCGGCCAGCGCCCGCGTGGCTGCCGCATTCACCAAAAAGCTTGCGCTTGCTGCCGTTACACCGAGAGCAGACAGGGACCGGAGCAAGCTCCGGCGGCTCATCTGGCCTCTCATATATGCACCGACGAGGTCCTTCTCTTTCTCATACATGGATTTTCCTCCCAGATCGCCCGCGGTTTAAGCAACTCCGGCGACGCGACCGCCGCTCAGACCTTCGACAAGACTGCGAGCAGTTGCCTCGTCGATGATTAATCCCGTCAAAAGCCCGCTGGAGAGCGCGGCTCTGATCGCTTCGACCTTGCCGAGGCCTCCCGCAATTGCGACGACCTTTCGACCACGCAGATCATTCAAGGGCATGGCCATGGCCCGACCGTCCAGAGACGTCGAAATCTGCCGCCCTTCCCTGTCCAGAAACTGCCCCAGAATTTCAGCCGCGGCACCCCGCTCAGTCAGCTCCGCAGTGATATCCGCCTGTCCGACGGCAAGCGAGCCTCCCGATGTCTTCAGATCTCCAATGCCGACAATCGCCAGGTCGCAATCCTGCATACGTGCGAAGGCATCGCGCAGCATCGACTGGGACGCCAACACCGCCTTGTCCTCCGGAGAGTTGGCAAATAGCGGCGCCGGCATCAAATAGGCCTCCGCGCCGGTCATCTGTGCCAGACGATGGATCACGTCATACGGATTTGCCGCAAGCGAGCGGGTCAGGCCGCCAAGCAGCGACACGAACACTGTGCCGTTTGCACTCCGGCGCGGCATTGCCTCCACCGAAGCTGCGATCGTCCGGCCATGGCTGACGCCGATGGATCTATAGGCCTTGGTCTCCAGCAGCCGACCTATCCAATGCCCGCCGAGCGCACCCAGTGCACGAAGCGGAATGGCACCCGTTTCACCCAGGTCCATCGCGACACGGCACATATCGAGATCGAAGGCCTCAATCAGCGTGTTCTCGAGTTCGACACAGGGTGCGGCTGTCGCATCAACCGAGATATGAACGAAACCGAGCCCCTGGGCCTTGACGATCAACCGGTGGGCGCGCGTGCCGGACAGGCCGAGGCGGACGGCAACTTCCGACTGGGTCAAGCCGCCAACAAAATGCAGCCATGCGGCCCGGGCGGCGAGCTCGGTTTCTTCCTGAAGTTTTGACTGCGACGTGCCTTTCGCCAATAGAATCTCCAGAGCGCCAGGGTAAAAGTGAAAAATATTCTGCGAATGAAATTATTTTCAATTTCGATCCGCGTCAACCAAAAATCATTGTGCGCCGCGCAATCCGGAGAAGGAAAACCGCAGATGTCGACGTGAGACTCGATCATGAACATTGCCAAACGCCGTCTGACCGAGCCGCCGAATCATTGATGTGCGACGGTCTTTCGCGCCCGTATGAGGAGCGTGACGACCGGCTCCTATTGAGCGCGCAGGCGAAGTCCCAAAGACCTGCGAAGGCGTTTGACGGTCATCCGCAATGCTCTCGGCAACAAGGCCCTGCTGGAGCTGATAGTCGGTGCCATGAGCCGCGCGGCCGAACGGTGGCGGGCCGTCAAGGTCACTGATTTCGAACAACGCCGGATGGCCACGATCGGGGCCGAACGCAACACCGAATACGAGGCGCAGATCGGTCTCAACGAACCAAACCCGCAGGAAAAGCGCTCAGACAAATTGTCCGGCAAATCTCGGACTTGACCCTGCATATTTCGAACATTGCTATGCCGGTTGACCGAATCCAAATCGATGCGAAGACACACCAGGTCGTTATCGTTGTTTTGCCAGCCGCGTTTCCCGATAGCGCCTGGGGGTTTCGCCGAATTTCGCTTTGAACCATCTTGAAAGGTGGCTGCTGTCGGAAAACCCGCATTCATACGAAATCTGCGTTATGGTCCGTTTCGAGTTCATCAGGCGCCAGCGCGCGTGCTGAAGCCGCATGTCGCGCCACACTTCCTGAGGCGTGGAGTTTGCATACTCCAGAAACACCCGGTTCAGCTGGCGCACGGTCGATCCGAGTTTCTCCGCCAAATGTTCCGTCGTGTCGGGTTCACGCAGTTTCTGGCGCATGATCTTGACAGCCTGTTCCACGCGCCAGTTCCCGCATTCCTCCAGGTCCTGGTAAGGCAGGCGTCCGACCTGGTGGGCGGAGCGGTGTTCGTCGACGACCAGCGCCGTCAGCCCTTTCATTCCGCGCGAGCGGCCACAATGTTCAATCAGGATTTCGACCGCGAGATCGATGGCCGCCGTTCCGCCGGGGCAGGTAAGAATGTCTCCCTCCGAGACATAAAGCTCGTTTTCGACGGGAACGACGGCGGGAAACATGTCGACAAATTCGGGCCGGTGATGCGCATGGATGGCAGCTCGCCTGCCATCAAGCAGCCCGGTACGCGCCAGAGCGAAGCTCCCCGTGCAAAGTCCGACCAGCTTTGCCCCTCTTGAATGCCGTTCCCGCAAAAAGTCGTAAGTCTGCGGCGGAATGTCATCCAGATGGTCCAAAAGACCGCCGACAACGACGATGTAATCATAGTCGCCCGCCTCGGCGAATGTCCTCCAGGGGCTGACGGCCAGGCCTGTGCTGGAGGAAACGGGAGCCAGATCATGGCCCAGGACCTCCCAATGACAGAAGATCTGCCGGCTCCTGTCGGCTTCGTCCGACGAATGGCGGACGGCATCGGCGAAACCGGCGAGAGGAAGAAGCGTAAACGCAGGCGTGAGCACAAACGCAAATCTCACATCCGGGTCAAAATCGGAAGGGCGTTGCTGGGAGAGGAAGTCCATTTCAGTCTGCCAAATGTCCAAGAAATGTCTGCTACATTCTATTAGTTGCCCACATCGTTCCTACAGTTCCCGCAACAATGCAAGGAGCAACGGTGCGCTGGAAGAAAACCGTAACGGTGATTGGAGCACATGCCGAAGGTGAAGTCGGTCGGGTTCTGACCGGGGGCATTCTGGATGTTCCAGGCGCTTCTATTCTCAAGAAGATGCAGTACCTGCAGGCACATGACGAGCTGCGTCGGTTTGTGAACAACGAACCGCGTGGATGCGCGCAGATGACCACGAACGTGTTGCTGCCTCCCTGCCATCCCGATGCGGACGCAGCCTTCATCCCGATGCAGGCCGATGGCACCCATCCGATGTCGGGATCCAATGCAATGTGCGTGACAACAGTGCTGCTGGAGACGGGCGTTCTTCCAATGAAGGAACCTGAAACCGCGGTCGTGCTGGATACGGCCGCGGGTCTCGTCAAGGCGGTCGCACGGTGCAAGGATGGCCGCGTGGACCGTGTGACGCTGGATTTCTTCCCGGCGTTTGCCGAGCATCTCGACGCCGTCGTGGAAGTCGAAGGGATCGGATCGGTCGGCGTCGATGTCGCGTTCGGCGGTGTCTACTACGTGATGCCCCGCGCCCGGGAACTTGGGTTCCGGATAGGGCCTGACGTGGCACAGGACATGGTCGAGCTGGGAGCCCGTATCAAGCGCGCTACCCGGGAACAGCTAACCGTGTGCCATCCAGAAATCCCGTCATTCGACAGCATCGAATTCCTGATGTTTACGGACGACGTCGAGCCCGAAAGACACATCTACCGCAACGCGACCATCATGCCCCCGGGACGTGTGGACCGCTCACCCTGCGGAACCGGGAGCGCGGCGCGCCTTGCCGCCATGTACGAGAAGGGACAGATCAGGGAAACCGAGACGCTGGAAATGCGCTCGACGATAAACTCCAGCTTCGAGGCATCGGTTGTGGCGACGACGCGGATAGGCACCAAGAGGGCTGTCATACCGCGCGTGTCGGGACGGGCCTGGATCTATGCCGTCATGCAACTCGGCGCTGACCCCAGCGACCGGTATCCGCTGGGCTACACCATGGCGGACACGTGGGGTACCGGGATTGAGCACCGAATTCCGGGGATCTAGGTTTTTCGTCACTTTCTTTGCCGACTGAATTGGCGGCCCGGCCGCCATTTTTTTCACCACAAGCGACAAACATACGTCCGTCTTATTACAAATAAAGACTATTCTGTTCAATTCTGACCTCGATCTCTCCACCTATCCTTTTTCCATTGCCGCCGCGCCGGCGGCTCCTGAAATGGGAGGACTTCAATGCCATCGAGGATCAACCGCCGCACCGTTTTGGGCGCGGCAACAGCAATCGCGGTTTCGTTTTCAGCCTTTGCCGCATCGGCCGAAACCACGCTCCGTCTGTCTCATTTGTCCCCGCCCGACAGCGACATGGACAAATGGGCTCATCAGTTTGCCGATCGGGTCGCGGCGGAGACCGAAGGGCGCGTAAATGTCCGTGTCTTTCCCGCAAGCCAGTTGGGAGACTGGGAAGAGGTCTACGAACAGTTGAGCCAGGGGGCCGTCGACCTGGCCATCCAATCGATCTCGACCAAGTTTGACTCGCGTCTTGCAATCACCTGGTTCCCTTACACCGCGGTCGACTATGACAGTGCGAAGGAAGCATGGAACACCGACGGTTTCCTGTTCAATATCGTCGACGAATTGGTCGCGCCGCAGCAGATCAGCGTTCTGGCGCCCTACGCCTTCGGACTTGGCGGCATGGCCATCGGCAAGCCCGTCGCCGACCCGAAGAATCCCGACGCGGATCATTCCGAACTCAAGATCAGGGTCTGGCCATCCGGGGTGCCGACACACAAACCCACGCTGGAGCGTCTCGGCTACTCCACGACCACGATGCCCTGGGCCGAACTTTACACCGGAGTACAGACCGGTGTGATCGACGGAATGGTCGGCGGTGTTCCCGAAAACGCCGTGCGCGACTGGAACGGTGTCGTCGATACCTGGCTGCAGATCAACGATCACTTCGAAATCAACTGGTTGCTCGGGTCGACAATGTCGCTGTCCCGTTTGTCCGATGACGACAGGAATACGGTTTCAGCGATCGCCAAGGACCTTGCCACCCAACGCTTCAACGCCGTGGAAGAAGCGGACAACAAATATCTGCAACAGCTTAAGGACAGCGGTGTCACCGTGGTCACCTATAGCCGGGAGGAAATCGGCAGGCTTGCCGACGCCGTGCGCGCGGATGCGTGGCCGCAGATGAAAGGCGAGATCGGCGACCAGCTCTACGAACTCATCCAACAGCACTACGCAAACTAAAAAACAGGGAGCCGGGATGTCCCGGCTCCACCTCTTTTGGGGAGGATTGTCTATGCTTGAGGAGCGTCAGACGCAAATCCGGCACCCGCTCTGGAAGTTGAAGCTCGACATCATGAAATGTGTGATGTTCGTCAGCTCCATAGCTTTCACTCTGGCTGTGTTTCTGCAGGTCGTCGCCCGGTATGTCTTCAATTACTCGCTGTTCGGTATCGAAGAATTCGCCAGTTTTGCCGGTGTCATCATGTATTTCATCGGCGCCGCCTACGCGACGCACGAGCGGAGCCACATTTCCGCGAGCCTCATCGACACCATCTTCGGCGAGGGACGGATCACCGCCGGTGTACATGCCTTCACCCGTCTGCTGGCATTCGTGCTGACGCTGTACGTCCTGAATTCACTCTGGGACCTTCTGGTCTTCACCGACCGTATGGGAACCAAATCGACCGAGCTTCGCCTGCCGATGATCTGGATCTACGGCACCATGTTCGTCGGCCTCACCCTCACGGCCCTCTACTTCCTGCTTGAGTTTCTCGACAGCCTGCGCGCAACGATCTGGCATGCGCCTTCCAAGGAGCAGGAACAATGAGCACGTTGATCCTGATGGATGTCGCCCTGCTCGTGTTCCTGATGATTCTGGGCGTGCCCGTCGCCCTGACATTCGTCGCCGCCGCCGCGTTTCTGGTCATCTTTGGAGACTATGGCTCGACCACCTTTCTGATCACTGCCGGATTCTCGAAAGTATCGTCGGTCGTTCTGCTGGCCATTCCTCTCTATATCCTGGCCGGTGGAATCATGACCCAAGGCGGCATCGCGAAGCGACTGCTTGAGCTTGCAGATAGCGTGTTGGGCAGATTCCGTTCAGGACTGGGGGTTGTGACCGTCATCACGACGGCGATCTTCGGCGCGATTTCCGGCATGGCCTCGTCCGCCGTTGCGGCGATCGGTTCGATCGCGATCCCGCGCATGGTCGAACAGGGCTACGATCGTGGTTACGCGACATCGCTTGTCAGCTGTTCGGCCGTGCTTGCGCTTTTGATTCCGCCGAGCGCAACCATGATCCTCTACGGCTGGGTCACGGGAACGTCCATCGCCGCCTGCTTTCTGGCACCGCTGATACCGGCAATCATGCTTGTCGGCCTTTTTTCGTTCTGGAACACGATCCTGACACGGAAGATGGACATTCACATTGCCGAGGTGCAGCCGTTTGACGCGCAGATCAAAACCATCTTCCAACGCACGCGAGAGGCGGGATTCGGCCTGGCGATGCCGCTGATCATTCTGGGCTTTATCTATGGCGGCATCACGACCCCGACCGAGGCGGCGGCGGTCGCCGTCATTTATGCGTTGCCCGTGGCATTTCTGATCTATCGGGAACTGACGTTCAGATCGTTCTACGACGTCGTCTGGAAATCCGCGCAGGTAACCTCCGTGCTGATGCTGGTCATTTTCACCGCGAACATGCTGGCGCGCGTGCTGACGCTTGAGGAAGTGCCGCAGCAGATTCTGGAATCCATGCTGATGATTTCGGAAAACCCGATCGTGCTCCTGCTCCTGGTCAACGCCTTTCTGCTTCTGATCGGCATGTTCATGGAAGACGTCTCCGGCATCCTGCTGGCGGCGCCGTTGCTTTTGCCGGTGGTGACGGAGGCGGGTGTGCATCCGGTCCATTTTGCCGCGATAATAGGTGTGAACCTCGGGATGGGTCTCATCACGCCGCCGACCGCGCCGATACTCTATTTCGGCACGCTGATCGGCCAGACAACACTCGCAAAGGTGGTCAAGCCGACGCTTGTCTTCGTCTTCCTGGCCTATTTCCCGGTGGTCTTGCTGACAACCTTCATTCCTTCGCTGTCACTCTGGTTGCCGTCTCTGATCACCGGCCTTTGATCGGAAAGGAAACGCCATGAAACTGCGAATTCTCGTTCCCGTCGATGTGGAAGAACCCCGTTCATGGAACGCGGTCCTTCCCGAACTGCGCCAACATGCAAAAGGCAACGATATCGAATTGACCGTCGCGACCGTGGTCCCCGAACTCGGTACGGTCATTGCGCAGGCGGCGCAGGCAGCGCCTTTTGCGTCCGCCCTGCCGTTGGATTTGAAGGACCGGGCACTGGCGGTTGCGCGCAAACGTCTGGATGATCTGGTCCGGTCGGAGGAGTTCGGGTCAATTCAGAAGATTGTCCGATCCGGAACGATTTATTCCGAAATCCTGCAGACGGCGGCAGAATTGTCGACCGATCTGATCGTCCTGATGTCCCATGTTCCAGATCTGGGCGACTATCTGCTCGGACCCAATGCGGCAAAGGTCGTTCGCCATGCACGGTGTTCGGTCCTGGTCGTGCGCCCCAAATAACGAGTGGTGAAATGACGAACCCGCAACGTCCCCGTGCCGGTCCGCGCATGGGCCTGCTCTCCGTGGCGGTCGTGATGACGGGCGGCACCATTGCCAAGAGTTACAATCCCGCTGAGGCAAGGCTCTACAACTTCGAACCAAAAGTAAAAGAGATCATCGCCGGCCTGCGGACGGACGATCTCCGATTCACATATATGGATTTGCTTCATCTGGATTCCCTGGAAATCCGCGATGCTGATCGAGACCGCATCGCTTCGGCTGTTGCGGACGCCTGCAGGTCACATGATGCTGTCCTGGTGACGCACGGCACCGATGGCATGGCGCAAAGCGGTGCGCTCCTGTGCGCGCAGATGGCTGACATTCCGGTTCCCGTCGTCTTTACCGGCGCCATGGTGCCGTTTGCGGTCAAAGGATCGGACGCCGTGCAGAATGTGACCGAAGCGTTGCTGGCGCTGCGCTTTTTGCCGCCCGGCGCCTATATCGTGCTGCACAATCGCGTTCTCGCACTTCCCGGCGTCAAAAAGGACCACACGTCCCTGACATTCGCGGAGTCTTGAGCCATGACCCGGGTGGAAGCAGACAGTCTCGGAACACGTGAACTGCCTGAAGCGGCGCTCTATGGCATCAACACCCTAAGGGCGACGGAGAATTTTGACATATCGCCTCTGAAGATCGGCAACGAACCGGCCTTCATCCGCGCGCTCGCCACGATCAAGAAAGCAGCCGCAAAGGCGAACTGCGAAATCGGCGTGATTGCGGCATCCCAGAAGGAGGCCATTGTCGCCGCTTGCGATGAAATCCTGGCGGGGAGACACCACGAACAGTTCGTGGTGGATCTGCTCGAAGGGTCGGGCGGGACATCCATCAACATGAATACAAACGAGGTGATCGCAAACCGGGCGCTGCAGATCATGGGGCATCGGGCCGGTCGTTACGATCTGCTCAATCCGAACGATCACGTCAATATCGGCCAATCGACGAATGACATCATTCCGTCGGCCGTCAAATTGGCCATACTGGAAAAGGCGCCAGCGCTCATCGCCTCGCTCCATCATCTCGCCGACGCGCTTCATCAGAAATCGGAAGAGTTCGCAGATGTCCTGAAAATCGGGCGGACCTGCATGCAGGCCGCGCAGCCAATGTCGCTGGGACAGGAATTCAGCGGCTACGCTGCAGCGCTCTTTCGGGCACGGAACAAGATTCAGGCCGCGGTCAAAGACCTCGAAGCGCTGCCGCTTGGCGGCACGGCGATCGGCACCGGTCTCGGATCCCGGCCTGGCTACAAGGAGGCGGTCTACCGGCATTTGTCCAAAGACGTCGGAAAACCGCTGCGTCCTTCAGAAAACATGTTCGACGGCATGCAGAATTCCGACAATTTTGCACGCGTTTCCTCGGAATTCCGTATCGCAGCCGAGGTGATCGGCAAAATCAGCCTGGATCTGATCATTCTGTCCTCGGGCACCAAATCCGGCATCGGCGAAATCAGGCTGCCGGCGGTCCAGCCCGGCTCCTCGATCATGCCGGGAAAGGTCAATCCCGTCTTGCCGATGATGATGCAGCAGGTCGCCTATGCCGTGGTCGGCAACGACGCGGCAGTCTCGCTCGCCTCGCTCGGGGGGCAGCTTGAAATCAATCACTTCGAGCCGGTCATCGCGTCGCGCATGTTCGACAGCATGGATCTTTTGACAAGAGGAAGCCGTATCTTTGCCGACAAGTGCATTGTAGGCGTCCAGGCCTTGAGAGAACAAGCTCTTGAGAATCTCATGGCCTCATCCGCCCTCGCAACGGTTTTCGTTCCGAGCCTTGGATACGCAAGGGTGTCCGCCATCGTGAAGGAAGCCGAAGCAGAGGGAAAACGCTTCGTCGATGTGCTGATCGACATGGGATTGTTGACCCGAGAGGAAGTCGTCCACGCGCTCCGCGACGCGGCTGACCACAACAGAAACGGTCGCTAATGCGGCCCTCAGAATTCTGCCGGTTTCTGCCCGCCTCCTGCACGATACATCGTGACCTCGCCGAGACTTCTGAAGCACGCTTCGGGCGGGAAGCGGACTCTCACGGCGTATTACGGTGATGGCATGGACGCCCCCGCCGGCCTCGTGATGGGCCATACTGGGAGGTGTAAATCATTCCAATAGGAGGAGACGTCCATGTCGGAGATTACAACAGTTGGTTTGGACATAGCCAAGCAGAATTTTAGCGCTCAAATCGTATTACGGTGACAGTTTACTGGACTGACCCCCTTTTTTGAGTCACGTTAATTGGTGACAGTTCGGTTTGTGATCCGTGGTTGGTTTTTGTGCATGGGCTTCGAATTCGTCCGGTGAGCGATAGG
>Ga0056108_1000220_pt1 | contig 20122 bp, 21 predicted proteins | sample WorMetG1BERMUDA1_FD_83875 | JGI IMG/M metagenome (GOLD analysis project Ga0056108, IMG submission 83875) | Marine gutless worms symbiont microbial communities from Max Planck institute for Marine Microbiology, Germany - Inanidrilus... ... | reverse complement strand
TTACCTTCCGCGATCTGATCGAATGCGGAGAGACCCAGGCCTCGACCGGACTTGCGAACCTTCCGAAGCGAGTCGAGAGCTGGAACGCCCTCTACGAGCTGGCCGAGCACGTGCTCGATCCCGTCATCGATTGGTTCGGTATGGTCCGGATGACCTATGGTTTTTGCTCGCCGGAGCTGTCACGCAAAATCCCCGGCCGCATCGATCCGAAGCTCGACCAGCACTCTTCATGTGAGCAGAATCGCCTCGGCAATCCTGTCTGCACCCGCCAAGGAGCTGCCGCGGACTTCATCGTGGACGATGAAGACATGCGTGAAGTCGCCCAATGGGTGGTAGCGAACACGCCGTTCGACCGACTCTATTTCTATGGGGCCGACTTGCCGATTCACGTCAGCTATGGGCCGGAGAACAATCGCCAAATCGTCCGAATGATGAAAGGAAGCCAAGGACGGCTGTTGCCGAGGGTTATCACAATCGATCAGTTCTGTAGCGCAGCTTGATTACGGTGGAGTGCTAGGGAGAAATAAATGATGGGAAAGCTAAAACTGATAACAATCAATCGGGTGTTGGATTTACTAAGCGTAAACAAAGCAATGTCAGTTGGTAATAATTGTAACCTACTGTTCTGAAGAGATTTAACAAAAGGTACGCAGTGACGCTTCAAACGCTACGCTTAGTAGCGGCAATCGGTGTGCGTTTCCAGGATGCGATCTGCCTTTGATCGAGGAGAGCGGTACTACGACAGGTGAGATTGCATATCCGCCAGAGATTCCTAAATCCCGATCCGTTCGACCTCATCCATCGAGACTTCGTCGCTGCGCCGGTCATAAAGCCGAGTTGTCTTGGGGTCGGAGTGCGCGGCCATCTGCTGCGCATGCTCCAGCTTGGCTTCGGGGTTTTCCAGATAGGCCGTGATGCCGGTGCCGCGGAAGGTGTGATTACAGATTCCCGGCGTCTCGATTCCGGCCTGTTTCGCACGGCGTTTCACCATCGCCCAAGCCCGTTGCCGGTCCAGACGGCGGGGGCTCAGCTCCTTGGTCTTGCGATCTACGGAGCGGAAGAGTGGGGTGTCCTTGTCCTCGCCGATCCCCGCGGCCTCGATGTACTCGCGCAGCCAGTCCTTCAGATTATGCTGGCAGGGCATCTCATGATATTTGCCGCCTTTCTCGTGCAACCGGACCCATAAGGATTCCTGTTTCGGATAGACATCCTTCACGTTCATCTGCACCGCCGCAGAGACCCGTGCGAAGGTGTAGATCATCAGCCCGATCAAGGCACGGTCCCGCAGTCCTGTAACCGTGTCGGTCGGAATTGACCGGATCAGCCGCCGGGCCTCGTTCGGCGTCAGGATCGGCGTCTTGCCCTTGGTGTAGGAGAACTTCGGCCCCCGGACAAAGGATACCGGATTGGTATGCAGGAAATGGCCCGTGACCAGCCAGTCGAACAGATGCCGCAGCGCCGCGAGCTGCTGCTTGACGGTCTGCGGCTCGAAAGACCGCGTTTTGAGCTCCACCCAGGCCGCCACATGCACCGGCTCGATATCCAGCAGACCGCCGATTTCCATCTCCTCGGCCCAATCGAAGAAATCCACGACGGCGCGGATATAGGCCTCGCGCGTGTTGCGGTTCCTGATCTGCGCGGCGAAGAACTCGATGAAGCGCTTCTGCGCACCACCACCGGCCTGAACCACCAACGACGGCACATGCCGAGCCCCGTTTCCGGTCCCCAGACTCCCCGATGTTGCCGCGATCAAATCCCCTGCCATGCAACCCCCATGTATAGTACATAAAGGAGGTTATGTACTATACATAACACGCGCGCCAGACATACTCAAGAAGCTTCGTATTGCACATGCAGATGAACTAGAAAAGACAAAAAACAGACTTGAAAGCAATCCTATACACCTAACGCGACACGTGGTGGTCAACTATCGCAAGCCCAGATAAAATCTGATTGCTTTCAGAACGTTGATCACATCCTGCAAATCCTTGTACTCTGCGTATGTTTTGATGAACCGGTGCAACTTCGCTTTGCCGTCCCTCGTAAGATCTCTGTGTATTTTCCCCTGCAATGGAACGGAACGAGTAACAGCGCTGGGGAAATCCCCAAGAAAAGCGTCGTAGAAGTTCTGCGGCAATAAATCCTCTAGCTCCCAATCCAAGCCTTTGTACCCAGAGTTTTCGCGCTCAAAGTTCTTCTGTAACGACTTCGGGTCTAGGTTTCCCTTCCATGGCATTACCGGCCAAAGGCGAAAAAGATCTCTGTACTCTACCATGCTAGTATCAACCGCCCGCGCCGTCTTTAGAGCGGCTCTGCCGGCTTTATCGTTATCCAAAAGACCGATGAACCGATAGCGTGGCCGTCCATTATTGAGAAGGCACGTCTGCGCCATTTCGCGTAGGGTGACTAACTGCCTGATCACGCCCCTTGTTCCTCCACGATCTGCTACGCCAGAGGAAACAATAGTTAAATCTTTTCCCAAGAGTTTTTCGCCGGAATGTTCTCTCTCAAGACGTGCTGCCAAATTGAATAGGTCGACATCTGTCGTGCCTTCCACCAGAACAGTCCGGCTTGCGATGGAAAATCCCAAAGATTTTCCATAGATCGCAACGAAATCAGTTTGTTGAGGCATCGTTTCTGCGGCTGGCCCTGAATGGTTGTGCTGTTACTGGCCGCAAGAAGGGACCGTTATGGCCAAAGGATACGTGACAGGTAAAGGGAATTCCTGGTCGTGGCGCGCGGACGTCGAACTCTTCAGGTCGGAATGGTACAAGCGAATTTCCAAATTCCTTCACTTGCATCATTGGTCGATTCTCTCGATCAGAGCCTGTTACTCCGTGAACATTCTTTAGATCCTCTCCATCTGCTGTGCAGAGCCACCTTAGCCTATCTGGAACTTGAACAAACTGCTCTCTTTCTCGCCACAGTCTACGTAATGATCGGAATACATTATCGCCCTCTACAGCACGACCGTTTTGGAAAAGAAGGATCGCGTATTCCAAACGCAACTGAGGCGTTAACCGATAATCCGTAGCTTGCAACTGTTCGACCATTTCTAGTTGCTTTTTGTATCCATGCGGATTGGTAATACATGTGAGATCATACGTAAGCCGGATCACCTGCATATTGCCCTGTCCCAGTGGATCAGACAAAGCATCAAGCGCTCGCAACCGGTTCTCTTCCGATAACTCTGATAAATCTATCTCTACATCAAAATCTTCACCTTCCACCAAAAGCACCTAAGCATTGATTAGTACGCCGATAGCGCTATCAGGTTTGGTTGTCTTCTGCCTTCTCGGCTTGCTTTCTAGTAGCATTGCCAGAGCCTTGTCGGCGAGTGTGCCAAGATGCGATTTCCTGTAAGTATCTTCGTTCGATGTGAGTGCAGAGAATAAGACGCCGAGAGCTTCGATACATCTCTGGATTATCAAATCTGGATTATCTTCTACGGATCCCAGCAAATTTTTTACATATGTTTCTATAACGAAGGAATTTGTAGGACTTTCGTCATAAGCTTTGCGCGTGGCGTCGCTAGCCAATCTACGCAACTCGACAATTCGCTCCGCAGGAGATCCCTGAACCGATTCCGCGTCCGCAAGATCAAGATATGCATTTGCAAGAGAATTAAACAGGTTAAGGTCAGACTCCGATCCAGGAGTGTAGTCAATGAACGAGAGAGTATAGGTGATATCGTCTATCGCCTTAGTGAGAAGATCAATTTTCTCCTCGTTCGAAACGCTATAGATTCTTTCGTCAAGTTTAGCAATCCTGCGGCGCGAGATAGCAGTGTGGTGTCGGAAGACGCGACTGGTATCACGCAGCGCATGCGGCATGGAATCGAGGGCGTGTAACACGTCTTTCCAAAGCGGTAGAAAATTACCTCGGCCGTGATTAGGATCAATTTTAAATACCGTTGTAGAAAAATCCTCTCCAAGAGATCTGTAGATCCGTTCCCCGAGCATGGGATTCTGAGATATCCCGCGTAGCAGCAGAAAACGAAGATGTTCCACGTCTTGAACATCTTCAAAGCCGAGTTCCTTGCGGGCGGCAAAGTCGTAGAACAGTGCGTTGATCAGGAAACGACCGAGGATGTCATGGATCAGTGCCCAATATCGTTCACCATCTGTAGAGATGCGCGTGAGCCCTAGAGTAGAAAGATCTGAACGGCAATCTTCCAGTAACTGTGAGGTAGGCCATCGACCTTTAGAAGAAGGAAGTAGCCCTTCTGGTAAGGGAAGACGCTCAGAACTCAGGGCGGCGATTTGAAGAATCGCCTCTTGGATAAGACGATCAGTGATACGGTCCTTGAATGATCGATACATCCAGCTTTGAATTGACTCGGAAATGTCATATTGCCCCTGAATCCAGAACGATAGAGTAATCCAGAAAGAAGATAATCCCTCAAGATAACGTACCGTATGGTCTTCGTAGAACTTATCCCATTGCCATTCTTGTCGCGGTTTTCCATAGACGCGTAGATACTTATTGAGATGGCGGCCCAAATTGCGCGCGTCGTCGTGTGTTAAAGTATGATTAAGCGCCCCTAGTTCCTTAAAAATCGATGTATTGTAAAAAGACAGTCCGAGAGTCGTACCAGTAACCACTAGTAAGCAGACGGGACGACCCGATTTCTTCATTTCGTTACGGAAGCGGGTAAGCTCGCTGTCTCTATATTCCCAATGCAGTCTGTCGAATACGATTATCCAGGGAGTATCGTACCGTCCTTTCTGTGGATTATCTGATGAGGATAAGTCTTGAGTGATCTGGGAGGCGATGCGGCCATGAGCACGGTTTAAAAAATTTACGACGGGAAGCGCTTCAGGCACGAATGGAAGTGACTTAGCCAGCAATACCGGATACCCATCGCGCGCGCATTCCCATGCTAGGAGGCGCGCTAACGTGGTGCCACCAGCTCCGGACTCGGATGCAATGTAGGCAACGTAATTCTCATCGGAACCGATGTCATCTAGTCTTTTTAGAAGACGCTCAAGGTTATTTTTGAATTGTGCATCACGAATCCACGGTAGTCCGGCGGCATAAGGACGCCAGGATGCTTCTGGGTCGCGAAAAAATTCTACGAAATCGTCCTCAGAAAGCTCCTCGGGCATGATCGCAGTGAGATCCCTCTCTTCGATAAGAGAATATTGACTGAGTATTGGGCGTTCTGGCTCATCGATCTCTGTGATGTCGATCGTGTGCAAAATACCTTGGCGGTCGCGCGCACGAATTATGTTGAGCTCTATCGGATACGTCTCACGGTACCGCGCCAAGAGGTCGTCGATTACTTGTAAAGCGGAAGTGCGCAGAAGGTTCGCCGTAGCGAAACCGTCCGTATTCCTCAACCAGGTTGCTAGAGAGTCCTCCGCATCCGAAGAAGTCGATACAAATGTAAGGAACGTTCTGAAGCCCGTAGACCAAAGGTCACTAAGATCTGGAGTGAGCGGCTCTGTCCCGTCTGCGAGAACGAGGATTTCCCGAGTACCCGAACGCCGGAGTGCGTCGAGCATCGTCATACGTCTAAGCCGACTCTCAAAATCTGATGAAACTGAAGCGGCTTTCCGGCCGTTCAAAAGGTAAATCGGAAGGCACCGCTGCGGTAACTCGACACGCGACGGGTCATTGTCGATGATCTGGACGAATCCTCGCTTTCTCGTAAGAGGGTCGTTGAGACTGGTCTCTGCTTCCAAAGCCCCGAAGAGTTCAGAATCGTAGGTCTCGGAGATGATAAGTCGCCAAGGAAGTCCGAAGAAGCCAACGAGGGATTTAAGACTAGATGGATTTGCTGGAAGGGATCGGACCCAAAGCGCGACATCTCGACTCTCGAGGTTCGCAAGAAGATTTTTGGGTATGCTGTCGATTAAGAGTAGATTGTTATCTGACACGTTGACTCCGCGGCTGATGGGCGGTGGCGTACTTTGCACGAGTAAATCACCGGGTACGCGATGTGCATTTCGGAATGACTATCGTTTGTGTGAAACCACCGAGCAGTAGGACTGCTTCGCTTTTTTAAGGACAGCAGGATATAGCCTCAATCGGCGTTAGTTTCCTTAGCAGTATATTGGACTCACCGTGTGAGGAAACCCGTTACTGCTCCTTGAGCCGCCGGCGCCGGGAACGCCCTCATCCCCGGGCGTCACCAAGGTACAGCTCGAAGAGCTCATCGGGTTCCTGAGCACTTGCGGTGGCTGTGGGATCTGGTAAGTCCCGGAGAGCCTTCGCCGGATCATTTGGCGGTTTTCAAACGGGCGATATTGTCCCCTTTCGCGGCCTCCTCGTCGCCCTGCCCCAACTCGGGCTCCTTGCCCTTAAGGGCCCGCTCCACGTTCTTGGCGTTGCGCGCGAGATAGATGGTCAGCTCCTCGAGATCCGTCTCCGACAGGTCCGGCAGGACCTTGTCGTGGCGCAGGAGCCGGGCGAGGCGTTCGGCGTTATCCAGGGCTCTATCGTAAGCATCAGCGGCCTTCTTGTCGGTCGTGCGCAATCTCTCCGTTCCCTTGTTGTCTTTGACGATGTACTCGATTTCGATCACGGTGGTGTGCTCCAGATACGTTGAGGGGGTGGTGGCCCGAGCCGGCGAAAACAGGCCGTGCAGTATCCCATTTCCCTACAGTAATCCTCTCTGGGCAAGGGAGCAGCTGTTCTCGCCCAGAATCACATGATCGAGAACGCGCACCTCCACCAGATCCAGGCTGCTTTCAGCCGTTGCGTAATGCGCTGATCGGCCTGGCTGGGCTCGGCGACGCCGCTTGGATGGTTGTGCGCGAAGATCGCCGCGGCCGCATTGTGCTTCAGGGCCATCTTGACCACCTCGCGCGGATGCACGCTGGCCCCGTCGATGGTGCCCCGGAACAGCTCCTCGAAGGCTAGGACCCTGTGCCTGTTGTCCATCCAGAGCACGGCGAAGACCTCGTGTTCAAGGTGGCCGAGCCTGAGCTGCAGAAACTCCTTTGTCGCCTCCGGCGAGCTGATGGTCGTGCCGCGGCGAAAGCGCCGCTGCATCTCCGACATCGCGGCATCGATGATCTCCTCGCCCGAGGCCAGGCGGTACTTTCTGTCCTCGTCCTGGACCATCAGCGACCGGAAATTGAACTCCTTTTGCAGCATCCTTACTCAGTCTTTCCCTAAGTCTTCCTCCCGGCTCGCAGCCCGCGCACCGCAAAGTCATCGGCCGTGTAGGGACCGCTTTGCGTCAGTTCGGCCAGGACCTCCTCGTCCCATCCGTCAGCTTCGATTTCGGGAAAAACACCCGCGCCTTGATCGGCCGGCCTTTCCTGTCCAGCCTCACAACCCGGACATCGATCCCGATGGCCGTCTCGCTCTCCCAGTCCGGTTGCGCCAACTCCTGCTCGACGAGGCGACCAATTTTTCGTTCGACATCAGCAAGAAGCTCACAGCGCTGCGCGGCGCCGGGGTGCGGGTGCAGCTCATCGCCCAGGAATACGCCGAGATGCTGCGTGTCTTCGGCGAGCATGCCGGTCCCACGATCTTCAACCAGAGCAGTCTGAAGAGCTTCTTCGGCGTGACCGATTTGGAGCTGGCCAAGCGGCTCTCCGCCCGCCTGGGGGATCGCTATGTCTCGCGCCAGAGCTTCAATCTGGGCAAGACGCCCTGGGACGAGCTCAGCGAATCGGCCTCGGTGCACAAGGTCCCCCTGATGTCCCCAGCGCGGATCATGAACATGCCTGCCGACGAGCAGTTGGTGCTGATCGAAGGGCTGCGTCCGATTCATTGCCACAAGCTGCCCTACGACTGCGTCTCCCCCTGGCTGGCCTGGCTCAACGACAACCCGGTCGAGGGCGGCAAGCTGCCGGGACCGGCGCGCATCCGGCTCGATTACACGAGTCGCGGGGTCTTTGTGCGCGGGGCGGGCAAGCAGGCGCTACGCCGGCGCAAGCGGCGGGTCGGGCTGCCCCTGTGGCTGCTCTTCGCCGGCTTCTGGATTGGCCTTGTGCTGCTCGGCGCGCGGGCCATGGGCTGGGGGTGAGGCTAATGCTCCCTTCCCTGCCAGGACTCGGTCAGCAGCTCCTCGAGGATCTCGCGTTGGGTCACCGACCGGTCGGCGAAGTACTCCACGAGATACACCCAGTCGGCATTGTCCCCGCCGTCCGTCCCCTCCCCCGGTGCGATGGCCATGGCCATGTCGAACAGCGCCTTGGCGATCTGATAGTGCGGCACGCCGCGCTCAAGCAGGCCCTCGACCGTCCACATCAGGGCACGGTCCACGAGCTCGCGCTGCGGGTTCGTCGTCATCTCCCGGAAGGATCGATTGTCATTCGTACTGGTCATTTATCCAGCCTAGCAGCAAATGAAAATCCGCTGCAAATTTCACCCAAAAAAGGAAGCAATATCATGCCGATAGACGACTACAGACTCTCCGATCGCAGCGCCGGAGGCCCCTTCGAGCGCGCCACGCGGCGCCGGACCTTCGAGCCGCTGCAGCACAGCCCGAGCGCCATCATCGAGCAGCGCCAGCTGGAGAAACGCTTCCTGGCGGTGCGCGACCAGGCGCGCACCCAGTATGCGCGCCACCGCGAGCTGTGGATCCTCCAGGAGATCGGGCGTCTGACAGCCGAGCGCCACCGCCCCGTTGGCGACCGCCTTGTCCCTCCGATCATCGATCGTTCCACCGATCCGCGCGTCATCGAGCGTGACGCCGCCCGGCGCGTCGAGCAGCGATTTCAGGAGCGCATGGGTCGCCTCAATGGGATCCAGGAGCGCATGGAGCGGGAGGTTATGGAGCGGGCGCACGAACGCGGCCGGCGCCGCTAGTTCCGGCTGGGTCGTGACTGATGACCTGTAGCCTATTCCGGGCAGTGATTTCCTTTTCCTACTGCCCTTAACAACGACCACGGCTGCCGCCGCCGTGAGAGGGGTATGGATGGGCAAAGGGCTGCCGACGCCGAAATCGGCCGGCCGAGGGGCAGAACTCAACGGAGTGGGAATCCCCGAGGCTCGGGATCGCAGAAAATGATAGACCGAGGTACCGAGAAGCAACTCCCTGGCGGCGAGGGTGGCTGTGGCGGCGCCTATCCCAGAACAAGCTAGAGCACGAGCCAAAGCAGAAACAGGGCGGACGGGAAGACTCTCCAGATACCGAAGAGCTCATGATCGATGACGGATTGCAGCCAGAGAAAGCGGTCTTGGCGGTTGCTTTCGGGGGTCCGTACCGGTGCGCCGTCGCTGCTGGGAAAGGGCGTGCCGGTGCGGATGTACGCCCAGGTGTACTCGGCCCAGACCCCGGCCCATTTGTAGGCGCCCGCCAGATCGCGCGCAGCGCGCGGATCGCTGAAGCGGATGCGGATCCGGTACTCGGCTGTGCTGCGCGCGGACGGCAGTCGGTGCGTGCTGTGTAGATCCGGAGGGCGGTTGCGGTAGGACGGTTGTTGCAGGATATCGATCTCGTAATGATCGCCGGTGCGCACGAACTCGAATTCGAAAAAGGCCACTCCATCCCCGGTGCGGTAGGTATCCCGCGTGCCCCAGGAACCGCCCGGTGATGCGGCCTCTGGACGGGTGCGGGCAATCGGGTAAGAAGTGGTTTGCATCCTGTGTCCTCATGGCAATGGCGTTCGCCCCAGTAGGTCCGTGTCCCGTTACATCTTGTATCGGTCTAGGAATCGGCTACTCCATTGGGAGACGGGAGGGAGAACAGTGCGACGGCGAGCAGCGCGCAAGCCAGCCCGGCCATTTTCGCGGGGCTCAGGCTTTCCCCGAACAGGACAATTCCGGCGCCGCACATAAAGACCATTTGAAGACAGCTCGACACTGTCATCGCGTATCCGAGTCCTTTCTGCAAAACGCCGATTAGCAGGAGATCGCCCAGCAAATAGACGGTCAGTGCGATCCATAGGTCGGAAGCAGGACCGCCGTCGGCGAAACGCTTCAAGTAAAGGCCAACGCCCGAGAAGCACAGGACGCTCAGTGGCAGGTAGAGTGGATCGAGGATGTTGTTAAGCGCCACAGCGGGCCCCCCTGTAGACAGAATGCGTCGATAAGGTCGCGAGGCGCGTCTAAGACGCCCTGCCCTCGCGTGTCAGCCGGATCCGGTCCGTGGTCCGTTACTGACCTATATCGCCGTAAGCCGGCTTATTTCGGGGGAAGCTCGAGAAGTATGGGGGGACGTTTCCTCGCCCGTTAAGAAGGGCAACGAGCGACCGAACGTAGTGTTCGCGTGGGACACCGAACGAGCGAAGACATGATGTCCAGGGGGTTGGTGGCGTGTAGGACACACCTCCCTTCCCGTGTTGGTTTCAGGAAGGAATCGGGGGCGTTCCGCCATAGTGCCCTGGCGTCCATTGAAAGAATTACGGGGACCGGACGCGCCCGTTACGCAGGCATTATCTTCGCTTGCGCCACTCCCACGGAGGTATCGGATGCGGGTCCCGCCACAGCCCGGCCTTCTCCCGGCGCGCCTTTTCCTCGGCGTCTTCGTAGAGCACCCGGTCCGCGGGCGTCTGCTCGCCGACGTACTTGCGGTACCACCAGCACATTCCGGTTCGCACCAACGCGATATTGGCATCGCCCTCCCCGTCGAGCACTTTGCCCACGATGCGCTTGTAGCGGTCGCGCTTGTTCCATTCGATGGAGACGGTCTTTCCGGCGACGCGTTCGGAGAGGGCATCCTTCGCCTTGGTGCCGAAGGCCTGGCCGCGTTCCGGACAGTCGATGCCGGTCAGGCGGATACGCTCCTGGACATTTCCGGAGACCAGAAGCACGAGGGTGTCGCCGTCGATCACGCGCACCACGCGGCCGGAGAGCGTCTCGGCCGGCGCGTTCCCGACGAGGGCCAGGAGGACGGCGAACAGGAGCGTCAGACGACGGGCCATCATCGTCTTCCCCCTTCGGTTTTCGCGATTGCGAGCACGGCCGCCCTGCCCCGCTCGTCCATGCGCCGGAAACATTCAATCAATCTCTTCTCGTCCTTCGCGAGGACTCCATCGTCGTCCAGACACAGCAGGTAGGTCGCCGATACCGCCCCCAGGGCTTTCGCGAGCGTGAGCGCCTCCTCAATCCCCATGCAGCGCAATCCCTGCGCGTAGTTCGAGATCCGGCTCTTGGAGAGCGTATCGCCCGTCGTGGGGGCCAGGGCTGCGAGAGAGGCGCTTTGCCCTCTTCGTACCTCGCGTAGCCGCAAACCGATTCTCTTGGTCAAATCCACCGTACCTTCCCGTCCGTCGTCGATGACAAGCACCCTTTACCACCATGTGCGCGCAGGGCTGTCAAGTCGCGGGCGGCTGTTTAGCCCCTGATGGAGGAACCGCCGACCATACCCTGCGGTTTTATCTAATCTAAATCCAGAGAGAATGCGTTAAAGCGAGAAAGCGTTAAAACGTTAAAGAAAGAAATAACGAGATCGGCCATTTCGCCTGCTTCCGTAGCGACGTAGCGTGGACAGTAAGACGCCGGAGTTCCTGTAAGCAGGAGCAAGGCAACGATCCAGGAGTAACGAAATAACGAAAAAATGAAATAAATAAAACGGGCTTTCGTGAAAAAACGATTTAAATAAAACGTTATTTCGTGCTATCGTCAAATCATGAAATAACGTATTAGGGGGCCTGCATGGCAAGCATTCTCGGTTTTGTTTCCCAGAAAGGAGGGGTTGGCAAGAGCACCCTCGCCCGTCTGGTCGCGCGTGAGTATGCCTCCGGTGGCTGGAATGTGAAGATCGCCGATCTTGACCCTGGACAGGGTACGTCCTTCAAGTGGCACAACAGGCGTTTGCAATCGAAGGTCGAACCGGACATTGCGGTCGAGCGTTTTCGCACCGTCGAGAAGGCATTGCCCTTCGCGGATCACTACGATCTGTTTATTTTCGACGGTCCCGCGCACTCCAATGTCGGAACACTTGGCATCGCCAAGGCAAGCGATCTCGTTGTACTTCCTACCGGGCTTTCTGTTGACGACATGGAGCCCGCGGTTTTGCTAGCTCATGAGCTGACGGGGCAGGGGGTTCCCAAGGACAAGATCTTATTTGTCTTTTGCCGGGTCGGAGAGAGCGAGGCGGAACTATCCGAAAGCCAGTCTTACGTGTCCAAGGCTGGATATGCCGCGTTGCCCGCGTCATTGCCAGAGCGCGTTGCTTACCGCCGTGCCACCGACGAGGGCAAGGCGCTGACCGAATGTACTTTCCCGACACTCAAGAAAAAAGCTGATGATGTGGCTCAGGCCATCATGGACCGACTGTCCGCGTCCACAGCCGACGAGAGGAGCGCTGCTTATGGCTAAACCGCCTCCGCCTCCGGCAAAGGCCGGTTCACCTGCCAACGGCAAGGGCGACGCGCCGGCGCCGATAGCCGTTGTTCACAATCTCAAGAAACCGCAAAGCGGCGCGCTGAAGCCTCTCAATTTCAAAGTGGATCCGGAGTTTCACCGGGAGTTCAAGTCGTACGCCGCATCACACGGGGTCAGCATGGTGGACCTTCTGCGCGAAGGTTTCGAGTTGGTGAAGGAACATCGTGGTGGATATTAAAGAAAGAACGAATTCGTTTTTTAACGATTTCGTTATCATCCAGGGAAAGGGTAGGGAGTGTCGAGAAAGACTGTGAAAAAGCCGCCAGAGAACCTCCCGCAAAGCCTGCAGTACGATCTCTTTACGACGTTCTTCGGTGAGGCAGCCGCGTTTTCGAATACTATCGAGCTTTGGGATGCGATCCCGAAATATGCTGTATCGCCTCGCGCACAAAACGCTCTCCGCAGTCCCGATAAACGCCTCCCCGTCCACGAGTACCGCTTTGTTTATGCGTCACGGGGAGCAGGACAGCGGTTCGAAAGTACCTGCCGGGTCGCCATTCAGCCCGCTTCGATTAAGACCAAAGACGGTTACGTCGATTTCTACCCCAGCACAGACGAGGAGCTGGTAGATGAGGTTATCCGCAAGATCTTCGCCGATCAGCAAAGTGGGCTTCATGATCCTGGCAACACCGAGAGCTGGGTCCGCTTCTCGGTACAGATGGTTCGCAAGGAGCTCAAAGCGCGTGGGAAAACCAGAAGCCTCGACGAGATCAAGCGATCCATAGACATTCTCTCCAAAACGCATGTCGCCCTGTTTCTCGATGATACGGACGATCCTGTCTACTCCGCCCCGATCCTCTCCGACGTTACCCACGTTACGAGGCAGAAGTACCTGAAAGATACGTCGATGACCTGGGTTGCACGCTTGCCAGCCCTGATTTCCAAGAGCGTTAACGAGCTGACCTATCGCCAGTTTAACTACGGCGTCCTGATGTCCCTGTCTTCCCAGCTCTCCCGGTGGCTCCATAAACGGCTCTCTCACAACTACACGAATGCCAGCCTTCTGGACCCCTACGACATTCTGTTTTCTTCCATACAGCGCGATAGCGGTCTCCTTACCTACAAACGCACTAACGACAATCTCAAGGCTTGGACGCGGCCTTTGAAGAGCTGCAGGAAAGCAGCGTTCTGCACTCTTGGGAGCGCGCAGAGGAGCGCAGGGCAGGGCGCAAGATCGTCGATATCAAGTACAGACTCCACGCTCACTCCGACTTTATCAAGGATGTGAAAGCCGCCAACGCTCGCCTAAAAGATTCCCGTGCGACCCTCGCGCCGGCGCCTGTGTATAAGTCGTTGCCACGTGGTAGGTAGACGCCGCAATAGGTGGTAGGTGGACGCTGCGATACCTGGTAGGCGCACGCCGCAATAGGTGGTAGGTGGACGCCGCAATGGTGTTTTTCCCCCGTCTTACGTCAATTAACTGGGCTCTTGGAGCCAAGAAAAGTGGTAGGCAGACGCCGCAATAGCCAAGAAAAGTGGTAGGCAGACGCCGCAGATGTGGTAGGCAGACGCCGCAATAGCCAAGAAAAGTGGTAGGCAGACGCCGCAATAGGAGGGTAGGTGGTAGGTAGACGCCGCAATAGCCTCTTTCTTTCCTACTGTTTTAATTGCCTTTTTCGCCGTTTCGCGCGCCCTTATCCTTTCCTTTCTTTATCCTTTTATTCCCTTTTTTATCCGCTGTGGACAACGCCATCGCTCTCTCATATCTGAAAAAACGCGCTACGCGTACCTACCCTCCGCATCCTGCTCCGCCCCTCCGCTTCGCTCCGGCCTTGCGCGCCCTTCCCTGGGCGCTCAAAAGGAGTCCTAGCCTTCGGCTACGGACCCCCTTTCAATGGCCTCCTACGTCGGCCTACACCCTTCAACGCACCTTGTTCTTTTTAACTATCCCTCTTCGTAAAGGCGTGCTACACCGGACAGTAGAGAAAAGAACATAAGCTAGATCTATAAGGAGGCTAGGAAAGGGGCCGAAGCGTAGACAAGCTGGAAGACTTCAAATGCGAGATCAATCTGACCGAGTACGCAGTAGGCCAAGGTTATGTCCTGGACAGGAAGGCCAGCTCGCGCAACTCAGCGGTGATGCGCCGCGCGGACGGGGACAAGGTGGTGATCACCAAGAGCGGCATCAATGCCTTGTCCCATACAGTGCTGCACCCGAACAAGCAGGCCCACTATGCCAGCACCAGCGGGTCCCTGAACCCTAGCCAACCAGCCCTGATCCGCAGCGCCACCGAGAAGCTTGGGACGGGCGCAACCCTCGTGATCACCACCGACAACGACGCCAGCAGGCGCGCGCTGGCCAAGCAGATCCAAGCCATCACCAGGCAGACCACAAGAACAGATCTCACCATCATCCGAGATCTACCGGAAGGGGAGGGCAGCGACTGGAATGATCGGCTGCGGGCCCGCGAGCCGTTGCCAACCCCAGCGCCGGATCGCTAGGCGGGCGGCGACCTGTCCTCCCTGGCCATCCCCGAAAAACCGCTTCTACCTACCACCCTAGGCTTCCATTTCTCTGTCGTGTTTCATATCATAGTGATTCCTGCGGAGGATCACCCCATGGCACGACCCAGTGTCACCCACGAGCAGGTCTTCGAGACCGCCAATGCCCTGGTCCGCGAGGGCCAGAACCCCACCGTCGTCGCTGTCCGTACCCGCCTGGGTAGTGGCAGCCCCAACACCATCACGCCCTTGCTGGCCGAGTGGAAGGCGCTCCATGAAACACAACAGGCCGCGGCCATGCCCCAGGTCCCGGAGCCAGTAGAAGCGGTGATGCGCCAGGTATGGGGCGCGGCCTGGCAGCAGGCCCAGGCCCAGCTCGAGGGGGAGCGCGAGGCCCTAGGCGCCACGCGCAAGGAGATCGAGCGCGAGCGCGCGGAAATACTCACCGAGATCGCTCGCTTAGATAGCGAGATGGAGGCGGCCAGGGAGAACATGCGTCAAGGGACCGAGGCCCTGGAGGCCGAACAGCGTGCCCACGATGGGACCCGCAGCGAGGTCCGCGAGGCCCGGGCCATTGCCGAGGAACGCCTGGCGGCGAACAAGCAGCAGGATAAAGAGCTACAGACCCTGCGCCATCAGGTGGAACAGCTGCGCATCGAGGCGGCAACGCTCACCGAACGGGCCGCTCATGTGGAGGAGCTCCGCGTGCTGGTCAAGACACTGCAGGGACAGCCGGGCGGTATTCTTTCTCCGTACTCGAAGCCGCCGGCGCCGGTGTAGACGATCCGGATCGAGGCCTCACGCGATCCACAGGCGCTGCAGCGCAGCCACCGCACCAGCACCTGCACGGTCCTGCCTTCCGGCACCTTGGCCCGGTCGAGCGGGTTCCTGTACCCGCAGGTCTCGCAGAACACCAGGATGGTGAAGGCCGGGGCGGGGAAGTCCTCCAACGTGTTGCCGGCGACGATCATGGACCCGAGGGTAACGGGGCCACGGGTTCGTCCGGTGAGCTCCAGATGCCGCGATCGCCGTTGTGGCATTCCGGGCGTAAGCAGGTCGTTGGGCAGATCAGCGAGCACCTTCCGCCGGTAAAAACCTCACTGGCCCTCCCCACATGTTGGTAACGCGTTCTTTGCCGCTTGCGGGCACGCGGCCGGCAACAGAAAACCCCGCCGATGGGGCGGGGTGGAGGCCTTGCAGAAGGTCTGGTGACGGGAAGGGGGCGGGCGGATTCCCGCCCCCGGATTCACCCAACCCCTCAGAATCGCAGATCGGGGTTACCGGAAACGTTCATGTAGATGTCCGGGCGTCCGGTGCTGGCGCGCTCCTGGCTGCCGGTGCTCTTGAACAGGTCCGGGTTGCCATTGGCCAGGCCGTGATAGATCTCCACGGCGCTGACGTTGGCGGCGAACAGAGCGGCGTCGGCTGCGGTGATGATGGTCTTCATGATGGTTCTCCTGAGTATCGGGTTTAGGGTGGAGGCCATTGTCGGCCCTCGCTTTAAGTCATTGCAGCCGCTGTGCCAGCTTTTTGAGAAACTCAAAAATAGACGATTAAACAGATAGATGGCGTCTTTGTGAGCGGGAGAGACGCCTCACGTCGAGACCCGGTTCAGGTAACGCATCGTTGAAACCCCGTAACGCCATCCGCCACGTTTCGTTACAAGGCACTGCAGAATGGATGGTGGCGGTTTCGGCAGGGACGCTCTGGAGAGTGTTGTCGGCGGCGATTATGGATGCGAGGGTAACGAGCTGCGGGCTCATCCGGTGAGCCCTGGTTATCCCCAGATTTTGTGGCCGTCTCTGTGGATAGGCTGTGAGGGGAGGGGCTATTCGACTGTCCGGTGGTCGGTTGGTGCGCCTCTGGCTGAAAATTGGTCAGTGCGCCCGCTGTTGGAGACAAGGATGGCCGGAACGTAAGGGCAGGGAAGGGCCGTGCCGGTCGGGGTAGGCCCAACAGGGGTTGTGCTTTCCCGTGCGTGTCGGAGCCCGTGATCTGAAATCCCCCCGTCTTTTCGATTTCCGGCCTCCTGAATGCCTTTCGGCGGCGGTGCCGGGGGGAGGGGGCGGAAAAACAGAAGACCGCCCTCAGGTGTCTCCTATGGCCATTGCCGGTCCATTGCAGCTTCCACCTACCACCTATTCGCTCCAGTTTCCGCGCCGTGCGCGAGGCGGTGCAGTAAGACCTTCTTTTCGGGGCCTGCGGCCCCCGGCCGTCAATCCCCAGGCGCAAGCGCGTCCTGGGCCGGTCTCCCCACCCTTCCGCGTCGCTTTCGCCAAGGCTCAAGCGCCTTGTGCAGGGCGGGTGATCCACCTCCGGCCAGGCCGGGGATGTGACGGTCTCCCCCGCTCATTGCCGCGGGGCTAGTCAGGGGTGCATGAACGCAACCCTGTTTCTCCAAGGAAAGGAAAAAGACCAATGAACATCTACACGCTCGTGATCGACCATCGGCATGGCACCAGCATTTGCAGCTGCTTGTCCGAGGCCGAGATGGACGCCAGGCTCTATGCCTACGTGAAGGAAAACTGGTACGAGGACGACGGCGACATCGGTGACTTGTCCCGTGAGGAAGCGATCGAGACCTACTTCCATCAAAATCCGTGGGCCGAGGACTGGTACCGAACCGATGTGACGGAACTCCCCGTGTTGTCGGACCTACTGATCGCCCTTAGAGAGACACACGCCGCGGCTCTTGAACTTGCCAAAGAACGCGATCCCGACCAGCTTGGTCTCTGGGACGCGCTGTTCACCGCTGCCAAGGAGGCCATTTCCAAGGTCGAGGAGCAGTCCGGCTAAAGGTGCTGGCGTCCATGGTGCGATAACTGGGATTCCGTAGGACAACCGCGGGTTCTGGGGCGCTTACCCAAGAAACTACCCAAGAATCGATCCAGGCCTTTGAAGGTTTGCGAGGGGGCGGCGAATCAATTAGAAAAGTCCTATGGAATAGAATCTTGAAGCGGAAGGCCGCGTCTACCCAGATCAGCGCGGTACGATCGGTCGAACGACAAGGAGCAGAAGCAATTTGTGCAGCAGCTTGTTGCACAAATTCTGTAAGGCAGGCGGGAACCTATGACAGATAGCGTTGAGCCAGTTCCGGTAGCCTTGATCGCGGATCTTCGACAGATCATCGAGACTGGCCGCGGACGGGCTGCGCAGGTGGTCAACAGAGAGCTGATTTGGCTCTACTGGCATGTGGGGAACCGGCTCCGGCAGGACGTGGTTGGCGAGGGTCGGGGTGCCTACGGCGAGCAAGTGGTTGCCGCCGTGGCGAAGACGCTGTCGGCCGAGTACGGCCGTGGTTTCGGCAAACGCAACCTGCACTACATGCTGCGTTTCGCCGAGGTCTTTCCCGATCCGGAGATTGTGCAGGCACTGCGTGCACAATTGAGCTGGACGCACCTGCGCGAGATCATCGCCCTCGATGACCCGCTCAAGCGCCAGTTCTACGTCGAGCTATGCCGGCGCGAGCGTTGGAGCACCCGCACGCTGCAGCAGAAGATCGCCGGCATGCTCTTTGAGCGTACCGCTATCGCCAAACGCCCAGAGGCTGTAGTGGAACAGACCCTGGTCACTCTGGAAGAAGAGGGGCGCATGACGCCCGATCTCGTCTTTCGCGATCCCTACGTGCTCGATTTCTTGGGCTTGCCTGCCGACTACAGCGAGCGTGAGCTTGAGGCGGCCATCCTGCGGGAAATTGAGTCCTTTCTTCTCGAGCTGGGGCAGGGCTTTTCCTTCGTGGCGCGACAAAAGCGCATGCAGATCGGTCCCGACGACTATTATCTCGATCTGCTGTTCTTTCACCGCGCGCGCTTCTGGAAAAGAAGCTCTTGGAGGCTATCGAGCACGCACGCGCCCATCTGGATAACACGCTGTCCCCAACGGAGGTTGACGAAGGCGGCGGGGCGATCACCGATGTCTCCGAGGGGGAGTGACTCGCGCAGATATGCCTAGGGGTCGATGCCGTTAAGCGTGGCAGTATCGCTTTAGGTACGCTTAGGTTCGACTTTACACCCTTCGTCGAGAGCACCATTCAGGACGACGGTGTTGTCATCGACGAGATTCATGTGCCGCTTAACGTCGACGCGTTGGGGTGCGATTTGCTGACAGCTTCACAGACTAGGACACGACGAACGTGGCGAGTTTCTCCGTAGCTGCTCGCACTCTGATCCATCTTGGCGCAGAGTTGATTACCTCGGACGAGGTGGCCCTCAACGAGCTGATCAAGAACGCCTTCGATGCAGACTCTAAACGCGTTCGTATTGATTTCCGGTGCGGTCTGCCGAAAGCAAAGCTTGACCATCTGCTGGAGCAGGCACGCGGTTTCAGGAGAACGAAACAGGCGCAGGATGCATTTTTGGCTGACGCTGCGAACCAACTGCGCGCGGAAGGAGCTAAACCAGAAGGCGATTCCATCCGCGCTGAAGCCCTTGTTGAAGCGCTGGCGGCTGCGGCCACGCGGGCGAAGATAATTGAGGTGCTAGAGACGATCAACACGATCTCGATTACCGATCGCGGCAGCGGCATGGACCACGCGGAACTGGAGTCTGTCTTCCTGCGCATCGGCACCCCTTCCCGTCTAGCCACGCAGACCAGCAAGTCCAATCGTACCGTCCTCGGTAACAAGGGTACCGGCCGCTTGGCGATGATGCGCCTGGGCGATCGCGCCACCGTCACTTCCTGGGCTTCTCGCAGACGAGCACACCGCGTCAACTTCGATTGGCGGCAGTTCGAGGATCCTGATCTCGCGATCGACGATGTGCCGATCAGCGTTGTCGCTGCTTCGCCAATGCACGAAGGGATCTCCGGCACCGTCATAGAAATCGCTGCCCTGCGTACGGACTGGAGTAAGGAGACGGTCGAAAAGCGCTTTGTGAATGCCTTCTTGCGTCGCCTGCAGAATCCGTTTCAGGCCATGAGCGAACAGGCAATGTTTCCCATTGACGTCCATTACAACGATGGTAAGCGCATCCCGATCGAGGGGATGAAGAAGCTACTGAGCGAGCACGCCCAGGCAGATCTGGACCTTAACTTCACCCCAGACGTTCAGAACCCCACGGACATCGTCGTGAAGACCACCTTGGTTGACCACCAGCGGGGCATCGATCCGCAGGATGTGTTTCGTACCTTGAACGACGTAGCCCTTAAAGTCGAAGCTTCACCGGAAGAGCTGCGTTCGATCGGCCCGTTCAAAGCGCGGATCCGGTGGTTTAACCGAGATACGCTGCGCACCCAGACCGCGCTGCATGGCACAACGAAAGAGGCAAAGAAGGGGATTTATATACTTGACTCCCCGCTGATCCAGTCGCGGAACCGTTCTGGCACGCTACCGATTTCGTCGTCGCGGATACGGGAGCTGGAGTCATCGACCATCTCCTGTCCGTCCGGTTGC
>Ga0056108_1000217_pt1 | contig 20131 bp, 17 predicted proteins | sample WorMetG1BERMUDA1_FD_83875 | JGI IMG/M metagenome (GOLD analysis project Ga0056108, IMG submission 83875) | Marine gutless worms symbiont microbial communities from Max Planck institute for Marine Microbiology, Germany - Inanidrilus... ... | reverse complement strand
GCATCACCTCGCTTGACCGCCGTCAAAGCCAGTGAATCATGTTTCCAGCGTCGGTGAAACCACAAAACCAAATTGCAAGAAAAGTGTCCAAAACGACCCGATATCTTGCAATTCCCAAACCAAAATATCGACAAATCAGAAAACATTATCAACAGGTTGACGATAAATCACGGCCGACTCTTTTCCGCACGTGTCGCCCACATACAGAAAATCAGACGGTCCGGACAAAAGCACGTGGAACCATTTGAGCACGAGCACAAAAAAGACACCGTATGCGGTTCAGTTTCGATGAATGTTCATTATTTGTTCTCACTCCTAATACCAACGGTCATTTGGTTTGACCTGTATGTGGCCAATTTCGCGTTCCGATTGAGGTGATTGCCTGGGGCTGTTCCATCAGCCTGTTCCAGGCGTCGCAGGCGGCATCGATAATGGCGTCGTGGTTTTCGAAGATGCGGTTGGAAAGCCAGTTTGACCGCAGATATTGCCAGACGTTCTCGACCGGGTTCAGCTCCGGCGCGCGTGACGGCAGAAAGATCAGCGTGAGGTTCCTGGGAACCCTGAGCTTGTCGGTCGTGTGCCAGCCGGCCCGATCCAGCAGCAGGACGGCGTGCGCATGCCTTGCAACATGACGGCTGATCTCGTCGAGGTGAAGCTGCATGGCATAAGTGTTGGCGAGGGGAAGGACAAGCGCTGCTCCCGTACCTCTCGCGGGGCAGATGGCGCCGAACAGATAGGCTGATTTGTAGCGTTGATCCGCTGGCAGGCGCAGACGTGTGCCCTTTCTGGCCCAGATCCGTGTCCGTCCGTTCTTCTGCCCGATGCGCGCCTCGTCTTGTGGGATGGTTCGCCTCCTCTCCGGCGGATACGCTTTTGATGTTGAAAACAGGGGGACATAATGACCATCACACAGATCGGCATCGATATCGGCAAAAACACATTCCACGTCATCGGCCTGGATGCTGGCAACGCAATTGTGCTGCGCAGACAGTTTTCCCGCGCGGGATTGTTGCGCTTCTTTGCAGAGAAGATAAACGAACCAGCCGATATCGCCTTCGAGGCGTGCTCCGGCGCCCATTGGCTGGCGCACCGGCTGATCGCGCTGGAGCATCGCGTCCTGCTGCTCACACCCGAAAGCGTCCGGCCGTTTGCGAAAGCGCAGAAGAACGACTGGAACGATGCTCTGGCGATCGCAGAAGCTGCCCGCCGGCCTGGCCGTCACGCCGTCGGCATCAAGTCGGAGGAGCAACTGGACATGCAGGCGTTGCACCGCGTCCGCCAGCGGTTGATGACGGCCCGGACGGCAATCATAAACCAGTTGCGTGGGCTGATGCGCGAGCGTGGAATTGTGGCGCCAGGTGGACGTGCCCGCTTTGAGCGCTTCGTCAGCGAACAGTTGCTTGGAGACGGCGCCGCGCTCAGCCCCGTCTCACGTGCCCTGTTCGCAACGTTGGCCATCGAGTACGAGAGCATCAGCGTCAGGCTCGCCGAGATCGATCAGGAACTTGAGGCCTTCGCCCGCGAGAACCCGGTCTGCCGGGCGCTGTTGCCAATCCCGGGGATAGGCTTCGTCGTGGCGACCGCCCTCTACAGTGCCGTCGCCAACATATCGGACTTCCGGACCGGGCGGGATCTCGCGGCGTTTCTTGGCCTCGTCCCGCGACAGCGCTCGACCGGCGGCAAAACCGTGCTGCTCGGCATCTCCAAACGCGGCAATACCTATGTCCGCACCCTCATGATTCACGGCATGCGATCGGCCTTCCACCACCGGGCCAGGCGGGACAATCGGATGACGCAGTTCATGGACCGCTTGGTCGAGCGTGGATTGCACACAAACAAGATCGTTGTTGCCTGCGCCAACAAGGTGGCGAGGATCGCCTGGGCTGTTCTGACGAAGAACGAACCGTTTCGGTCTGCTGCCTGAAAGGCAGACTGAGCAACTTGCGAGGAGAGAGCAATGGTGTCGCGGATCTGATCGGATGCGCAGCCTGGTGGTTCCAGTAGATCAAACTTCGACCGCCCATGGGGGCGCCAAACCTGGTGGTGGCAGAAGAGAAAACTCTGATCGTCTTGTAAGGAACGCATCCCAGCGGCTCCCATTGTGGCCCGGGCAGCAATCGCCCGCATAGAGGCCGGATACGCTGAAGCAGGGTCTTCTGGGGCACCCGTTTCTTCTTGCAAACCGGAGGCGAACCATACACTGGAACCAAATCTCGATGTGCTTGTGTTGAGAAACATGGCTCAGGTGCGCGGCGAGCGTGTCGGCGAAGTTTTTTTGAACATCTCGATCACCCGCGCATCCTGCTTTGGATGCCGGGGACGGCCTGACAGGCGCGAAAAGCCCAACGCCTTTAGCAGCGTGCCGACATAACGCTCATGATAGTCGACGCCGAAGCGTTCCCTGATGACGCGCTGGATGTCGACGCGCCGCCAGCGCACAACGCCGTCGGTCAACGGATCGGGACCGGTCTCCACGATTTGGGCCAACTGCGCTTTCTGATCCGCTGACAGCCGAGGCGCCCGCCCGCCACCATGCGTGTCCTTCAGCCCGTCGGGGCCATGCGCGTTGAAGCGGTGCACCCAGTCGCGCAAGGTCTGACGATCCATGCCGCCAATCCGCGCCGCATCGGCGCGGCTCATGCCGGCCACAACAGCGGCCAGCGACAACAGCCGACGGCTCTGCTTGCTGTCCTTTGAATGCTTGGCAAGTTGGCGCAGTCGCGCCGATGAACAGTCGGTCCGCAGTTTGACCGGTGATCCCATGGGCGAATCTCCTTTCGCCTCAACGAATCACAGAGTGCACAAAACGGGAAGCCCCCTGCGAGTCAGCGCGAGCAGCCGTTGGTATAACTCCGAAAAAGGCAATAATGGACGAACACGGTTTCGCCGCGGTCTGCATCACGTTTCCCGGGGCAGCTCCGGCAGCAGCGTGCGGAAATAGTCGATCGTCCATTCAAGGCCGGTATCAAGGTCGGTGCGCGGCTCCCAGTCGAGGAGTGTCTTGGCGCGCGTGATGTCGGGCTGGCGCTGGCGAGGGTCGTCAGCCGGCAGGTCCTTATGGACGATTTTCGATGTCGAGCCGGTTATCGCAATGACCTTTTCCGCCAGCTCGGAAATCGTGAACTCGCCTGGGTTACCGAGATTGACAGGACCCGCCACATCGTCTCCCGTCTCCATCAACCGGATAAAGCCCTCGACCAGGTCGTCAACGTAACAAAATGAGCGCGTCTGCTGGCCGTCGCCGTAGATCGTGATCGGCGAGCCGCGCAGGGCCTGCATGATAAAGTTCGACACCACACGCCCATCAGCCGGATGCATGCGCGGACCGTAGGTGTTGAACACCCGCGCGACCTTGATCTGCAGTTCGTGCTGTTTACGGTAGTCGAAAAACAGTGTTTCGGCGCAGCGTTTGCCCTCATCGTAGCAAGCGCGCGGGCCGACCGGATTGACATTGCCCCAATAGGTTTCCGGCTGGGGATGGATCATCGGATCACCGTACACCTCGCTGGTCGAGGCCTGGAAAACCTTACATTTGAGCCGCTTGGCAAGGCCAAGCACGTTGATCGCGCCGTGCACGGACGTTTTCGTCGTTTGGACAGGGTCGTGTTGATAATGCACCGGCGAGGCGGGGCAGGCGAGATTATAGATCTCGTCCACCTCGACATAGAGCGGGAAGGTGACGTCGTGGCGCATGAATTCGAAGCGCGGATGGTTGTGCAGCTGGTCGATGTTACGCTTGGTGCCGGTAAAGAGATTGTCCACGCACAGAACCTCATGGCCCTGCTCCAGCAACCGATCGATCAGGTGCGAGCCGATGAAGCCGGCACCACCGGTCACGAGGATGCGTTTGCGGGTATCGTAGAGACGGGTCATCTGGCGTGGACTCCAAAACTCAGCAGTTGCCCAGACATGTCTGGCTCATGAAACAAACGGCATGGCGCCCGTTTGCAATTGGCTGCCATCTCTTCATCGATAAGCCAAAAGCGTCGATATGATTCGCTCAGCCGCGTTACCGTCCCACTTATCCGGTCGCTTGCTTCCAGACAAGGGCGATGAAAGCGCATCCGCGATCGCAGCGAGGATCGGTCGGCGGCTGGTTCCGGCAAGCCGATTCGTTCCTTGCTCGATTGTGATCGGCCGTTCCGTGTTGTCGCGCAGGGTCACACAGGGAACACTCAGAATGGTGGTTTCTTCCTGCAGGCCGCCCGAATCGGTCAACACAAGTCGAGCACTCGCGTTCAATTCGAGAAACTCGAGATAGCCAATCGGATCAGTAAGCCAGATTCCACGCTGTCCCGGTTGTTGGGAAAACCGGTCGCCTATCTGGAACTCCATGATCCGCTGCCTTGTGCGCGGATGCGCCGGAAAGACAATCGGCAGATCACCAACCCCGTCTTGGATGGCATCCAGGATTTCGACAAATCGGTCCTTGTCGTCGACATTGGCCGGCCTGTGCAGCGTGAGCATCCCGTAGGACCGCGGTTCCAGGCCCAGCGAGGCAGCATATCTGCGCGCCTTTGCGCTTTCGAGATGGCGCAGCAAGGTGTCGATCATGACATTGCCGACGAAGTGGATGCGGGTTTCGTCGATGCCCTCCTTCTTCAGGTTCTCATCGGCAATGATATCGGGCGTAAACAAGATATCGCTAATCGCGTCCGTGCACAGCCGGTTGATCTCCTCCGGCATTGTCATGTCGCGTGACCTGAGGCCCGCTTCCACATGGGCCACCCGAAAGCCAAGCTTCTTGGCCGTAAGCGCACAGGCGAGCGTCGAGTTCACGTCGCCGACGACAATCACCACATCAGGTGCCAGGTCGATGAACGGCTGCTCGACCGCCATCATTACATTCGCGGTCTGCGCCGCGTGGCTGCCCGAGCCGACGCCGAGATTGAGGTCCGGCCGCGGCATGCCGAGATCATCGAAGAACCAATCGCTCATACGCTCGTCGTAGTGCTGGCCAGTATGGATCAGTGTGTGCTCGATGTGCCCATCCGCCCTCTCCACGGCATCGGCGATCGGGGCCACCTTCATAAAGTTCGGCCGGGCACCAACAATGCTCACGATCTTCAGAGTCACCCGTTCAACACCTCCGTTCAGATAGCAGAAACGCGCGTCGAACCCGACGCGCGCTCCTCTACCGCCGTCGCCAACACCAACAACATATCGCCCGCCAGCGCCGTGCGGTTGTATCGCGGCGCAGCGGCAAGAGCGTGCGCCCTGTAGACGGCGAGCCTGTCCTCGTCACGCGCGAGCGCCAGCACTGCATCTGCAAGCGCTTCGGCGTTTTGCGGCTCGACCAGTTCACCCACACCCTCACGCTCCACAATCGCCGCTGACTCGCCCCGTACGCCATGCAGAACCGGTATACCCATCGCCATGCATTCGAAAAGTTTCGATGGGATAACGGTCTCGAACAATGCGCTCTTGCGCAAGTGGATGATGGAGACGTCGAGCAGCGCCCAATAGTCGGCCACCCGGTCCTTCGCGACCGTATCGACGAAAACCACATTGGTCAGGCCCTTATGCTTTGCATAAGCCACCAGACGCGCATTTTCCGCGCCATCTCCAAGCAGCAGGAACCGAATCGCCTCCGCGTCCGATCGCTCCTTCAGAAGCGCCGCGGCTTCGAGCAAGGTGTCGAGCGCGTGCGCCATGCCGTGTGTCCCCACATAACCGGCGACGAACTTGCCGGAAAGGTCCAGCGAGGCCGAAAGCGCAGCGGGTTTCGGACTTGGAGAGAACCGCGACAGATCTGCTCCGTTGGTCACAACGGCGATTTTCTGCGCATCTACGCCGCGCGCAACAATCGAGCGCTGGAAGGCGTTGGTCACACAGACGATGCGATCGGCACTGCGATAGAGGTCCATCTCGATTCGCTCAAGCAGCCGCAGAATGGGCCCGTCTTTCATCGCCCCGACAACCTTGATCGACTCGGGCCAGATATCGCGCAACTCGAACACCCATGGCCGGCGCTTGAGCGCCGCCACGACCCGCGCCGCACAGACGGTGAAGAGCTGCGGCGAAGTGCCGACAACGATATCCACGCCCCTCACGAATGGTGCCGCTAAGACCGCCGCAACCATAAAGCTCACATAGTCGAGCGTCCGCCTGAAGAAACCCGCATTGGCGGCAATGTAGGTCCACAAGCGGATCACACGAATGCCGGCCATGGATTCCGAATGCCAGATCCTGTTGCGGTAGCCGGCGAAAACCTCACCCTTGGGAAAGTTCGGCGCAGTCGTCAACACGGTCACCCGGTGCCCGGCCTTTACCCATTCGCGGCAATGCTCGAAGGTGCGGGTGGCGGGCGCGTTGACCTCCGGTGGAAAGTTATCGGTTAGAAACAAAATGTGCATCAGGTAGGGCGTAATGTCAGCGTGAACCGGCCGGCGGGGATATCGGCCGCTAGCGCGTGAGTGGCACATTGTTTGCCGAACTCCGGTGCCCAATAGCTTGGCGCGAGCCGTACCGGCGCCGATGCCTCGAATGCGATTCGCCGTCCGCGCCCAGTCGTGAGGCAACCGCCACAGCCATCGTCCGCTATGTCGGCCTTTATGTCCGGGTGCAGATGAAACCGCGCGACGGCGCTGTCGTAGCGCCCCGTGATCTCGTCGCCGATCCGCGCCGAACCGGGAGCCACGTCCCAGCGCCGACTATGGATGGGCTGCCCCTGCAGAAACCGGTATCCCGTGTGAGACGCCGACACGCTGTGCACGTCGCTCTCCGACCACACGCGGCGATGCGTGATCCGGGCCCGGCGCCCCACACGAAAGCCGGCCCAAACCTCCGACGAGTTTGCGCCGTCGATCTCGATCGTCGAGTGGTGAGACGTCGAGCGCTCTTGCGCCCGTATCTCACCTATCTCATAGGTCGACGTGCCACCATTGATGATCACACGCTCATCCTCGAACGACAACTCGAACGACAGCGTATCGGCATGGGCGTGCCCCGGTTGATAGTCGGGTCCGACGGGCGCTGCGTCGATCAACGCCGTAAAGGGTCCGGCTGCCACACGCACATAACCGCTGTCTGCAAGGTCGATGAAGTGCGCTGACGGCGGCATGCCGGGTCTCCCGAGGCGCCGGGCATAGGCGTCGATCTCACCCGGCGTCGGCGCGATGCCGAACGCCGCATCGTTGAAAAACCCGATCTGCCCGTCCGGATGGCTCATGGATGCAAGCCAGCATTGCATCCGCTGCGCCGTGCGCTGCCAGATCTTGACCATGCGCCGCGGCAGAACGGTCGGGTAGGCGCGCGCGAGATTGAGGAGATCGAGCAGGTCCTCCAAAATAATCGCATGATACATCGGACTGCGCTCGAAATGGCCACCGTCAGCGAGCACCTGCTCCGGCACCTGCCGCCGAAGAATAGCGAGCCCGGATTCCCGCCAGCCACGGGCCTCCTCGCCGTCGAAAAAGCATCCGGCAAAGACCAGCGCCTTGGCGTTGGCGAACAAATGGTTCGCCATCAGGTGCCATTCGGTCCGCTTGCGGAGAAATCGCACTTGCACTGCTAGACTCTGGCGCGCCGTGTCCGAAAGGTCGCCGGGACCGAGGTGCCATTTGATCCAGTTTACAATCCTGAGCGACAACGGATAGGGTTCCCAGCCATTGCCTTTAGCGGGCGGATTGTCGGCAATCCAGCGGGCGATCAAACCGCTGTGCGCCTCCTCCCTCGTCGCCGCCCGGGCGCATCCGAGATCGTCGAAATAGTGGAGATTGTAGAGCCAAAGCTTTGGCAGTTGCGGATCGTTCCAACCTTGGGGAAAGACAAGCTGTTCTGCCTGATTGAGGAACCGGAAGCGGCTATCGGCAAGACTCGGCTGCTCCTTTGGGACCGGTGCGACCCACTCCCCGGTCGGCTGACGCGGGAACGGTGCGGGTGAGGTGTCGGCTCGCGGACGTGCGAGGTGAAACATGACCCGCGCAAGCACCTGATGCGGCCTCAGATAACGTACGGTGCGCCACGTCAGCGCTGCGTTCGCAACAGACGTCAACGCGGTGGGCAGCGGGGACCGTACCTTGTCAGCCAAGCTTGCGGAAATAGCGATCCTACCTTCGGCGGTTCAGAATGCCGCGTGCCGGCGTGTGGACGGGCCGCCCGCTTCCGAAACTCCGGTTTCAGGCCGACATCGATGTTTTCGTACTTGTCATGCCCGATCACGCGCTTCACAAGCCCAAAAATCAGGCCAAACGACGTCGTTGAAGCCGACAATGCCGCCCGGTTTGAGCAACTTGTCGCCACAAACGAAGTCGATAAAGACGTTGCCGAAATCATGGACGCCATCGATACGGGCGAAATCCAGGCATTTCCCCCGCCAGGAGGTGCGGCAAGGCGCCGTAGCTTGGCTCATGAGGGTATATGTGTGCCGCTCCGCGAGCCGGCGCTCCCGACATGCGGCAACGTGGTCACTGAAGGCATCTCGCTCACTTGGGCGCTCCGGGTGTCTGCCTGTATCATCGGTCGGCGTCAAGCACAGCGGATCGCCCAATCCGAAACCTCGGCAATCTCGCCGAAAGGGATCGGCGTGCCGTGTCCGTCCCGCACCGCGGCGACAAAGGCGCTGGCGCAGGCCCTTTGCCCCTTGTCCTGCCGCCAGCCGCCCATCGATGAAAAACCGGGCCAGCCATATCCGCGCAATCGCCGGAAATTGTCGAGTTGCAACACACGCCCACCGGCGAAAGCATCGATTCGCTCCTTGGGAAACGATCGATGGCCACTCGCGAAGTAGTGGACAGTACCGATCGATCCTTCCTCGAAGGCAAGGCTGATACTTGCCGTATCCCGGGTTGCCTCCGGCGTCGCGAACCTTTTGGCCTCTGTGATCGGCGCACCGACGAGAGCCCGCAGAAAATCGATGAAATGGCACGCCTCACCGACAATCCGCCCGCCACCCACGTCGGGGTCCTGCGTCCAGTGACCAACCGGAATGGCGCCGGCATTGACAGTCGCGATGAGTGCCTTCGGACCGGGAATCGTCCCGAGCAACGTTTTCATCTTTATCGCATGGGGCGCAAACCTGCGGTTGAAGCCCACCATCAGGATCGGGGCGGACCCACGCTTGCATTGCTCATCATAAGCTACCCGGACTGCGTCGAGCTCCACCAGACTAAGGCAAAGCGGCTTCTCAACAAACACATGCTTGCCGGCCCTAAGGGCGCGGACAGCAAGATCGGCATGCGTGTCATGGCGTGTTGCAATCACCACCGCATCGATATCCGGGTCCGCGATTGCGGCCTCGGCATCGGTCAATGCCCGCTCGAGGCCGTGCTTTTCGGCCGCGACCACGCCGCTTAGACCGGCACCGCTGACCACGCTTTTCAGCCTGGCGCCGGCACCTTTCAATGCCGGAATAAGAACGCGGCTCGCATAGTTGCCGGCACCGAGAACCGCGACGACCGGAGCGTTCACCAAAGCCCGTGGCCGAACCGCGGGAGATCGAATGCTCACGGAGATTTGCTTCGCGTCCGCTGCAGCGGGGTCGCGGGCCGGCGGATAATCCAGCAGGATGCCGAGAGAGGGCGTATCGGAGGCGAGCAGGTCGTAGGCAGCCCCGGCCTCCCCGATCGGAAACCGATTCGAGACGAGCGGAGCGACGTCGAGGCTGCCCGCCGCCATCATGTCGAGCACGGCCTCGAAGTTACGTCCTTGCGTCCAGCGCACGAACCCGAATGGATAGTCGTGTCCCTTCTCCTCGTAGGCCGGATCGTATCGACCCGGCCCGTATGAGCAAGACACCTGGAAGCTGAGTTCCTTCTCATAGAAGTCTGCACGCGATAGTTCGAGGCCCGCAACGCCAACGAGCACGATGCGCCCACGTTTGCGGCACATGGCGGCCGCCTGACTCACCGGCTCATTGCTGCTGGTCGACGCCGCGATGACGACGCCGTCGACACCGCGTCCGCGCGAGAAGGCCACCGCGCGGGCCACCGGATCTTCGCCCTTCGACAGATCGACGGTTTCAGCGCCGAAACGCGCCGCCAGTGCGAGCTTCTCCGGATCGTAGTCGAGCCCGAGCACCCGACAGCCGTGGGCACGCAGAAGCTGCACGACGACAAGACCGATCAGCCCGAGACCGGTCACGACGACGGCCTCGCCAAGCGTGGGCTGCAGCAGCCGTACGCCCTGCAATGCAATGGCCGACAGCACGGTGAAACTTGCCGCGTCGTCGCCGACCTCGTCCGGCACCTTGGCGCACAGATTGGTTGGTACAGCAACGATCTCGGCGTGTTTGCCGTTGGACGCGACTCGATCGCCTGGCTCGAAACCGCTGACGCCGACGCCCACGGCCAACACGTCACCGACGTTGCAGTAGCCGAGCGGCAGCGGCTCGTCGAGCTTATCGCGCACCGCCGCGAGCGTCGGCACGACCCCATCGGTACGCATCTTATCGAAGACCTGACGCACGCGTTCGGGCTGCCGACGCGCCTTCCCAACCAGATTGGCCCGGCCGAATTCGATCAGCATGCGCTCGGTTCCAGCAGACACGAGCGAATGGCGCGTGCGGATCAGCACTTGCCCTGGGCGGGGCTGCGGCACCGGCACATCGACCAGCCGGGTCGCGCCCGACTTAAGATCCTGGAGAACTTGTTTCAAATCAGAATGTCCGGCACCTTCGAGTGGCTATGGCGTTGGTTGGGTAGACGCTCAAATTGACCGAACGGCGACCGCGTCGAACGCATCTGGCGAGGCCGAATGAGCTGGGCCAAAGGCACGACACCAGAGTTCAACACACATGATCGAGAAAAGCGTGTATGTCGCGTCGACCTGCCCATTGGCATCCGCCTTTCTAAGAGAATCCACCGCGTTCGCGTCGAACAGGCCCCTTGCTTGAACGGTCTGCCTGTCAAGAAGATCCTCAGCGAATGGCTTCGCCTCACCCTTCAGCCAGTCACGCAACGGAACGCCGAATCCCGATTTAGGACGCGTCAGGACGGCATGCGGCAGCCTGGAACGCTGCGACATCTTAAACAACCATTTCGGTCTCAGCCGGCTAAGCTTCCATTCCAGCGGTACTGTCGCAGCGAATTCCACAATCTCTTTGTCGATCAGTGGCACGCGAACCTCGACGCCGGCGGCCATCGCCATTTTGTCCGTGTAAAGAAGATTATGATCCGCCAGGAAAAAGCGCTTGTCCAGATAAAGACAGCGCTCGACTGTCGGATCGGCATCACGACTGTCAAGCTCCAGCTTCAATGGCATCCTGACCGAATCGATATCGAGTCCGTCGCGCAGGTCGGGAGCCAAAAGAGACAAAGCACGACTCGGCTCGACCCACTCAAATGCCGAGAATATCGCCTCATCACCCTCTTTCGCCAACAAATCGGCAGCGCGACTGAGCTTGCGTGCCAACGGTAGGCCCTTGTTCAAACGGCCCATAAACGCAGCAACCGGTCCGGTTACGCGTTGCGGCAGGCGCCCGCTGGCGCTGAGCAGCGAAAGCACCGTATGACGTCGGTAGCCGGTAAACATATCGTCACCGCCGGCACCGGACAAAAGCACTTTCATCCCCATCTCCCGTGCCAGCCTGGCGATGAAAAACACGTTCAAACAAGCCGGATCGGCGATAGGCTCATCGAGCATTTGAACCATGTCGGCTAGCGCCGCACACATCGTGTCGGTATCGACGGCCACCTCACGCAGGTTGACATCGAGCGCCTGCGCGACCTGCCGCGCATAGGGAAGGTCGTCGGCGGTTCCGCGCTCAGCGCCGCCGAGCAACTTGATGGTGAAGCAATCGATATTGTGGCCGGCGTGCCTTACCGACGCAACGATCGCGCTTGAATCCAGCCCGCCGGATAGAAACGAGCCAACCGGGACATCCGCGACAAGCTGCCGTTCGACACAGCGGTCAACCATGTGCGTGAGCCGGCGGCCGCAGGCCTCCATGCCCTCATCGTAATCCGGAGCATAATCGGGCAAGGACCAATACCGCTGCCGCTTTGATACCCGGCCCTGACGGACGACCATCGCAAAACCAGGCTCCAGCTTTCGCACATCGCGAAGCAGCGTGCCTTCGCCCGGGCATGAGAGAAATGTAAGATATCGAACCAGCGACACCGGGTCGATATCCCCGCCACCATCCATAAGCGGAAGGACGCCCTTGAGTTCACTGCCAAACACAAAGCGTCCACGCTGTTCAACGTAGTAAAGCGGCTTTATTCCCAGATGATCCCGGGCAAGGAACATGTCGCCCGATTGTTCGTCATATACGGCGAACGCAAAAATGCCGTTCAATCGATCAAGGATACCGGCGCCCCATTGCGCGAACCCTTTAAGAAGGACTTCGGTGTCGCATTCGGTGCGAAAGGTGACGCCGCTCTGCACCAAATCCCGACGCAACTCCGCGAAATTGTATATCTCACCATTATAGGTGATGACCAAGCCTGAATCCTTGAAGTGCATCGGCTGACGACCGGCCTCCGACGGATCCAGAATGGATAGCCGGGTGTGGCCAAGTCCCACGCGCTGACCGGCGTCTACGTAAACGCCGCAAGAATCCGGACCGCGGTGAGAGAGCGCGACAGTTGCAGCTTCAAGCGCCGAGCGATTGATCGGAGCAACTGCCGAGATGCCGACAATACCGCACATCGTCTATTCACCTCCGGCGCGCGACGCGAACTCTCGGACCTTCGCATCGGTGGCAACCATGTTGGAAAAAACCAGGCAGCAATAAAGCCAGCCCGGATAGCCGTCAAGAAACCCGAGACGGACAACGTACAGATAAAGAAAAAGCCAAACCGGCCGCAGCGGCAATCTGGCACCCAGCCTCTTAAGCGCTCGCCGCCGCTTCACCGGATCGCCATTTAGCAGGTCCCGCAGCACGATCGATTGACCACGCAATCTCTTAAACTCCGCCGCCTCTTCCGACGTGTAGCGATTGTGCCGCGCAATCCATTGTGAAATGCCCTTGCTGAAGGCCTCGTGCCGCCAACCCTCACGCATATAGGCAAGCGAACCGTCCGTAACCTCGCTCTGGCCATGGCCGCTCTTCTCGAAGCGGACCTCGCCTCTTTTCAGCAACCGCAATTGGTGGGATGGATACAGGGTCGACCATTTCAACCAGGTTCCGAGAAAGTAGTTCTTCCCGGCTATGAACGCGCCGACCGAATCACCGGGATCGGCGACGAATCGCTCGAGTTCATCCATGAACTCCGGCGTGCTATACTCGTCCGCATCGACGAACAGCACCCAATCGTGTTTCAAGATGGCGTTGTCGAGGGCCCAGTTGCGCTGCTGCGCGAAGTCCTCAAAAGGATTATCGAAGATGCGCACATCAGGCCGGATGGCGCGAGCAGCATCGAGCGTCGCGTCCCTGCTGCCGGAATCGACAAGCACCACGTCATCGATTTGCGCCAAACCGGACAGGCACGGCCGCATATTGGCTTCCTCATTGTGAGTCAGCACGATAGCTGTCACGGGAATACGCTGGTGGCTCACACCACCCGCCTCGAACGCGTGTCTGCGATCATTTCTTCGTAGACTGCGATCGTCTGCCGCGCGATCGCAGGCCAGGTGAAATGCTCCGCCACAAGCCGACGCCCATTGCATCCTTGCGCGCGCATCCGATCCTCGTCTGCAAACAACTCAAGAAGAGCATCGGCGACCGTATCGGGTTCGGCGGCAACAAGGAGACCGGCGTCGGCGGCTGCAATCTGCGGAAGATTGCATCTGGCGGTGGCCAGCACCGGCAGGCGCGACGCCATCGCTTCGATCACGGCGACCGGCAGCCCTTCTGAATGCGAGGTGAGCGCGAATGCATCCGCGCCGGCAAACAGACGCGCTTTCTCCGCACCACGCACTTCGCCGACGAAACGGCATTTGTCATCCACTGCCAGCGATCGCGCCAAAGACCGCAACTCCTCGCCATATCCCGAGCCTGCATCGTCACCGGCAATGATAAGCACGACGTCCGCACGCTCGCGGGCAAATCGGGCAAATCCTTTCAAGAGGATGTCGAGACCCTTCTTTTTGTGGAGGCGTGACAGAAACAGCAGAACCTTGGAGTCCGCCGGCAATTCGAGCTTTGCCGGCAGCCTGACGCGCGGGCTGCTCAACCAGTCCGGCTGCACGCCGTTGGGAATGATCGCCGCCGGTGCCGACAGCCCGAACGCTCGAAACTGCGCCTCTTCCATCGGGGTCAGGGCCTGCAGGCGCGCCGCACGGTCGATCAACGGCTTCTCGATATGGCGCGCATAGAGCCGACGGTGCCACGACCCCGCGGCAATCGCCCACGGCTCGAGCGAACCCTGCGGCGCGACCATGTACGGAACCCGCGCCCGGTTGGCTGCGCGCATCGCGTAAAAGGTCGGAAAATTCCAGATCGCGTGCACATGAACGACGTCGAAACAGCCGACCGCGGCCGACATTCGGCGTGCGAACGGCAAAGAGACGCCCGGATGGCCGTTCGCCAGCGTCACCGGGAACTTGGCCGAGCGCACCAACGCCGGATCGGGTAAGGCGGGTGGCGATGAGGTCTTTTCAACAAAGAAAACCGAGATCTCATGGCCGAGCTTCGCCTGCTCTTCCGTGAGCGGTCCTACAATATGTGTGGTCCCGGACGAGTTCTCAAGGCCGCGAATGACGTGAAGGATCTTCAAGATATTCGTGTCGCAGGCAAGCGGATCGCTTTAAGGCCGCCTCGCAATTGCCACCATCGACTTGGCAAGCGGGGACACGCGGCCCACGCGCTCAATCATTTCAACGGCAAACCCGGCTTCGGACAACAGCCGGTGCAATTGCGGAGCCGAGAAGAACTTGATGTGCCCCCCTTCGTGCAGAGGCTGATGATACCTGTCCAAGCGTCCCAACGCGGCCAGGCCAAGGTATTTCCGATATCCATTAAAAGGTGTCGACACGACGGCCATCCCACCGGGCTTTGTGACATCAAACAGCGTACTCGCGAACCGCGCCGGCGAATAGAGATGTTCCACCACCTCCAGACTGACGACGAGTGAAAACGACCCGAGTTGCCCGGCCAGGTCGTCGTAAGCGTCTGCTTGCAGGAAGCGGACGTGCGGGTAGGCCCGCCTTGCTATCTGCAATCCTCTGTCAGACGGATCGATGCCAATCGCTGCAAAGCCAAGCTGTGCCAAATGATTGGTGACAAACCCATTGCCGCATCCAAGATCGAGCACCGACCTTTCGCTATCCGGCATCAACGCGGCAACCCGTTCGACCACCGGCAGAAGGTAGGTGTGCGACTGGTTTCCGCGCGCGTGCCCGTAGTAGTAATTGAGTCCTTCGGTGATCATCGCGCCGCCCGCCCGGACGCACCGCTCGCGCTGGACAATGTTGCTACAAGCTCGTCGCCGAAACGCTCGGGACCCCAGTTCGAGACCAGGCATCGTGCCTTGTCGCCGACCCTCGCACGTTCTCGATCGGAAAGCGCCGCAACCCGCACCATTGACTGCACCAACGAGGCATCGTTGAATGGGTCGAAACGCCAGCCCGTCTCGCCGTCGACCACGAGTTCGGAGGCGGACCCAACGGTCCGCGACACCAGCAGCGGCAAGCCGCTCGCCGCTGCCTCGTTGACGACAAGCCCCCACGGCTCGGATTTGGCCGGATGAACAAAGGCCGTCGCGAGCGCGTAATAGGTCGGAAGATCCGTGTATTGGACAAAACCGGGCCATTGAACGCCCTCGACCCCCAGATATCGCTCGAGGGAAGTCAAAGCAGGCTTCTGATCGCCGCTTCCAGCAATGACCAGCCCCCAGGGTTCGTCGCGGGTCTGCGCCCTATATACCGCATAGGCGCGCAACAGGCCATCGACATTCTTGTGTTCGAGAAACCGTGTGCATGCGAAGAAGAAACGACGCGGCAGAGAGAGTTCGTCCCGAAAGCGGTCCGCATTGTCGCGCACAGCAGCGGTGCCGCTGGCGAAATAGTTATTGTCCACGGTGTTATAGCCAAGTCGAATGCGATCCGCGGGAAAGCCAAGTGACACGAGATAGCGCGCGTGTGGTCGACCGCCGACCAGCGCGTCATCGTAGCGCCTCACGATTAGGCGCTTGATCGCTTCTTTCCAGGCCTGCCTTGGCGAATCATCCGCCTTCGATTCGCTCATAAGAATCGCTTGGCGACGATTGTTCCGGCACCAGTCCAGCGCCGCGCGCGCTTCCGGCACGGACCATCCGTTAATGGCGACGGCTTCCGGAGAAAGGCGTTCGAGCGCAGCGTAAACGCCACGCCGCATCTCCAACGTTGAGAGCGTGTGGTAATTGCAATCAGCAAAGACCGTCACACGCTCGAAACCCCGCGCGCCCGTTTCGAGGGCCCATTCATACTGGCTGTCCTTCGCTGCGATCTCAATGCCGACCACCTCGACTCCAGACGCCGCGCCAGCGCGCGCCGCGCCGGCCAACCGGGCAAGGTGGTAGGGCCCAAAACGGGACCATATGACCGCCAGTTTCAAAGCGGCCTCGGCCCCAGGCGCGCAGCGTATCGTCGCGCCGATTGCGGTCCGATCCAGAACCGCCACAGGAGCCCGCCGACAACTCCCATGAACATCAGGCGCGCCATCCAGGCCGAAAAGCTCTGGGTTGGCAGGTAGACGCTGAGCGCCAGCATCAGAAACAACAACACCGTCCAGAAGCCACCTTCCCTGCGATGGCGTCGCCACACGAAAGCGTATGCCCACCCTAGCACGAAGAACATGATAACAACGCCATAGGAGAACTCGGAGAATCCGTCCGCAATCGAGCCCGACGACGAGCCATCGAGCGGAACGAAACCTACTACATCGTGCAAGTCCTTAAATGCCCCACCACCCCCATCTTCAAGCCAGTAGGCGCCCATGTCCTGGTATTTTGTCGGCCATATCTGCCGTGGGATGGGCCTGATAAAGAATGTCACGAAATAGCGGTAGCCCCAGAAATAGTTCTCCGTCGCCCGATACGTCGCGACGAACGCCGTCGCCACAACATACTCGTTACCTTCGTCAATCTCGCCAGCAATCGCCTCGACAGCACGCGTGACGTCGAAACGATCTTCCGATCCAACATAAACGGTCTGACGGTTTGCGAAGACCGCGATGATCGCGAAGCCGATCAGGCTCACGGCGATGACTGCCTGCCCCATTGACGGCAGGCGGCCTTTGGCGACAAACCAGGCGAAGAAGAGAACGGCCAGCGACATAAAGAGTGGGCCGCGGCGGCCACCGAGAGTACCGGGTATAAGCTGCGGCAATATGAAAAACAGTGCGAAAGCGATATCCTGAAACCTGGGACGACCGTCACGGAGCCGTACCGCCAGCGCAAGCATCAGGACAGCGGGAAGCGCAAGGAGTGAGGCCTCTCCGACATATCCGCTGGCAGCATAGCCTCCGCCTTTTCCCGTGCTATAGGCGCGGATGAAGCGACCCGGATTGAAATCGAACAACGAAGCGTAGGCTACGAGCGCAACAAAACCCAAAATAAGGGCACATGAATAATATCGCCGCCACATCAGCGACGACAATCCGCCGAACAACGCGGCCGGGCGGCGGCTGCGCCGGACGACGGCACTCATGGGCCCGGAATTCAGTCCGACATAGAGTGCCGCGATCGATACCAGAAAGACAATACTTGCGTGCCAATAGAAGTCGCTTGGAAGAAAGAACTCCAAATCGCCGCCTCGGTTCAAGATCAGCGGCCAGATGCTGTAGAAGTAAAGAAAAGGCGGCGCCAGGATTACAGCAGGATGGAGCGCGTCCCTGGTGCGCTGATACGCTATCAGCGCACCAAGGGCGATGAGCGCACCGGTCAGGATCCAAATCGATTCAGGCATCCGTTCTCGCTAGGGCCGCGGGGGCGCCAGATCGTGGACGGTTGGCTTGGCCTTGGCACTGTGCCGATGCCGTGGATTTAGCCGAGGAAATCACAACATCAATCAGTCTAGGGCGCCCGACATAGGAATTGGATATTGAAAGTGAGAACAAGCATGACTTTCCTCAGGAAGCCCCATCGCTCATAGGCCGCACCGGTTGGCTTTTGTCATCATTGGAACCACCAGAACGACGGCTGACCTCCCGGACAATCTTTTCGGGTACTCGTCTTAGTTCATACCACGCGAGATCAAGTGTCGCGCACTCACCCGGATCCAGGGTCGCAAGCGTGACGGGTGCGGCGTCGTCCGAGGCTTGCCCGGCACGCTGCACATAAGAAGGCAATAGGTGTCTTGAGCGCGCCGTGAAGTGTCCCGCAACGAGCGCCGCATCATTTTCCCCCGCACGCATTACCCGGACTTGAGCGGGATCGAAGACCCGGCATCCCAGTCGCGCTCCGAGCGCGGCCCAGAACGTTTGCTCCACGACATAAGGGATCGAATGATGCCGTGCTTGGGACACAAACCACTCCAGAAAATCGAAATCGACGTCGGCCTTTCTGATACAGGTGATGCCGACGTTCACTTTCTTCGGCAATGTAAGCCCCTTTGACATAAGATAGCCCCAAGATCGCAGGGAGTAGGACGGTTCCCTGTCTTCGATAAAGATGGCGGCCTTTGCGTCCCGGAAAGGGCTGCGAAAATTTCGTAAGAACAGAACATCGGAATCCATCGCGACGAATGTGTCGCATTCGCAATAGATGACCGCGTCCATCGCTTTCATGATATGCGGATAGGACTCGCGCAAAGCCAGGGCGTTCGGATAGGCGCGCATCCGATCGGACACGACTTCATCGGCCTCACGCCGCTCAATAATGCGCACCCGCCCGAGCCTTTCGGTCAGACGCACGCGGTCTGTTTCATCTAACGTGCCGTCGTCGTGGATGGTAAACCACAAAGGAGAACTGCACCGCCGAGCCGCCGAGCCCAAGCAGTCGATTGCCATATCTACGTGGCTATGACAGACTAGGGTGCTGATTGACTGCTCCGCTCCCGATCCGTCAATTGGTTTTTCAAGCTCTGTCATCTTGTAGCAGCTCTCGCTTCATGGCGAGCGTGTCCGAAATATTCTTGTCGTTTTTGATGTTCGGAATAATGATTAATTTTTTTCAACGCCTTCATTTGGAGCGCCATCTTCGATGAAAGCGATGCAAGATAAACAATCAACGAAGACCTGCAGAAAATCGGGGGCACGGATCGCCAATCCGGGCACTCTTGCTATACCAATCGGCAATTTCCGATATATCGCTCCAACCGCCGTCGCCATGGCTCGTCAGAAACGCACGCAACCGTTCGAGCCCGCGTCTGCAAAACTCTCCATCGAGATGTACCGATCAAACCCACCTCCTGAGTGAGCGCAGATTTCACCGTGTTCCGAGACCCCTGTCAAACACTTACACCACGTCTATAGCTTAATAACCTCTATCGAACGTCTTCGTTTAGCATGACACCACGCATAGACAGAAGTCTCTAATGACGTTTCGACAAAGATGAGAGAAGTGAGTTTCGGAGGCGAGCGACATCGGAAGCGGTCACGCGTGCCCGATCAGCCAATTGATATGCCATGGAGCGCAGCCGCTCCCTGCGGCGATGCCTTTGCCACTGCGCATATCTGGAGCAAATAGGACCCAATATCAGATCCACCCATCTCTCGGTTATTGTATCTCGATTGTAAAGTCGTGCTTTTTGGCGACCTGAAAAAATCAGTCCATGGCGAATATTCTGATCGTGCCTGATCAACTTAAGGTAAGACACGACCTCGTCAGGCGACGAAGCTGCGAGATAGTCACTGCCAGGATCGCCTATCTGGCCAAATGCGGGTTCATCCATCGCCACAAAGGGAACATCCGCAAGCTAGGCGTTCATAAGCTTGGTGGGCGGTTTTCGACGAATCCGGATCTTCGAGAGGAAACGCAAGCTGACAACGGCATCCAGATCGCTGTAGTTGTGCCATTCCGCGGGCCCTCGAACCACAAACTCAAATCCGGCTGCTCTCAGCTTTGATCCAAACCTCTGGAATTTATCAGCATCGTCTATTCGCCCCATATAACCAATCCGATGGAGCCGGCGCGAAACATCGTTACATGGGATGAGGCCAGCCTGAGGCCAATGCGGCACATAGGCAACGTTGACGCCATTAACCTGCAACTGGACACCTCGAAAAACCTCGCCTTTTGGTGAGGAATTTGATTCAGTCGGCGCATTGATTTGCGGGGAGTGATGGATGCGCGGCCAATCGGGGTTTTGGGATGTTGATGAACGCTAT
>Ga0056108_1000216_pt1 | contig 20155 bp, 16 predicted proteins | sample WorMetG1BERMUDA1_FD_83875 | JGI IMG/M metagenome (GOLD analysis project Ga0056108, IMG submission 83875) | Marine gutless worms symbiont microbial communities from Max Planck institute for Marine Microbiology, Germany - Inanidrilus... ... | reverse complement strand
CCTGATATCCGAAATAGGTATTGATGCGCTCGACGATGATCGGTTCCGAATGCTGGATTTCCGTCGCCAGCGCCGAATTCGAGACCCTGAGCTGCAGCGTGCCGCGAGTCCGTTCGCCTTTTTCGTAGGCGATCTTCTCCGGCAGGCTGACGCGGGCCAGTGTTTCGCCGGCGATCTCCGGCCAATGGCGGGCAATGGCGCCGTCGTTCATGCCGCGTTTTCCGAAGACCCGGCCGGTCAACCGGCTGACGGTCCGGCCCAGGGCCTCGGTGCGGCTGGTCCGCTTGGTGCGTTGTCTCTTGTTCACGGTCGCGGTCCCTGGATTTGTCGAACTCGATCCCCATGTTAGGGTCGCCGCTGTTTAGCGGCAACCGAAGCTTCTGGGCCGGACTGTAGCCGTTGTTGTTGGGATCATCGTTCATCGTGTCGAATAACCGATCGCATTTACCGGCCGCCCTGCGTCCGAGCCTCCTCCGGTGGTATGACCGCCACCGGCGTGCGTTGCCCTGGCGGGCCGAACCGGGCGTCAGCCCGGACCCCTACCACGTCTGGCTCAGCGAGATCATGTTGCAGCAAACCACGGTGGCGACGGTAAGATCCTATTTTGACGATTTTTTGGCGCGCTGGCCGACGGTCGTTGATCTCGCAGGGGCGAGCCTCGATGACGTGCTGCTTGCTTGGCAAGGACTGGGCTATTACAGTCGTGCGCGCAACCTGCACCGCTGCGCCGGCGTGGTGGCGGGGGAACGGGACGGCCGTTTTCCGAAGCATGAGAAAGACCTCGCCGAGCTCCCCGGCATCGGCGATTACACAGCCGCTGCCATCGCGGCGATTGCCTTCGGCCGCCCGGTAGTTCCCGTCGACGGAAACGTCAAACGAGTTATCGCTCGGATGGCCTTGATCGAGGCGAGCGGCAGTGCGCTCAAAGGGGCGGTTCAGGAGACCGTCGGCGCCTTTGCGGAGGGGGAGCGGCCGGGCGATTTCGCGCAAGCCCTGATGGACCTGGGCGCTACGATCTGTCGACCGCGGAAACCCTTGTGTACGGCCTGCCCCTGGCATAACGATTGTCTCGCCCGAAAGGACGGGCAGCCGGTACGGATTCCGGTTCCGTCACCGCGTAAGGCAAAGCCGGTCCGGTTCGGGGTCGCCTTTTGGCTCCGCCGCCCGGACGGCGCGTTCTGGTTGCGGCGGCGTCCGGAAAGTGGACTGCTCGGCGGCATGATCGAGGTGCCGTCCACCGATTGGCGTGCCAAGACCTGGAACGCCAAGGAAGTCCACGCCCTTGCGCCTCAAGCTTGCGCGTGGCGGCCGCTGGACGGCGAGGTGACCCACACCTTCACCCATTTCCATTTGCGGCTTTCGGTGTGGGCGGGAGAGACGGAATCAGACGATCTGGCGGACGGTTTCTGGTGCCGACCCCCGAACCTGCGCGATCATGCCCTGCCAACGGTCATGAAGAAGGTCGTCCGCCACGCCGTTGATCGATCAGGGGCGCGGCCGGCAACTCAGTCGTCGTAGGCCATCAGCGCATCGAAGGGGACGCCGTTCAGTTTTTCGCGGCCGTTCAGGAAGGTCAATTCGATGATGCAGGCAGCGCCGACCGGCTTTCCGCCGACCTTCTCGATCAGTCCCATGGATGCCGACAGGGTGCCGCCGGTGGCCAGAAGGTCATCAAGGACCACAACCCTTTGGCCGGATTCGATGGCGTCTTCCTGGATCTCGATGGTGTCGGTGCCGTATTCGAGATCGTATTCGTAGGAGACCGTCGCACCGGGTAGCTTTCCGCTCTTGCGGATCATGGTGAACCCGAGGCCGAGGCGGGAAGCCAGCGGTGCGGCAACCAGGAAGCCGCGCGATTCGATGCCGGCCAGCAGGTCCGGCTGGTGGCGGCTGACGATCCGAGCCAAGCGGCCGAGGGCCACCTGCCAGGCATCGGGATGGGCCAGCAGAGTCGAAATGTCATAAAAGAGTATGCCCGGTTTCGGGAAGTCGGGAATCGAGCGAATATGGTCTTTCAGGTCCATCGTAATTCCATTGTCGGTTAATTGGATTTCGGAGCGTGGCGCAAGAGTCTAGTGACTCCCCTGAAAGAGAACAATCACGGAAACGCGCCGACCGTCGAACGCATCCAAGGATTTGAAATTGAAACAAATGTCCCAGTTTTTCGGATTTTCGTTTCATTTTGTTGCATCGAAAACGTTCCTGTGTCTATTATCCCGGCGGGAGGAAATTTCAGTTCACGTTTGCGATGGATTACGCAGAATTCGCCCAGAGTCTGGCTGAGCGGTATCCGAGCCTCAGTCCGCAATTGCGGCTTGCGGCCCGGCATGTGCTCGATCGCCCCGACGATGTCGCCCTGATGTCGATGCGTGGGATCGCCGCCGATGCCGGCGTTCACCCGACGACCTTGACCCGCTTGGCGCGGGCCCTCGATTTCGGGACCTATGAAGCGTTCCGCGCCATGTTCCAGAAACGGCTGCGCTCCCAGCCGGCCGATTTTCTTGGCCGGGCTCAGGAGTTGCAAGCCCGCGCCAGCGGCAAAGAGGGCGGGGTTGTCGGCGACGTCCTGGACGCGGCGATCGGCAACCTGGAGGAATCGTTTACGGCCAACGGCGTCGAGCGCTTCGTCGCCTGCGCCGAAGCATTGCGCGGCGGCAACCGGATATTCGTCGCCGGCCAACGCAGCTGCTATCCAATCGCCTTCTATTTCAATTACGTCTACAGCGTGTTCCGGAACAACGCCGTGCTTATGGACGGCGGCGGCGGCACCTTTTCCGACGGTTTGCGGTCCTTAGGCCGCGGCGACGTCATTTTTGCCATCAGTTTCGACCCGTACACGTTGGCGACCGTGCAGTCTGTCGACTTCGCCTTGGAAAACGGCGGCTCGGCGGTGGTGCTGACGGACAGTATGGTGTCGCCCCTCGTCGACCGAGCCGACCATTCGCTGATCATCAAGAACGAGAGCCCGTCCTTCTTCCAATCGGCGGCACCGGCCATGGCCGCGGTCGAGGTGCTGATCGCGCTGATGGTGCTGGGCGACGGGCCGCAGGCGCTTGGCGCCATCGAGGAAAGTGAAAAGCAGCTCAGGCGTTTCGAAGCCTATTGGGGGCAGCCAGCGCAAGCCAAGCCAAGGAGAAAGAAGAAATGACGCATGTTTTCCAGCGTCAAATTAGCGCCAAAATGCCCACGGCGGTCGCCGGTGACGGCGTTTACTTGATCGATTCCCAAGGTAACCGGTATCTCGACGCCTCGGGCGGCGCCGCTGTTTCCTGCCTCGGACACAACGACCGGGATGTCATCGAAGCGATCAAGGCACAGGTCGACGAACTGGCCTTCGCCCATACCGCGTTTTTCACCTCGGCGCCGGCTGAGGAACTGGCAGACCTCCTGATCGACGCGGCCCCCGACGGCATCGCCATGGTCTACTTCCTGTCCGGCGGTTCGGAGGCCATCGAGGCGGCCTTGAAGATGGCCCGGCAGTATTTCCTCGAGACCGGCGAGCCGAAGCGGACACGCTTCATCGCCCGCGAACAGAGCTACCATGGAAACACCATCGGGGCGCTCTCCGTCGGCGGCAATGCCTGGCGGCGCGAGCCCTTCAAGGAGATGCTCATCGAGAGCAGTCACATTGCTCCCTGTTATCCCTACCGCCACAAAAGCCCCGACGAAACGGACGAGGATTACGGACGCCGCACCGCCGATGCCTTGGAAGCGGAAATCCTCCGGCTCGGTCCGGAGACCGTCGCCGCCTTCGTCGCCGAGACCGTCGTCGGTGCGACCGCCGGCGTCGTGCCGCCGGTCGAAGGTTATTTCGAACGCATCCGCGAGATCTGCGACAAATACGGTGTCCTGCTCATACTCGACGAAGTCATGTGCGGCATGGGGCGTACGGGAACGCTGTTCGCCTGCGAACAGGACGGCATCAGCCCGGATATAATCTGCGTCGCCAAGGGGCTCGGTGCTGGCTACCAGCCGATCGGCGCGACCCTGGTCACCGACAAGATCTTCGCCGCGCCGCTCGGTGTTCGTGCTCTATGTGCTCGGCCGCTACGCCGAGAACCAGGTGTCGAGCCCGGCCGACCTGCTGCCGTTCCTGTCGGCAACCGACGCCATGTCGGACCACTGGGGATTTTGCGCATTCGGGCCGCGCGAAGGCGCGACGGCAATGATGGTGGCGGCGCTGGGCGGACATGCGCGGGTTGGGTTCGAGAACAACCGGTGGCTCAACGACGGCCGCCTGGCACCTAATAACGCGGCCCTCGTCGCCCAGGTGGCAAACGGCGCGGCGCTGATCGACCGCCCGCTGGCCGACGCCAGTGAGGCCCGCGAAATCCTCAGCAACCCGGTCGTTGTGGACCCCGCCGACATCCCGCCCCATTCAGCGTTGGGGGAGTTGGTGGCCGTCGGCCGAGAGGAGGCCAGGGCATGTTGATGGGATCGCAAGCGCGAAGCGCCAATCACGTGACCGGGAGGCACGGTTGCGCCGCTTCGCCCATATGTTACACTTTTTCCATAAACAATTGCGGTTCAGGAATAACAGCAGCAGGGAGGAGAACCGTGACCGTACGGCGTCGGCCGTTCGCGGCGGTAATGGCGTCAGAGAAACGCCGACCGTGGAACTGCCTGAAAACGGCAGGTTTTTCAGGATTTCGAGAATTCGAGCGTCGTGGCTCGCTCGCGCTAAGGAAACAAGCGCAAGCGGTCGGGGCGTTCGGACCGCCGGGCGTTCGCCCGACGGAACCCGGTACCCAGGGGGCAATCTTCATGGACCGGTTGGTCGCGGCGAATTCCGCGGCCGCAATCCCGATCGGGAGTGTCGAGTGAACAGTAACGGTAAATTTGGATCACTACTCAAGGAGGCCTCCAAATGTCTTTCAAGAAAACTCTGTTAGCGGGGGCGGCAGCTGTCGGCCTGTCGTTCGTGGCGGGTTCCGTCGGTACGGCGGGTGCTGCCGAATTCATCACCATCGGCACCGGTGGTGTGACGGGTGTATATTACCCGACGGGTGGCGCCATCTGCCGCTTGGTCAACAAGGGTAAGAAAACCCACGGCGTGCGCTGCTCCGTCGAATCGACGGGCGGTTCCGTCTACAACATCAACACCATTCGCGCCGGTGAACTGGACATGGGCGTCGCCCAGTCGGACTGGCAGTACCATGCCTACAACGGCACCTCCAAGTTCAAGGACCAAGGTGCTTTCAAGGAACTTCGCGCTGTGTTCTCGGTTCACGCGGAACCGGTCAGCATCATCGCGCGCAAGGATTCCGGCATTAAGACGGTCGACGACCTCGTCGGTAAGCGTGTCAACATCGGCAACCCCGGTTCCGGTACGGAAGCGACCTGGAACGTCATGTGGAGCGCCATGGGCCACAAGAATGACGCCCTCAAACTGGCCGCCCAGATGAAATCGGCCGAAACGCCGAGCGCGCTTTGCGACAACAAGATCGACGCCTTCTTCTGGCTGGTCGGCAACCCGGCGGCCTTGAACAAGGAAGCGACGACCACTTGTGACGCTGTTTTCGCCACCGTCGACAACGCTGCCATCGCCAAGCTGGTCAAGGACAATCCGTTCTACCGCTATGCGACGATCCCGGGCGGCATGTATCGCGGCAATCCGAACGACATCAAGACGTTCGGCGTCGGCGCCACCTTCGTCAGCTCGACGCGCACTTCGGAAAAGACCGTCTACCAGGTCGTCAAGTCGGTGTTCGAGAACTTCGCGCAGTTCAAGAAACTGCACCCGGCGTTCAACCATCTCAAAGAGAGCGAGATGATCAAGGACGCCTTGTCGGCTCCGCTGCATGACGGCGCCATGAAGTACTACAAGGAAAAAGGCTGGATGTAGTTCCGGTCCGGCAGGGGGGCTTGCCCCCCTGCCATTTTCTTTCCGCGATCGGAGGGTCAGCCGAGACCCTCCGGTAGGGAACCTGGGGGACCACGAATAGACGAAGGTCGCCTTGCGGGCTGTCGAAAAGCACGAACGAAAAACCTGTGCGACGGTCCAATTTCGATGCTGTAAACGGGGACGGGGGGTCCCTGGCGGGAGGCAACGATGCGAATTTTCGCTACGGAAACGTTTATTGGATTATGCGCGGCAGCAGCGCTAGCCCTTTCCGGGGCGGGTAAAACCCATGCCGCTGATATCATCGTGGGCGCCGGCGACGCGGCACCCATTCATTTCCATGTTGGCCGCGCCGTGTGCCGGTCGCTTGAGAAGACCATCCAGGGGCTGTCCTGCGAAGTGCGCAAGATTACCGGCCGCGACGAGGCTGAACCCCGGGCCGTGCTCAACAACGTCCGCAACGGCGCCATCGAGATCGGCCTCGCCCAATCGGACTGGATCCATAACGCGGTGACCGGTCAAGGCGACTTTAAGTTCGCCGACGGGCAGTTCACCAGCCTGAGGACCCTTTTCGTGCTTCACGGCGAACCGTTCACGGTAATCGCGAGACGCGATTCCGGGATCAAGACCATCGACGACCTGGCCGGAAAGCGTGTCAATATCGGCGGGCCCGGAACCAAGGAACGCGCCGTCATGGAAATGGTGATGGCGGCTCAGGGGTGGACCTACAAGTCGTTCCAGATGGCCGACGAAATGGCGCAGAGCGAACAGCTTCTGGCCCTCTGCCACAACCGCATCCAGGCCATGGTCGCAACGGTCGCCCATCCCGATCCCAACATCACCAAGGTGATTAAGCTGTGCGATGCGGCGCCGGTGGCGATCACGGGGCCGAACATCGACAAACTGGTTGGCGCTCACCCATACTTTGCCAAGACCTCGGTACCCGGCGGTTTCTATCAGGGCCAAGGGCAAGCGGTCCCGACGTTCGGTGTCCGAGTCGGGGTCGTCGCTTCCGAAGATATCGACGATGACATCGCCTACGCGGTGACCAAGGCCGTCGCCGGGAACCTGAGCCGGTTCCAGAGGTTGCACCCGGCGCTGGGTCAACTGACGACCGAGGATTTGATCCGAGATGGGGTCAATGCACCGCTTCACAAGGGTGCAGCCAGATATTTCCGCGAAAACGGGATGATGTAGACAGGGTGGCCATATCCGGTCTTGATTACGACGATCGGAAAAACGGTCCGCACGCCCGACAGGCTTTAATCGGCTCGAAGGGTGAATAAACGGGGAGACCAAGATGAGCGAAGAAAACAAAGACGTCCAGGAGGTAGCGGATCAAGACGCCCTTCAGGACATGATCGCCGAGGCCGATACCGGGGCGCGGGCGCCGACTGGCGTGATCCCGGCGAAGATCCTCTGGGGTGTACCCCTGGCCTGGTCGCTGTTTCAGATCTGGTACGTATCGCCACTGCCGTACATGTTCAACATCGGGCTTTTCAATTCGACTGAAGCCCGCTCCATTCACTTGGCGTTTGCTGTTTTCCTATCCTTTACAGCGTTTCCCGCCTTGAAACGCTCGCCACGCGACTACATTCCAATCCAGGACTGGATCCTGGCGCTCGGGGGTGCCTTCTGCGCCGGCTATCTGTTCCTGTTCTACAGAGAACTGGCAGAGCGGCATGGTCTGCCGACGCAGATGGACGTCATCGTCGCGATCTGCGGTATCCTGTTCATTCTCGAGGCGACACGCCGGGCATTGGGTCCGCCTTTGATGGTCGTCGCCATCATCTTCCTGCTCTACGTGTTTCTCGGCGACAAAGCGCCGGAAGTCGTCAGCTGGAAGGGGGCTTCCTTCAACAAGGCCATGTCGCACTTCTATCTGACCACGGAGGGTGTGTTCGGCATCGCGCTTGGGGTGTCGACGTCGATGGTCTTCCTGTTCGTGCTGTTCGGCTCGCTTCTCGAAAAGGCCGGCGCCGGCAACTATTTCATCCGCGTCGCCTTCGCCCTGATGGGACACATGCGGGGCGGGCCGGCCAAGGCGGCCGTCGTCTCTTCGGGCATGACCGGTCTCGTTTCGGGATCCGCCATCGCCAACGTCGTGACGACCGGAACCTTCACCATCCCGTTGATGAAGAAGGTCGGTTTTCCGGCCGAGAAGGCAGGCGCTGTCGAGGTGGCGTCCTCGACCAACGGTCAGTTGACACCGCCGATCATGGGCGCGGTCGCCTTCCTGATGGTCGAGTACGTGGGCATCACCTACGTCGAGGTCATCAAACACGCGGCCCTTCCGGCGCTGATCTCCTACGTAGCGCTGGTCTACATCGTCCATCTGGAAGCCGTTAAGGCCGACCTCAAGGGCCTGCCCAGGCGCTCACCGCCCAACTTCGTGCGCAGCCTCGGCATGTTCCTGGCGACCTTCATCGGTTTGGCGGTTTTGTGCGTGGTGTCCTATTACGGCCTCGGCTGGATGAAAGGCGCTTTCGGCGGTCTGACGCCATGGATCGCTGCCGTCATCGTCGCCGCCGCCTATGTCGGGCTGGTCAAGTACGCGACCAAGTTCCCGGAACTGGAGACGTCGTTCGAGATCGTCGAATTGCCGGAACCGGGACCGACCATCAAGGCCGGCCTCTACTATTTGTTGCCGGTGTTCGTTCTGGTCTGGTGTTTGACCGTCGAGCGCCTATCGCCGGGCTTGTCGGCCTTCTGGGCGACGATTTTCATGCTGTTCATTCTGCTCACTCAGAAACCGCTCAAGGACCTGTCCCACGAAACCGGTGAAACGGTGGCCATGGGATTGCGTCATGGTGTCTCCGATTTGCTCGAGGGCATGATCAGCGGTGCGCGCAACATGATCGGCATCGGTGTCGCAACGGCCGCCGCCGGCATGGTCGTCGGCACCGTGACCCTGACCGGCGTCGGTTTGGTTATGGCCGAATTCGTCGAATTCATCTCGGGCGGCTACGTACTCCTGATGCTCTTTTTCACGGCGATCCTCAGCCTGATCCTGGGTATGGGCCTGCCGACGACGGCCAACTACATCGTCGTTTCGTCACTGATGGCGCCGGTCATCGCAACCGTCGGTGCCGAACAGGGCCTTATCGTGCCGCTGATCGCGGTTCACATGTTCGTCTTCTATTTCGGAATCCTGGCAGACGATACACCACCCGTGGCCATGGCCGCCTTTGCGGCGGCCGCCATTTCGGGCGGCGATCCGATCCGTACCGGTCTACAGGGATTCGCCTACGATATCCGAACCGCCATCCTGCCATTCCTGTTCATCTTCAACACGGAACTGCTGATGATCGGCGTCGAGACCTGGTATCACCTGTTGATAACAATCATCACCGCGGTCACGGCCATGCTGCTGTTCGCGGCGGCGACCCAGGGTTATTTCATCGCCCGCTGCAAGGCCTGGGAGATTGTGGCGCTGTTGCTCGTCGCCTTTACGCTGTTCCGGCCAGGATACTGGATGGACCAGATGATCCCGCCGCTGGTCGAAGCGCCGGCCGCCAACCTCTACGAGGTTGCGGGATCGCTACCGGAGAACGCCCAGATCCGCGTCCGCGTGCTCGGAGTCGATTTCGACGAAAAACAAGTCGACAAGACCGTCATGTTGCCGGTCGGGGCGGCCGGGGACGGAAAGACCCGGTTGTCGCAAGCCGCCGGCCTGGAGTTGCGCGAGGAAGAAGGCAAACTCGTCATCGACATGGTGCAATTCGGCGGTGCCGCCGACAAACAAGGTCTCGGCGAATTGGACACCGGTGAGATCGCCAACGTCATCATGGCCTCGGATCGTCCGGCCAAGCAGTGGTTGTATATTCCCGCACTGCTGTTGCTGGCCCTGGTCATCATTCTACAGCGCAGTCGGAAACGTAAACCCGAAGCGGTCGCGGCATAAGGAGAACGACCATGTATAAGAACATCCTGTTGTCCGTTGACCTCGGCCAGGAAAGCTCCTGGAAAAAAGCGCTGCCGACGGCGGTCCAGCTCTGTCAGACCTCGGGCGCTACGCTTCACGTGATGACCGTGGTGCCCGATTTCGGCATGAGCATCGTCGGTCAATACTTCCCGGACGGATACGAGAAGGAAGTCGCCAACAAGGTGATGGAGCAACTGCGTTCCTTCGTCGGCGAACATGTTCCCGACGACGTGCCGGTCCAGCACATCGTCGGCGAGGGCAACGTTTACGAAACCATCCTCAAGATGGCGGATAAGATCGGATCCGACCTCATCGTCATGGCGTCCCACCATCCGGAACTCCAGGATTATCTACTGGGACCGAACGCGGCGCGCGTGGTGCGTCACGCCAAGTGTTCGGTGCTGGTCGTCCGCGGCAAGTAACGCGTTTCTATCGCCCAAATAAAAACCGCCGCTCCTTTCGGGGCGGCGGTTTCGACTCCGAATCGGAGAAATCAGGTCATTTGCCGCCGCTTTTCAAGTAGGAGATGATCGCCTTGCGATCCTTTTCCTTCTTGAGCCCGGCGAAGGCCATCTTGGTCTTTTTGACCAGCGCTTTCGGCTTTTTCAGGTACTTGTCGAGGGTCGCCTCGTCCCAGGTCAGGCCCGACTTTTTCATCGCCTTCGAGTACTTGTAGCCTTTGACGGCAGCGGCCGGCTGGCCGACGATGCCGTGCAGGTTGGGGCCGACCTTGTTCTTGCCACCTTCCTTGATGGTGTGGCAGGCCTTGCACTTTTTCCAGACCTTTTCGCCATGGCCGTCGGCCGCCGCGTCGCTGGCAGCCATGCCCGAAAGGGCCAACGTCATACCCATTACGGCAACGCCGGCCGCCTTCTTAATCGTGATCATTGGAGTCCTCCGATCTGGTTCGATAGCAAAAAAAAAACGGGCACCTTTCCGCGCAACGAATTCCTTGGCCCATCTGATACCCTTATCGGAGGGCCGAATTCAACCCCATTCAATGAAGGGGCGTACGAATTTCCATCCGCGGCCTATGCTGAGCGTTGAATTCGGCCGATTTGTGGCGGGGTCGGACGTTAGGTGGGGTCGGCGAGGTCGCGCCAGATCGCGTATTCCTCGCGGAAGCGGCTGAGGGACTGCCAGACCTTGGCAAAGGTGCGGTCGGCCGCGCTCTGCTCGACGACGACGTCGTTCCAGGCCTGGCGAAATGCAGCCAGGATTTCGGGCGACCAAGTCGACAGCTGGGCTCCTTCTTTGGCCAGGGTCTTCAATGCCAGGAACTGCCGGGCTTCGTTTGCCGCCAGGCCGTGCCGGACGTTGTCGCCGCATACCGTTTCGATCTGCGCTTTCGCCGTTTCCGGCATGTCTTTCCAGTCGTCCCGGTTGATCATCAGGTCGAACAGCGACGCCGGCTGATGCCAGCCGGGGAAGTAATAATGCCCGACCCGCTCGTGGACGCCGAGCGCCAGGTCGTTTTCCGGCTGAGAGAACTCGGCGGCGTCGATGCTGCCCGACTCGAAAGCGACGAAAACATCGGTATCGCCGATGTCGAGGGTCTCGACGCCGAGTCTCTCGAGAACCTTGGCGCCGAGGCCGCCGGTTCGCATGCGCAGACCCTTAAGGTCTTCGACCGTCTCGACCGGTTTGCGGAACCAGCCCGATGCCTCCGTCGACGCCATGCCACAGATGATCGCGTGGATACCGAACCGGTTGTAGGGCGCCTGATAAAGGGCCTTGCCGCCGCCGCCGTAGTACCAGGCCAGGTATTCCCGCGCCGACGGCCCGAACGGTATGGATGAGAACAGGTGGAAGGCCGGCGCCTTTGCCGACCACGCGGCGGAATTCGCGAACGCCGCTTCGACGGTGCCGGAGCGGACCGCTTCGAACATTTCGGCGGCCGGAACCAGCGTATCGGAATCGTGAAACGCCAGGGTCACCAGTCCGCCCGATACCCGACGCATCTCGTCCTCAAGCCGTTTGGCCAATTCCGCAACCTGCGGAACCGAGCCGGAAACGGCGCTGGCCATGCGCCATTTGACGGGTGTACCGCCTTCACTCGTCCGCTGAACGGCGGGGGTGCCGAGCGCATGGGTCCGGGTGTCGCCGGCCGTCGCCACGGGCTCGCTTGTGGCCGGCTCGTTCAATCCGGGAATTCTCTGGTCGAAATTGGGGCCGATCACGTTGCTCCCGAGGACGATCCCGACGACGAGGCCGATGACCACCCCGATGATCACGTTGCGCATGGCGCCACTCCCTCAAGACCCCGCCCGCTTTCGCGATTCCGCTTCAGCTTGTTTTTATCGTGGGCGGCGGATCGTTCCCGTTTCAGACCCGAAACTCCGTTACGCTATCGCAGGGCCCGTTGGCGGACAAGGTGAAAGCTGGGCGGCGGTCCCGGTCATGCAGGGTGTGGCCCGACCGGGCATAAGCGGTTAATGTCCGCACATGAAAAACGACACCAACCCCCTGCCGCTGAAGGGCGGCGTCGACCATTTTAATGCCGGGCGCCTGGAAGCGGCGGAAGCCGCGTTTCGCCAGGCCCTCGAACGCTCACCTGATCACCCGGACGCCTTGCACCTGTTGGGTTTGACGCTTTCCCGAATGGGGCGCAACGAGGATGGAGCCGAACACGTCCGCCGGGCCCTCGACAAACAACCGGGGAACAGCGCCTTCCGAAAGAACCTCGGTCAGATTCTGATGCAGTTGCGCGATATCGAAGGCGCCAACGAATGTTACGAACGGGTCCTTGCCGCGGAACCGGGGGACATCGACGCCTTGATCCAAAGCGGCATTCTCAAGGCCATGGCCGGCGACGTAGAGGGCGGTGACGAGCGCCTCAGGCGCGCCGCGACCGCCGCCCCGGCCGACCCCCAGGCCGCGCTATAACCTGGGCGTCATGCGTCTCGAAAACGGCGAGCCGGAGAAGGCTGCGGAGTATTTCCGCGAAACCGTCTACCTGGCGCCGAAAAACTGGGAGGCCTACCTGAACTGGGGCCGTGCTCTGACCGACCTCGGCAAATCCGACGCGGCGTTGGACGTTTACCGTCAGGCTGTCGAACTGCAGCCCAATAATCCGCTCGTGCTCAACAATTTGGGGCTGGCGCTGCTCGGTGAAGACAGTTTGGAGACCAGCATCGAGTACCTGCAGCGCGCCATCCAGGCGGCGCCGAAATTCGTCGAGGCCCATTGCAACCTGGGCCTTGTCTACCGACGCGCTGGGCGCCTCGAGGAGGCCGAGCGGGTCCTGGTCCGGGCCCTGGAACTGGACCCGAAATCTGAAAAGGGGCTGGCGACCTTGGGCACGATCCGGTTCATGCAGGGCGAACTGGCCGAAGCATGGGATTTCCGCTGCCGACGGTTCGAACGGCCGGGTTTCGGCGGTCGCTATGCTGCCTGGCCTCTTTGGCGGGGTGAGGATCTTGCCGGCAAGGTCCTGCTGGTTTGGGGCGACCAGGGCGTCGGCGACGAGATCCTGTTTGCCTCCATGCTGCCCGACCTCGCCGCTTCCGGCGGGCGCGTTCTGTTTCACTGCGACGACCGCATGGTGCCCGTCTACGGGCGTTCCCTGCCTGCCGTCACGGCGGTTTCGCGAAACGCCGATCCCGAGGCCGCGGCCGGTAGCCCGATCGATTTTCAGATCCCCTTGGAGGGGCTCGGCGCCTTCTTCCGGGCGACCATCGACTCCATTCCCGGCAAACCGTCGATCATCACCGCCGATCCCGACCTCACCCGTAAGAAACGGGCGGCCTACCGGGGGGACGACGATGTGACCCTCGTCGGCGTTTCCTGGCTCAGCACCAACCGGGAGCTGGGCAAGGACAAGGCCATCGATCTCGCCAGGTTCTCGGCCCTGCCGTTGGGCCCCGGCGTGCGGCTCATCGATCTCCAGTACGGCGACACGACGGAACAGCGGGCCGCATTCGAACGGGAAACCGGGCACGCCATCCTGCACGACGATGATTTCGATCAGTTACAGGACCTGGAGTCCTTCGCCGCCCAGGTCGCGGCCATGGATGCGGTGGTCAGTGTCTCCTCGACGACGGCCCATTTCGCCGGCGGTCTCGGGGTGCCGGCGTTCGTCATGCTCAACACGGCGCCGCTCCACTACTGGTTCCTCGATCGTGAAGACAGCCCCTGGTACCCGTCGCTCCGCCTGTTCCGGCAGCGCCAGCGGGGTCAGTGGGACGACGTTTTGGCCGCTGTCGGCGAGGCCCTGCAATCGGCCATCGACGACACCGGATCACCGTGAGCCGCTACCAGTAGACGATTTCACCGGCATCGCCGATCTTCGCCCGCCGGGGCGGTTTCGGCTTGGCGTCGAAGCTGTCGCGAAAATCGACGAAATAGCGCAGGCCCGGGTGTGCCTCGAGCGCCTCGTTGAAAAGCCCGAGCCACCATTCCGGCTGTTCCACGGTACAGTGCGCGTTCTCGCCGTTGGGCAGGGTCTTTCGAGCCGGGTACAAGGCGACGTTGACGTAGACGAACTCGCGGGCCAGCGAGAACATCTCGCCGATGATCCACGGCAGGTCCTCTTTCGGGCAATGTTCCATAACATCAGTGGACAGGACGCCGTGGTAGGTCTTGGTCGGGAACGTGGAGAACGGCCCGTAGTCCGGGTCGTAACAGGCGATCTCGTCGACCCCCCAGAAGGCCTTCAGATTTGGCAGCTCGCGCCCGTCCGGCAGCTTGACCGGCTTCTCGTACTGCTTGCCCTTGCCGGCGCCGTAGTCGAGCAAGGTCTTGCTGCCCAGCACACCGATGATGAGGTGGATGTTGGATGCGTGTTGCGGAAAGCTGCGCCCGTCGAATGTCTGCTCCGCCGGTTTGCCCTCGTCGGGGATGCCGTGATCGTGCATCTCCCTATAGAGCGCCAGCAATTCTTGGTAGCGCGGGCTCGGGTTCTCGCGGGAATAGGTGGTCATCGGCGCCTCATTCAGTTGGCGCGCAGTCTAGGAGGGCGATCGGGCGGTGTCACGGCCGTATTCGGCCACATTGGCGGGATCAAAGTCTTTGCCAGCCGGTTCCCTCATGGCCGAAGCGGAAACTGTCGGGATGCAGGACCTCGGCCAGGATCTCGAGCGAATCCGCCAGTCGCGGCCCAGGCCGGTTGAAGTACTGGTTGCCGTCGGCAATGTAGACCCGGCGTGACTTGACGGTCTGCAAATCCGGCCACCCCGTCCGTCCTGTGAGCGCCGGCAGATCGCGCCGGGTTTTGGCGATGTCATAGCCGCAGGGCAGGACCAGGATGACATCGGGGTCGGCGGCGGTCAGGGCCTCCCAGGTGATCCAGGGTGAATGCTCGCCGGCCCGACCGAGGACGTCGCGGCCGCCGGCCATGGCGACCAGTTCCGGCACCCAATTGCCGGCCGCCATCAGGGGATCGATCCACTCGATGCAGGCGATGGTCGGCGGCGGCGCCAGGCCCCGGGCGTCGGCTTCGACGGCCGCCATCCGCGTCCGCATTTCGCTGACGAGGCGATCTCCCGCCGGCTCGTCGCCGAGTGCGCGGGCGACGGCGCGGAAATCGGACCAGATATCGTCCAGGGCATTGGGTTCCAGCGATACGATTTCGGGCGTGGCGCCGGTCCAATCGGCGAGGGCGCGCTCCAGATCCTTCGGGCTCGCTGCGCAGACCTCGCATTGGGTCTGCGTGACGATGATGTCGGGGGCGAGTTCCTTCAACCGCGCGCCGTCGACGGTGTAGACCGACAGCCCCTGTTCGACGATGGATTTGACCTGGCCGTCGATGGCGCGGCTGGCCGTGTCCGTGTCGATCTTCGAGGTCGTGCAGGCCGGCAACGCCTCGATCGTCGGCGGATAGTCGCATTCGTGGGATCGGCCGACAAGTGACCCTTGGTGGCCAATGCGCAAACGATCTCCGAGGCGCTGGCCAGCAGGGTGACGACGCGAGGTTCGCTCATGGATAGGTAGCCTTGGGCCCGGGTTCCGACCGATACCCAGCACATGGGGCCCGTATCAAACGGTTTCAATCGGCTCGTATTGAAAAGAGGAAATTGGTCGGAGTGAGTGGATTCGAACCACCGGCCCCTGCCTCCCGAAGACAGTGCTCTACCAGGCTGAGCTACACTCCGACCGGTTGTCAGTCCTGGAAGGCGGGTTATAGCGCTGCCGCCCGGCGAGGGCAAGAACCGACAGAGTCTTTGATCACACGGTGTTACGGGTTGAGGCGCGGCCTCAGTTTGAGGGACGGCTCGCGGGCCGGGCCGGTGCTATTGCGCACGATCAGGTCCGTGTGCAGGACGACGGGTTCTTCGGGGAGGAGGCCGGTCTCCAGGATCTCGAGCATCATCAGCATGGCCTCCTCGCCCATGCGCCTTCTCGGCTGCTGCATGGTGGTCAGGGGCGGCATCGAGCAGGACGCGAAGTGGATGTCATCGAAACCGATGACCGAAAAATCCTTGGGCACATCGTAGCGCCTGGCATGCAGGGCCAGCATGACGCCGATGGCGGTCTCGTCGTTGGCGCAGAAGAAGGCGGTCGGCAGGTGGTCGCGGATGAACAGGCGCTCGACGGCGGCGCGCCCGCTCTCGATGGTAAAGTCGCCGTCGAGGATGAAACTCTCGTCGACCTTGACGTTGGCGTCCGTAAGTGCGTCGCGGTAGCCGGCGATGCGCTGATCGGTGAGGACACTCCACGGCGGGCCGGCGATATGGGCGATCGAACGATGGCCGAAGGACAAAAGATGTTCCGTGGCGGCCCTTGCGGCGGCCCGGTTGTCGATGCCGACGAAGGGGATATCCTGGTCCGGCGGGCGCTCCGAGATGGCGACCACGGGCGGGTGGGCCGGTTCGCCGGGCTTGCTCTCGGGGTAGGGGGAATGGCCGGTCAGCAGGAGCAGGCCGTCGGCCTGGTTGCCGGACAGGTAGCGCATGTAATCCTGTTCCCGGCCCGGATCGTTGTCCGTATTGCCGATGAGAATGCCGTAACCGTGCTGTTGAGCCGTTTTCTCGATACCCAGAAGAATGTTCGAGAAAAATACGTTGCCGATGTCGGGAACCAGGACAAGGGTCATCTTCGACTGGCGCATGCGCAGATTGCGGGCCATGACGTTGGGGGTGTAGCCGCACTGCGAGATGGCGGCACGCACGCGCTTGCGGGTCGATTCGGCGACTTTTTCCGGATTATGGACGACGCGGCTGACGGTAGCGATGGAAACGCCGGAGATGCGCGCCACGTCCTCGATGGTTGCCGGTTTTCTGTGCTGCACGCTCATGGTTTCCCAGTCTGGCCCTTACGCGTCTTCTCCCTGTGGGGTTCTTATGCCCCTGAAAACCCAACGAAAACACTTTTTTCGGCGGGTACTCCCCGGTTCATCGATGATGTCCCGAAGAAAATGTAATGTAAACCTTTACATTTCGAATGAAAAGGTTTACATATGGAAAAATTAACGAATACGGAGGGATAATTCTTCGCACGTGCGGAACCACGAAAAATCGTGGACGCGCGGGCAGGCAACCACCGAAGGGGAGGCTTCTCGCATGTCGCGACGGCCCGAAAATCATCCAGATTCCGTGCTCGCCGTCCGGCGGCTCAACAAATCGTTCGGCGAGATCCAGGTCCTCTTCGGCGTCGATTTCGACGTCAAGGCGGGCGAGATGCATGCGCTCCTGGGCGAAAACGGCGCCGGCAAGTCAACCCTGGTGAAAGTCCTCTCCGGTTTCCTCGAACCGACGTCGGGGCACGTGCTGCTCGACGGCAAGACGGTCACCCTGCCGCCCAACGGCCAGGCCGAAAAGCTCGGCATCGTTCTCATCCACCAGGAATTCAACCTGGCCGAACAGCAGACGGTCGAGGAGAACATGTTCTTGGGCCGCGAGATCACCCGCGGCGGGCTGCTTGACAAGAAGACCATGCGGGCGCGCTGCGCCGAGGTCCTAGAGACCCTGCAATGCCCCATCGACCCGACGACCCGGGTCTCCGATCTTTCCGTATCGGACAAGCAGATGGTCGAGATCGCCAAGGCACTGAGCCGCGACGCCCGGGTGTTGATCATGGACGAACCGACGGCGGTGCTCACCGGCGAGGAGTCGAAGGCGCTGTTCGAGCAGGTCAAACGCCTGAAGGCGGCCGGGGTCGCCGTCATCTTCATTTCCCACAAGCTCGACGAGATCAAGGCCGAGGCCGACCGCGTCACCGTGCTCCGCGACGGCCAGTGGATCGCCACCAAACCGGTCGATGAACTGACCCAGGACGGCATGGCCCGGCTCATGGTCGGGCGCGAACTGAGCGACATGTTCCCGCCCAAGAACGAACCCGACGTCGACGCGCCGATCGTTCTCAAAGCCGACGGCATCCGCGTTCCGGGCGCCGTCCGCCAGGCCAGTTTCGAACTGCGCGAGGGCGAGATCCTGGGCTTCGCCGGCCTCATCGGATCAGGCCGCACCGCCGTTTTCGAGGCCCTGTTGGGGCTGCGCCCCATGGCCGCCGGAACGGTCGAGGTCAACGGCCAGCCGACGCGGCTGAAATCGTTGGCCCAGGCGGCAGACCGGCGCATCGCCTATCTGACCAAGGACCGCAAAGGCAAGGGGCTGCTGGTCGGCATGCAATTGCGCCCCAATCTGACTTTGCTGGCTCTCCGACAGTTCGTCCGCAGCCTGTTGATCGACGAGAAGTCGGAACAAAAGGCCCTCGACAAGGCGATCCGGCGTTTCGACATCCGAGCCCGCGACCGCAAGGCCCTGGTCGGCGAACTTTCCGGCGGCAACCAGCAGAAACTGCTGCTCGGCAAGGTCATGGAGATCGACCCCGAGATCATCATCGTCGACGAGCCGACCCGCGGCATCGACGTCGGTACCAAACAGCAGATCTATCATTTCATCGCGGCCCTCGCCGCGGAAGGCAAATCCATCGTTCTCATCTCTTCCGAGATGCTCGAAATCATCGGCATGTCGCATCGCGTCGCCGTCATGCACGCCGGGCAATTGACCGGTGTCCTCGAAGGCGACGCCATCGAGGAACACGAGATCATGCGCTACGCCGCCGGCCTAAAGGAAATCAAGACAATGAACAGCTCGTCGCCTAGCCTGGCCTTTCCGCAATCCCTCGCCATCGATTTCCGGGCGTTGGGTCCGCTCGTCGCCCTGGTCGCGCTCTTCATCCTGGGCGCGGTCATCAACGACGCCTTCTACAGCGCCGGCAACCTGACCAACATCCTGACCCGCAGCGCCTTTATCGGCATCATCGCCGTCGGCGCCACCTTCGTCATCACCGCCGGCGGCATCGACCTGTCCGTCGGTTCCATGGCGGCTTTCATCTCGGGCTGCATGATCGTCGTCATGAACGGCCTCATCGAAACGCTGGGCACCGGCTGGCCGACCATATTGGCCGGTATCGCCATCTCCATCGTGCTCGGAACGGCCGCCGGCGCCTTGAACGGCCTGATCACCACGCGCGGCAAGATCGAGGCCTTCATCGTGACGCTCGGCACCATGGGCATCTACCGCTCCTTGGTCACCTACATCGCCGACGGCGGCACGCTTTCACTCGATTTCGCCGTGCGCGGCGTCTACCGGCCGTTCTATTACGGCGATATCCTCGGCATCCCGGTGCCGGTCCTGGTCTTCGCCGCCGTGGCGGTGCTGGGTTACCTGGCCCTCAACAAGACGCGCTTTGGGCGCCACTGCTTCGCCATCGGTTCCAACGAACACGTGGCGCGGTATTCGGCGGTCAGCGTCGAGCGGGTGCGCACCGCGACCTACATCGTCCAGGGGCTCTGCGTCTCGGTCGCCACCATCATCTACGTGCCGCGGTTGGGTTCGGCCTCGGCGTCGACCGGCGTCCTCTGGGAGCTCGAGGCCATCGCCGCGGTGATCATCGGCGGCACGGTGCTGAAGGGCGGTTACGGCCGCATCGGCGGCACCGTCGTCGGCGCCATCATGCTGACCATGATCGGCAACATCCTCAACCTGACGGACGCCATCAGCAATTACCTGAACGGCACCGTCCAAGGCATCATCATTATCGTCGCCGTCTACCTGCAACGCGGTAGCTGGCGGCAAAAAAAATGAGCGCCCGAATGAACGGGCGCCCAAGGTTTGTCTACGCAAAGCACGAGGCTCTACGAAAGGAAAATATGCCATGAAAAACACACTGAAAGCAATCATACCGGTCCTCGCCGCCGGGCTCCTCTGGGCCGGTAGCGCCATCGCCGCCGACAAGGTGACCATCGGCGTCTCCATCCCGGCCGCCACCCACGGCTGGACCGGCGGGCTAAACTTCCACGCCAAGGAAGCGAAGAAGCGCCTGGAGACGGCCGATATCGTTGATAAACTCGTCCGAAAGAGTGTTTTGGGCGTCCGCTTCTATTAAGAGCGGACGTTTATTCGCCGCCACTGGCAGATGCTGCGGCGGTTTTTGGCTTTGGTTGG
>Ga0056108_1000215_pt1 | contig 20188 bp, 20 predicted proteins | sample WorMetG1BERMUDA1_FD_83875 | JGI IMG/M metagenome (GOLD analysis project Ga0056108, IMG submission 83875) | Marine gutless worms symbiont microbial communities from Max Planck institute for Marine Microbiology, Germany - Inanidrilus... ... | reverse complement strand
GAAAAGCCGGTCCTGTTGACCGACCACCTGACCCATCATCGCCTTCCCCCAACCATGACAACGTCAGAAACAGGGAATCACGACCAGAACTTGCCCTCAACCGAGTTCTTCAACAGCCTCGGCTGAAGGCGGACTTTAAGCCCGCTACCACCTAATGACCGCACTTGGGATGAACCAACCATCTCGCCGCGCCGATTTATATGTCGCCCTCGCAATCGCCGCGGAAGTCAGGCTACTGAAGTGGCCTTCCGCGCTGAGGCCACAACCGGAACCCCGATACAGGGCGCACTGATTACCATTCAACGATCTCAGTGTTCAGACAACCGAACGAGACGACGGTTCCACCTCAAAAATCCCACCTTTTCATCAGCATCGTCTGGAAGCGGCGGTTCTGGTACTGGTAGTTGATGATGTTCGAGTACTGGGTCAGGTACTCGGTGCTGAAGGTCCAGGTCCAGCCGTCGGCGGCGTCCTTGAGGTCTTCCGGAACGCCCTTGAAATCGATGACCGTCTTGAGCGGCAGGCCGTAGGTGAGGCGGGCGCGGAAACGGTCGTCGTTTCTGCGTTTGTCGCTGACCGCTGGGTCATTATCGCGGTAGAGCGCCCGGCGGTAACCGAAAGAGGTGAGCAGGAACTGGCCGTTGCCGGTCAACCAGGTATGGCCGAACTCGGCTTCGTGGGCATTGTATTCCAGGTAATTCTCCTTGGCCCGCGAAGCGATGTGGCGGTAGGTCGCAGAAATCCGGTGGGTCGGATTGATGGTGTATTCGGCGCCGGCCTCCCAATCCCAGCGATGGCCGCTGCGCAGTTTGGACGAGGTCGATTCGGTCAGCACATCGTATTTCGTGTGGGTATAGATGCCGGTCGCGTGAACATCGACGGCGTCGCCGACGCGTCGGTCGGCGCGCAGTTTCACCCCGCGGCCCCGGTAGTAGCGCTCGTGCGACAGGCTGGTCACGGTAAGGAAAGCGTTCGGGGTCACCGTCGCCCACGGATAGACCAGCTTGACGCCGCCCGTGATCGTCCCCGCCTTGGTGTCCAGGTGGTCGAGGTCCATCTGGTCGTCGTGGTAATAGGTGAAGGACCCGATCAGGCGATGCGGCGCCTGGAAACCGAGGTCGTAGCTGAAATCGCCGCGCAGCGATCCGACCGCCGCCCAATCGTAAAGGCGGCGGTCGTCTTCATCGAGATCGAGACGGGAATCGAGGACCAGGTTCTGGCCGGTGTCCGAGGCCGCGTTGCGGTTCCAATCGTAATGGGCTCCAACGCTGAATTGCACGGCGGCCCGGAACCGCTTCTTGCGCTTGATAATCTCCGCCAGATAACGCTCGGCTTCCTTCTTCAAGCCGCTGTCCAATGGCAGTTTCAACGCCTCCTGCAACTGTCGCTCGGCCTCGCCCAGGCTGTCGAGGCGGAACAGAACCAACCCGTAATAAACACGGATTTCCGCCAGATCCGGATCGATCAGGAGCATGCGCTCGAGGGTCGCCACGGCGCCCGTCAGATTGCCGGAATCGATTTGCGCCTTGGCGTAGCGGAAGTTGAGCTCCAGATTGTCGGGATCGTCGAGCACGTCCTCGAAGGTAATCTCCCCGGCGCCCTCGACGGGCCGGCGCTCCTTCGCCTTGCCGGCGGCACGGGTCCGCGCCTTGCGCTGGCGCTCTTCCTCCTCAAGCCGTTCGATCTCACTGTCGCTGGGCGCCTGGGCCTGAACCGGAAAGGACAAGAGGAGGCCGAAAGCAAAGAGCAAACCGACGACGGCGCGTGCCGCGATTGACGGTGCCGCCGATCGTGTCTCCCTTCCTTCCACGGTTCTAGTCGGACAACCCTGATGAGCGCGATGCCGTTCCGCTGCCGCTTTCCGACGTGCTGTCGGTATCGTTCTTCAACTCGAATTCATGGCTCATATTGGCGGCCACCGTGCCGCCCGAATTGTTGAGCGTCATCTTGAACGTGGCGCTGCAATTGTCACCGCCGGTGCAATTGGCATTGGCCGGATTGTCCTCGAAAACGGCGCTGGTGAAGTTGTCCAGCGACTTGGAGAGGAGTTGGAAACTGAACGTGCTCAACCCCGCGTCACCGGATGTCCCTGAGACCAGGGAATTGCCGCCGCCGAAGGTGCGGCTGCCGAGGTCAAGATCGACCGTCACGTCATAGGTTCCGCTGGTGCCGAGCTTGACGCCATCCTGGCCAAAATGGAAGGTCCCTGTCGCCGGTAGTTCGGAAATCTGCGTGATGCCGTCCTCGATGGCCGACGCCTCCGACACTTCCGCTGCGGCTTCCGACGCCTGATCGCTGTTCGACGTGACTTCGGCCGAGCCGGTCACCGATTGCACGGCGGCGGCCACCGCTTGTCCGGTGAAGCCGCCGGCGGAAGGGCTGGCGCTGCTGTCGGCAGCGGCGGCGGGCCCGCTCGCGGCGGAAGGGGCCGGCTTCGCCGCTCCCGGCGCGACGGCAGGAACCGCCGACATGGCATCGAGTTCGGCCGTGGCGACGGCAACGGGGGCGGCCGGAGCCGCGCCCTGGCTCACGATGGTCCCGTAGCCGCTGCGCGACACGACGACACTGCCGGCATCGTTGCTGACCTCGATCCGGCCAACCGTGTCGCGCGTATTGCTCTCGTCGCCGGGGCCGAGCAGCGCCAGTTGGGTGGTCGCCCCATCGATGCGGCCTGCAACCATGGTCCCGCGAACCCCGATGGTTCCGGCCGGAACCCTGACCTCCATGTCTTCGGGCTTGTTCTGGGAAACCCGCCCGGTGACGAAACGGAAAACGCCCTTGGCGATTGACGCCGTAACCTTGCCGGCACTTTTGTCCGGATCGTACACGAAGCGGTCGATGACGATCTCGCTGTTGGCGCCGATGGTGAATACGGTTTCGTCGAGGAGGAGCACCTGCAGACGGGCGCCGGGGCCGGCCCGCACCTTATCGCCCAGATTGACCGCATCGCCGCTTTTGACGGATCTTTCGGCACCCCCACCCGTGGGTACGATGGCGACGTCGCCCTTGACCGCAGCGGCGACACCGACCTTGATCACCTCGACGGCCGGGGCGACGCCGGCGAGGGCGACGATCACAGCCAGGGCCGCAAAACCCCGGCAGACCATCACAACCGCCCGATTTCCAAACATTTTCGCCGCCTCGGCATCCAAATTGCCGCTCCTGCGATGGCCTCGATTTGAGGCACCGGAGCCCCCATAAGATTATCCGTCTAGAATATTAAAGGGTGGATAACAGGCAGGAAAGGTGATGTCGGTCACAAACCGGCCAAAAACAGCGGAAAACCAGCGCTACGCGAGATCGCGGCGCCTATGTGCGGGGCGGCAGCCTGCGTTCCGTATAGGTCCCAGGATGTCGAAAAGAGCCTTCAGGAACCGATCGATTCGGCCCAGCGTTTCGGCCACGTCCGGCGACGCGATCATGTCGCGGGCAACTTTGTCCTGTTCCGTCTCGCGGGCGCCGTCGAAGGTCTTCATGCGTTCCTCGTAGGGCAGATTGGCGCGGATATAGGAAAGCAGGAAGCGGAATAGGGCCCGGATGTCGTCATTGACGGCTTCCAGTTTCTTTTCCAGTTCCCGCTGGTCGACGGCGACGACGACGGTTTCCGTCGTCGCGGTGGCCGTCGCCATCCTCGGGGCCTCGTCGATCACTGCCATTTCACCGAAGATGGTATATCGATGATGTCGTCCGATGTGGCGCCTTCCTTGGTGAGAACCACCTCGCCGGACTCGATCAGGTAAGCGACGTATCCCTGCCGTCCTTCGCGGAAGATCTTTTCCCCGGCGTAATAGACTTCCCGGTCGAGAACCTTCTTCACGACACCCCTTCCCCGCGCCCTTTAGGATCCGCCTTTGATCATGTCGCGCAGCATTTCGAAACGCTCCTCGGCGCGTTCCCCGAAAAGAGGATCGTCAGCATGTTCCAGGTCGGCATCGATAGCGCTCCAATCATCGCTCGACAGGATTTCCTCGGCGGCCGGCAGGAACTCGGTCTCCTCGATGTTCATATGGTGGATCTGGTGTTCGATGTAATCCTCGGCGATACCGACAAACCATTCCTTTTCGAGTGTCTCATCGTGCAGGACCTGTTCGACGGCGTCGGCGAATTTCCTCGACAGATCTGCCAACTCGCGATGTTGCTCCTGGATCGACTCGGCGGCGTTCGAAAACTCCGGCGCCTTGATCTTCAATTGCGCCAAGACCCGGTCTTCCTTGGGATGATGGTAGCGGTCCGGCCAATCGAGCATGTACCTGAGGGCGTCACGTACCAGTTCCCAATCGGGGACACCACTCTCTTTGAATAGATCGACCTGCGCTTGGAGCAAGCGCATCAGACGGCTGATGTTCTGGTGCTCGCGATGGATATCATTGATCACCTGGGACATGGCTTTTCCTTTGCCGGTTGTCTCATTTCCTCTCCCGGAGAGGCACTAGGTTTTGGTTGTTCCGCGCTCCCTATCAAATACCGTCGCAGGCGTCGGATCAACTGTCTGTTGATCTTCCCCGTCCTTCGGCCTGTCTTCCGGGCGATCCTCTTCGTCGATCAGGATGCGCATGGCGGCGCCATCCAGATCATCGAACTGGCCTGATTTCAAAGACCAGAGAAAAGCCGCAAGGCCGATCAGTCCGAGGAATAGGGCCGCCGGGATCAGAAAGACGAGAACGTCCATGGTCAACCCAGCCGCATGGCTTTCAGGCGAAGCGCATTCAGGGTCACGACCAGCGACGACGACGACATGGCGATGGCGGCGACGAGGGGGGTCGCCAGGCCGAACACGGCCAGTGGGACGGCGATGACGTTGTAGAGGATCGCCAAGCCGAAATTCTGTTTGACCAGCTTGTCGGCGAACCGCGAAACACGGATCGCGACGACGACGGCACCCAAACGCTGTCCCTGGAATAGGAGGTCCGCCGCCGTTTGGCTGACATCGGCCGCCGTTGTCGGCGACATGGATGCGAATCCGGAAGCCAGGGCCGGAGCGTCATTGAGGCCATCGCCGACCATGAGCACCTTGCGGCCTTCGGCGCGAAGCGCCTCGATCCGTTCGACCTTCTCCGCCGGCAAGCATGCCGAACGCCAATGATCGATGCCGACGGCATCGGCGGCCGCCGCAACCGCTGCCTCCCGGTCGCCGGACAACAATTCAACCTGGAAACCGGCGCCCCGCAGGGATCCAATGGCGGCGGCGGCATCGTCACGCAACGGGTCGGCGAAGCGAAAACGCACTGGCGCGCGGCCAGCAACCGCCATCCACATTTCCAAGGCCGCTCCGTCGCCGTCGTCGTTTGAAACGTCGTCCTCGATACCGCACCACTGGCGGCTGCCGAGACGGACCTCTTGCCCCCGGACGCGCCCGGAAATGCCCATGCCCGGCGTTTCCGAAACGGCCTCGGCCTCGATCGGCACGCGCCCGCCGGCTGCACGGACGACGGCGCGGGAGAGCGGGTGGCGGCTGTTGACGGCGAGGGCCGCGGCGATATCGAGATCACCCGGTTTCGGCTCTTCGATCAGTTCCGGGCGCCCGCGGGTCAGGGTCCCGGTCTTGTCGAAGACCACGGTGTCGCAGGCGGCCAGCCGTTCCATGCCGTCTGCCGTTTTGACCATCACCCCACGGCCGAGCAGAAAGCCGCTGGCGACCACCTGTACGACCGGCACGGCGAGGCCGAGCGCGCAGGGACAGGTGATGATGAGCAACGGCGACGGCGGCCATCAGGGCGTTTTCCCAGCCGGAAGCGGTCAACATCAGCCAGCCGACAAATGTCGCGGCGGCCAGGAAGTGAACGGCCGGTGCGTAGATGCGGGCGGCCCGTTCGGCGAGGCGGACATATTTCGCGCGGCCCTGCTCGGCAACCTCCATCAGGCGCACGATCTCGGCGAGCAGAGTATTCCCGGCCGCCGCTTCGACGGTCAGGCGCAACGGCCCGCCCAGGTTCAAGGTGCCGGCGTAGACCGCGTCGCCGGGCCCGACCGGCTTCGGCAGGCTTTCGCCGGTGACCAGGCTGTTGTCCGTTTCCGACCGGCCGCTCTCGACCACTCCATCGACGGGCACGCGGGCGCCGGTGGCGACGAGGACCGTCATTCCCGGTTCGACCTGTTCCGGCGGCATCGACCGTTCGCGCCCGTCCGCGCCGATGACGACGGCGGCGGACGCATTCAGGGCCAACAGATTGGCCGCCGCCGAGCGCGCCTTGGTCCGGGCGCGGCGATCGAGATAGCGGCCGACCAGCAGGAAGAACAACAACGTCACCGAGGCGTCGAAATAGGCATGATCGCGGCCCTCCGAGGTCGCATAGATGCTGACCCCGACGGCCAAGAGGACGGCAAGCGAGATCGGCACGTCCATGTTCAGAGACCGGTGCCGAAGCGCCGCCCAGGCGGACCGGAAGAACGGCTGCCCGGCATAAGCCACCGCCGGGATGGCGATGAGGGCGGAGATCCAGTGGAACAGGTCGCGCGTCGCCGGGCCCATGTCGGTGAAGGCGCCGGCCCAGACGGACACGGACAGCAGCATGATGTTGCCGGCGGCGAACCCGGCGACGGCCATGGCCGCGAGCAAGCGCTTGTCTGCGTCATCCGACGCATCGGCCAGTTTGCCGGCGTCGTAGGGTGCGCTCGGGTAGCCGAGCGCCGCCATGGTTTCGACGATGGTCAGGCCGTCCGTGTCGCCTCCGCGCCAGGCAACGGCGAGGCGCCGGGAGGTCATGTTGACCCGCGCCTCTTCCACACCGGGTAGCGCCGCCAGTGTCCCTTCGATCTTGCGGATGCAGGCGGCGCAGTGAAGGCTCTCAACCATCAGGGACAGGGACCGCCGGCCGCTGGCATCTAACCTCACGTAGGCGCCGGGATCGGCCGACTGACCGGCAACGTCACCGCCATCGAGCGTGCGTGCGCTCTCCTCGGATATGTCGAATGCCAGGCCGGAGGCGGGGCAACATGCCGGACCGCCCACCGTATCGACTTGCCGGGGAGCGATAAGCGTCGTCATTTTTCGACCAATACGTCGTGAACCAGGAAGTAGTCGCCAACGCCGGCGCCTTTGGCCGTAACCTCGGCGGTCCATCGCCCGGCCGGTAGGTTTTCCGCCCGTCCCTTGTAGAGGCCGGGCTCGGCCTGGGTCAGGTTCAACTGGCGATCGATACCCTCTCGGGTCGGGCGTTTCAGGTGGAGGTCGACGCTGAGCCCGGCAAGGCCCGTTCCGCCGGCGTCGGTAAGACGGACCGAAACGTCACCGTCGCCGGTGATGGTCACGCGGCTCGTCCAACCTTTCGCTGCCTGCGCCTCGGCGGCAGCCAGCTTTTCATTGTAGGCGAGGCCTTGTTCGTATGCCTTTTCGGTACTGAGCCCGGGCCAGCTGTCGAGGGCGAAGTAGACGAACACCATATTGACGGCGATGATCAGGCCGAAGAAAGCGACCATGCCGATCAACACGGTGCGGCCGGTTATCTCTTTCGCCATGATCATTTCTCCGGACCCCGGAACTTGCTGTCGTAGTGCGCCTTAATATTGGTGTTGATTTCCGAAAGCACAAAGCGGATATCGAGCGACTCGTCGGGCAACACCTCGGCCGGGGCCGACACGAAGAGCCGGAAACTATGGACCCGGTCCGATTTGACCGTGAAATAGGGCGTCGTTGATTCGCCGACATCTTCGGAACCGACGACCTTGAGACGCGCGCCCGGCAGCCCTTCGATACTGAGGATCAAGGTTCGCTGATCGGGAGCCTTGTTGAGGATCTTGAAGGTGTAACCGTTGCGGATGCGCCCGTCGGAAAGCGCCACGAACAACGGATTGCGGTCGCGCAGCACGTTGATGTCGAGATCGGAGCGGCTGATCAGGTTGTACACCATGATCGCGCCGACCAGACACCAGAGCGAGAAATAGATGATCGTCCGCGGCCGAACCATGCGGATGCCATGGACCGTCGAACCGCTCTCCTCCGCCGCCACCGGGGCATAGTCGATCAGGCCCCGCGGGCGGCCGACCTTGGCCATGACGTCGTCGCAGGCGTCGATACAGAGCGCGCAGGCGATGCACTCCAGTTGTGATCCTTTACGGATGTCGATGCCGACCGGGCAGGCCGCAATGCACTGGTTGCAATCGACACAATCACCGGTTCCTTCTTGGGCACGCCCCTTCTTGATCGGACCGCGCGGCTCGCCCCGCGATGCCCGGTAGGTCACCGTCGCCGAATGTTCGTCCATCATCGCACCCTGAATGCGAGGCCAGGGGCACATGTAAATGCACACCTGCTCGCGCATCAGACCGCCGAGGGTGAAGGTCGTGAACGTCAAAACGGCGACGGTCGAATAGGCAATGGGTGCCGCGTCGAGGGTGAAGAGATCGATGAAAAGGGTCGGTGCGTCGGCGAAGTAGAAAATCCAGGCACCACCCGTTCCGGCGGAAATGACCAGCCAGACGGCGAATTTCGTCACCCGTTTTCCGAACTTGCCCATCGACATGGGCGCCTTGTCGAGACGGATCCGCGCCGCCCGGTCTCCCTCGATCCAGCGCTCGACGGCGATGAACAGGTCGGTCCACACCGTCTGCCAGCAGGCGTACCCGCACCAGGCGCGGCCGACCAGGCTGGTGATGAAAAAGAGTCCGATACCGGCCATGATCAGGAGGCCGGCGATGTAATAGACCTCCTGAGGCCAGATTTCGATGAAGAAGAAGTAGAACCGCCGCCCAGGGATATCGATGAGGACGGCCTGGTCCGGCGCGCCCGGACCACGATCCCACCTCAGCCACGGCGTCACGTAATAGATGCCGAGCGTGACGATCATGATCCACCACTTCAGGCTCCGGTAGGTTCCGGAAACCCGCTTCGGGTGGATCTTCTCCCGTTTCTTATAGAGAGAGCGTTGCTCTTTCTGTACCACCTGGACGTCAATTCGTGCGACGCCGGCGACGGTCGATTGGTCATTCATACCGGCACCCAGCACCAGGTGAGAAAGGGAGGCGGCTTACCGGCCGCCGCCCAGTGAGTGTACGTAGACAGCCAATTGCTTGACCGTCACCGGCTCGAGGATCTTGCCCCACGCCGGCATGACGCCGCCGCGTGAGTACGAGATTGTCCGAACGATCGTCTCTTTGTCGCCGCCGTAGAGCCAGATCTGGTTGTTGAGCGCCGGGGCCCCGAATTCGGCGAGGCCCTCGCCGTTCTCGCCATGGCACGTGCTACATTGTTCCTCGTATACGGCCTTACCGCGCTCAGCGGCGGCTTGGTCTCCGCTGCCGCCCGATAGGGCGATGACGTATTCGGCGACGTCGTTGATCTGTTCTTTCTCCAGGACCTCGTCCTTCAGGAACGCCGGCATATCCGACACGCGGGTATCGTCGTCCTGGTCGTTGCGGATGCCGTGGACGATGGTCGCGTGGATGGCGTCAACGCTGCCGCCCCAAAGCCACTCGTCGTCGTTCAGGTTCGGATAGCCGACGAAGCCTTGGGCACCGGCGCCGTGGCACTGCGAACAGTTCACATTGAACGCCGCACGGCCGCCGGCTAGGGCAAAGTTGAGCAGATCGGGATCGGTTCGGATCTCCTCCAATGACGCCGCCTCGATCTTGTCGAGGTGTTCCTTCTGGGCCGCCTTGGCCTTCTCGATCTCGACGGCCACCTCGGCGCGCGAACTGTAGCCGAAGACGCCCTTGGTATAGGAATCGATCAGCGGCCAGGCCGGATAGACGATCCAGTATCCGATCGACCAGACGACGGTCGCCCACAGAATCCAGTTCCACCAGTTCGGCAGCGGATTGTTCAATTCGCGGATGCCGTCCCACTCGTGACCGGTGGTCTCGACGCCCGTAACTTCGTCTACATAAGGCTGTTCAGCCATCGGTCAGTCCTCCTTCAAGGGAATGTTGGCGGCTTCCTCGAACTTCTTGCGGGCCCCTGGACGGAGCGCGTAGACGAGTACGCCGGCGAAGAGAATCACCATGAGGACCAGGCCCCAGGTTTGGCCGAAAAGGGATGCTTGCTCGAATGTCATCATTGGCCCCCTATCTCAAATTCTCTTCGGCCTTGAAGGCGGAGAAATCAACCATGGTACCCATGACCTGGAGATAGGCGATCAGGGCGTCCATCTCCGTCGGTTTGCCAGGCTGGCCGTCGTAGTTCCGGGCAATGGCGCCGGGATATCGCTCGATCAACGCGTCGACACCATCCGAGTCGGGGTCGAGCTGAGCGAGGAGATCGGCCTCGGCATTGGCGATCATATCGTCATTGTAGGGCACGCCGACGATCCGGTTGGTTTCCAAGTGACCGCCCATCTTCCGATAGTCGAGCAGGGTCGTATCCAGGAACGGATAACCGGGCATGACCGATTCCGGAACCAGACTGCGCGGGTCGACCATGTGGGTGCGATGCCACTCGTCCGAATACTTGCCGCCGACACGGGCCAGATCCGGGCCGGTTCGCTTCGAGCCCCATTGGAACGGGTGATCGTACATGCTCTCGGCAGCGAGGCTGTAGTGGCCGTAGCGCTCGATCTCGTCGCGGAACGGCCGCACCATCTGGCTGTGGCAGTTGTAGCAGCCTTCGCGGATGTAGATGTTGCGCCCGGCAAGTTCGAGCGGAGTGTAGGGCCTGACGCCCTTCACCTTCTCGACAGTGCTCTCCAGATAGTAGAGCGGCACGATCTCGATCAGGCCCCCGATCGCGACGACGACCAGGATGCACACGATCATCAGGATCGAGTTCGTTTCTAGTTTCTTGTGACTAAACATGACTCGATCTCCTCAGGCCTGGGGCTGCAGGGTGTAGGAAGCGAATTCCTGCTCGTCACGCCGGTCGCCCTTGGCCGTCCGATAGACGTTGTAGGCCATCAACAGCGACCCGAGGACGAACAGCCCCCCGCCCATGGCACGGATGACGTAGAACGGATGCATGGCTTCGACGGTCTCGGCGAAGGAGTACTCCAGGAAGCCGAGGCTGTCGTAGGCGCGCCACATCAGACCCTGCATGATACCGGACACCCACATGGCAGATGCGTAGAGCACGATGCCCAATGTCGCCAACCAGAAGTGCCAGGAGACCATGCGCAGCGAATAGAGCCGCGTCGTGTTGAAGATCCGCGGTGCCAGGAAGTAGATGGCGCCGAAGCTGACCATGCCGACCCAGCCCAGGGCACCCGAGTGCACGTGGCCGATGGTCCAGTCCGTGTAATGGCTGAGGCTGTTGACCGCCTTGATCGACATCAGCGGCCCCTCGAAGGTGCTCATGCCGTAGAAGGCGACGGAGATGGCCATCATGCGGAGCACCGGGTCGGTACGCAGTTTGTCCCAGGCGCCCGACAGCGTCATCAGGCCGTTGATCATGCCGCCCCAGGACGGCATCCACAGCATCACCGAGAAGGTCATGCCCAGCGTCTGCGCCCAGTCCGGCAGGGCCGTGTAGTGCAGGTGGTGCGGGCCGGCCCAGATTTAGAGGAAGATCAGGCTCCAGAAGTGGACGATCGACAGCCGGTAGGAATAGACCGGAGGGTCGGCCTGCTTCGGAATGAGGTAGTACATGATGCCGAGGAACCCGGCCGTGAGGAAGAAGCCGACCGCGTTGTGGCCGTACCACCATTGGGTCAGGGCATCCTGAACGCCGGACCACAGGATGTAACTCTTGGCACCAACCAGACTGACCGGGACGGTCATGTTGTTGACCAAGTGCAGCATGGCGACGGTGACGATGAACGCCAGGTAGAACCAGTTGGCGACGTAGATATGCGGTTCCTTGCGCTTCCAGATGGTCGCCAGGAAGACCAGCAGATAGACCACCCAAACGGCGGTCAGCCACAGGTCAACGTACCATTCCGGCTCGGCATATTCCTTGCTCTGCGTGATTCCCAGAACGTAGCCGGTGGCCGCCAGCACGATGAACAGTTGGTATCCCCAGAAGACAAACCAAGGCGACCAATGGCCGGCGAGGCGGGCCTGTGAGGTGCGCTGGACGACGTAGAACGACGTCATCAAGAGCACGTTGCCGCCGAAGGCGAAGATCACCGCCGAGGTATGGAGCGGCCGCAAGCGGCCGAAGTTGGTCCAGGGAAGGTCGAAGTTGAGGACGGGATAGGCCAATTGCAGGGCAATCACCAATCCGACCAAGAATCCGACGACACCCCAGAACGTCGACGCGATGACGCCGGCGCGGACGATTTCGTCATTGTAGGCGAGCTCGTTGCCGGCGGCATCGACAAGGCCCGGCGCCTTGAAATCTCGCTTCATGACCCATCCGATCCCGGCGATACCGGCGGCCGCGAAGATGAGCCCGTGAATGAAAAAGCCCTGAACCTGAGCACCGTTCGCGAAGGCTATTCCGACGACGACACACAGGATTCCGGGGACCAATGCTAATAAACCCATACCGATATACCCTCGTACACAAACCAGATCAGTTTCCCGCGCCTTGTCGTCAATACGATCAATAGCGGGATGGGAGGGACACGTTTGGCATCAAGCGAATACTTGTTGCCGTACCGAGCCCCCCTCGGAGAAAGGAAAACGCGTTTCCGATTTCTTTGGCATCTTAGAATTAGAACTGTTTAAGCGAGTGTTGTCCTGAAAAACGTTGACATAGATCAACGACTTCGCTCCGCTCCGGAATTGACATATTGTTGGTTCGCACAGCGCAACCATCCCTCTGAGAACCGGGAGGTCGGCAGCACGCCTTGTATTCATTCTAATCACTGGCGCAATCAAGCGCTTTTGCACTGCACAATCGGTGACTTGGTCACATAACGTTGATTTCTGCCATATTTTTCAACGCCGACACGTCGAGAACCGTGATGCCACCGCGACCGACGCTGACCCATCCTTTTTCAGCGAAAGCTTTCAGGTGGCGGCTGACCACTTCGCGGGCTGTCCCGAGTTCGGTCGCCAATGCCTGATGGGTAAGCGAGATATTTCCATCTTCGTCCGCCCGGTCGAGAAGGGCCTGGGCGAGCCGCACCTCTACCCGCCGGAACAAGAGACCGCCGATGACTTTCATCAAATCGCTGATCCGGTCTCCGAAACCGGAAAATACCAGGGCTCTGAAGGTTTCCGACTTGGCGAGAAGCGAATCGAACTTCTCGGGCGGCAGAACCAAGGCCCGGACATCCGTCTCCGCGATGCCGTCAGATGGATAGTCTTCACCGGAGAACAGGCAGGCCGACGTCAAGAAACAGGTGCTTCCCGGGCCGACCCGGTAAAGCACGATTTCCTTTCCCGATTCCTCGATCAATCGGACCCGGACGGTGCCTTCGAGCAGAAAAATGAACCCTTGGCAGGGGCCGCCACTGTCAAACATATGGGACCCGGCGGGCATTGAGAACGATCGCGCGGACCGGGACAGCTCATGGCGAGTCTCACCATCGAGATTCCAGCAGGCCGCGACTTCGTCGATCCAAGTCTCATCCAGCATCGATCAGCTCAGAGTCCAAATGGTTCGTCAATTCCCCGCCGCCTGACGGCGACTTTCATTGTTCGGGAATACCGGACAATACGACAATTTGCCAGCGCCGCGTTAAAAACCCGCTGCAATATCCTGAAGCGCTTCCAGCTGGTCTAGAGTGATCCGCCGGTCCGACTCCATGGAAATGATGCCACCCCGCCGAAGCCGCGTGAGGGTTCGGCTGACCGTTTCCGTGGTCAAGCCTAAATAGTCACCGATGTCATTTCGGCTCATAGGCACTGACACCGGATTTGACTGTTCACCCCGTCTTTGAGCGCGGTCGGACAGCATCAGAATAAACGTCGCGATACGTTCTTTCGCTGTCTTTCGTCCAAGCAGAAGAATCTGATCCTGAGCCTCGACCAACTCGTGACGCGCCATGCCGAGCAAACGTTTCTCCAGTTCGGGAATTTCCTCTAGCAATCCTTCAAGTTTTGTTCTCTTGAACTTGCATAGCGTGACGTCGGTCACCGCTTCGGCACTGTAAATATAGTCGTCAGTATCCGAGAGCCCCAGGAAATCGCCGGTAAATAGGAAACCTGTAACTTGGCGTCGGCCATCAGGGAGGAGTTTGTATAGTTTTATGCATCCGGACGTCAGGTTGTAAACGTTGACGGTCGCCTCGCCTTCATCAAAGAGAATATCGCCTGCCGTCAAATCGGCGTTCTGCAGGATCGCGTTCATGCGGTCCAGGTCATCGTCATGAAGGGACGAGCAAATCGCTAGGTTACGCACCTGGCAAGCGGCACACGGTGTTTTCGACCCGCCGGGCCGAGGCATCGCCGTTTGCAAGCGACTAATTTTCGACAGGTTGTGTTGCGACACCACACCGATTCTCGAACACCCAGAGTTCCTATCACGGGGTGTTTTCGTCGCTCTTTCACACCTTCCGATGGCGGCGTCACGTCACCCTCTTATATACTTCTCTATTTATGGCGGGATTCGTCGGGATTAACAAGATAACGATCAAAAGTCCGTGAAATCACACAATCAATTAGAACTAGTTAATTGTAATTATAAATAAAGCCGCTCTGCAACGCGTCAATCACACCGTCAGCACGGAACGGTCCAAGAGAGGGGAGAAGAAGACGTCGGCAGCGGCGCTCAATGAGCCATGAGCAGGGGCACACGGCCATCCAGCAACATCTCGCGGGTGACGCCGCCGAACAGGTATTCGCCGATAGGACTGTGTCCATAGGCGCCCATAACGACGATGTCGACGCCTTCGTTCTCGCTGTTTTCCAGAATGGCGCCGGCGATCCCGGACCCGTCCTTAACCAAGGCGTGGAACTCACTCTTCACACCGTGACGCGAAAGATAGCGGCTCAGTTCCTCGCCGCCGAGCAAGTCAATTCCGTCGGCAACGGCGACAACGCCGACCCTTTCCGCGGCTTCCAATATGGGCAATGCGAGACCGACGCTGTGTGCCGCCTCGCGCGATCCGTCCCAGGCAATGGCGATCTTGCCGCCGACGAATACCGGCGGTTTGTCGGATGCGAACAGCACGGGGCGGCCGGTATCGAATAAAGCGGCCTCAAGTAAAGTCGAATCGACACCGCCGTCTTGCTGATCGGCTTTCGCCATGATCAACAGGTCGAACAAGCGTCCCCGATGAGCCAATTCCAGATTGTCGTGACCGGTGATCAGGTTCCAGGCGAACACGGCCTCACCCAGCCGGTTGATGCTGTTGGAATGGGGCTCCACCACATTGAGGCCCTGATCGACGCAATAGGTGTCGAACAGAACGCGTGCGGTTTCCATTTGCTGATGCGACTGACGGGAAATGGCTTCGACGATCTCGGTCACGGCGACGACACCGCCGCCGTCGGGCACCGCTGGCAACCCGGCGTCGATCGGTCTTTGAATATGCAGAACCTCAACGTAGGCGGAAAATGCCTTACCGACCGCAATAGCGGTCTTCAACGCATTCTCGCTACCCGTACCCCCGTCGAGGATCGCGAGAACTGATCCTATCGCCATATCTCCTCCCATTGGGCAGGCCCGTGCCGGCATCCCTTCCGGCGGGCCTTCCGACCCAACGGTGCAAACGTCGGCGATGGCCCGAACCTGCGCATTGATCTGCATCAACGAGCCAAAAAAACGAGTGATCGCCGAGAAAGAAATCGGCATTGACATATGTCAATGAGACCCGAGCGCGGTCTGTTAGAGTCGTATTGTTCGATCGCAAACGAACGGAGACCCGTATAGCACTAGCTATTCATTGGACATCCACCCTGTATGCCGGGAGCGGTTTGGTTCCTCCAGCACCACCCAGCCCTACCGGCTTCATCGCCCGGTCCGGCATCCGACGGACCGGGCGTTCTTTTTTAGTATTTTCATATACTCTTTCCCGATCCCGTAAGGATGCGGGTGGTTTTTGCCGGTACCGGGCGATAATTTGATGTCGATCAAGGCAGCGATCAGCAGAGTCTTCTAAAAGGCAGACATGAACGTTACGCTTCTCGACCGCTACGGCGGGGCCGTACCTCGTTACACCAGCTATCCGACGGCGCCGCATTTCCACGACGGCATCGACGGCGCCGTCTATGCCGACTGGCTTCGCACCCTGCCCGCCGATACGGTGCTGTCGCTCTATTTCCACGTGCCCTTCTGCCGCAAGATGTGCTGGTACTGCGGCTGCCACACCAAGGTCGTCAACCGCACCGAACCGATCGCCGAATACGCTGGCTACCTGAAACGCGAGGTCGAACTGATCACCGCGATCGCCGGCCGTGGGCGGCCGGTCAGCCATGTGCATTGGGGCGGCGGCACGCCGTCGATCCTGGCCGACTCCGACTTCACGGCGATCATGGCTTCGGTCAAGGACGCCTTCCGATTGACCGACGACGCCGAGGTCGCCATCGAGATCGACCCGCGCACGGTCAGCCGTGAACAGGCCCAGGTCCTGGCCGCCGCCGGTGTCAACCGGGCCAGCCTCGGCATCCAGGACTTCAATCCGGACATCCAGGAAGCCATCAACCGGGTGCAGTCCTACGAGCAGACGGCGGAAGTGGTCGGCTGGCTCAGGGACGCCGGCATCGACGCCATCAACTTCGACCTCATGTACGGCCTGCCGGGCCAGGTCGAGAGCGACGTCGTGCGCACCGTCGATCTCTCCATGAAACTGCGGCCCGACCGGCTTTCCATCTTCGGCTATGCCCACGTGCCGTGGATGAAGACGCACCAGAAGCAGATCGACGATGAAGCCCTGCCCGACGGGCCCGAACGCATGCGCCAGGCACTCGCCACCTCGGAACGCCTGGTCGAACACGGCTACCGGCGCATCGGCCTCGACCACTTCGCCCGGCCCGAGGACTCCATGGCCGAGATGCTCGACGACGGCGACTTGCACCGCAACTTCCAGGGCTACACCACCGACGCCGCTCAAGCGCTCATCGGCTTCGGGGCATCGGCCATCGGCAGCCTGGCCCAGGGCTACGTGCAGAACGCGCCGTCGATCCGCCAGTACAAGCGCATGATCGAGGCCGGCGAGCCGCCGATCGTCAAGGGCATCGAGCTCGACGACGAGGACCGCATGCGCCGCGAACTGATCGAACGCCTGATGTGCGACATGGAGGTTGACCTCGGTGAGGTCGCCGGGCACTACGGCCATACGGGCGCCGTCTTCGCCGCCGAGCGCACCCGTCTCGCCGACATGCAGACGGACGGCATCGTCCAACTGGAAGGCGACGGCATCACCGTCACCGAGGACGGCCGGCCCTTCGTGCGCACCGTCTGCGCCGTCTTCGACAGCTATCTTTCAACCGGGCGCGGCCGTCACTCCCGCGCCGTGTGAGGCGCCATGGTCAAGATCACCCTCATTCACGCCATGAAACTGGCCGTCGAACCGGTCAACGCGGCCTTCCGCGAGGGCTGGCCGGAGGCCGAGACCCGGGACGTGCTCGACGAGAAGCTGCCCAAGGCCCTGGCCCGCGCCGGCGGCATGACCGAGGCCATCGTCGAGCGCTTCGAGAAGATGGCCGTGAAAGCCAAGAAGAAGGGCGCCGACGGCATCCTCTTCACCTGCTCCGCCTTCGGACCGGCCATCGAGGCCGCCGCCCGGCGCGTCGCCCCGTTGCCCGTGCTCAAACCCAACGAGGCCATGTTCGCCGAAGCCATGGAGACCGGCGGCACCGTCGGCCTGATCGCCACCTTCGCGCCGAGCATCGCGCCCATGGCCCGCGAGTTCAAAACCATGGCCAAGGCCACCGGGTCCGTGAGCGACCTGCAGACCATGTTCGTCTTCGACGCCATGGACGCGCTGGTCGCCGGCGACGCCGAGCGCCATGACGCCCTGATCGCCGAGGAGGCCAGCACCATGATCGACTGCAAGGTCCTCATGCTGGCCCAGTTCTCGACGGCCAGGGCCAAGGGCGCGGTCGCGGCGGCGAGCGGCCTGCCGGTGCTGACCAGCCCGGAAAGCGCCGTCCACGCCCTCAAGGCGCGGCTCGGCGGCGCCTAGGTTCAACGGTCCGAACCCGCACCTTCGACACCCCCACGCCAACCCTCCCCCATCGAGGGGGAGGGAGTGTTCATCCGGCCCTCAGGGCCAGTCCCTCCACCATCCTGGGAGAGGGAGGACCCAAGCTCCCCGGGGATCGTCCCCTCCCCCCTTGTGGGGGAGGGTCAGGGTGGGGGGGATGCCGACGTTCTGCCGAATCCTCGAATAAACCGGCCCCCAACTCGCCGGTACTAGGCCGTCAGGTAATGGGCCGCGTTCTCGTAGATCACGAACAGACCGAGTGCCATGGTCGCCGCACCGACGCCGCCCTGCACGGCCCGGTTGGCCCAGGTCAGGACCCGTGCCGAATAGGCGAGCGGCACGGCGATGACCATGGACAGCGCCGCCATGCCGGCGATGGAGCCGAGACCGAAGAGCACGATATAGGCGAAGCCGAGCCCGGCGCTCTCGACCGTCGAGGCAGTCAGCACCAAGAGCGCCGCCGATCCGGCGAGGCCGTGCATGAGGCCGACCAGGAGCGTCCTCACCGGGAAGCCCTGCGGGTGCTCGTGGTCGTGATCGGAACGCGCGTGGTCCTCCGTCTCGCCGGCGTGGGCATGGGCGTGGAAGTGGGTCACGTCGCCATGCTTATGCATGTGAAAGTGGATCCGGTCGCGGATCAGGCGGTAGATCAAATGGGCGCCCAACCCGACCAGCATCAATCCCACGGCTGTTTCCAAGGCGGCCGACAGGTCCGGCCCGATCGTCAAACCGAGAACCACTGCACCGCCGGCGACGGCCATCAGGGTCAGCGTGTGGCCGAGGCCCCAGACGGCACCGTGGGCGACGATGCGCTTGACCGATTTCTGCCGCGCCGCGATCGCCGAGACGGCAGCCAGGTGATCGGCTTCCAGCGCGTGCTGCATGCCGATGAAAAGGCCCAGGAGCAGGATCGAGGTCATGACGCGGGTCCCAATAAACTGGCGCACCGAACCGGGTGCGGCCGGGACCCGTGCTTTAGCAACGCCCCCCGGGCCTGTCCATGCGTAATGTCAATTTTACGAAAGTTTCGTGGCAACGATTGATCGCCTGAACGGGGACTCCTATCATCCGCCCTTGATGCGCCCGGCCGGGTCCGGGCACCAGCCATAGCGGGGGGAGGAACAGCATGGCCGACACGTACGACGCGGTGATCATCGGCGCCGGCATCATCGGCGCCGCGGTGGGCTACGAACTGGCCAAGGACGGCAAGAAGACCCTCAACGTCGATGCCCTGCCCGCCGCCGGCTACGGCTCGACCAGCAACTCCTGCGCCATCATCCGCGTCCACTATTCGACCGTCGACGCCACGGCCTTGGCCGCCGAGGCCTATTACGACTGGCTCGACTGGCACGGCTATCTCGGCCCCGGCGGCAGCGCCGACGACAGCGGCCTCGCCGCCTTCCATGCGACCGGGTGCCTCGTGATGAAGACCGCGCACAACGGGCGCCTCGAGCGCAACTGCGAAATCCTCGATCAGCTCTCCATCCCCTACGAACACTGGAGCCCCAAGCGCATTCTCGAGCGCCTGCCGCTCTACGACCTGAAGTCCTTCTTCCCGCCCAAGACCCTCGAAGATGACAGCTTCGGCGAGCCCACCGGCGGCGCCGTCGAGGGCGGCGTCTTCTTCCCGACGGCGGGCTACATCTCCGACCCGCAGCTGGCCACCCACAACATCCAGCGCGCCGCCGAAGCCCACGGCGCGACATTCCGCTTCAATGCGAAAGTCACCGCCATCCCGACAGCGGGCGGGCGCATCGCCGGCGTCGAGCTCGACGACGGCACCGTCATCGAGGCGCCCATCGTCGTCAACGTGGCCGGACCGCATTCCGACAAGGTCAACCGCCTGGCCGGCGCCGAGGAGGACATGAAGATCGGCACCCGAGCGCTTCGCCAGGAAGTCGTCCATCTCCCCGTCCCCGGTTTCGACTTCGGCAATGACGGCCTCGTCGTCTCCGACAGCGACATCGCATGTTACTGCCGGCCAGAGACCGGCAACCATATTCTCGTTGGCAGCGAGGACCCGGAATGCGACGCGCGGGAATGGGTCGATCCGGACGACTTCGAGCGCAGCTTCACCGAGCAATGGACCGTGCAGGCGAGGCGCATGGGCCAGCGCATCCCGACCCTGCCGGTGACGGCGAGCCCGAAGGGCGTCGTCGACCTCTACGACGTCTCGGACGACTGGCTCCCCATCTACGACCGCTCGCAGATCCCCGGCTACTACATGGCCGTCGGCACCAGCGGCAACCAGTTCAAGAACGCGCCCACCGTCGGGCGCATGATGG
>Ga0056108_1000211_pt1 | contig 20321 bp, 18 predicted proteins | sample WorMetG1BERMUDA1_FD_83875 | JGI IMG/M metagenome (GOLD analysis project Ga0056108, IMG submission 83875) | Marine gutless worms symbiont microbial communities from Max Planck institute for Marine Microbiology, Germany - Inanidrilus... ... | reverse complement strand
CGTGATCCGCCGGCACCTGCTCATCGAGATCGAAGTCGTAGAAGAACTTGCCCTGGTCGTCCGACAACCGCCCCATCATCGTTCCGCCCTCCACCGAATCACTCGGGAAACGGAATCACGATCCCAGAAACCGATCAACAGGGGCTTATCAACAGTATCCCCCCCTTGCTGACCGTCGCCCGCCGCCAACCTCTTGACGGCAGTCAAACCCTCGGCTAGCTTCTCCCCATCATGAAGCAAACGTTGGCCAGGATCGAGACCCTTCTCCTTACCAACCCGGCGTCCTAAGGGACACCGGGATCCGCCCGTTCGCACTCGTTTCCTGAATTCGAATCGTTGTTTGCCATGATCAATCCAAAATCCCTATTCCGTCCAATCGACGTGTCTCGCGTTATAGCGTGGGCTGTTCCTGCGACTGACGGTTCCTGTGCGCGACTTACCACCGGCTGCCGGATTTAAGCGGCATCCGGCGGCCGCCTTCACGCCGCGCCTGCAACCGCACTGATCGATGAACAGAGGGGCCCAGAGCCCCGACCCGAGGAGACAGACGATGACCACAACCAATCCCCGTGATAAATACGCCGCCTTCGAGCCGATTGACCTGCCCGACCGACGATGGCCAGGCGCCGTTATCGACAAGGCTCCAGCGTGGTGTTCGGTGGACCTGCGTGACGGCAACCAGGCTCTGATCGAACCGATGGGCGCTGAACGCAAAAGGCGCCTCTATGAGACCCTGATCGCCATTGGGTTCAAGGAGATCGAAGTCGGCTTCCCGGCCGCGTCCCAAACCGACTTCGACTTCGTCCGCGAGATCATCGAGGAGGGTTTAATTCCCGACGACGTCACCATCCAGGTCCTGACCCAGTCCCGTGAACACTTGATCGAACGTACCTTCGAAGCAATCCGCGGCGCCAAGAACGCCATCGTGCATCTCTACAACTCGACCTCGGAGCTGCAGCGTCGCGTCGTGTTTGGTCAGGACCGGGACGGGATCACCAAGATTGCCGTCGACGGCGCCAGGATGATCAAGGAGCTGGCGGCGCGTGCGCCGAACGGTCAGTCCGTTGTCTACCAATACTCACCTGAGAGCTTCACCGGCACCGAATTGGAATACGCCAAGGAGGTTTGCGACGCGGTGACCGATGTTTGGGAGCCGACACCGGAAAAGAAGGTCATCCTCAACCTGCCGTCCACCGTCGAAATGGCGACGCCTAACGTCTACGCCGATCAGATCGAATGGATGCACCGTAACCTGGAACGCCGAGACAGCATCGTCTTGAGCCTGCACCCGCACAACGACCGTGGCACCGGCATTGCCGCCACCGAGTTGGCGATGATGGCGGGCGCCGATCGCATCGAAGGGACGTTGTTCGGTAATGGCGAACGCACGGGCAACGTCGATGTGGTAACCCTGGCGCTCAATCTCTTTACCCAGGGTGTGGAACCGAACCTGAACTTCTCCAACATCGATGAAGTGCGGCGCATTGCGGAATACTGTACTCAACTGCCCGTTCACCCCCGCCATCCCTACGCAGGCGAATTGGTCTATACGGCCTTCTCGGGGTCCCATCAGGACGCTATCAAGAAAGGCTTCGCGGCTATGGAGAAGTCCAACTCATCGCTGTGGGAAGTTCCCTACCTTCCGATCGATCCCAAGGACGTCGGGCGCGATTACGAAGCCGTCATCCGCATCAACTCTCAGTCCGGAAAGGGCGGCATCGCCTATGTCATGGAATCGGACTACGGCGTCGAGATGCTGAGGCGCCTGCAGATTGAGTTCAGCCGCATTGTTCAAGCCGAGGCTGACGGCACCGGCAAGGAACTGTCGTCGGACGATATCTGGAAGGTTTTCGAGCGCGAATATCTGGACAACAACGGGCGGTATGTCTTCGGCTCCTACAAAACGGCACCCGACACCCATGCCAGCGAGATTCGCGTCCTCAATGCGATTGTCGTCGACGACGGAAAGGAGGTCGCTATCGAAGGGCGCGGCAACGGTCCCGTCGATGCCTTCGTCCATGCTCTGATAGAGCATTCCGGCCGCGATTTTAGGCTCATCGACTACCATGAACACGCCGTCGGCCGCGGCGCCGATACGGATGCCGTCGCCTTTGTGGAAATCGAATACGCAGAGGGCCCGCCGCTGTTCGGCGTCGGCAAGGACGCCAGCATTACGGTGGCCTCGTTGAAGGCGGTTCTCAGCGCCGTCAACCGGGCGGTCAGGGAATAACGCGCGAGTGGGCTCCGGCGTCCGCTGGTCGCGAGACGCCGGTCGGGTCCAATGGAAGGGTGACGGCGACGGCCGTTCCCTCTCCAGGCTTGCTTTCCAATTCGATCTGGCCGCCGTGCATTTTGACCAAGGTGCGCGTGATGCTGAGACCGAGCCCCACGCCGTCCGACCTCCGGGTGCTTACGTCGTCCACCTGGTGGAAAGGGTCGAAGATCGATTCCTGCTCCGCCTCAGGGATGCCGATACCATTGTCGACAACCGAAACCTTTATGGCTGCCGCGTTCTCGTTGTTCACGCCGATCGTGACGCGTCCACCGGCTGGCGTGAATTTTATAGCATTGCTCAAAAGGTTGTTGAAGATCTGTCGCAATCGCATTCTGTCGCCGCGGAGCCGGTAAGGGCCGCCCTGCCGGCTCCATTCGACGGATAGCGATTTCTCTGCAATCTTTGGCGCAAGGGCCGATACGCATCCGTCGAGGACATCGACGATATCGACGTCGCTCATGTCGAGGTTCATTTCGCCCGCTTCGATCCGCGACAAATCGAGCAGATCGCTAATCAGTTCGAGAAGAAAGATACCGGACGTATGGATGTCGGAAGCATAGGCGATGTAAGAATCGTTGCCATGGGGTCCGAGTATCTCGTCTTTCATCATCTCCGAAAACCCGATGATCGCATTCAACGGCGTGCGCAGTTCATGGCTCATCTTGGCCAGGAAATCCGATTTGGCCCGGTTCGCCACTTCCGCCGCATCTTTGCTGTCCCGAAGCTCCCGCTCGGCGCGAAGCCTGTCGGTGATGTCCTCGGCGATACCGACCAAGTATCGCGGTTTTCCGTCTTCACCATAAAGCGCGACCTTACGGGTCCGCATACGGCACGTTCCCTTCGACGCCGTCTCGACCGCCTCGTCCGGTATGTCCATGAAACCGGACCCGTCGATTACGGCGCGGTCCTGTTCCGTAAAGCCCGATGCCATTTCTTCCGGATACAAATCATATGCTGTCCTGCCGATGATCTCTTTTCGTGACATCCCCAGCATGTTCTCGCCGGCTTTATTAATGAGAACGTAGCGAAGATCGACGGCATCCTTCACAAAAAGCATGGTCGGTATGTTCTCGACAATCGAGTCGAGAAGCGCTTCCTGGCCTCGCCTCGCGGCGTCTACCTCACGCAAATCCGTCTCATCGTGGGCCGTCCCGCGGTAGCCCACAAACATGCCACTATCATCGAACACCGGTTTTCCGTTTATCGAAAGCCACCGAGTTCTGCCATCCAGGTCCTTCCAACAGTAAACGAAATCTCTGAACGGACGTCGGGCGTCGATGCTTCTGCGGTAAGCCATCCAGTCATCGCCAGCAACCGTGTCCGATGTGAATTCCTCGCGTTTCTTGCCGATGAAGAACTCGGGCGGCATCCCGGTTACTTGGGTGACCCGTTCCGATAGGTAGGTAATCCGCTCCTCGGCGTCCATTTCCCAATACCAATCCGCCGCCAGTTCCGTATAATCCCGGAAGCGCTCCAGTCTCTCTTCGACCTCCGAAACGGCCGCCTGGAGCGCCACGATCCGGTGCACGACGACGAAAGCCCCGGCGGTAAGGAGCACCGAGGCAACGAAAGCCGCCGCCTCCGCCCAGAGATCCCCAGTGTCGAAAGTTCCGCCCGGCGGCAAAGCATAAATGTGGACTGCCCGCTCGCAGGCCGCGACGACCAAGGCGAAAGGCAGGAGCAGCCATTCTTTTTCGGTCTCGGCATGCTCAAGACGCACGAAGGCGTAGAACCCCACCGCGGCGTAGAGACCTGTAGAGATAATCGGCAGAATATCGACGGCTGCCATGCCCAGATGAAACTCCCAGCATCCCGGTCGGCGCCGACATGCGTCCGCCAACGGTCGCGCAGCCGACTTTCCCCTCTCCCGGCAGTTGGCGATTAATACTCGTCTGGCGTTAATTTACCGTAAAGCCGCACCATCATGCACCCACGCCATAAAGGTGCGCGGGGCAACGAAAACGGCGATCACGCGACGGTGACGGCCTTAGCCTGATGTCGTTTCCAGAACAAAATCGAACGTTGCCTGCAACCCGCCGGCACCATCCGTTTGCACCGGCATGATCAGAGACGGCCGGATTAGGCTGTCCCGCGCGTTGCCCTCTTCCTCGTCGGAGAAGAACAACTGGGTTGTCAACGGGCGCGTTCCAGGCCCTTGCGCCATTACGTGGATGTGCGGGGTCCGAAACGTGAAAAAGCTCGAATAATAGCGAGGTTTGATTGTCGCCAAACGGAACCCGCCTTCGTCGTCCGTGTACTGGTGTCCGCGCAGGCGAAATCCCTCATTGTCATATTGGCCTGCCGCATCGGCCTGCCAAAAATCGAGGACGGCTCCAGCAAGCGGACGACAATCCTTGTCAAGGACACGCCCGCTTATGGCTATGGGGACGCCGCCCATGCCAGGATCAATGAGGTTGCCCCGCCTCGGAGTCCGCGGCGTGTAAAAGGGCCCGGCCGTCGTCGGGCGGGTCGGGTTCCGGCCGCCGCAGGCTGGGGTCGGCGGCAGGGCGAGTTTCCGAGAAGGCCCGGCTCCGGCATTGGGATAGCCGAGAAGCTGCTGGCGCGCGGCGTCCGCCGTTAATGAAAATGCTGCCCCGGCGCCCGCGATCAAGACCGCGCCCGGCACCAGTGTCGCACGCAGAAATCGGCGCCGGTCAATTGACGGTGTCATTTGCCAACCCTCTTCTTCTTTCCGATAGTCAAAGAATTGGTGCTCATCCGGCTTTCGACAAGAGATCCCGGGCGTACTCGCGGTGATGTGATAGGCGCGGTTCGTTCGGTTGATGTCACCGGGAACCCCCATCGAAATCCAAATTCTCCATGACGGCCCGCCGCGAAGGTCCTATATGTGAGCGGTCATGAGCGCCGCACTTCCCTATTTTTTCGGTCTCGCCGCCTTCGCCACGCTGGCGGTGCTCGTCATCGGCATCGTCTCTTTCGCCGTACACGGGCGGTTCTATCACCGCCACGCCAACAACCTGATGCGGGCGCGCGTGGTTTTCCAAGGCGTTGCGCTCGCTGTTCTCGCCATCATCTTGTATTCGGCGATGCCCTGACAACCTAGGAGGCGAGCGCATGGTTACCTTATCCAAAATCTACTTGTATTCGGCGATGCCCTGACAACCTAGGAGGCGAGCGCATGGTTACCTTATCCAAAATCTACACGCGCACCGGCGACGAGGGAAAGACCTCGCTGGGATCGGGTTCGCGGGTCGAGAAACACGACGTTCGCGTCGCCGCATATGGCACCGCCGACGAGGCCAACGCCGTCGTCGGCCTGGCTCGCCTTCATGCGGCCGGTGACGCGGACGCCATGCTGGCCCGCATACAGAATGATCTGTTTGATCTCGGCGCCGATCTGGCGACGCCCCTAGGCGAGGAACGTGCCAGCGGCGCGCTCCGCATCACCGCCGGCCAGGTCGAACGCCTGGAGATCGAGATCGACGCAATGAACGCCGATCTCGAACCCTTGAAGTCCTTCGTTCTGCCCGGCGGCACGGCGGTGGCGGCACATCTCCATCTGGCCAGGACCGTGGTCCGGCGTTGCGAACGGTTGATGACGCAACTGGCCGAGCGTGAAGAGGTCGCCGCCGAGGCCCTCCAATACGTCAATCGGCTCTCCGATCACCTTTTCGTCATGGCCCGCCATCTCAATGACAAGGGCGAAAGCGACGTCCTATGGGTGCCTGGCGAGAACCGCTGAATACAACGTTCAAAGCCGTCGCTGGACTAAAAAAAACCGTCGCAAACCCGCCTTGACCTTGGGTTTCGCCAGTCCTATTGTGCGCCTGCGAAAGAAGGGGTGTTCCGCGAAAACCCGCGGTTTTTCGGATTGCGGACATTCATCCCACCATTCAATACGCGTTTGGGCCAACATCAAATTGAGGCTGTCTGTCGATGAAAGTTCTGGTCGCTGTCAAGCGGGTGGTCGATTACAACGTCAAGATCCGCGTCAAATCGGATCAGACGGGCGTGGAGACCGCCAACGTCAAAATGTCGATGAATCCGTTCGACGAAATTGGGGTTGAAGAAGGTGTGCGCCTCAAGGAGGCCGGTCAGGCTGAGGAACTCATCGCCGTATCTGTAGGCCCGAGCCAATCTCAGGAAACCATCCGCACCGCGCTCGCCATGGGTGCCGACCGTGGCATTCTCGTCGAGACCGACGGTGACACCGAACCGCTCGGCGTCGCCAAGGTCCTGAAGGCCATTGTCGACAAGGAAAGCCCGGACCTGGTTATCGTCGGCAAGCAGGCCATCGACGACGACGCCAACCAGACCGGCCAAATGCTGTCGGCCCTGCTCGACTGGTCGCAGGGCACTTTCGCCTCGAAACTCGAATTCGCCGACGGCAAGGTCAATGTAACCCGTGAAGTCGATGGCGGCCTCGAGACCGTGTCCCTGAGCCTGCCCTCGGTGGTCACCACCGACCTCCGCCTCAACGAGCCGCGCTACGCGTCGCTGCCCAACATCATGAAGGCCAAGAAAAAGCCGATCGACACGATGAAGCCCGATGATCTCGGTGTCGACGTCACTCCCCGCCTGACCGTGGTCAAGGTCGAGGAGCCGCCGAAACGCCAGGCCGGCGTCATGGTCGAAGACGTCTCCCAACTGGTCGAGAAACTCCGGAACGAAGCGAAGGTGATCTGATGAGCGTCCTCGTACTTGCCGAACACGACAACGCGGAACTGAAGGCCGCGACCCTGCACACCGTTACCGCGGCAGCTCAACTGGGTGACGTCGACATTCTCGTCGCCGGGTCCGGCTGCGCCGCCGTTGCCGATGAAGCTGCCAAGGTCCCTGGCGTCGCCAAGGTCCTGCTCGCGGATTCGGACATTTACGCCAATTCCCTTGCCGAAAACGTCGCCGCACTGGTGAAGGATTTGGCATCCGGGTACGGACACGTCCTGGCGCCGGCTACGACGTCGGGCAAGAACATCATGCCGCGGGTTTCCGCCCTTCTCGACGTCGCCCAGATTTCGGAGATCAGCGAAGTGGTCTCAGCCGATACGTTCGTGCGCCCGATCTACGCCGGCAATGCCATGGCCACCGTCCAGTCGTCGGATGCCGTCAAGGTCATTACCGTACGCACCACGGCTTTCGACGCGGCGGAAGCGGAAGGCGGAAGCGCCTCTGTTGAAACCATCGACGCCGGCGCTGATGCCGGAAAGTCGAGCTTCGTCGGCCAGGAGCTGACGCAATCGGAACGGCCGGAATTGACCTCTGCACGCATCGTCATTTCCGGTGGCCGCGGCATGCAGGACGGGTCCAATTTTTCGATGCTTGAGGACATCGCCGACAAGCTGGGCGCGGCGGTCGGCGCATCCAGGGCCGCTGTCGACGCCGGTTTCGTGCCGAACGATTACCAGGTTGGCCAGACCGGCAAAGTGGTGGCGCCAGATTTGTACATTGCCGTCGGCATTTCGGGCGCGATCCAGCACCTGGCCGGTATGAAGGACAGCAAGGTCATCGTCGCCATCAACAAGGACGAGGAAGCGCCGATTTTCCAGGTCGCCGACTACGGACTTTGCGCCGATCTGTTCGATGCGGTACCGGCCCTGTCCGCGGAACTCGACAAATAGAAAAAGAAAAAACGACAACGCAAACAAACAATAAGGGCGCGGCTTAAGGGCCGTGAAGAAGGAACATGTCAGTGGAAATCAAGAACATCGGTGTCGTCGGCGCCGGTCAAATGGGCAACGGAATCGCCCACGTTTGTGCCAAAGCGGGTTTCGGCGTTTTCATGCTCGACGTCTCGGAAGATTCACTGGAGGCCGGCTTGGCGCGGATCGACCGCAACCTTGGGCGCGAAGTGTCGCGAGCCCAGCTCGATGAAGCCGGCAAGGCCGAGGCGTTGGCCCGCATTTCCACGGGCACGTCCTACGACGGATTCGCCGACTGCCAATTGGTCATCGAGGCGGCGACCGAGGACGAGGACATCAAAAAGGCGATTCTCAACAAAATCTGCGATGTCGTCGGCGAGGAGGCGCTGATTGCGTCGAACACCTCTTCCATCTCGATCACGCGTTTGGGCGCACAGACCGACCGGCCCGGCAAGTTCGTCGGTATGCACTTCATGAACCCGGTGCCGCGGATGGAGTTGATCGAGTTGATCCGTGGCATCGCCACCGAGGAAGACACCTATCAGACCGTCCGCGAGCTGTCCGAAAAGCTCGGCAAGACACCTGTTAACGCCGAGGACTTCCCGGCCTTTATCGTCAACCGCATCTTGCTGCCGATGATCAACGAAGCCGTTTATACGCTTTACGAAGGCGTCGGCTCCGTGAAGGCCATCGACACCGCCATGAAGCTCGGCACCAACCACCCGATGGGCCCGCTGGAACTGGCCGACTTCATCGGTTTGGATACCTGTCTCGCTGTCATGCACGTGCTGCATGACGGCCTCGCCGACACCAAGTACCGTCCCTGCCCGCTCCTGGTCAAATACGTCGAGGCCGGTTGGCTCGGGCGCAAGACCGGCCGCGGCTTCTACGATTATTCGGGCGATGAACCGGTGCCGACGCGTTAGATTTCGAAAAGAAACAATTTTTCACGAGAATCGCGGGGTCCCCATCGGGACCCCGTTTTTCGTATGCCTTAGGCCAAATGTTCCTTCAGCCTCGGCATCATCTCGACGAAATTGCAGGGTTTGAACCGCACGTCGAGTTGATGCACCAGGATCTCGTCCCAGGCGTCCTTGCACGCGCCCGTGGATCCCGGAAGCGCGAACAGGTAGGTGCCGTTGGCGAGCCCGGCGCAAGCCCTGGACTGGATGGTCGAGGTGCCGATCTTCTGGTAGCTGACCCAGCGGAACAATTCGCCGAAGCCCGGGATTTCCTTCTCCCAAACCTGGGCGAAGGCCTCCGGCGTCACGTCGCGCCCGGTGACACCGGTGCCACCGGTGGCGATTACCACGTCAACCGCTTCATCGGTGATCCACTCCCTGAGCTGATCGACGATGAGGGTGACCTCGTCCTTGACGACGGCCCTGGCGGCCAGTTTGTGTCCGGCCCCGTGCAGGCGTTCGACGAGGGTATCGCCGGAACGGTCATCCTCAAGCGTGCGGCTGTCCGATACGGTCAGGACGGCAATCTGGACGGGAAGAAATTCTGTTTTATTGGCGTGACCCATGAATCTCGGCGACCTCCTGTGGTTCCTGGCCCAGCGCGGTATACACCGGCCACTCGCCGGCCGCAATGGCCTCCAGGGACGGCGTGCCTTGGCCCAGTCGGTCACGGTAGATCCATAGGTTCGACAGCACCCGCTCGATGAATACGCGGGTTTCCCGCGACGGAAGGCTCTCGATGAAGAACAGCGGGTCGCCCAGGTAATTGGTCGTGCGCCGCCATTTGTTGAGGTTGCCGGGACCGCCGTTCCAGGCCGCCGCCATGAGGAAAAGGTCACCCTTGATCTTGGCGTCCTTGAGCAGGATCTCGATGTACTTCTGACCGAGCCGCATGTTTTCCTCGGGCGTATAAAGTTTCTTCCTCTTGCCCCAGCGGTAGGTGCGGTCGCGGGCGACGAAACTGGCCGTGCCCGGCATCAGTTGCATGAGGCCGCGGGCTCCGGCCCAACTTTTAGCCTTCGGGTTGAATTTCGATTCTTGGCGGATGAGGGCGTAGATCAGGGCCCGATCGACCCGGAAACCGTCAGCCGGAGTCCATGCCGGAATCGGATAGGCGGCGCCATCGAAACCGCCGCCTTTAGGGAACAGTTGCTGGTCGAGGCGAACAGCGAGGCCGGCCATATTGCCGCGCGCGGCCAGCGCCAATATGCCATGGGCCGTCTCCGTATCGGCGCCGAGCGCCAGATTACGCAGCTCCCGCTCCGCAGCCCGCGTCTCGCCGACCTGCAGCAGGGCCACGGCCCGGCGCCCGGTCCGCTCTTCCGTCAAGGCGAAGACTGTATCCGAATCAAGCGGGGGCATCTTCCAGTTGAAACCGGTGCCTTGGCCGAGAATTTTGTTGGCGAGGATGCCATAGAAGGTGCGCCGGTGTTCGGCGGCCATCTCCAGGTAGCGGCTGACTTCGGCCGGGCGCCGGGTGACGAGGTAGGCGCGTGCCGCCCAGAAGGCCGCCGCCGCGTGGAACCATTTGTCGTGGCTGCTGAGCGTTGCCGCCTTGGAGAAATGGTTGGCCGCCTTGGCCTTGTCGCCCAACCGCCAGGCCGCGAGGCCGGCCGTCCAATAGGCCGATGGGATGTATTTCCCCGATCGTTCGGCGGCCGGACCGGCCCACTTCAATGCCATTCATCGCGCCCGGCGGAGAAATAGGCTTGCCCCAGCTTGGCCCGGACTTCGTCAAGTTCCGTTTGGCTGAACAGGCGCTGGAGCTCCTTGCTCTGAATGGCCCGTTTGGCGACGAGCGTGTGGCCGCGCCTCAGCGCCCGGCGGATATGGCGTTTGAAGTGCCGAACCTTGCTGCGCCCGGTGGCATTCAAGCGTTTGCCTTTGATACGAGGCGCCCCGGCACGGCGTTCGTACTGGACCGCCGCCCGTTTCGTTGGCGCTTTCGGCATCCGCCAGTTTTTCGGCCGGCGACGCAACGCCAGCTTATAAATTTGTCCGGCCTGCGGGTGATCCGCGTACTGGCTCATCCAGTCCTTGAGCTCGCGATACCGCGAGCGGTATTTGGTCGGATGTAGGTAGCGCTGGGCCAGGACATGGCCGAGGAGTAGCGGGTCTTCGAGCTTCTTGATCAGACCGTCCGCCTTCTTCCACTGCCCCTTTTCCTGGATCTCGAATAACTTGCGGTAGGCGGTGACGTCGGCGGCGGAGAGCATCTGGGGATATTCGACCGACCGCCCGAAACCGCGCGGCGCCAAAGAGACGGCTTCGTAAGGTTTGGGAAGGTCGGTTTCGCCCTGGGGTTTGGGCAACGCGATAGCGCCCTCGGCGGCAGCCGGAGCTGTCCACAACAAGGCACAGAGTCCGCCTATGGCGGCTGCCATAGGCAGCACTTCCTCGAAACGAATTTTCTGCATGGACGTCCGTTCTGGTCCCCAATCTCCCTTTTTGTATAGTCGATTAAGGCATATCCGGCAACCGATCAGGTGAAAATTCCTTTTTGCTGCCGGTCTAAATACGGTGGATATGGTTATTGCGCCCTCTACATGTTGTAGCTGGGCGGGTCGATTGACCAGTCCTCACGGTGCCTTCAAGCGCCCGCAGAAATGTCCCCGAGTTTCGCCTTGATGCCCAGCATGTCCTGCCAAGCCGCTCTCTTCTGGGCCGGCGTACGCAACAAGTAAGCCGGATGGAACATGGCGGTCGCCTCGACCGGATGTGACATTCGCGGCGTCTGATAGGTGAACCAACGCCCCCGCAACCGCCCGACCCCCTGGGTTTCGCCCAACAAGGCTTTCGCCGCCGGGCCGCCGAGGGTGACCAGAACGTCCGGATCGACGAGTTCGATCAAGCGCTCCATAAACGGCATGCAGACAGCCGTTTCCTGCGACGTCGGTGTGCGGTTGCCCGGCGGTCGCCAGAACACAGTGTTGGAAATCAAGACATCGGCCCGTTCGATGCCGATGGAGTCCAACATCTTGTCCAAGAGATGGCCACTGGGACCGACGAAAGGTAGTCCCTGGCGGTCCTCCTGGGCGCCGGGGGCCTCGCCGACGAACATCAAACGCGCATCCGGACTGCCGTCGGTAAAGACCAGGTTCATCGCCGTCTTCTTGAGAGCGCAACCGTCGAAATTCTCCAAAGCCGCACGCAGCTCGGCAACCGTGTTGGCCTCGCCGGCCTGTTCGACCGCCGATCTCAATGACGCTTCGCCGCTCGGCGGCGGTTCCGCCGGACTGACCGGCCGGGGCGTCGGCGGGCATTGCTCTGGCTTGGCCGGTTGCCTCTGGGAAGTTGGCAAAACTGGCGCCTGTTGGTCTTCCAGGCCCGGCATCACCCGACGTTTGGGAGCGCTCCTGACGGGTTGCGTCCTCATTTCCGAAGGCGCCGCTTCAGGTTCGCCGAAACGGTTCTGCGATTGATCGGTGATGGTTTCGTCGACGCCGGAGTCGACGTGCCACGTGAGAAGAGCGCGGACCTGTTGGCGATCGATCATGGCGCGAACCCTAACATGGCATTGCCCTTGGGGCATGGAGAAAACGCCCTTGGGGCGGCGAGAAGACGCGTCCGGCGCGCGGAGAAAACACGCCCGGCCCAAGGGGGCCGTTCGACCGGACCGCCGCGCAGGGAACATCTTGTGACGCCTTTTCTTTTAGAGGGACCGGCTCGCCTGTGCTATAAACCGGCCCGATTTTAGGCTTAGGTTTTCCCCGGGGGACGCAATGACGGAAGAGGCGCTTGAACGCGAGAGTATGGAGTTCGACGTGGTTATCGTCGGTGGCGGGCCTTCAGGCCTTTCAGCGGCCATTCGTCTCATGCAATTGGCGGGTGAACAAGACCACGAGATCACGGTCTGCGTCGTCGAGAAAGGCTCCGAGATCGGCGCCCATATCCTGTCCGGCGCGATCCTCGACCCACGGGCCCTCAATGAACTGATTCCTGATTGGAAGGACAAGGGCGCGCCATTGGGCGTAGCGGTGACCGACAACCAGCACTGGGTCTTGAGCGAGACCGGCAAACGCATTATGCCGCATATCTTCATGCCGCCGATGTTGACCAACGACGGCTGTTATTCGCTCTCTCTCGGCAATCTTACCCGCTGGCTCGGCGAGCAGGCTGAGGCCATGGGCGTCGAGGTCTATCCCGGCTTTGCCGCCGCCGAGATCCTATTCGATGAGTCGGGCGCCGTTCGCGGCGTCGCCACCGGCGACATGGGCCGTCAGAAGGATGGCACACCCGGCCCCAACTTCGAGCCCGGGGTCGAGCTGCACGCTAAATACACCTTCTTTGCCGAGGGTTGCCGCGGCCACCTGTCGAAACAACTGATGGACAAATTCGGCCTGCGTGAAGGCCGCCAGCCGCAAACCTACGGTATCGGCATCAAGGAACTGTGGGACGTGCCGGCCGAGAACCACAAGGAAGGCACGGTCATCCACAGCCAGGGCTGGCCGCTGACCGACACGGCAGGCGGCGGCTTCATCTACCATCAGGAAGGCGGCCAGATCGCCATCGGTTTTGTGGTGACGTTGGACTACGAGAACCCTTACCTGTCGCCCTACGACGAGATGCAGCGTTTCAAGACGCACCCGGCAATCCGGCCGATGCTGGAAGGTGGTCGACGCGTCGCCTACGGGGCGCGGGCCATCAACGAGGGCGGCCTGCAATCAGTCCCGAAGCTGGCCTTTCCCGGCGGCTGCCTGATCGGTTGCGCCGCCGGTTTTCTCAACGTGCCGCGTATCAAGGGTACGCACAACGCCATGAAATCGGCAATGCTGGCGGCTGAGACGGCGTTCGCTGCCTTGTCCGCCCAGCGCGCCAACGACGAACTGGAGGCCTACGAACCGGCGTTCCGCGCGTCATGGGTCTACAAAGACCTGCACCGGGTCCGCAACGCGCGGCCTGCGTTGACCAAATTCGGCGCCACCCTCGGCACGCTCTACGCCGGTATCGACATGTGGCTCAACAACCTGGGCCTCGGTTTCCTCATGCCATGGACGCTCGGCCATCACGAGGACCACAAACAACTGAAGCCGGCGGCGTCCATGCAGCCGATCGATTATCCGAAACCGGACGGCGAGATCACCTTCGACAAGCTGACCAACGTGTCCTTCTCGGCGACCAACCACGAGGAAGACCAGCCGGTGCACCTGACCCTCGGGGACGACGCCGTCCCCGTATCCGTCAATCTCGCGACCTACGACGGTCCGGAGGTGCGGTTCTGCCCGGCCGGCGTCTACGAATACGTCGACGACGAAGCTGCCGGCGCCAAGAAATTGCAGATAAACGCCCAGAATTGCGTCCACTGCAAGACCTGCGACATCAAGGATCCAACTCAGAATATCAACTGGGTGGTCCCGGAGGGTGGCGGTGGGCCCAATTATCCCAATATGTAGGGAAAGAGGTTAGCCGCGCCCCGGCGCCTGGGCTAGACTGGAAAACCTACCGCTTGACCGGTGACAACAGCGAGACATGTAATTCGTGACAACTGATTCCCCTTCGCGCCGCGACCGTCTTTGGTTTGCTTCCCTATTGGCAGGTACCCTGTTGCTGCCCCCGTCCCTGGCCGCCGCCGATGCACCGATCCAACCGGGCGCGTCGGTCATCGGGAACTATCTGGCTGGCCGCCATGCCGAGGCCGAACGCGATCTCTCCGTTGCCGCCGACTTCATGAAAGCGGCCTTGAAGGAAACGCCGGACGCACCCGACCTCCTGCGACGCACCTTCGTCCTGCTGATGCTCGAAGGCCGTATCGACGAAGCTGAGGAATTGGCCCACCGTCTCATCGAGGAAAAACCCAAGTCTTCCATCGCCAACCTGCTTCTCGCCGTTATCGAGATGAAGCAAGGCCGACACAAAAAGGCCGACGCCCGGCTCGCCGGGCTTCCCGACAGTGGCATCGCCGGGTTCACGGCCCCTGTACTCAGGGCGTGGGCACTGGCCGGGAAAGGCGACATTGACGAAGCGTTCGGGGTCTTGGACTCACTTAATGGCGACAAAGCGGCACAAACCCTTCACGATCTTCACAAGGGATTGCTCCTTGGTTTCGCTGGCCGGACCGACGAGGCGGTCGCCGCTTTCGACGTGCTGTCGAAAAAAGAGTCGGGTCTCAGCTTCCGCATGACCCGGTTGCTCGGTAATCTTTATGAACGGGCCGGTCAGTGGGACAAGGCCCAAGCCCTCTACGACCAGTTCCTGCAGGAACGTCCCGATTCGGATTTACTCGACCTCGATCTGGCGCGCGTCGATCGGCGCGACAAGCCGGAACCGGAAATCGCCGCGGCTGCCGATGGGGCGGCTGAAGCGCTTTTCGGTATCGCCAATTCCTTGCGCCAACAGCGGGCTCGAGAGACGGCGCTGGTCCTCGGACGCATGTCATTGCACCTGCGCCCGCAGTTCCCGATCATGTTGATGCTGGTCGCTGAAATCATGCAGTCGGAAGATCGATTGGTGGAATCCAACACCGTCTACCACAGGATTCCGAAGACGTCTGGCTTCTTCGACGGTGCGCGGCTCCGGATCGCCAACAACCTGCACGACATGGAGCGCACCGACGAAGCCATTACCATGCTTCGCGAATTGGCGCGGCTCCGGCCCAATGACCCGGAACCGCCCCGTACCATCGGCGACTTCCTGCGCAGCGGCGAGCGATACGGCGAGGCGATCGCCGAATACGATGAGGCGGTCCGCCGCACTGGCACGCTCGAATCTCGCCATTGGCGCCTGTTCTACACCCGCGGCATCGTCCTTGAGCGCGAGAAGCAGTGGGACAAGGCAGAGCAGGACTTCCTGAAGGCGCTTGAGTTCGAACCGGACCAGCCCTACGTGCTGAACTATCTCGGCTACTCCTGGATTGAACAGGGGCGCCACCTCGACCGGGCCCAAGACATGATCCGCAAGGCGGTCAAGTTAAGGCCCAACGATGGCTACATCATCGACAGTCTCGGCTGGGTCTATTATCGTCTCGGCAAATACGACGACGCCGTTGCCGAATTAGAAAAGGCGGTCGAGTACCGGCCCGAAGACCCGATCATCAATGACCATCTGGGTGATGCCTATTGGCAGGTCGACCGACGCATGGAGGCGCGGTTCCAGTGGAAACGCTCGCTTTCGCTGGATCCGGAACCCGACCTCGCTGAGAAGATAAACGGCAAGCTCAAACGCGGACTCATCGAGGACGAGGCAAACGGCACGGAACCCGCCAAGGAGAAGACCCAAAACTCCGAAAACGAGGGCTGACGCGTCCAGATCATGGACCGGTCAAGCCGCATCGCCGTCGCCGCACGCGCCAAGCTGAATCTCTACCTCCACGTCACCGGGCAGCGCGACGACGGCTACCATCTGCTCGACAGCCTAGTCACCTTCGCCGACATTCACGATCTGATCACCGCAGAACCGGCCTCCGATTTGACCCTGCGAAGCGACGGCCCCTTCGCCGAAGCCTTGCCCGACGGCGATGGCAATCTCGTCCTTGCCGCAGCACGGGCCCTGTGGGACTCCACAGGCACCAACGAAGGCGCTGCTGTGACGTTGACCAAGAACCTGCCGGTGGCATCCGGTATCGGCGGCGGCTCGGCCGACGCGGCGGCGGCATTCAAGGCGTTGACCCGGTTGTGGGGCATCACGCCCGGTACCTTCGACCTTTCCGGCATTGCGCTTGACCTTGGCGCCGATGTACCGGTCTGCCTATTCGGCCAAACATGCATTATGCGCGGCATCGGCGAGAGTCTCAAGGCGACGGAACCGCTGCCCGAAACGGCCGTGGTATTGGTCAACCCGGGTATCGCCGTATCGACGCCGGCCGTCTTCAAGGCGCGAGCCGGGTCTTTTTCGGAACCCGTTCCCTTTGATGGCGTGCCCGTCGATGCCGCCGCCTTGGCCTCCTGGCTCGACCGCCACACGGCCAATGACCTGATGGCACCGGCCATCAGCATGGAACCGGTGATCGGTAAGGTCATTGACGCCCTGCAAGCGACGGCGGGTTGCCTGTTGGCCCGCATGTCGGGGTCCGGGGCAACCTGCTTCGGTCTATATGCGGCTGGCGAGGACGCGGCCCGGGCGGCGACCGAATTATCGCGGAACCATTCTTCCTGGTGGGTCCGCTCCAGCCGGATATCGGGTTAAGGAGGTGACGATGGACGGACCGGCCGCGAGGGCCTTCCAAGTGTTTCCCGGCGGAATATCCAATGGCGAATACGGCCTGCCGGCCGATGACGTCGTCGTCATGGAGCGCGGCGACGGTTGCCGGCTGTGGGATACGGACGGCAAGGAATACCTGGATTTTTCCATGGCCTGGGGCTCGTGCCTGGTCGGCCACGCCCGGCCCGAGGTCGCCGCCGCTGTCCGCGACCAGGCCTTGCAAGGTTCCAATTTCGCCTATCTCAACCACCAGGTTCTGGCCTTGGCCGAGGAGACCCGGCGCATCAGCCCCGCCGCCGAACGGCTACGGTTCTGTGCGTCCGGAACCGAAGCCACCATGTACTGCCAGCGGGTCGCCCGCGGTTTCACCGGACGGGATAAGATCCTCAAGTTCGAAGGCGCCTATCACGGGGCCAATGAGACCGGCGTCACCAGCCTGTTTCCGTCGCGCCTCAAGGACTTTCCGGAACCGGAGCTGACCAGCGCCGGCACGCCGGCCATGCGAGAGCACCTTCTGGTCGCCCCCTTTAACGACCTTGAGACGACCGGACGCATCGTTGCGGAAAACGCGAATAACCTGGCTGCCGTCATCGTCGAGCCTCTGCAGCGTTGCACGCCGCCCAAAGACGGGTTTCTGGAAGGCCTACGACGGGCCTGCGACGACAACAATGTGCTGCTCATCTTCGACGAGGTGGTCACCGGATTCCGCCTGGCCTACGGCGGTGCCCAGGAATACTACGGCGTCGTTCCCGACCTCGTCGCTTACGGAAAGGCCTTAGGCGGCGGCTATCCAATCGGTGTCTTCGGCGGCCGTGTAGAGATCATGGAGATGGTCGCTGAAGAGAGGATCGGCGGAGACGACTATGTATGGATGGCCTCGACGCTTGGCGGCAATCCGGTATCGGCGGCGGCTGCAAATGCGGCGCTCTCGGTTTTTCGGCTGCCTGGAACCTACGACCGTTTGCACAGCCTCGGCAATTACTTGAGGGAAGGCATGCGCCAAGTCCTCGGCGGCCGGCAAGTCAGAGCCCAGGTCATCGGCGACGGGCCCCTGGCCCAGGTCGTGTTCTCAGATGAGCCGGTATTCGACTATCGTTCGACCCACCGGGGCGACAAACGGATGGCCCGCGAGACCATGCTCGGGCTCTTTCGACATCGGGTCTTTCTCAACCCCATGGGCACCAAGCTCTATCTTTCGGTCGCCCACGACGAAAGCGTGGTCGACTCCTTCCTGGAGCGTTTCGACGCGGTGCTCGAGAAGACTGCACGGTGAACCGGAAAGCAAGCGAAACGGAGGTTCAGCGTCCGGCGTTCGATTACCTGAACCCGGATGTACCCGACCGCTTGCCGGTCTTCGAGGTCCCGTTGGTCGTTGCAGACGAGACGACGGTGGCGCCGTTCGGTCGAATCGTTACCGACCCCAAAACCCATCCCGTGGAGATCGTCCCTTGGCCGGCCTCGGGTTGGCGCCCCATCGACGCCGGCACCGGAATCAAGGCGGTTATGCCGAAGGCGTGTTCCGGTCCCGTTGGCAGGGCGACATGCTGTTCGCCGAGAACACCGCAATCGATGACCGTTACCTGCTTGGCTGGTCCGAACAGCCCGGCGGTGCGCGGACGGACAATTCGCCTTCGAACCGCAACCGACTCCTGATCTGGCACGCCAACTACCATCCGGACGGCGGACAATTGTTCTATCCGTTGACCCGGACACCCTTCGTCGCCGCCCTCGCCCCGCCAGGCGACGATGTGCGGCCGGAGGATTGGGTGGCGCTTTGGTGCGACGGCAGTTTCGGCATCTGCATCGACCCGGGCGTCTGGCACGAGGCCATCGCGCCTTTGGCCGACGCGGCGGATTTCCTTGACAAGCAGGGTCGCGTCCATGCCCGTGTCAGTTGCGACTTGGCCCGGGAGTTCGGTCTATTTCTCTCGATCCCACTGACATTTCCGTGAAGACGCTGGCTTGATGCCCGCCCGCCCTGCCCGATCAAAGCGGAATAGGGTATAAGGGATTCTCCCAATAGGTGGCGGCGGAAGCCGGGAGGAACCATGCGTAACAGGTTGCGTTTGAGCAGTGGCTTGATCCTGTTCGCCTTCGTTCTCGGTCACTTCATCAACCATGCGCTCGGCATCATATCCCTCGATGTCATGGACGCGGCCCGTGAGATATTCATCGATCCTTGGCGGACCGCTCCGGGAACCGTCATCCTGATCGGTGCCTTCGTCGTACATACGGTTATCGCCCTTTGGGCTCTTTGGGACCGGCGCGAACTCAAGCGACCGGTCTGGGAATGGGCGCAACTCGTGTTGGGGCTGTCTGCGCCCCTTTTCCTGACAGCGCATGTGCTGGCGACCCGCGGCCTCACCGAGACCACCTATTTCGAGAGCAGTTATTTCACCGTAATGATCGCTCTTTGGGTCGGCTCACCCCTTCGCGGCTTCTTGCAGGCGATCGCTCTTGTCATCGTCTGGGCCCATTCGATCATCGGCTTGCATACATGGCTTCGCATCAAACCCGGCTACGAGCGGTTTCAACCCTATGGTTTCGCCGTCGCCATCGCCCTGCCCGTCCTGGCATTGGCCGGCTACGTGGCGGCCGGCATGGAGGTCGTGGCCAGGGCGCAAACACCCGGCTGGACGGCCGCCATTTCCGAGCAGGCCGGTTTCGAAACAGGGATGGCCGATTGGGTCTACGGCGGCGAGGCGCGGGTCCAGATCTTCTTCGTGATCCTGGTGCTGGCCATTGTCGCCGGTCGAGTGGGTATGGCCGCCTATCGCCGTAAGTACAAAACAGCGGCCCTTCACTACTCGCCGGGAGACGCCCTGATCGAGCTCCGTCCCGGGGCGATGCTCCTCGAGTCGATCCGCGCGTCCAATATCCCGCACGCTTCCGTTTGCGGCGGCCGCGGACGCTGCTCGACCTGCCGGGTCCGCGTCAACAAAGGGCTCGAGCATCTGGCGCCGCCCGACGAGATGGAATCCAAGGTCCTGGCACGTGTCACCAGTTCGCCCTCGGTGCGCCTGGCCTGTCAGATCCGTCCCAATCAGCATGTCGACGTGACCGCCATGGTGCGCCCGGACGCCGGCCCCAGTGAAGCCCGGAAACGGCCGAGCGTCGGACAGGGGCAGGAGTTGGACGCCGTCTTCCTATTCGTCGACCTCAGAGGGTCGACCAAACTCTCCGAGGATCGGTTGCCGTTCGATGTCGTCTTCGTCCTCAATCAGTTGATACTGTTGATAAACTCGCCAAATGGCGGACGGTGAAAATATCTGATTTTGATTTTGCAAGAGACGGGTGGCTTCAGAAGGCGTCTGTGCGGGCCCAGGCGGCTCCAGGGCGAAAATTCGG
>Ga0056108_1000209_pt1 | contig 20412 bp, 4 predicted proteins | sample WorMetG1BERMUDA1_FD_83875 | JGI IMG/M metagenome (GOLD analysis project Ga0056108, IMG submission 83875) | Marine gutless worms symbiont microbial communities from Max Planck institute for Marine Microbiology, Germany - Inanidrilus... ... | reverse complement strand
GCCGCTCTTCGCGGCTGGCACGCAGCATCGCACGAGGACCGGAGGCAGAAATTTCTTGGAAAGTCGCCTTTCGTCGCCGTATGATCACGGGAGGCAAGTCAAATGGGGAATGCCCATTAAGAAGCCTTTGCTGCCGCTGCCGAAGGTTTTGCGGCAGATGCTTTGGCCGCGGAAGCGGACGACGTCGACTCAGACGTCGAAGACGCCTTCGACGCGGTCTGGTATTCCTTCTGGAAGAATTCACGCATTTTGTCGGCGTCGAAGGTCAGCAGAGTACCGCCGGTCTCGAAGTGCATGGTGAATGTCCGCCCCACGGCGTACGTCGCCGCGGCTGCGAAGGCCGGAGCGGACGCGATGCCCAGAACCGTGCCGACGACAGGGATCGCCTTCATCAAGCTTGCGGCGCTGACTCCGGCCGAAACCGGAACAATCGTCGACAGCAAAGCCGTAACCGCAGTCTTTCCGGCGTTGGCAGTGAATTTCACCCCGTAAAGAACGGAAAGATCCCTGACGAGTTTGACCTGCAGCGCAGCGATGGCCGCGAGATCCACGCCGGGTACGGGTATGAATGCCGCACCGCCGGCATAGGCCGTGTAGCGTCTGGTCATCGCCAATGCCTTTTCGGCACGATCGAAAACTTCTTCCAGTTCGGGTTCCATTTCGGAGTCAATCTCGGTGGCAGGCATGTCTATCTCTTCCTTTAATGAGCGCGATGGCTCTTGAACACAAAATGAGTGCTATTCGCACCGGCTAGGACGGGAAGGCCGGTCGTCGGCTCCCAGCATATACGCCCCCAACACATACGCCCATTGAATAAAGAGCGAGGCATGCGAATCCTAGAAGAAATTCGCGGAAACGACAACGGAAAATGCCAACAACCCGAACGTTCCGATTGGAGCCGTTTCAGACAGGTCGGTTTCAACCAACATGATCCAGCTTCTATGACAATGGTTTAAGCGCTTCGAATATGTATTTCGTGAAGCTTTTCAAATGGGTATGCAGAAAGAAGTGGCCACCGTCGATGATTTCCAAACGGAATGGCCCTTTGGTTTCATCCCGCCAGAACTGCATGTCGCCCGGCCCGGCATAGGGGTCGCGCCGACCAGCAATGGCGAGAATCGGCAGCTCCAAGGGGATCTCAGCACGGTTCACGGCTTGCCTGGAAATGCTGAAATCCGCACGCAACGTCGGTTCCACCAACGTTTTCAGTTCGTTGTCGCGAAGCACCTCTTCGGGAGTGCCCTCGTAACCGGCGATCAATTTCCAGAACGCCTCCGAATCGAGCGCTCTGACATCGGGAATGCGCGGGGGCAGCGTGGGCGCCGGATGTGCCGCGACGATCAACTGACGAGGAAGAGGCTGCCCGGCGGCGGCAAGTGCGTGCGCAAGAGCCAGCGACAGGCGGGCCCCCATGGAATAGCCCAAAAGCGCGTAGGGCCTGTCGAGATGGGGATGAAACTCCGCCTGAAGGGCCTCCACCATCTGCGCCAAATCGCTGACGGGCGACTCAAACAAGCGGTTCTCGCGTCCCGGCAACTGAATCGGTTGCACGTCAAGCCAGTCAGGAGCGGCCCGGCAAAGGGCCTGAAACTGCGCCACGCCGCCGCCGGCGAACGGCAGTATGAAAAGCCGTATCTGTGCGACATTCGGGTGTTCGGCACGGGGAAGCCATGCGCTTTTCTGTGCGGCAGCCTCGTTCACGGGCGATTGTCCTCCACGATAAAATCAAAACACATCTGTCTAACTGTATCCATCGTCAAAATAGCTCACCGCGCTGCCGGCCGTGAAGGCTGATGTCAAGGCGATTGCCGGTTGTCGCGACATGGGCCACCGCGCCATCGGACGCCGGAAGGCGTTGCAGGCATATGCACTGACCGGCGATTTCCATCGTCTTAGGGCCCGGACCGTCAAGCGCGCCAAGCGCTATGGTGCGGGGATCCGTCATCAGTCCGGTTCCCAATAGCTTGAGCACGGCCTCTTTTGCCGTCCAAAGGACAAGAAACCGCTCCGCCGTAATCCCGGCAGCGAGCGCCCTGAGCCATTCTTCCGGAGCCGCGATCTGCCGAAACAGGGGTGCCGGATCACCGTCAGGAGGCAGTTCGAGATCGATGCCCACGGGTCCGTCCGAGACAGCGAGCCAGATCTGCTCCGTGGTGTGCGTCAGATTGAAGTTTATCGGATTGCCGGGCAGTTCAGGTTTGCCATGACGGCCGACCGTCAGCGGCAGGTCGCCGGGCGCAACACCCAGTTCGGCGGAGATGAGCCGGCGCGCCCATGCCCGCCCGGCGCGAAAGCGCGCAGCATCGCGTGCGTGCACAAACCGGGCGGCTCGCTCTCTCTCCGCGTCGCTCAACGACCGGCCATCGTCCGGCAAGTCCGCAAAGCGGGCCTTGAAAACATCGACATGTCCAGTCGAACGCGACAGTTCTGACAACTGGCTCTGCAAAAACCCTACCCCTTCGGCAACGCGAGCGTTATCCCGGCGCTATTCGTGCGATTGACATATTAATCTTGTAGGTGACGGGCGCTCAGTCCGTGGCGCCCTGCCTGACATTGCGTAAAGCGGTGCGTAAAGCGGTGTTCGTGCGGCCATATGGGGTCTTCTATCATGACGGTTGCAGTGCTCCCTCTATTCCCACGCCTGCCCCAGGCCAGAAGCTCTTGTCGCTTGGTGTGCCGGCTACGGCAGACAGGGCCCAAGCGCGAGTTACATTGCCAACAAACCGTAAACCGCACAATTGAATTCAACCGCGGCGAATGGCCGATCCTCAGAACATAGCACCTGCCGGACGCCATTGTGACAGGGCGCCCATCGAGCAAAAGATTACAGATCGTTCATCCTTTGGATAAGCAGCGGTAAGGTGGCATTGTCTATCTCTTAAAGCGCAATGTGTCTGGGGGTACCCGGCCACAAATGGGGGCCAACATTAGCCGGATTTATAGTTTGCCTAAATTTGATGTTGTTTGGACAGTTTCTTGCGTCGGCTTTTTGCGGAGGGCGCCTAGGTCAGCGCCCGCTGCCCCATAAATAGAATCAGTGGGTTGAGACGTTTATGTTATGGCCAGCGACGGTGGTATCATAGATCTGCGCCGGTGTGGTCTATCATCCGGTGATACGGAGGGAATTCTCATGTTGACTCTGATTTTGGCGTCTGTAAATCGATGGAGACGTCAGCAGGTTTGACAGCAACATTCGATACTGCCGCTATTCCCCATAACCCCCCATGGTCGCCGGAGGCTCGAATTGCAAAAGTCCGAACCAATGCGTATCTATCAGGAAGCACGACCACAACCGGTGAGTGATTCCCTCCCGCTTCATGCCGGGCCGATGGTCAGCGATCTGCGCCATCTCTTACGTCAGGCCGATCCGAGTCGCGGCATTCACTACGGGATGCGGGGGGACTCGCGTCAGTCATATGTGCAACTTGCTGAAGCGGCGGAGCGAATAGCGCTCGGTTTGCTGGCCGAAGGCGTTGCCGAGGGAGACGCCGTGATTGTGATGATCGGCGCGCCCCAGCATTTTCTGGAAAGCTTTTGGGGCTGCCTGCTGGCCGGCGCACAGCCCGTCCCCCTGCAACCGGGCGCAACCGACGAAGCGGCGCTCAAGGTATTGCGGGTGGCGCGCGTTCTCGGTGCGCCGTGGCTGATCAATGATCGGGATATCTCTGCGCCGTTCGACCAGATGTCGGCAGCCCACGGCCTTGAGGAGGTGCTGACCGCGCTGCGCGCAAAACAACTGCGCCACGACGCACTCGTCAACCGCGTTGAGTCGGATGCGGTTGTCCGCATTCGACTCAACGCGGTGAGTCTGAATCCCGATAGCACGGCCTTCATACAGTTTTCGTCGGGCTCGACCGGCGATCCGAAAGGGGTGGTGCTGACCCATCGCCGGATCCTCGAGCATCTGGCCGATCTTGGCGCCAGTTGCGAGGCGAGCGCCGACGATATTTTCCTGAGCTGGTTCCCGCTGACACACGATATGGGCATGGTGCTGATGCATCTCCTGCCGCTCGCCATCGGCGCCGAGCAGGCCCAGATCGAGACCAAATCATTCGTCCAGCGGCCCCGGCGGTGGTTGACGCGTGCAGCTGATCTGGGTGCAACCGTTCTTTGCACAAATAATTTCGGCCTCAAACATTTTTTGAAGATGACCGGTGGAAAGAACCCGCCGCGGGACGATCTCTCGGACGTGCGGCTGATGTTTAACGCCGCAGAGCCCATCTCGGCGGAACTCTGGGAAGCGTTTATGACGTTTGTCAGCGGTACCGACCTGCCGCGTGCGGCGATGTATCCGGGATATGGCCTGGCGGAGGCGACATTGGCCGTAACCGTTCCGGTTCCCGGTGACGGACTTCGGACGCTTAGCGCCAGCCGCGCGGCACTCGGCCCCGGCGACACCGTGTGCCCACCCGAAAAGCCACAGGACGAAATCCTGTTGGTGGATGTCGGCCGGGCCATTGAAAACACGAGGCTGCGGGTCGCCAGCAGCGATGACGTTGACCTCGGCGAAGGCCGCATCGGCGAGGTGCAGCTTCAAAGCCGCAGTGCCGCGGAGCGCTATCTCAACGCACCGCGCGAAGCGCTCTACACATCTGACAACTGGCTTCGGACCGGCGATCTGGGCCTGCTGCGCGATGGGCGCCTGTTCATCACGGGCCGCATCAAGGAGATGATCACCCAGGGCGGCGAGAACTTCTACCCGCATGACATCGAGCGGGTGGCGGAAACTGTTCCGGGTGTCGAGCTTGGCAAAATCGTCGCAACGTCGGTATTCAACCCGTCTGCTCAGAGCGAGCAACTTCTTATCTTCCTCCATGCCCGCCGAATCGACGCCGAACTCGCCAACCTGGCGCGCGATGTGCAGCGCGCGCTCGCAGCCCTGGGCGGATGGAACGTGGACCGCGTGATTCCGATCAAGGCGGTTCCCAAAACCTCGAGCGGCAAAATCCGCCGCGGCTATCTCGGCGAGCAATATCTGTCCGGAGCGTTCGACAGCGCATTGGCAACGTTGGACGGGCTCATAAGGGCGAACGCGCGGCGCCTAGCCGGGGATCAGCGGGTTCGCACCAGGCAGGTGCTCGGCGTGCTCAAGACCAGTGCCGTCCGGGTGCTTGATCGGTCGGATATCGATATTCGCAGACCGCTTGTCGATCAGGGCCTCGACTCGGCACGGGCAATGGCGCTGCTGACGGATGCGGGGCAAACGCTGGGACGCGACATTACGGTCGCACAGCTTTATGACAACCCGACGCTTCTTTCGCTCGCCGAGGCCCTGAGCGCGGATCCGCCGGCGCAAAGCAACGCCGCCGCCATCGCGGCGCAACCGAAGATCGCGATCACCGGTATCGGTTGCCGGTTTCCGGGCGGGATATCGACACCCGACGACTTCATGAAACTGCTGTCAGAGGGCCGGTCGGCCATCGGCCCTCTGCCGGATGGCCGCGCGCCTAGGAATCTGCCCCAGCGCAAACGGCCGATTGCGGCCTATCTCGAATCCGTCGACCTGTTCGACCCGGACCTGTTCGGCATTTCCTGGGCCGAAGCAGCGGCGATGGATCCGCAGCAACGCCTGCTTCTGGAAGTCTGCTGGGAAGCCCTTGAACGTGCCGGGCTGAGTGGTTCGGAACGGCGCACCCGCACCGTTGGCGTTTTTGTCGGCATCGGACCCAGCGAATACGGTGTCGGACGGAATACAAAGCCCGACCAGTATTCCTATACCGGCACCGCACCCTCGATCGCCGCCGGACGGATCGCTTTCGCCCTGGGCCTCAAGGGGCCGGCAATGGCGGTCGATACCGCCTGTTCCTCGGCCCTCGTTGCCGTGCATCTGGCCGTGCAAAGCCTCATCGCCGGCGAGTGTGACACGGCGATCGCCGCCGGTGTCAACTTGATCCTGGGCCCGGACGGGCATGCCAAACTCGAGGCGGTCTCGGCGCTGTCGCCGACGGGTCAGTGCCGCGCATTCGACGACGGCGCCGACGGGTATGTCCGGGGCGAAGGATGCGGCGCAGTCGTGCTGCGCCTTTCGGACCAGACAACTGACGGCGATCCGGTCATCGCCCTGATCACCGGCACTGCGCTCAATCAGGACGGCCGCAGCGGCGGTCTGACGGTGCCGAGCGGCCCCGCGCAAAGCGCTCTGATCAACCGGGCGCTTGCCCGATCCGGCCTCGCTCCCGATGCGATCGACTACGTCGAGGCCCACGGGACTGGCACCCAACTGGGCGATCCGATCGAGGCGGAGGCGTTGAGTCGTGTGTTCGGCGTCGACCGGCCTGCGGACCAACCGCTGCTCATCGGGTCGGTCAAGACCAATCTGGGGCATCTGGAGTTCGCCGCCGGCATCGCCGGGCTGATCAAGACCGCGTTGTGTGTCCAGTCCGGCACCCTGCCCGCGAGCCTGAACTTCGAAACGCCGAACCACCGGATCGCCTGGGATGCAGGAGCCTTGCAAGTGGTGACGGACAGGCGCGGCTGGCCATCCGAACGCGGGTTGCGTCGCGCCGGTGTTTCCGCGTTCGGCCTGTCGGGCACCAATGCACATGTGGTCTTGGAACAGGCCACCGATCCGGCCGTTTCGACCGCATTGGATGCGGAGGAAGGCGGGCCGCTGCCGATTCTGTCCTTCTCGGCCACCAGCGAAGACGCTTTGCGGGCCATGGCGGGGCAATGGTGCCGCTATCTCGATGCGCATCCCGATCTCGATCTTTTCCAGCTCTGTGCCGCGACGGCCCGGAACCGCTCCGATCTCAATCATGTTGCCGCCGGTGCGGTATCGGATATCGGAGCCGCAAGGGCGGCGCTCGCGGCTTTGGCCGACAATCAACATGGCCCGCTGCGAACCGGACGGAAACGGAGCGATACCCTCAGTCAGTTGGCTTTCATCTTCACCGGACAGGGCAGCCAGTGGGCCGGTATGGGCGTCGATCTTCTGAACCGCTCTGATGCCTTTGCCGCCGAAATCGACCGCGTCGATGCCGAACTCGCGCCGCTCACGGGCTGGACCGTGCGCCAGACACTGGCAGCACCGGAGGCCAAAGATCTGCTGCGCCGCACCGATCGGGCACAGGCGGCGATTTTCGCCGTGCAGGTTGCGCTCGTGCGGATGCTCGAGGGGCTGGGCCTCACGCCGGACGCCGTGATTGGTCACAGCGTCGGCGAAATCGCCGCACATCACGTTGCTGGCATTCTGTCACTGGAAGATGCGGCGCGGCTCGTCGTGCACCGCGGATCGCTGATGCAGGCGGCGACGGGACGCGGACGGATGCTGGCGGTGGCGTTGAGCGAACAGGACATCGCGCCACATCTCGATGCCATCGAGGCACTGGACCTCGCCGCCGTTAACAGCCCCGGACAGGTCGTGCTGTCGGGCAGTAAGGATGCCGTCGAGGTGATGGCCGCGCGGCTCGATGCCGAAGGTGTCCGCAACACCGACCTTGACGTGGACTACGCTTTCCACGGGCGCCATGTGGCGGCCGAGGCCACCGCTCTGCCGGAGCGGCTCGGCACCTTGACCACCGCTCCGGCAATGATTCCGCTCTATTCGACGGTCACCGGCAGCCTTCATCGCGCCGAGGATGCCACGCCCGACTACTGGGCGCGCAACATCGCCGGAACCGTGCGCTTTGCAGACGCGATCGCGGCGCTCCTCTCGGATGGCTGCACGGATCTTGTCGAGATCGGGCCGCATCCGTCGCTCTCGTCGGCAATCGCCGCCTGCGCGGACGCCGCCGGTTCCGGGCTGGAGGCGGACGGCATGGTGGCAACCCTGCGCAAAGGCGAGTCGGACGCCGCGTCCGTGGCGGACGCACTGGCTGCGCTGGCCTGTCGGGGACTGGCGCCGGATTGGACAAAACTTCTGCCCGCCCGCGGCGTCTTGCCCGAACTGCCCACATATCCCTGGCAACGCCATCGCTTCTGGCTCGAGGATTTTGCGCCCTGGGACGATCTGGCGGAGCACGGCCGGCCTCAGACAGCGGCGATGTTCACAACCGAAGATCGCCCTCTGACGATGCCGCTGGCCAGCTCCGAATTGCCGCCGCTTACGATCACGCACGGCGCGGACGATGCGCAGGGCGCGCGGCTGGCGCAGGAGCTCAAGCAGCTCGTCGGATCGGAACGCGCCTGCCGGGTCGCTCCCGTGTCGGCCATCAGGGAAAGCGGGCCGGATACAAGCCAGGGCTGGATCGTTCACATCGCCGGAACCGTTGCACCCGACCGGATATCGCAGGCGTTGACGGATGTCGCTTCCGCGGCGCAGATCGCACTGTCCGGCGCGGGATCGAAGCTTTGGATGGCGACGCTCGATCCGACCTCGGGCAACGCCGGCCCTGACCCGCTGGAAGCACTGTTTCGGGTCGCGGCACGCGAACACCCCGAACTCGATAGCGTGCGCGTGCGGTTGGCGCGAAACGCCGATCTGGCCGGGCTCGCGGCCTTGCTGTCCAGTGACGTGAAGGAATTCCTGGAAGGTGAGGTGCGTCTCGATGGACCTGGTTTCTCGGCGGAGCGGGTTGTTTCGATAGAGGATCCGGCGCCGGTCCGGTCATGGCGCCTGCGCAACGATGCGAGTTATCTCATCACGGGTGGCACCGGTGGCCTGGGCCTGGCGCTCGCCGAACGGATGCTGGCCGAAGGTGCGGGCCGGGTGATCGTATCGGGTCGCTCGGCGCCGGGCCCTGAGGCGCGCGCCGTGATGGAGCGGCTGAATTCGGAAACGGTGCGGCTGGAGGCGGTGGCCGCGGATGCAACCAGCCGCGCCGATATGGCTGCGCTGATCGATCGGCTTTCGGTCGGCCCCCAGCCGTTGCGGGGCGTCATCCACGCGGCCGGCGTGCTTAAAGACAGCACCATGCATCTGCTCACGCCTGAGCTGATCAGGGACGTCACGAATCCCAAGATCACCGGCGGCTGGCTTCTGCATGAACTGACCCGCGACCTTCCGTTGGATCATTTTGTGTGCCTTTCCTCGATCGTGGCCATGCTTGGCTCTCCCGGGCAGGGCGCCTATGCCGGCGCGAATGGCGGTCTGGATGCGCTGGTCCGGATGCGGACCGCCGACGGACTGCCGTCGCTCAGTCTGCAACTCAGCGCGGTAGCGGATATCGGAATGACCGCCAGGGGCGCGGTGGCGGGCCGTGATCTGGCAGCGCTCGGACTGACGCCGCTGGATCCGGAGGCGCTTTTCGACGGGCTCGAACAGGCCTGGAATACCGGCAGGCCAGTTGTCGCCTTGGCCGAATTCGATGCCGCGAAATGGACCGGGTATCTGCCGGACAACGGCAATCGGACCCGGCTATCCGAACTGATGGTCGCGCCATCAACAGAGCTCCCGTCAGACGCGCCGTCGCCGCAGGCGGAGGCTTCAAAAACCAGGCGCGACGGGCGCGCGCGCATCGCCGCGCTGCCGGCGCCTGAGCGGCCGGACGCCCTTATCTCCGAGATTGCCGCGATCATCGAGGCGGTTAGCCGGACACCGGCGGACAGGCTCGATCCTGATCTCACCGTGCAGGAACTCGGGATCAGTTCCCTGTCGATTGTCGAGTTGCGCAAAGTTATCGAAGCCCGATTCGGCTATCCTGTTCCCGTTACGCGTTTTTTCGAGTTTCCGACGATCCGCAGCTTCGCCACCCATCTTGCCGAAACGCTCGATTTCGGCGATGCGCCGGCCGCGCCGCCATCGCCTGCGATGCATGAACCCGACCCAGTGACCGCCGATCGTCAATCGGCCAGCCGGCGCGCCGTCCGCGAGGCGCTGCGAAGCAAGTTGGAGAAGTATCGATGAACGCCGACTTCATTGCCTCCGATAACGGTCGAAACCTGGAAGAAGAAGCGCTCGAGGTCATCACTCTGCTCGAAGAGCGGCTGGAAAAGGCGTCTTCCGGCCAAAACGAGCCGATCGCGATCATCGGCATGGGCTGCCGTTTTCCGGGCGGTGCAAACGACCCGGAGTCGTTCTGGACGGTGCTCAATCGCGGCTACGACACCTCCGGCGAGATCCCGATCGATCGCTGGCAGACGGCAGGACGCGACGATCCGTTCTTCGCCTCCAGCCGCGGCCACTTTCTCGATGCCCGCCCCGACCGGTTCGACGCGAGCCTGTTCGGCCTGGCCCCGGCGGAGCTTGCCGCGATGGATCCGCAACAGCGCCTGTTGCTGGAAGTGGCCTGGGAAGCGTTCGAAGACGCGGGCCTTCCGCTTGATGCGGTCGCCGGCTCCCAAACCGCGGTTTATATCGGATTGGAAAAGTCGGATTATGCCCGGGCAAGTCTCTTTTCCGACGATCTGAGCCGGATCACACCCCATACCGGAACAGGCGTTGCGCATTCCTGTGCGGCGGGTCGGCTGGCCTATACCTTTGATCTGCGGGGACCCGCGGGGATTGTGGATGCCGCCTGTGCATCGTCCCTGCTGGCGCTTGATCAGGCCTGTCAGAAGCTGTCGCGCGGGTCGGCCGACATCGCGCTTGCCGGGGGCGTGAGCCTGATGCTCGGCCCGGAAACCTTCGCGGCGCTCTCGCAACTCGGCGCGCTGTCGCCGGACGGACGCTGCAAAACCTTCGACGCCTCCGCCGATGGCTATGGCCGCGGCGAGGGCTGCGGCATCGTCGTGCTCAAGCGATTGTCGGACGCGCAGCGGGACGGCGACCGGATTCAGGCTGTCGTGCATGGTATTGCCGTCGGCCATGGCGGGCGCAGCAACGGCCTGACGGCGCCCAATGTCCGATCGCAGGCGCAGGTGATCCGCGCCGCCCTGGCCAGCGCGGGCAAGGCGGCTCGCGACGTCGACTATATCGAGGCGCACGGAACCGGCACGCAACTGGGCGACCCGATCGAAATTGCCGCTCTTGCGGACGTCTTCGGCCCGGATCGACCGGCCGACCGGCCGCTGCTTATCGGTTCGGCGAAATCGAATATCGGCCATCTGGAGGCCGCGGCCGGCATGGCCGGCATCATCAAGCTGACGCTGGCGCACCAGCATCGGCGGCTCCCGCCCAATTGCAACTTCAGCACGCCCAATACACTGATCGATTGGGAGACCGCCCCGGTCGAGATCGTCGACCGCCAGCGCCCCTGGGAGGGGCATCCGCGGGATGACGGCACGCACGCGCCGCGTCTGGCCGGCATCAGCTCGTTCGGTTTCAGCGGCACCGTTGCGCATGCATTGATTGGTGCCGCTCCCGAGGCGGCACCAAAGCCGAAGGCATTGTCCAAGCGGCCGACGCAGATCCTCACGCTTTCGGCGCGTTCGCCGGAAGCGCTCGCGGCGCAGGCCGCACAGATGGCCGAGATTCTCGACGTGCCCGGCCACGACCTTCGAACCGTCAGCGCCAATGCCAACACAACGCGCAAGCATCACACGCAGCGGGCGGCGCTGATAAGCGACACACCACAGGGCATGAAAGAGCTGCTGCTCGGACCGCTTCAGCCGCAAGCATGCCGCACTCTGATTGGCAGCGCCAACCCGAATGAATCGGCGAGAACGGCTTTCATCTTCTCCGGTCAGGGCGGACTGCAAAGCGGCGTGGGCCGTGATCTTTACGGATCCGTGCCGGCATTCACCGACGCAATCGACCAGTGTCGCGCCAGGCTCGATCCGGTCCTGGGCCGGTCTCTGGTGGAGTTGTTGTTCGACGAGAACGCCCCTCAGGCGGCGTTCGAGGATCCGCAGATCGCGCAACCCGCCCTTTTTGCCCTGCAGGTGGCCCTGGTCGCCATGTGGCGCGATTGGGGTGTTACGCCGTCGGTGGTGTTCGGTCACAGCTTCGGGCATTTCGCCGCCGCCCACGCGGCCGGGGTGCTGTCACTGGACGATGCGCTGGATCTCGTGATCGCCCGTGGCCGGCTCGCGCACAGCGACGCCGAGGATGGTCGCATGGCCGTTTGTTTCACGACGGCCGAGCAGATCATGGAAGTGGCGAGCGCCGAGGGCATTGATGTCGCCATCGCAGCGTTCAATTCGCCTGAAAACACAACGGTCTCTGCGGCACCGGAGGCGATTGAGGCATTGAGCCAGGCGCTCACCGCGCTTGGCGTCACGGTCAAACCGCTGCCCATCCACCGCGCTTTCCATAGCCGTGCCATGCAGAGTGCGGCGCAGAAGTTTCGCGCCGAAGTCGCCAAAGCGACGCTGCACGCGCCGAAAATTCCGATGATTCTGGATCTTACCGGGGCCCTGGCCAGCGCCGATGACCTGACCGATCCCACCGTCTGGGCGCAACAGCTGATTGAGCCGGTGCAGTGCATGAAAGCGATGCAAACGTTGCGCGCACGCGGCTGCGCGGCGGCGCTGGAAATCGGTGCATCCGCCGTACTGTCCGGTCTTGGCCAGGAAAATGCCGATGCCGGCGACAAGATGGTCTGGCTGCCGAGCCTGCGCCGCTCCATGACCGGGTGGCAACAGGGCCTGGCGACCCTTGGTGAATTGTATGTGCGCGGCGTGCCGATCGATTGGCGCGCCTTTCACGCCGATGACGGTGCCCGGCGGATCAAACTACCGACCTATCCGTTTCAGCGCAAAACCTATGGCATCCCGCTGACGCTGCCCGACCAGTTGCGCGGCAACGGCGCTTCCGGCGATCGTTGGGCTTCGGTCACGACATGGCTCGCAGCCGACGCGCCTGCTGCGAAGAGCATCGCGGCCGAACTGGAGGCCGCCGGCCATATCGGACGGCGCCGGCTTGCTTCTTTCGCGCAGTCCAGCGGGCTTTTCGAGCACGCACGGTCACAAACACCGGCGGCGGCGCTGCTCGCGGCGCTCAACGTCTCGCCGGGTTATGAGCGCCTGATGTTGTGGTATCTCGACCTGCTTGTCGAGGACGGCTGGTTGGAACGCGCGGGCGACGCTTTGCGCCTCGCAGATCGCGCGCGACACACGGACTTTTCCGATTGGCGGGCGGAGACGGAGGCGGAGAACACGCGGCTGCGCGCAGACCATCCGGATCTGAGCGCGGCTTTCGATCTGCTGGCCCTCTGTTTCGATGCCTTGCCTGACATCCTACGCGGCACACGCGATCCCATGGAAGTGCTGATGCCCGGCGGGTCGACGGCCCTGCTTGATGGCATTTACGGCGATGGTCGTCTGTCGCAGGCGTTCAACAGCGTTATGGCGCTGGCCGTGCCGGCGGCGCTGACCGACAGCGATACCCCTCGGATTTTGGAAATCGGCGGCGGCACCGGGGGCATCACGGACGGTATTCTGGCCCGCCTGGCCGAAGAGCCGCGCACGGTGCGCTACACGTTCACCGATATCAGTGACGGCTTCGTGCGGCCGGCCCAGGCGCGGTGGGCCGACACCTATCCGTCCATGGCATTCGCCACATTCGACGTGACGGTGCCCCCTTCGACACAAGGCTTCGAGCCGGCAAGCCAGAATGTGCTCGTCGCCTCCAACGTTCTGCACGCGACCCGCGACATCGGCGAGACGCTGCGAAACGCGGCAAGCCTGCTGCGCCCTGGCGGGCGGCTGATCATCAACGAGGTCACGCGGCTGCATGATGTGGTCGGCATGATCTTCGGCCTGACGCCCGGCTGGTGGCACTATGAGGATGAAGCCGCACGGGTCGCGCATTCACCGGTGCTGAGCGTCTCGGGCTGGTGCAAGGCACTGAGCGCCGCGGGCTTTGCTGTCGAAACGGTCTTCACCTTGCCCGGAGACGACGCCGAGACACCCGTCCAGGCGGCGATTGTGGCGCGCCTCACCGAAAGGCCCGCCAGTGTTGCGGTCTCCGCCGCGCCTGCCGCTCGGACGGCCGCGCCGGCTCCCTCCACAACGGCGGCGCCGGCTGCGCCGCCATCGGAGGCCGACCACATCCCGGCCATGGTCGATCTGGTCCGGCAGATCAGCGGAATCGAGCTTGCCGAACACGACCTGGACAGCGACCTGTTCGCTCTCGGTCTGGATTCGCTGCTTCTCATGCAACTGCGGAACGCCCTGCAAAAGCGGTTTGGCGTGGACCTGAAGATGAGCCGGTTCCGTGAGGAACTGTCGACGGTGCGACGGATCGCAGATCATCTCGCCAGTGTGGTTCCTCCAGCGCCCGCCGCCGACCCCTCGCCAGCGCCTGAGGCCCCGGCTCCGCGGGCAATGCCCGAAGCCACTGTTCCGCAATCGGTGGCGCCGCCACCGCAGGCTGCAGCGGGCACGGCACTCGAGACGATCGTCCAGCAGCAGCTCAAATTGATGTCGGATCAGATCGCGCTTCTGTCCGGGCAGCGGGTCGAACCCCATCATCCACAAACAAATGGCCGCGTGTCGCCGAAGCCGCCCGCGGAACAACCAAGTTTGCCAAAGCCGCCAGCGGCGCGACCGGCAAAGACGTCCTCGCTGACGGAAACGGCGCCGGTCGCAAGAGGTCCCGCCTCGCCGCCCAGCGATCTGACGGAACGCCAACGGGATTTCGTCAACGATCTGATCGCCCGCTACTCCGAGCGAACCGCGGCGTCGAAAACCTATGCGGGCAAAGCGCGGCCGCGACTTGCCGATTGGATCGCCACCATCGGCTTCACTCCGGAACTCAAGGAACTGATCTATCCGATCGTCTCGGAACGATCGGAGGGAAGCCGCATCTGGGATATCGACGGCAACAGCTATGTCGATCTGGCGTGTGGGTTCGGGGTCGACCTGCTGGGCCATCAACCGCCGTTCATCGCCGATGCGATCCGCGAGCAGCTCGGCGAAGGCATGGAGCTTGCCACGCAAAGCGACCTCGCCGAAGAAACGGCGGCACTGCTTTGTGAATTGACCGGCTGCGAGCGCGTCGCATTCAGCAACACCGGGACCGAAGCGGTCATGACCGCGTTCCGGCTGGCGCGTGCCGTGACCGGCAAACCCAAGATCGCCCTCTTCCGCGGCGCGTTCCACGGGTCCTATGACGGCGCGATGGCCTTTGGCAGCCCGCTCGGCACCATGTCCGCCTCGCTCGGAGTGCTGCAAAATCAGGTCCAGGACGTGATCGTGCTCGACTACGGTTCCGAAGCGGCATTGGAGATAATCGCGGCCGAGGCCGACCAACTGGCCGGTGTGCTGGTGGAACCGGTGCAGAGCCGCAACCCGGATCTGCAACCGCGGGAGTTCCTGCACAGGCTGCGCAAGATGACCGAGGAGCGCGACATCGCGCTTGTCTTCGATGAACTGATCACCGGCTTTCGCTGCCATCCCGGCGGCGCGCAGGCGCATTTTGGCGTCACCGCGGACATCGTGACCTACGGCAAGGTTCTGGGCGGCGGCCTGCCGATCAGCGCGATAGCGGGAAAATCGCGCTTCATCGATCCGATGGATGGCGGCGTCTGGCGGTACGGCGACGACAGCGGGCCGACCACGACGCAGATTTTCTTCGGCGGAACATTCTGCCGCCATCCTCTGGCCATGGCGACGGCGCGCGCCACGCTCACCCATCTGAAGCAGCACGGTCCGACGCTCCAGCACGAGCTGTCTGCCCGCACCCGGGCGATGATCGGCCGGCTGAACGACATGTTTGCGCGCCTTGGCGTGCCGTTCCGCATCGCCAATTTCGCGTCGCAATTCCAGGTGCGTCACGTAACGGCACAGGGCGAAGTCATCCAAACGCTGGAACTGTCGCTGTTCTTCTTCCTGCTGATGCTGCGGGGCATCTACACTTGGGAACGGCGGACGTGTTTCCTCTCCACCGCCCACACGGACAACGACATCGCCACCGTCGAACGGGCGATGGAAGCGGCCGCGCGCGAGATGTTAAGCGGTGGCTTCTTCGGTGGCGGCGGCGATGGCGCAGGCAAGGCGGCGGACGACGCCGAGCATCTGCCGCTGACCACCACCCAGCGTGACATGCGTCTCATGGCGTCCAAGCACCGGGGCGGAGACAAGGTCGAAACCCTCGTCATCGAGGTCGCCGGCCGGATCGACCCCGCCCGACTCCAGGGTGCGCTTCACGCCGTCGTCGCGCGGCACGATGCCTTGCGCACGCGGCATGCGACCGAGGACATGCTGGTGCTCGGCAGCGACATGCCCAGCGTCGATGCAACCGCCCTCTCCCGGCTTCCCGCCGCGCAACGCGACGCGGACGGCACGCTTTGGATCGCCGGCCTGGCGGCGACCCGGATGGATTCGGCATCCGGCCCGTTATTAGCCTGCGACCTGCTCGATCTCGAAAACGGACACACGCTGATCGCATTGCGGGCGCATCCGCTGATCTGTGACGGCTGGTCCATGGGCATTGTGATTTCGGAGCTGGCGACACTCTATGACGGCGAGGCGGGCAAGACACTGCCGCCGGCAACATCGTTTGCGGATTTTGCGCAATGGGCCGAGAGGTCTGACCCGGCGGACCGCCGGGCGGCGCGACACTATTGGGAAAAACAACTTGAGGCCGGTGCGGATCCGGTGCGCCTACCCTCCGATCGCCTTGCGCTGCGCGGAACGGCGAAAACGGCAAGCCGCCTTCGCTATGTGATCGATGGCACCGCGGCCCAGGCCGTGGAGACCTTTGGGGAGGCGCAGACCACGTCGCTCTTTACGGTGCTGCTGTCGGTGTTCGCGACGCTCGTCGCCCGGCTCTCCGGCGCCGCGCGGCCCGCGATCGCGATCCCCATGCCGGGTCAGGCCGCCATGGACACGGAGCGATTGGTGGGCCAGTGCGGGATGACCGTACCGTTGCTTCTTTCCGTCGACAGCGCCGACACGGGCAAGGCGCTTCTCGATCGGGTGAAACGCCAGGTCATGGCGCTGCTGGACCATCCGACAGTCCGACCGCAGGATGTGTTGGTGAACAACGCCCTCCTGCCGCAACTCAATGTGGGCTTCAATCTGGACCGCGACCCGGGGCTGACCGCGTTGGACGGCAAACCGGTGACCGTTCGACCGGTGCCCGTGGGCGATCCGAAATATGCGCTCAATCTGAATGTCATCGTTCAGGACGGACAGCTTCTGCTGGATTTCGACTATGATGGTGAGGCGCTCGATGAAAGCACCGTTGCGGCCTGGGCCGACGCATACGCATCCATATTGAGCGATCTTTGCGCCGATCCGGCGCGTTCTGTCGGGACACTCGGGCTGCGGCAGACCGTTCCCGCGCCTCGGATCGAGGATCTGGCAGATGCGGTGACGGCGGCGCTTGGGTCGACGCCGGACAGGATTGTCGCCGTCGATGCAGACGGTCAGGACGTGACCGCCGGAATGCTCGCCGGCGGCGCGGCCGGCGCGATCGCCACTTTGGCGGGTCGACTGCGGATGCCCGTTCCTCAGGGCCTGCCATCAGCCTTGGAGCGCGTTACCGCGTGGCAGGCGGCTTGCGACTTGAAGAGCGGAGCGACGCTGACCCTGCCCGCCGGCACCGCGTCAGCCGAAGCAATGCTGGCCGCCCTGTTGGGCACGATTCACCTGCGTATCGGCACCGCCCCCGAACCAGGGAGGGCCCTGCTTCTATCGCAACAGGACGTGCGCGACTGGGTCGTCGAATGGGGCACGCGCAGGCCGGTCCATCTGATCGTAGAGTGCGCCGCCTCGCCCTACGACAATTACGCACAATCGATAGAGGCGACGTTGGCAGAAGGCAGCACCGTAAGGCTGCTCCTGCGTCCGCTTTCAGCGGGTGCCGTCCTGGGCAGCGGGTCCTTCTCAGGCACGGCGCAAGGCAGGCTGCTGCGGTTTGCGCCGCTGACCGGTGTCGCCCTTTCGATTCTGGATCCGGCCGGACAAGAGGTCCCGGTCGGCCGCCTCGGCGAATTGCATGTGGACGGTGCGCCGACCGGTGTCACGGCCACCTTGGCCGCGGACCGCACCGTTACGGTGGTTGCGGACCCGTTGGAAAGCGCCGACGCGCGCGCGCTGTTGGGCGTGCGCCAGGATGTGGCGGATGTCGAGGGAACGCTTGACAATCTGATCGTCACACCGTCCGCCGGGGCCGGGCTCACGGCGAGTGCTTTGGCCTCCGATCTCGCGCGTACGCTGCGTGGTCCTGCGATGCCCCGCCGCATCACGCTCCGCGGCGACGAAGGAAGCGGCGATCATTGGGATGGCGTATCGTCGGCACAGTCGCCGCTGGCGAGCGAGCATCTTGACACCGTCCTGGATGTGTTTCGCACCTTGCTCAGCGAACCGAGCGTTTCGGCGCAGGACAATTTTTTCGAACTGGGCGGAACAAGCCTGACCGCTTTGCGCATCGCCGCGGAGATAGAACGGCAAACCGGCCGGCACATGGACACCGCCGAGCTGTTCCGCACGCCGACGCCGGCGGGCATCGCCGCCCACCTGGCGCGGGATCACGGCGCGGCGTCCATCGCGATTCCGGTCACGGGTCTGGCGCGCGGGCCGGCTTCCCCCGCCCAACGCCGTATCTGGACCCTGTCGCAACTTGATGGGCAGGAGGCATCCTACATCCTGTCCGGTGCCTTCGTGTTTGACGGTCTGCTGGACATGAAAGCACTGCGGGTCGCCTTCGACGGGCTCCACGCGCGCCATAGCATCCTCCGTACCGGCTACGACCTGAACGATGGTGTGCTTTGGCAGACCGTACACACGCATGCGCCGAAAGAACTTGCGGAAGAGATCGTGAACGGGAGCGACGCGCCCGATATGCTGGCCGGTCACGTCCGGAGGCTCGCGTCCGCGCCATTCGATTTGAAGGACGCACAGGTGTTCCGGGCATCGCTAATGCGTGTCGAAACCGATGAAGGTGCGCATCACGCCTTGCTGTATGCCATGCATCACATCGCCTTTGACGGCTGGTCGGAAGAGACGCTGATGGCGGATCTGACAGCGCTTTACGACGCTGCCATCGAGGCACGCTCCGCCACTCTGCCCGACCTTGCGGTGCAGCATATCGATGCATGCCTCTGGCAGGATGCGAAATCGTACGGTCCTGAGGGTCGTGCCGCTCTCGATCGCTGGGCTGCGCGCCTGCAAGATCTGCCGGCACAGCCCGAGCTTCCAAAAGATAGCGCCAGAGGCCGCATACAGAGCTTCACGGCGGCGTGGCATGATATCCGTTTAACGGCCACGACGACATCCGCCCTGCATGATCTCGCCCGGCGGATGGGCACGACCCCGTATCTGGCATCAGTGGCGGGACTGAAAGCGTTGATCCATCGTTACACCGGTGCGACCGACATCACCTTCGGCACCGCCATCACGCGGCGTGGACATCCCGATCTCCTCGGACAGATCGGAAACTTCGTGAATACGCTGCCGCTGCGGGATCGAATAAGCGGAGCGGACAGTTTCACGACGCTGGTGGGTAGGGTAGCCGAGACCGCTTCCGACGCGTTTGCGGACGGCGATACGCCGTTCAATGCAATATTGTCGCGGCTTGGTCAGCCCCGCGATGTGGCGCGGGCCGCCCTTTTCGACATTCTGGTCAGTGCCGCCGACATCGCACGGCCGAAGCTGACACTGGGCGGTGTGAGGGGTGTGGCCGTGTCGGATCTGACGCCACCCGCGTCGGGATTCGATCTGTATTTCGAGATTGCGTCGGAAGAGCGTGAGGCACGGTTGCGTGTCACCTACAACATCGAGCTTTTCGATGAAGACCGGATCGTTCGAATGGGTCGGCACCTCGAGTCATTGATGGCGGCCTTTACGGCGCAACCCAACATGCCACTTGCGCTCGTCCCGTTGATCGACCCAACCGAAGAAGGAATCATCAGGGCCTGCACCGCAACATCCGAACCGCGGCGTTTTGTTCTGGACGACCGGCTGGGACTCCGCCCGCTGGGAATCGAGGGCACGGTGTTCGAGAGCTGCGCGCAAAACACGCCCGAGGCGGTCCCTTGCGCTTTGTCGCCGAAAGGATGGGTGCGAGACACTGGCGAAAGGGCGCAGTTCAAGCCAGGCGAAGGCCTCGTCCACGCGGCAATGGCGGTCGTGGCGGAACCGGTGCCGGTGCCGGCGGTCAGTGACGACCTGACCGACACGCTCCTGGCGATGTGGCGCGCATACCTTCCGAAGGATGTCGTTCCCCAACCGGCCGACAGTTTCTTTGAACTTGGCGGCAACTCGCTCGGCGCGGACCAGCTTATCGCCGAGTTGAGAGACACTTTCGGTGTCGAGCTTCGCGTGCGGGATCTGTTCGAGCGTCCCAGCGTGGTCGAGATGCAGGACAAGCTAAGCGATGCGCTGGCGCCACAGGCACCGCGTCCGACCGCAGAGGAAGACGCGCCGACACCGCTTTCGCCCGCGCAGGAGCGGATGTGGCTTCTTGACCGGGTAGCGACGGAACGCTCCGCCTACTGCATCTCCGGTGCGTTCTGGGTCGATCAACATTTGGATCAGGCGCGGTTGCACAACGCGCTTCAGTTGGTCGCGACAAGACACGAGGCGTTGCGTTGCGCCTTCATGGATACCGGCGAAAACACGCCGCAGCTCACAATCGCCGCTCAGATCGAGCCGGTGCTGACCATCGACACCGCCCCGAGCGAAGCTATCGCAATCGCGCGCGCG
>Ga0056108_1000201_pt1 | contig 21587 bp, 33 predicted proteins | sample WorMetG1BERMUDA1_FD_83875 | JGI IMG/M metagenome (GOLD analysis project Ga0056108, IMG submission 83875) | Marine gutless worms symbiont microbial communities from Max Planck institute for Marine Microbiology, Germany - Inanidrilus... ... | reverse complement strand
ACATCGCCATGGAGATCAACCTGATTGCGCCGATCGCCATGGACGAAGGTCTGCGTTTCGCCATCCGCGAAGGCGGCCGCACCGTCGGTGCCGGCGTCGTCAGCGCGATCGTCGAATAGGTATTGAGCCGCCGGCCCTCGCAGGGCCGGCGATTTTATTGAGGTAGGGCGAAGGCCATGGAACAACAAAACATCAGAATCCGGTTGAAGGCGTTCGATCACCGCGTTCTGGATCAATCGGCGAGCGAAATCGTCAACACGGCCCAGCGCACGGGTGCCACGGTCAGGGGGCCGATCCCGCTTCCGACCCGGATCGAGAAATTCACCGTCCTGCGTTCGCCCCATATCGACAAGAAGTCGCGCGAGCAGTTCGAGGTCCGTACCCACAAGCGGGTACTCGACATCGTCGACCCGACGCCGCAAACCGTCGATGCCCTCATGAAACTCGATCTCGCTGCTGGGGTCGATGTGGAAATTAAGCTTTAGGATCAAGGCGATGCGAACCGGACTCCTCGCTAAAAAAGTCGGCATGACCCGCCTATTCGAAGAAAAGGGCGGTCACATCCCGGTCACAGTCCTGCAGGTCGACAATCTTCAAGTCGTCGCCCACAAAACGGACGAAAAAGACGGCTACAACGCTATGCAACTGGGCTTCGGCGCCGCCAAGGTCAAGAACGTCAGCAAGGCGATGCGCGGCCATTTCGCCAAGTCGAAGGTCGAGCCGAAACGCAGGCTCACCGAATTCCGCGTGTCGGCAGACAATTTCGTCGATGTTGGATCGGAGCTTTCGGTCGGCCACTTCCTCGAAGGACAGATCGTCGACGTTTGCGGAACCAGCATCGGTAAGGGTTTTGCCGGCGGCATGAAGCGCCACGGTTTCGGCGGCCTCAGGGCGTCGCACGGCGTGTCGATCAACCACCGCTCTCTCGGTTCGACCGGTCAATGCCAGGATCCGGGCAAGGTTTTCAAGGGCAAGAAGATGGCCGGTCAAATGGGTTCCGTGCGGGTGACGACGCAGAACCTGGAAATCGTCGGCACCGATGAGGTCCGCGGCCTCCTATTGGTCCGCGGTGCCGTCCCCGGCTCCAAGGGCAGTTACGTTCGTGTCACCGATGCCATCAAAAAACCGCTGCCCGATGGTGTTCCGCTGCCAGCCGGTCTGAAACAAGGCGATACGCCGGAGGCGACGGAAAGCGACGAGCCGGCCGAGGCCCAAGAACCCGAAGCCGAGACGACCGAAGCGGAAGCGACCGAAGCGGAAGCGACCGAAGCGGAAGCGACCGCAGCGGAAGCCGAGCCGGCGGCCGAAGAGGCGCCGGAAGCCGAATCCGCTGGCGACAGCGCCGACGACGGCGAAAAGAAGGAATAACGGGCCATGAAGTGTGATGTAGTCAGTTTGGCCAACAAGAAGTCGGGGACCATCGACCTCGATGAAGCCGTGTTCGGCCTCGAGGTCCGTCGCGACATCTTGAACCGGGCCGTCAATTGGCAGTTGGCCAAGAGCCGGTCGGGCAACCACAAGACCAAGCAGCGCAGTGAAGTCAGCGGCACCAAGTCCAAGCCGTTTCGCCAGAAGGGAACCGGTCGCGCCCGCCAGGGCACAGCGCGGGCCCCGCAGATGCGCGGCGGCGGCATCACGTTCGGTCCTCATCTCCGCGACCATTCGATCAAGCTTCCGAAGAAGGTCCGCAAGCTGGCCCTGAAGACGGCCCTGTCGGCGAAACAGGCGGAAGGCAAGCTCGTGGTTCTCGATGCGGCCAAGCCGAAGTCGCCGAAAACAGGCGAACTGGCGAAACAGATCGCCGCGTTCGACTGGGGCCGTACCCTGGTTATCGACGGCAAAGAGGTCGACGAGAATTTTGCCCGGGCCGCGCGCAACATCGTCGGCGTCGACGTGCTGCCCAGCCATGGCGCCAATGTTTACGACATTCTCCAGCGCGACACCTTGGTGCTGACCAAGGACGCGGTCGAGCAGTTGGTGGAGCGTTTGAAATGAGCAAGTACGCCGCCCTTCGGGACAAGACGCCGAGCCAGCAGCGCATGTACGAGTTGATCCGCCGGCCGCTGATCACCGAAAAGTCGACCCTGCTGTCCGAGTACAACCAGGTCAGCTTCGAAGTGCCGCTCGACGCCAACAAGTTCGAGATCAAGTCGGCGATCGAAAAGCTGTTCTCAGTCAAGGTAACCGCCGTCAACACCATCCGCCAGAAAGGCAAGGTCAAGCGGTTCCGCGGCAGGCTGGGCAAACGCAACGATGTAAAAAAAGCGATCGTGACGCTGGCCGAAGGCCAGACCATCGACGTGACGACCGGCATTTAACGAGGGGCGGGTGAACGATGGCACTTAAGAAATTCAAATCCAATACGCCAGGCCAACGCGGTCTGGTCCTCGTCGACCGGTCCGAGCTGTGGAAAGGCAAGCCCGAGAAGAGCCTGACCGAGGGCCTTCGCGGCAAGGGCGGGCGCAACAACAAAGGCCGCATCACGGCGCGTCGCCGCGGTGGTGGACACAAGCGCCGTTACCGCATGGTCGATTTCAAGCGCAACAAATTTGGCGTTGAGGGCACGGTCGAGCGTCTCGAGTTCGATCCGAACCGCACCGCGTTCATCGCACTGATCCGATACACGGACGGCGACCTGGCCTATATCCTGGCGCCGCAGCGTCTGCGCGAGGGCGATAAGGTGATCGCCGATGAAAACGCCGACATCAAGCCGGGCAACGCCATGCCGATGCAGAACATCCCCGTCGGCACGATCATCCACAACGTGGAGATGAAACCGGGTAAGGGGGGGCAGATCGCGCGCTCCGCCGGTACCTACGCCCAGATCATCGGTAAGGACCAAGGCTACGCCCAGTTGCGACTGAGCTCCGGCGAACTGCGCATGGTCCGAGCCGAGTGCCTGGCGACGGTCGGTGCCGTTTCCAACCCGGACCAGCAGAACATCAAGCTCGGCAAGGCCGGGCGCAAGCGCTGGATCGGCAAGCGCCCGCAGGTCCGCGGTGTCGCCATGAACCCGATCGACCACCCGCACGGCGGCGGCGAAGGCCGGACCTCCGGCGGCCGTCATCCGGTGACGCCGTGGGGCAAGCCGACCAAGGGTAAACGCACGCGTTCCAACAAGAAGACGGACCGGCTGATCATGCGCCGCCGTCACGCCAAGAAGTAGAAGGAGAGGATCAGTGCCTCGTTCCGTTTGGAAAGGTCCGTTCGTCGACGGATACCTTTTGAAAAAGGCAGAGGAAGTTCGCTCCTCGGGCCGTAACACCGTGGTCAAGACGTGGTCGCGGCGTTCGACGATCCTTCCGCAGTTCGTCGGCCTCACGTTCGGTGTCTACAACGGCCAGAAGTTCATCCCGGTGCTCATCACCGAGGACATGATCGGCCAGAAGCTGGGCGAGTTTTCGCCGACTCGTAGCTACTTTGGGCACGCCGCCGACAAGAAGGCGAAGAGGGCATAATCATGGGCAAGAAAGCGGCCGAACGGATACTCGGCGACAACGAGGCGATGGCTTACGCGAAACACCTTCGCACGAGCCCGCAAAAGCTCAATCTGGTGGCGCAGTCGATCCGCGGCAAGGACTGCGAGACGGCGCTGGCATCCTTGCAGTTCTCTCGGCGGCGCATCGCCGGCGAAGTCCGCAAGGTTCTGGAAAGCGCCATCGCCAATGCCGAAAACAATCACCAGCTGGGCGTCGACCGCCTCTATGTGGCGGAAGCCACGGTCGGCCGTGACCTCGTCATGAAACGCTGGCGCGCCCGCGCCCGCGGACGGGTCGGGCGCATCGTCAAGCCCTTCAGCAATCTGCGCGTCGTACTGCGCGAGCGTGAGGAGACCGCATAATGGGTCAAAAAGTTAATCCGGTAGGGCTTCGCCTCGGTGTCAACCGCACATGGGATTCGCGCTGGTACGCCGACGACGACTACGCCACCCTGCTGCACGAAGACCTGAAGATTCGTAAGTTCCTCGAGAAGCGCCTGGCTCAGGCCGGCGTCTCGAAGATCGTCATCGAACGGCCGGCGAAGAAGGCGCGCGTGACCATCCATACCGTGAGGCCCGGCGTCGTCATCGGCAAGAAGGGCGCCGATATCGAGAAGCTACGGGGCGTCCTGTCACGGATGACGTCTTCGGAGGTTCACCTCAACATCGTCGAGGTGCGCAAACCCGAGATCGAGGCGCAATTGGTCGCCGAAAACGTTTCCCAACAACTGGAACGCCGGGTGTCGATCCGCCGCGCCATGAAGCGCGCCGTGCAGTCGGCCATGCGGATGGGCGCCGAAGGCATTCGGATCAACTGCGCCGGACGTCTTGGTGGTGCCGAGATCGCCCGTATCCAGTGGTACCGGGAAGGCCGGGTGCCGTTGCATACGCTGCGCGCCAACGTTGATCACGGTGAATCGACGGCCTTCACGACCTACGGCACGACAGGCGTCAAGGTGTGGATCTACAAGGGCGAGATCATGGAACACGATCCCATGGCCCTCGACAAGCTGGCGCAGGAACAACAGCCGGCACGCTAATAGGCAGCTGGACGTTAAGGCCGAGGTATAGGGCCAAGTATAGGGAAAGAGCAGGATGCTAAGTCCGAAAAGAACGAAATTCCGGAAAGCCCACAAGGGGCGCATCCACGGAAAAGCGAAAGGCGGATCGAGCCTGAACTTCGGGGCCTACGGCCTCAAAGCCATCTCGCCCGAGCGCATCACGGCCCGTCAGCTCGAAGCGGCCAGGCGTGCCATGACGCGCCACATGAAACGTGCCGGCAAGGTGTGGATCCGGGTCTTCCCGGATGTGCCGGTTTCGCAAAAGCCGGCCGAGGTTCGCCAGGGCAAGGGTAAGGGTACCCCGGAGTACTGGGTCGCCAAGGTCAAGCCGGGCCGCATCATGTTCGAAATCGACGGCGTTCCACTCGAGGTGGCCCGCGAGGCGGTCGCGTTGGCCGCCGCGAAATTGCCGGTGCGTACTAAGTTCGTGACGCGCCTGGGTGAAGAGGGTTAATGCGATGAAAGCGGAAGACGTACGCGCCAAAAGCGACGACGAACTCAAGGAAGAGCTCATCGGTTTACGCAAGGAGGCCTTTAACCTCCGTTTCCAGCGCGCCAGCGGCCAGTTGGAAAACACCGCACGGGTCCGTCAGGTCCGGCGCGACATCGCACGAATTAAAACGGCTCTGGGCGAGCGCACCCGCGTTTCCCAGTCCGCGTCTTAAAGAAGGAGAAGGCGAGATGCCGAGGCGTGTTCTGCAAGGGATCGTCGTGAGCGACAAAATGGACAAGACCGTGACCGTCCAGGTCGAGCGCCGGTTCACGCATCTGCTCTACAAGAAGGTTATCCGGCGTTCGAAAAAGTATGCCGCCCACGATGAGACCAACAGCGTCAAGACCGGTGACCGGGTCAGCATTCGCGAGTGCCGCCCGATCTCCAAGCGCAAGCGCTGGGAAGTGGTCGCCGACGGTACCTCCTGAGGTCCGGCCGGCTGAGAAGGAAATAAGACTATGATCCAAGCGGAAACCAATTTGGAGGTTGCGGACAATTCGGGCGCGCGCCGGGTGCAATGCATCAAGGTCCTGGGCGGCTCGAAGCGCAAGTACGCGTCCGTCGGCGACGTTATCGTCGTCACGGTCAAGGAGGCGATTCCCAGGGGCCGCGTCAAGAAGGGCGAGGTGCTGAATGCCGTGGTTGTACGCACGGCCAAGGACATCCGCCGTTCCGACGGTTCGGCGATCCGCTTCGACAGCAATGCCGCGGTCCTCATCAACAAGCAAGGCGAGCCGATCGGAACCCGTATCTTCGGTCCGGTGACCCGCGAATTGAGGGCCAAACGGTACATGAAGATCATTTCTCTGGCGCCCGAGGTGTTGTGATGGCGACGAATCTGAAAATCAAAAAGGGTGACCGGGTCGTCGTCCGCACGGGACGCGACAAAGGCAAAACCGGCGAGGTCCTGAAGGTGATGCCGAAGGATAACCGCGCCATCGTCCAGGGCGTCAACACCGTCAAGCGCCACACGCGGCCGTCGCAGAACGCGCAAGGCGGTATCATCGAGAAAGAAGCGACGATCCACATTTCGAACCTGGCCATTGCCGATCCGAAGGACGACAGCCCGACCAAGGTTGGCTGCAAGGTTCTCGAAGACGGCCGCAAGGTTCGCTTCGCCAAACGCTCCGGCGAAGTCATCGATTCCTGAGTGAGGTTGCTGGTATGTCCCGTTTGCACGACGAATACGAAAACACCATCAAACCGGCGCTCGTCAGCGAGTTCGGCTACAAGAGCCCGATGGAGGTCCCGAAGCTCGAGAAGATCGTTCTCAACATGGGCGTCGGCGAAGCCTCGCAGGACCGCAAGAAGATCGACGGCGCCGTCGACGACATGACGCGGATTACCGGCCAAAAACCGATCATCACACGCGCCAAGAAGTCGATCGCCACGTTCAAGCTGCGCGACGGCATGACAGTTGGCTGCAAGGTGACGCTCCGTCGCGACCGCATGTACGAATTCCTCGACCGCCTGGTCAATATTGCGCTGCCTCGTGTCCGTGATTTCCGCGGTGTTTCCGGAAAGAGCTTCGACGGCCGCGGCAACTACGCCATGGGCCTCAAGGAACAGATCGTTTTCCCGGAGATCGATTACGACAAGGTCGATCAGATCAGGGGAATGGATATCGTCATTTGTACGACCGCCCGGACCGATGCAGAAGCCAAGGCATTGCTCAAGGGTTTCAACATGCCGTTCAACAACTGACGGCTGATGGAGAAGTGAAGAATGGCTAAGAAAAGTGCCGTTGAGAGAGACAAGAAGAGAGCCCGGCTGGCAAAAAAGTACGCGTCGCGCCGGGCACGCCTGAAAGCTCTCGCCAAGGACGAACAGGCTTCGCCGGAAGACCGCTTCAATGCGCGTCTAAAACTGGCCGAACTGCCGCGGAACTCAGCGCCGGTCCGCCAACGGCTGCGCTGCCAGTTGTCCGGGCGTCCGCGCGGCAATTACCGGAAATTCAAGCTCAGCCGCATCGCGTTGCGGGAATTGGCCTCGTCCGGATTGATCCCGGGCATGGTCAAGTCGAGTTGGTAAGGGAGAGACGATAGATGTCGATGACCGATCCCTTGGGCGATATGCTGACGCGCATCCGCAACGGACAGCGGGCCCGTAAGGATTCCATTTTGTCGCCGGCTTCGAAGCTGCGCAGCCGCGTTCTCGATGTGCTGAAACGCGAAGGTTTCATCAGAGGCTATTCGCAACACGAAATCCGACCCGGCATTTCTGAGATTCAGATCGAGCTCAAGTATCACGAGGGCGATCCCGTCATCCGCGAGATCAAACGCGTCTCGAAACCGGGCCGCCGCGTCTATTCGGGCGTCAAGGACCTGCCGCGTGTGTTCAACGGACTGGGTATCGCCATCCTTTCGACGCCGCGCGGTGTGCTCTCCGATACGGAAGCCCGCGAACGCAACGTCGGTGGTGAAGTGCTGTTCCAGGTGTTCTAGGAACGCCGTTTAAGAAGATAGGAAGTTCCATGTCTCGTATTGGAAAAAACCCCGTGGAAGTGCCGGACGGCGTCAACGTCGTCATCGCCGGACAAATGGTCACGGCCAAAGGCAAGCAAGGGGAATTGTCCGCGACCTTGGTCGACGAAGTTGAGGTCAGCCAAGATGGTAACTTGATTTCGGTTAAGCCAATCGGTGACACTATGCGCGCCCGCAAGATGTGGGGCATGTCGCGCACCGTGGTCAACAACCTTGTCCTTGGTGTATCTGAAGGGTTTTCCAAGAGTCTTGAGATCAGCGGTGTCGGTTACCGGGCCCAGGTCCAGGGCAAGGAACTGGTCCTGCAACTCGGATTCAGCCACGATGTGCGCTTTCCCATTCCGGACGGCATAAAGATCGAATGCCCGGACCAGACCCACATCAACATATCCGGTGCCGACAAGCAGCAGGTCGGCCAGGTGGCGGCTGAAATCCGCGGCTACCGTCCGCCGGAACCCTACAAGGGCAAGGGCATCAAATACGCCGACGAATATATCCTCCGCAAGGAAGGGAAGAAGAAGTAGCCATGGCTAGGAATTTGGGAGTTACCGCACGCCGTAAGAAGCGGACGCGGATCAAGATCCGGAAAACCAACGCGGGCCGTCCAAGGCTGTCGGTCTTCCGGTCCGGTAGACACATTTACGCCCAGGTCATCGACGACACGGCGGGCAAGACCGTTGCCGCGGCCTCGACCGTCGAAAAGGAACAACGCTCGGCGCTGAAGACCGGTGCCAGCGTCGACGCCGCCGTCGCCGTTGGCAAGTTGATCGCCGAACGGGCGGTCGCCGAAGGGATCAAGGAAGTGGTCTTCGACCGCGGCGGTTACCGTTACCACGGGCGGGTCAAGGCGCTCGCCGATGCGGCGCGCGAAAACGGACTGAGTTTTTAAGGATATTGGTTATGGCAGAAGCACGAACACAACGGTCGCCCGGACGCGAACAACGCGGTGGTGGTGGCGGAAGAGGTCGCGGACGCGGTCGCGACCGGGACCAGTCGCAGCGCGAGGAAGGCGATGAACTGATCGACCGCCTGGTGCACATTAACCGTGTCGCCAAGGTCGTCAAGGGCGGGCGCCGCTTCTCGTTCTCGGCGCTGGTCGTTGTTGGCGACGGCCGCGGCCGCGTCGGGTACGGCACTGGCAAGGCGCGAGAAGTTCCGGAAGCCATCCGCAAGGCGACCGACCAGGCCAAGCGATCGCTGATCCGCGTGCCGCTGCGCGAAGGCCGGACGCTGCACCACGACGTGCGCGGCCGTTTCGGTGCCGGCAAAGTCGTGCTTCGCGCAGCGCCTCCGGGTACCGGCATCATCGCCGGCGGTCCCATGCGCGCCGTCTTCGAGACCATGGGTGTCCAAGATGTGGTTGCCAAGTCAATCGGATCGGCGAACCCGCACAACATGGTGAAAGCGACCTTCCAAGCGCTCTCTGGTTCGCAGTCGCCGCGCGGCGTCGCTGCGCGCCGCGGCAAGAAGGTCAGCGAGATCGTTTCCCGCCGCACCGACACGTCGGATAGCGGCATGGCGAAGGAATAAACCGGTGGCCGAGAAGAAAACGACCCTCAAGGTGACGCAGATCCGCAGCCCCATCGGCAGGCCCGCCGACCAGCGCGAGACGCTGAAGGGTCTGGGTCTCAATAAGATGAACAAGACGCGGGAACTGGAAGATACGCCGGCCGTCCGCGGGATGATCAACAAGGTCCACCATTTGGTTCGGGTCGAGGAGGCCGGTTGAGCCGCTCTCGGCCCTGAACCGTAGGTAGGAATTACGACATGCAACTGAACGATCTCAGAGACAATAAAGGCGCCACCAAGGCCCGCAAACGCGTCGGCCGCGGCTGGGGTTCGGGTACCGGAAAGACCTCCGGCAAGGGAAACAAGGGGCAGAAATCGCGGAGCGGCGTTTCGTTGCTCGGTTTCGAGGGCGGCCAAATGCCGCTCTACCGTCGCCTGCCGAAACGCGGGTTCAACAATCCGTTCACCAAGGATCTCGCCGAAATCAACCTCGGCAAGCTGCAGAAGGCGGTGGACGCCGGCAAGATCGACCCGAAAAAGCCGGTCACCGGAGCGTCCCTGCTCGAGGCCGGTCTCGTCCGCAAGAGCGCCGACGGCGTCAAGGTCCTTGCGAAGGGTGAATTGTCGGCCAAATTGGAATTAGAGGTGGCGGCTGCGTCGAAAGCGGCGCTGGCGGCGATCGAAAAGGCCGGTGGAAAAGTGACCCTCCCGGAACCGAAGGCCAAGCCTGAGGGTAAGGGGAAGGCCCGCCACCGGATCCAGGCGGAGAGGGCAGCGGCGAGGGCCAAAGCCGAATAACGGTCGCGGCGCTTAAGCGTCGTACCACAGAGACACAGCTCGAGAGAAAAAGCGCATGGCATCTGCCGCCGAACAACTCGCAGCCAATATGAACTTCGGTGCCTTTGCGAAGGCGACCGAACTCAAGAAGCGCATCTGGTTCACCCTGGGTGCGCTGATCGTTTATCGGTTGGGAACCTACATCCCGCTTCCGGGCATCAATCCGGGCGTCATTTCGGACATCTTCCAGCAGAATGCCGGCGGCATTCTCGACATGTTCAACATGTTCGCCGGCGGTGCGCTCGAGCGCATGACGATCTTCGCGCTCAACATCATGCCTTACATCTCGGCCTCGATCATCATGCAGTTGATGACGACCGTGTCGCCGCAACTGGAAGCCCTCAAGAAGGAAGGGGAGTCAGGGCGCAAGAAAATCAACCAGTATACCCGCTACGGAACCGTGGTTATCGCCGCCATGCAGGCCTACGGCATCGCCATTGGTATTGAGGGGATGTCGTCCTCGCAGGGGCCGGCGGTGGCCAATCCGGGATTGTTCTTCCGCTTCTCCGTCGTCGTCACGTTGGTCGGCGGAACCATCTTCCTGTTGTGGCTCGGCGAACGGATCACGTCGCGCGGCGTCGGCAACGGCGTATCGCTGATCATCTTCTCCGGTATTGTCGCCAACCTGCCGAGCGCGCTCGCCGGAACCCTGGATCTCGGCCGCACGGGTGCGCTTTCGACTGGGTTCATCATCTTCCTGTTGGCGATGGCCGTCGGCGTCATCTATTTCATCGTATTCGTCGAACGGGCCCAGCGACGCATCGTCATCCAGTATCCGAAACGACAACGCGGCAACAAGATGTCTGGCGGCGAGAGCTCGCATTTGCCATTGAAGATCAATACGGCCGGTGTCATTCCGCCGATTTTCGCCAGTTCGCTGTTGTTGATGCCGATCACCGTCATCCAGTTTTCCGCCGGCACCGGCCCGGAATGGATGACGACGGCGGCCGCCTATCTGGGGCGCGGCCAGCCCGTCTACCTGATCACCTACATCTCTATGGTGGTGTTTTTCGCGTTTTTCTACACGGCAGTCGTCTTCAATCCGGACGATACGGCCGAAAACTTAAAAAAATACGGAGGTTTCATCCCTGGCATCAGACCCGGTAAGAACACGTCCGCCTACCTCGATAGGGTGCTGACCCGTTTAACCACGGTCGGCGCCGCTTATCTGGCGGTCATTTGTCTCCTGCCGGAACTTCTGATCTCACGGTATTCGGTTCCATTTTACTTCGGGGGAACAAGTCTTCTGATCGTGGTCACGGTGACCATGGATACGGTTGCGCAGGTGCAATCGCATCTGGTCGCCCACCAATACGAAGGCTTGATCAAAAAAGCCAAACTAAGAGGACGAAGATAATGGATCTTATACTTCTCGGCCCTCCGGGCGCCGGTAAAGGGACGCAGGCGAAACGACTCGAAGACGCCTACGGTATCATTCAGCTGTCAACCGGCGACATGTTGCGCGCCGAAGTGGCTTCGGGCAGCGATCTCGGTGCCAAAGCCAAGGAAATCATGGAAACCGGCGGCCTGGTCTCGGACGACATCATCATCGAAATGATCTCGAACCGGATCGATCAGCCCGACTGTAAAAACGGTTTCATTCTCGACGGTTTCCCGCGGACGACACCGCAGGCCGAGGCTCTCGATGTCATGCTCGATGAAAAGGGCTTGAAAATCGAACACGTCATTGAGCTCGCCGTCGACGACGAGGCGATGGTTAAACGCATCACCGGCCGGTTCACCTGTGCCAAGTGCGGTGCCGGTTACCATGACGAATTTCAGAAAACGGCCGAAGAGGGTGTCTGCGACAAGTGCGGCGGGACAGAGTTCACGCGCCGCGCCGATGACAACGAGGAGACCGTTCGGTCGCGGCTCGCCGCCTATCACGAACAGACGGCGCCGATCATCACGTATTACGACGGTAAGGGGGCGCTGAAGAGCGTCGACGGTATGGCGGACATCGATGAGGTGACCGCGCAGTTGAAGGAAGTGATAGGGTAACCGAAAGCGGCCGAATATCGTGCTTGTTGCGCTGCGTCATATTGTTGACTTGGCGTTATGAAAGCCTATAATCGCGCACCTTCCGGACCCTGTCGGAAAAATTGTTGTTTGTAACCAAAGTCTTAAGGAGATAGAGCTTTGGCGCGTATTTCTGGTGTGAACATTCCGACCGGGAAAAGGGTGGTCGTCGCATTGTCATACATCCATGGTATCGGGCGGACGTCGGCGCAGAAGATTTGTGAAGCGGTCGGTATCCCGTTGGAACGCCGCGTAAATGAACTTGGCGATGCCGAGTTGTCGCAGGTTCGCGATATCATCGATCAGGAGTTTGTGGTCGAAGGCGACTTGCGGCGCGAGCGTGCGATGAATGTAAAACGGCTGATGGACCTCGGTTGCTATCGGGGCTTGAGGCATCGTCGCGGCTTGCCGGTTCGGGGACAGCGGACGCATACGAATGCCCGCACCCGCAAAGGCCCTGCCAAAGCGATTGCCGGCAAGAAGAAATAAAAGAGGTTTTAGAATCTGATGGCTAAGCCGAGCACTCAACGTACGCGCAAGCGGGAACGTAAAAATATTGTGTCGGGCGTCGCGCACGTCAACGCGACGTTCAACAACACGATGATCACCATCACCGACGTGCAGGGAAATGCGATTTCCTGGTCGTCGGCGGGATCGCAAGGGTTCAAGGGGTCGCGGAAGTCGACCCCCTATGCGGCGCAAATGGCGGGCGAGGATGCCGGCCGTAAAGCGATGGAACACGGCATGAAGACGCTCGAGGTCGAAGTCAAAGGCCCGGGAGCCGGCCGCGAATCGGCGCTTCGCGCACTTCAGACCATCGGCTTCACGATTACGGCCATCCGCGATGTAACGCCGATCCCACACAACGGTTGTCGCCCGAGGAAACGTCGGCGGGTCTGACGTTTCCGGAACCCGTCCATCGGCCGGACGGCGTTCCTTCCTTTTCCGTCGGGAAGTCCGGCGGCGGCAACGACCGGACCCGTTCGAGCCTTGATACGGGCTTATTGAAACCGCGACGAGCATGAGGCACCCCAGTGATTCAAAAGAATTGGCAAGAACTCATTAAACCGACAAAACTCGATATCGTCCCGGGTGGCGACCCGAGCCGCACGGCGACCATCGTCGCCGAGCCGCTGGAGCGGGGCTTCGGCCTGACGCTCGGTAACGCGTTAAGGCGGATTTTGCTGTCCTCATTGCAGGGCGCCGCCGTGACCTCCGTACAGATCGAAGGCGTGCTTCACGAGTTTTCGTCGATTCCCGGCGTGCGCGAGGACGTCACCGACATCGTGCTCAACATCAAGGGCTTGGCCATTCAGATGCATGCCGAAGGGCCTAAGCGCATGAGCCTCAAGGCGACCAGTCCGGGCGAAGTTAAGGCCGGCGATATCGAGACCGGGCCTGACATCGAGATCAAGGACCCGGACCTAGTGCTTTGCCACCTCGACAAGGGTGCCAAGCTCAACATGGAATTGACCGTCGAGAACGGAAAAGGTTATGTCGCTGCCGCCCAGAACCGCCCGGAGGATGGCCCGATCGGCCTGATTCCGGTCGATGCCGTGTTCTCGCCGGTTCGCAAGGTCGCCTACAAGGTCGACAATACCCGCGTCGGACAGGTCACCGACCACGACAAACTGTCGCTCGACGTGACCACCAACGGCACCGTGATGCCGGAAGACGCCGTCGCCTTGGCCGCGCGGATCCTTCAGGACCAGCTGCAGCTGTTCATCAATTTCGAAGAGCCGGACGTCGCGGTCGGCGACGAGCAGAAGGACGACCTGCCGTTCAACCGCAACCTGCTGCGCAAGGTCGACGAACTTGAGCTTTCTGTGCGCTCGGCCAACTGCTTGAAGAACGACAACATCATCTATATCGGTGATCTCGTGCAGAAGAGCGAAGCCGACATGCTGCGCACGCCGAACTTCGGGCGCAAGTCGCTGAACGAAATCAAGGAGGTGTTGAGCCACATGGGTCTACACCTGGGCATGGAGATCCCGAACTGGCCGCCCGAGAACATCGAGGACATGGCCAAGAAGCTGGAAGAACCGTTTTAGTACACAATCCCGGTACAATCCGGGAGCCGATAAGAACCAAAGGCCTGCGGGTAAAATGGCACGCGCAGGATCAGAAAAAGGAGCCTAACCATGCGTCACCGTCGCGGCCTTCGCCGCCTCAATCGATCCAGTTCCCACCGCAAGGCGATGTTCGCGAACATGACCGTCTCGTTGCTCACCCATGAGCAGATCAAGACGACCCTGCCGAAGGCCAAGGAGTTGCGGAGCTTTGCCGACAAGATGATCACGCTTGGCAAAAAAGGCACCCTGCACGCCCGCCGGCAGGCCTTTTCGTTCCTGCGCGATGACGATGCGGTGGCCAAGCTCTTCGAAACTCTGGCCGACCGTTACAAGGACCGTCCGGGCGGTTATACCCGCGTTCTGAAGGCCGGGTTCCGCTACGGCGACAGCGCGCCGATGGCGATCATCGAGCTCATCGACCGTGATCCTGACGCCAAGGGTGCCGAAGACCGGGCGCGCTACGAGGCCGAGCTCGAGATGGAGGAAGCCCAAGCCGAAGTGTAATCTGGGGCTTTCCATTTGGCGTCAACCGCCCTTACGAAAGGCAGCTCCAGCGGGCTGCCTTTTGCCGTCTCGGAATGCTAGATTGCCGAACGTCAACTTGCTTATTGATCGTGGGACTGACCGTGCGCCTTATCAGAACTCTTGTTGTCGCCGCCCTTTGCCTCATCGTGACCGATGCCGTGGCGCAAACGAAGAAGACCCCGGCGAGCCGCGCCGAAATCCATCTTTCCTTCGCACCCTTGGTCAAGAAGGTGGCGCCGGCGGTGGTCAACATCTATACGACGCGGATCGTCCGGTCGCGAAGCCGGACCCACTTGTTCGACGATCCCTTTTTCCGTCGGTTTTTTGGTGAGGAGTTCGGCCTCGGGCTCGATTCGCCGAAACGAAAACAGCAAAACTCCCTCGGTTCCGGCGTTATCGTCGACCCCAACGGATTGATCGTGACCAACCGTCATGTCATCGAAGGCGCCGACGAAATCCGGGTCGTCCTGCACGACCGTCGGGAATTCGACGCCGAGGCCATCGCCACCGACGACAAGACGGACTTGGCGATCCTCAGGGTGCAGGTCGACGGCAATCGGCTGCCTTACGCCGAGATCGCCGATTCCGACGCCCTCGAGGTCGGTGATCTCGTTCTAGCCATAGGCAATCCCTTCGGTGTCGGCCAGACGGTGACCAGCGGTATCGTTTCGGCGTTGGCACGGACCGGGGTCGGCCTGTCGGACCTGGGCGCCTTCATCCAGACCGACGCGGCCATCAACCCCGGCAATTCCGGCGGTGCGCTCGTCGCCATGGACGGCAGGTTGGTCGGAATCAATACGGCCATCTTTTCGAAAAGCGGTGGATCCCACGGTATCGGCTTCGCCATCCCGTCGAACATGGTGAACGCAGTGGTGCGCGGGATCGTCCAGACCGGAAAACTGGTGCGGCCCTGGCTGGGCGCGGCGGGCCAGGCGGTGACCCAGGATATCGCCAATTCTCTCGGTCTGGAGCGACCGGTCGGTGTCCTCATAAACGCCGTCCATCGGGGCGGCGCGGCGGCGAAATCCGGGATCACGGTCGGTGAGGTGATTTTGGCGGTCAACGGCTATGAAGTTAACGATCCCAACGCACTGGCCCACCGCATCGCCGTATTGCCTGTCGGTGACGTGGTCGTGCTCAGGGTCTGGCGCAACAACGCGACGCGAGCCATAAAACTTGAACTGGCGGCGGCGCCGGAGATACCGACCCGCAACGAGACGGTGTTGAGCGGCAAGCAACCCCTGGCCGGGGCCCTCGTTGCCAACCTGTCGCCGGCGCTGGCCGAGGAGATCGGGGCCGACCCGTTCCTGGCAGGCATCATCATCGTCGATATCCGTCGGGCCACACCGGCGGAACGGCTTCGGTTCCAGCCCGGCGACCTGATCACGGCGGTCAACGAGATCGACGTGGCGTCGGTGCGTGAGCTGGTCGCGGTTCTCGAGCGCCCCGCCAACCGCTGGCGGGTCTCCATCATTCGCGACGGTACGGCCCGGAACCTGGTCATCAACCGGTAAGGGCGGGACCGCTGGTTGATGACGACGCTGTTCGAATCACAGACCTCGCGCCCCCTTGCCGATCGCCTGCGCCCGCTCTCTCTCGATGAGGTCGTTGGTCAGGACCATATCTTGGCCGGCGGCGCACCGCTGGGGCGGATGATCGCGTCCGGGACCCTCGGTTCTCTTGTCCTGTGGGGGCCGCCCGGCACCGGCAAGACGACCATTGCGCGGCTTCTCGCCGACCAGGTCGATCTCGAGTTCGAGCCGTTGTCCGCCGTCTTCTCCGGCGTCGCCGACCTGAGGAAAGTCTTCGAGAGGGCCCAGGAACGCCGCCGCATGGGTCAGGGCACGCTGCTGTTCATCGATGAAATCCACCGCTTCAACCGGGCCCAACAAGACGGCTTCCTGCCCTACGTCGAGGATGGCACCGTCGTCCTGGTCGGCGCGACCACGGAGAATCCGTCCTTCGAACTGAACGCGGCCCTGTTGTCGAGAACCCAGGTCCGCGTTCTCAACCGGCTCGACGACAAGGCGCTGGAGATCTTGCTGGCCAGGGCCGAAGAGATGGAAGGGCGATCGTTGCCCCTCGACGACGACGCCAGGGTCGCCTTGCGGGCGATGGCCGACGGTGACGGGCGCTATCTCCTCAATCTCGCCGAGGAACTGCTTCGCATCGAGGATCACGGAACCCTGGATGTCAACGGTTTGACCGCCGCCGTGCAGCGGCGCCTGCCGCTCTACGACAAGTCCCAGGAGGCCCATTACAACCTGATCAGCGCGCTACACAAATCGCTTAGAGGGTCCGATACGGATGCGGCGCTCTATTGGCTGGCACGCATGCTCGCCGGCGGCGAGGACCCCCGCTACATCGCCAGGCGGCTCGTCCGATTCGCTTCCGAGGACGTCGGCATGGCCGACCCCATGGCGTTGCCGCAGGCCATCGCCGCCTGGGAAGCCTACGAGCGATTGGGCTCGCCGGAAGGGGAACTGGCTATCGTCCAGTGCGTGATCTACCTGGGGACCGCGCCCAAGTCGAACGCCGCCTACAAAGCGGAAAAAGCGGCGAAGCGCGTGGCCCGGGATTCGGGATCGTTGATGCCGCCCATGCATATCCTGAACGCACCGACGGCGCTGATGAAGGAACTCGGCTATGGTGACGGGTATGAATACGATCATGATGCCGCCGACGGTTTTTCCGGGCAGAACTACTTTCCTGACGACATGAAGCGCCAACGGTTCTTCGTCCCGGGAGATCGCGGGTTCGAACGGGAGATTTCGAAGCGGATGGCGTATTGGGATAAACTGCGCCGCGGCAAGTCGCCGAACGGCGGCTGACTGTGTTGGGTTAGGGGGCTGGGTTAGGGACATGTCGCCAGGATTGCTTCTTTCCGTTGCCGCCGGCGGTGCCATTGGCGCCGTCGGACGGTTCGTCATGATGAACGCCGCCGGACACTGGCTTGGCCACGGCTTTCCCAACGGAACCTTTATCGTCAATATCCTCGGGTCCTTTCTACTCGGCGCATTTTTGGAAATTTCGGCGCTCGCCTGGTCACCGAGTGCCGAGGTCCGGGCTTTCATCGTGGTCGGGTTTCTCGGCGCCTTCACCACCTTCTCGACCTTCTCCATGGACACCTATTTCCTGCTCCAGAAGGGAAACCCCTTGCCCATCGTCCTTTACGTCGTCGGCTCGGTTGTTGCCGGGGTCTTGGCGTTCGTGTTGGGCATGGTCGTGTTCCGGCACATCCTCGGATGATCGGTGCCCCTGAGCTCACCGTCGCACCGGACGAAGACGGATTGCGTTTGGACCGCTGGGTCCGGGCGCGATTTCCCGGCGCGACACAGGGTTTGGTGCAGAAGCTCCTGCGCAAGGGCGCCATCCGGGTCGACGGGGCCAGGGCCAAGGCCGCAGACCGGCTGCAAGAAGGGCAGGCGATCCGTCTGCCGCCGGCCTGGCTGGATGGGCGCGCGCCGCCGGTGCGGCGTCAGAAACCCGAACGCCCGGTCGATCGCAAGGAGGAACGGGAGATCCGCGCATCGGTGATCCACCAAGATGACGACCTCCTGGTCCTCAACAAACCGCCGGGACTGGCCGTGCAAGGCGGAAGCGGCACCTTCCGCCATGTCGACGGCATGCTCGATGCCCTGCGCTTCGGTGACGCCGAACGCCCGCGGCTGGTTCATCGGCTCGACAAGGACACCAGCGGTGTCCTTGTCCTCGCCCGCACGGCGCCCGCGGCCCGCTGGTTGACCAAGGCCTTCAAGGACAAGACGGTACGCAAGCTCTACTGGGCCGTCGTCGCCGGTGTTCCGCGCCTGGAGCAGGGGGAAATCTCGCTGCCCTTGAAAAAGGCGACGGCGAACAAGAGGGAGCGGGTCGTTTCCGATGATGCCGGTGGCCAGGCTGCGTTGACCCTCTACCGTGTCCTGGACCGGGCCGGTTCGACGGCGGCCCTCCTGGCCATGGAACCGCTGACCGGGCGGACCCATCAGTTGCGGGTTCACGCCGCTGAAGGGTTGGAAACGCCGATCCTGGGCGACGGCAAGTACGGCGGTCGGGACGCCTTTCTCGATTCCGAGGGGTTGACCAACCGCCTCCACCTACACGCCAGGGCCCTGCGGATTCCCAAGCCCGATGGCAGCCGACTGGACGTCCAGGCACCGCTGCCGCAGCATTTCGAGACGGCATTGCGCTTCCTTGGGTTTGACCCGATAAAGAGTTATGATTCCTTTCTCCAGGATTGACGAAACCCCGGCTCCTCTGTTGGCAATTCCGGTTCCTTGATACCCAGGACCAAACCGTAATGAGAATCCTTCTAGTCGAAGACCACGTTCGTTTCGCCGAGTTCACCAAAAACGGCTTGAATGGCGAAGGGTTCACTGTTGACGTCGTGACCTCTGCCGGAAGCGCCGACGCGGCGTTTTCGGCGGTCAATTTTGACGCCGTGGTCCTCGATCTCGGATTGCCGGATACCGATGGATTGACGTTGCTGAAGTCCTGGCGGAGTCGTGGCGACGACACACCGGTGCTGATCCTGACGGCACGGGACGGTGTCGACGATAGGGTCAAGGGTCTGAACGCGGGTGCCGACGATTACCTGTTGAAGCCCTTCGCCATGGAAGAACTGGTCGCCCGATTGCGGGCGCTTTTGCGGCGCCCCGGCGGAGCGCTCGGCGTCGTCATCGAAGCCGGCAACATGTCGTTCGATACCACGGCGCGCGAAGTGCGGGTGAAGGGAAAGCCCATTGCCATATCGAGACGCGAACTCGATGTCCTCGAGCATTTGATGCGGCGGTTTGGGCGGGTGGTTCCGAAGAACGTTCTTGAGGACAAGATCTACGGGTTCGACGAGGAAGTCTCGTCGAACTCGGTCGAGGTTCACGTATCCCGTTTACGCAAGCGGCTGGCCGGAACCGAGTCTGAGGTCACGGTCCACACCATTCGCGGTGTCGGTTACCTCCTTTCGGACCAAGACCGCAATTCGGACGGCGGCAAGGCGTGATCCTGGAAGGGCAGTCCTAGAAGAAACCAAACAATTAGGATCGATGGCACAACAATCCCCAAAGGTCTGGGTCGTGAAGTCGGAGGACAAGGGCAAGGCGCTCTCCGAATCCATCCGCATGCTCGAGGATCTCACGCGTTTGATATCCGATTGGGTATGGGAAACGGATAAGGAAGCCCGCCTCAACTACGTCTCCAACAAGATCTACGACAACTTGGGTTTCCTGGCCGAGGAAGCGATCGGCAAGAAAATGTCGCAGATCGGTGTGTTCCGGTCGCCGTCGGGAGAACCGTTCGAGCCCGATTACCGCCTTCCGTTCCGGGAGGTCAGGTTCAGCGCCGAAAACAAGAATGGCGAAAGCCGCGAGATCCTAGTCAGCGGGGTGCCGGTGTTCGACGAGGAATCGGGTGAATACCTGGGCACCCGCGGGATCGCCAGGGACGTTACGGTGGAAAGGCGTACCAAGGCCGTCTCCGAACAGTTCGCCGCGGCCATCGAAAAGGCGGCCGGCTTCGTCTGCCTTTATGATTCGGGGGACCGTTTCGTTCTCGCCAACCGCAGCTTCATGGATTTCAACCGGGCCGCCGCCGACACATTGGTGCCGGGAGCGACGTTCCGGGAATTTCTCGAAAGACTGGTAACGAAAAACTTGGTGCCCGACGCTGTCGGCCGCGAAGAAGAGTGGATTTCCTACCGATTGTATCTTCATCGCAATCCGCATGGACCCTTTGAAATCCGCCGCCAAGGCGGCCGGGTAATCGAACTCCGTGAGGAGAAGTTGAGCGACGGCAGCATCGCGACCTTTGGCGCTGATATCACGCACCTGAAGACCATCGAAGGATCGCTGCGGGATGCCGCGGAGAGAAACCGCACATTCACCATGAATGTTGCCCATCAATTGCGCACCCCTCTGGCTGTTTTGCGCTCCAACATCGATAACTTAGACAATCAGGCGATCACCGGATCACTGAAACGCGACGTCGATGCCATCAGCCGCATGGTCGAACAGCTCCTTGATGCGACCCGGCTGGAGACGTTGGATTACACCGAATCAGACCATGTCGATCTGGTAGAACTCTGCCAGGATGTGGTCTCGGGATTGGCGCCGGCGGCGATCAAGGAAAACCGCGATATGGAACTGCTGGCGCCGGAAGGCAGCGTGATCGTGGCCGGTCACGCCGACGCCCTAGCCATCGCCATCCGAAACCTCGTCGAAAACGCCATGGCCTATTCGCCGTTGGAGGCGCCGGTCTCCATCGAAGTGACGGAAACGCCGTCGGTTCGAGTGATCGACCAGGGACCCGGGATCCCGCCGGGCGTGCGAGACGTCATCATGAAACACGACCTGCGCTCGGACCGTCGCGGCGGGGACAGCGGCGTCGGCCTCGTCATCGTCGGACGCGTCGCCGTGCAGCATGGTATCCGCGTCGAGATTGAAGATGGCGAAGATTGCGGAACCGTATTCGAGCTCGTGTTTCCCGGCTCTCATCGTCCCGCCACAGCGTGACATCTTAAAACCGAAATACTGTCCCTTTACACGTAACCGAACCGAGGCTGCCTTGAACGAAATTCGTCTCGCTATATTCGATTGTGATGGCACATTGGTTGATTCCCAGCACTCGATCATTCATTGCATGAACGAGGCCTTCGAGCGCTACGATCTCGACCGTCCCTCGCGCGATGCTGTGCGCCGCGTCGTCGGGTTGCCACTCATCGATGCGGTGGCGATCCTTGCCCCCGAGCAGGGCTATGAACGCCATGAAGACTTGCGCACCGCCTATTCCGATGCCTGGCAGGAACTGCGGAAGACCGACGCCATTGAAGAACCGCTGTTCCCGAACGTCTTGGAGACCCTAGACGAACTGGAGCGAAACGGATGGTTGTTGGCGGTCGCGACCGGCAAGTCGCGACGGGGCCTTGATGCGACGCTCGAGAAGCACGGCATACTCGGACGTTTCGTCTCCCTGCAGACGGCGGATCGGGTCCGCGGAAAACCGATATCGTTGATAAACTCGTCCGAAAGAGTGTTTTGGGCGTCCGCTTCTATTAAGAGCGGACGTTTATTCGCCGCCACTGGCAGATGCTGCGGCGGTTTTTGGCTTTGGTTGGCGGTT
>Ga0056108_1000200_pt1 | contig 21609 bp, 8 predicted proteins | sample WorMetG1BERMUDA1_FD_83875 | JGI IMG/M metagenome (GOLD analysis project Ga0056108, IMG submission 83875) | Marine gutless worms symbiont microbial communities from Max Planck institute for Marine Microbiology, Germany - Inanidrilus... ... | reverse complement strand
GTTCAGGGCCACACGGACGGCAGCGACGCTGGTCGATGTGAATACCTCCTCCCACGGGCGCCCGATCGCGGCGAGCGCGTCGGCTGCAACCTGCCGATAGGGGCAGGGTGGAACGAAAAGGACGAGGGGGACCGGATCCAGCGGATCCGGTACGTGGTGATTGGTCGAGACCCAGTAGAGGGGCTCTCGCCAAATCCGTGGCGGCGGATCCGCGTCCGGGTCGCGGATCGCCAGGGCAAGGTCGAGTTGGCCGTCCGTCAACATGGCCCGCAAGGTCGCACTGTCGCCTACATGCATGGCCATTTTGACCCGCGGGTGGGAGAGCTTGAAACGGCAAAGCATGGCCTGCAAGGCATCCGTGGCAAACCATTCGGGAATCCCGACCCGCACGATGCCGGTCAGTTCCGGCATGCTGAGGGTTTGCTGCGCCTCCGCCGACAAATCGAGAATGCGGCGGGCGTAGGCGAGCAGAATCTTGCCGTCCTCGGTGAGTTCCGCTTGACGGGGTCCGCGGACCACCAGCGTCTTGTCGAGTTTGTCCTCAAGCCTGGAAATCTGCATGGAGATGTTGGGCTGGGTTCGATTCAGAACTTCCGCGGCGCGGGTGTAGTTCCCCGTGTCGGCAAGAGCGACGAACGATTCCAGTTGTTTGAAGTCGAGGCGATTGCGCAAGATTGTCTCCCCAGCAGAGATTTATCTTTTAGGTTGTTCCAGTATAAAGAAATTTGATGAACAATCACAACTCTAGATTTTGCAATACGTGCGCCGGCGGCTACCGTTGGTGCGGTGTCTCCCTCGACCAAACTCGGAGACAGATTTCGCCATGCAGACTCATTGCCAATCGCCGGCCGCCGTTGTGGAGGATATCTCCCTCGGCGGCCGGATTCGCCGGGCCCTGACTCACCATATTGGGTTTGCCGGTTCCGACATCGACATTCAGGAGAACAAGGTCAAATATTTCAATCCGGTCAACCCCTTGTCACCCGACGCGAAGCTGGAAGAGGTGTTCGGCCTCATGCGCGGCCTCAACCGGGCAGCACTCGCCGATCCGCATTTGTGTCGAAACGGCGGTGGGGGTCACAGCTTTTCGGAAGCCCTATCCGATGCGGCCGACGCGGCGGCAGTGCGGTTCGCCGGCCGTGAGATCCACTATGTGGAACTCGGGCCGGAGCCGACGAAGACCACGTTCATCCTGCGGCGCCTCATCGAACGCGGTGTGCGCATCTCTTCCTACGTGGGCGTCGATATCAATCCCGCTTCGGTCGCAGCCATGCGCAAGGACCTCGCCGCGATCCTCGGTCCGGAAAAAACCCGCTACCGGGTCACGCCGTTCGAACGGTTCCGGGTCGACGACGTCCGCGATGGCGCGACGCCGGCCTTGGTGACCATGCTCGGCTTCCAGGAGGGGAATGAAGATCCGTTGACGGCATCCGCCTGGCTGCAGCGGGTTGCCGGCCCGGGTGACATCGTCCTGGCCGAAATGCAGGTCATGCCGGAGACGGGCAGCGAGGCGGTCATGAAGTTCTACCGTCATCCCCTGATGGTCCGTTTCTCGCGCCTGGCGTTCGAGCGGGCCCGGGGATTGACGCCGTCGCTGGGCCGGGTATTTGTATTGCCCGTTCCGGTCTCCGACGGTCAGACGATCGAGGCCGCGATCATGTGCGAAGAGTACGCCGCCGGCGATAGACACCGCCTGTTCGTTAGCAATTACTGTCTCAAGTACCGTCTCGAACAATATCGGCGCCACCGCGAGAGAGAAGGTCGGCTCGGAGTCTGCCATGAAGCCCTCACGGATGACCGTTCGGTCCTCTTTCAGTTGGCGTGCCGCGCCTGAGAGCGCTTCGCGGGAACTGGTTCCGGCCGGAATCGCCATCGTCGCCGCCACATACGGGCTGGCACGCTATGCCTATGGGTTGTTCCTGCCGGATATTCAGGCCGACCTCGCCCTGGCGACGGCGACCATGGGGCTTATCGCCGCGTCTTCCTACGGCGGCTATCTGGTCGCGACCCTGATTGCCAGTTGGGTCTCGGCGCTGACCGGCCCTCGACTGCCGGTCGTCCTCGGCGGTATTGCCGCAGCCACGGGTATGGCCGCGATTTCAATTGCCAATGGCCCGTGGTTCCTGGCGGCTGGCGTCTTCCTCGCCGGCATGAGTCCCGGTCTCGCCTATCCGCCGCTTTCCGACGCCGTCGTCCAGTTGGTGCAGGATCGTCGCCAGGAACGTGTATATGCCTGGATCAATTCGGGCACCGGGTTCGGCGTTCTCATGGCCGGCCCCCTGGCCGTATTCGTCGGCACCGATTGGCGTTATGCCTGGGCCTTGTTCGCCGCCTTTGCCGTAATCGCGACCCTTTGGAACGCCCGCCTGATGCCGACCGGACCTTTCGCGCCGGCGAGTACCGCCGTGCCGCCCTTGCGTTGGCGTTGGTTCGCGCGGCCCGGCGCCGGAGCGCTTTTTGTCGGCGCCGCGGTTTTCGGCATTTCAACGTCCGTCTATTGGACCTTCGCCGTCGACCTTCTGGTGACGGCGGGCTCCCTGAGCCAGGGTCAAGCGGCAACGTTCTGGGCTTCCATCGGAGCCGCCGGAATTCTCGGCGCGGGTGCCGGCCGTCTGGTCCACCACTTCGGCCTTCGCGTCGTCTTTCTGGTCAGCGTATCGGCGACGGCCGCGGCGATCGCCTCCGTCGCATTGTTCCCGCAACACCTGATTAATTCCCTCGCCTCGGGGGCCGCATTCGGGACCGCATTCATCGTCGTTACGGCCTTGTTCGGGATCTGGAGCATCCGTCTTTTCTACGACCGTCCGTCGGCCGGATTTGGTGCGACGTTCTTCTTGATTTCGCTTGGCCAAATGGCAGGACCGGCGGTTGCCGGGTACCTGATCGGTGCCATTCCGATGGCCGCCGTGTTCTTTCTCGCGTCAGCACTGACAGCGGCCTTGCTCCTGATGGCACCGCAAGGAAACGAGCGTTCAGCGGTCCCCATATGAGTATTATTACGATTATTTATTAAACGGTATCTCGTTGTAACAGAATTGAATTGGACGCTTTACCGAGACCCCGCCATAGTCGCAGTCTGCGGTATTGTTGGAAAAGGAAACGCGGCATGTCGATCAAATCGGAAGTCAGAAACATGCGCGGAACCACCAAGATCGATCAGGAGATTGGAACCCGATTGCGCCAAGCGCGGTTGGCCAAACGTTTGACACAGGACGGGTTGGGAAAACTGATCGGGATAAGTTTCCAGCAGATACAGAAATACGAGAACGGCTCGAACAGGATAGCCGCCTCACGGCTTTATTTGCTCGCCGGCGTTCTCGGCATTCCCGTCGCCTATTTTTTCGATGATTTGGAAAAGGCTCCCGCCGCGCGCTCCCAACCGGGCGTCAAAACGAACGGCGAAAACAACTTGCCGGACCGCGTCATTCGCGTCGCCCGCGACCTCAACGAAATGCCGGAAGGCCCGCAACGCGACGCGTTGTTCGGGTTGATCAAGACGATGGGTGGCAGAGCCGCGGTGCGCCGAAGTCAGACCCTCACGCCTTGAGCTTGTAACCCCTGGCGAACAAGCTCGTACAGACCGCCCAAAGAAAAATATTCGTCGCCGCCATGACGGCCACGCCGCCCATGACCGACCCGTCGGCTTGGCCGATAAAGCCGTAGCGGAACCCGTCGATCATGTAGAAGAAGGGGTTGAGATGGGCGGCAATTTGCGCGGCTTCAGGTAGCCGCTGGATCGAGTAAAAGGTTCCGGAAAGGAAGGACAGGGGCGTGATTACGAAGTTGGTGACCGCGGCGATATGGTCGAACTTTTCCGACCAGATGCCGCCGATGGTCCCCAACAGCGACAGCATCAAAGACGCCATGCACGCGTGATAGACGATGAACGCGGGGTGCGAGATCTTCATGTCGACGAACAGACTCATGGCGAGGGCGACGAAAAAACCCACGAACACCCCTCGCGTGGCACCGCCCAGAGCGATACCGAAGGTCAATTCCCGCGCCGTGAAGGGCGGCATCAAGGTATCGATGATATTGCCTTGGACCTTCGAAATGATGATCGATGACGAGGTATTGGCAAAAGCGTTCTGGGCCATCGCCATCATGATCAGGCCGGGCGCAAGGAATTCGGTGAAGGGGACGCCGTTGACGACACGGGTCGCGCCCCCGAGGGCCAGGGAAAACACGGCAAGAAACAACAGGGTCGTTATAATCGGGGCGACGACGGTCTGGGTGTAGACTTTCACGAAACGGCGGACCTCCCGCATGTAGAGCGTCCACAATCCGATCCAATTGGAATCGCCACGAACCATTGCCGCCTCCATTGCCGTCCTGATCGCGCCTATATAAGCGTCTCCGGCTTGGCTGGCCAGGGCCACCGTGGGAAACTCCTGTGATGAATGAGCACGGACCGGACACTGGTACCGGCGTCCGCCGGAAACCCCGAAAGGCAACACCGAAACGCCTCGAGAACGCGGCCTTGCATTATCTCGCCCGGTATTCGAGCTCGGCCGAGAACCTGCGCCGCGTCCTCATGCGCCGCGTCCTCATGCGCCGCGTCGACCGCTCGGCGCGCCACCACGGCACCGATCCGGAGGAAGGGGCTGCCCACGTCGAGGACCTGATCGCGCGCTATTCCAAAGCCGGTTTGCTCGACGATACGCGCTTTGCCGAAGGCCGGGCTCGATCGCTCTTGGAACGGGGCGTCTCACCGAGAGCGATCCGATTGCGGTTGCGGGAAAAGGGCGTCGCCTCCAAGACGGTTGAAGCCGTGCTTTTGGAACTGTCGGAAGACAAAGGCGACATCGAATGGGCGGCGGCGGTGGCGCTCGCCAAACGCAGACGCATCGGCCCGTTCCGAAAATCCGATCGTCAATCCGTCCGGGAAAAAGACCTGGCGGCTCTCGCCCGGGCCGGTTTTTCCTATGATGTGGCGCAACGGGTCGTCGATGCGGAAAACGCAACCGATCTCGAACGCCCACCTTTCCTGGATTGACCCAGGGACTTCCCGTTGGTCGCCGTGACGGATCATCGACTTGGCGTCGCGCCCCCGGCCTCCTGCTCACGTGCCCGGCTTTCGAGGACCGAGCGAACGCCGGCGTCAAACTGGCGGTAGCGGTCGTAGACGCGTTCCGAAACGCCGGCCTTTTGCGCCTGTGTCGGCTCCGGCGGTTCGGCGACCGGCGCCGTCGGTTGCCCGGAAGACGAAAGTTCGGAGCCCGGGGCCTCGGTCGTCTGATCGACCGGCGCCCCGGGCTCCGTCGTTCCCGAACCCGCCGGGGCGACGAGAACCGCGCTTTCATCCGATGGGGACGGATTGGTCACCGGATGCACGGTTGATCCCATCGCGGGAGGGCGTGCTGCCGCCCCGGTGGGTGCTGCCGACACATCTGCCGGGCGCCTGTTCTGGCGCTGGGTGGTGCCGGCGGCGGGATGGTTGTTCTCGATCTCACTGGCGCCGTTCACGTCCTTGAGGAGGCGCTGGTCGAGTTTGCCCGTGAGGTTGAGGAGGTTGAAGGCGGCGAGGATAACGTCGGCCTCGGCGGAAACGGCATCGCTCTGCGCGTTGATCAGTGTCGTCTCACCTGCCAATACGTCGATCAGCGAACGGTTTCCCAGCTTCCGTTCCTCACGGGCCAGTTCAAGGAACGCCGCCGAAATATCGGCCTGGGTCTGGAGGGACCGTGCCGTCCTTTGCGCCGTATGCAACTCCTGCCAAGCGTTGCGCACCTCTTCCTCGATACGGCGGATGGTATCGGCGACCGTTCGGGTCTGAACGACGACGTCGTATTCGGCGGCTCTGAGCGTATTGATGGCCGTGAAACCGAGGTTGAACGGCAAATTCAATTCGACCTTGGCCACCGTTTCGGTCTTCAGATCGACGGTGCCGCTAACATTGTTCTTCCATTTCCGCTCGACGACCCCTTCCAGTTTGGGAAAGAAGTTCTCGCCATAGGCGGTCTTCACTTCGGTGCGGGAAACGGCCTCATTGACCTTCTCGATGGCGATCTCGCGGTTGTTGCGAAGTGCGGTGTCGATGGCGTCATCCAAGGTTGCCGGGAGGGCCTTGAGCGGCAGTGGTACCGGCGATAGATCATCGACCTTAGGCAAAGTGCCGAAAACCGCTTTGAACCGGTTCTGGGCCGAAATCAGGGTGCCTTCGGAGCCGATGGTCCGCGCGTCGGCGCCGGCGAGCTGCTGCTTCGCCTGCAGGACGTCGGTCGACAGACCGGACCCGGTCTCGACACGGGCTTCTTCCAGTCCCGTTTGCTGGCGCACATTGTCTTGCGACTGGCGGGAGAAACTCAGGACCTGGCGAGCCCGGATCAGGTCGACATAGGCGTTCGTCGCCTCGATGAATATGTCGTCGCGCACCTTGGCCAGGTTCAACTGACGTTCGGCCAATTCGAGCCGTGCCTTCTCGACGATACCGTTGGTGGCCCCGAAATCCCACAGCAACTGGGTCAGCGAGACATCGACTTGGGAGAACGGCAGGCCCGTATCCGAGTCGTGGGGATTGGTAATCGTTTCATGGCCGTGGGTGGCCGTGGTCTCGAATTCCGGGAACCAGTCACCGAGGGCTTCGCGCGCACGTTCCCGCGCCGCCGCCACTTCCGCGTCGGCGCCCAAGACCTGGTCGTGCTTGGCCAGGACCTCCGATAGGAGGTCCTCCAGGCTCAATGCCCATGTCGGCCCGGCTCCCGTTATGATCAGGAGTCCCGCCGCCAAGGCGCAAGCACGGGTGAAGAGAGAACTCCTCATCCGGCTGGTTCCAATTATCCGTCCCTGGGCCGCAACGTTCTCGCTGCGATTTCCCACCTCTTTCCTGCCAGATTATGTCCCTTGCCGCCATAGGTTTTTTCGCCCGCCTGCACACGCGGTAATGCGCGCATGCGCTGCGGCAACTACTGAAGCCGGTGTCGGTGGTGTCGGGCCGTCAGTTCGCGCGACGGATTTGGCCCCGTCGTTCAGGCCTTGTGGCGATGGAGTGTGCCGTCCTGTTCGACGGCGGAATCCAATTCGTCGAGTTCCTGACCGACGCGCCGCCTGAGTTCGAAGTATCGGCGTTTTTCGTTCTCGGACAGTCTGATACCACTCTCGCTGTGTTCCGTCGTCGCCTCGCAGACGAAGGCCAGCAATTCGCCGACGGCAACAGGGACGTCGAGGGCCTCGTCGCGGACCTCGCGATCCTGGTCGTCGCTGGTCGCCGTTTCGGACAGGCGTTTCAGCTCGTCCGACAGGAAGGTCCGGCCGGCGGCCCGCTCCAGGGTCAGGATAACGTCGACCGGCATGAAGGTCGTGTGTTCGAAACTCTGATACTGGGACAGGTTGGTCGGTTTGACGCGACACAGGTCCGCCGCCGCCCTGAGGCTGCCGAAATGGTCGAGGAGTTTCCGCGTCGCCAGTTTCAACAACCGGAACTCCATGTCTCCCAATGTTTTGTTCATTTTATGTTCCGCAGCCCGCTTTCGCATGACGGCCGCGCTCCCCTTGACATAGATTGAGCCTAGGAAATGGCGGTCGTGCGCGCAAGTTCCGGATATTCACAACTGCCTATCGGGGTGTGCGTAATGGTGGAAATACCCCCGGGGATTTAGTAACTTGGAAAAAATGGCCGTAACACCGACCACAATCGGCCCGTCGGCGGAAGAACTGGAAGCTGGCACTGGCGGAGATCCGGTTGTTCTTGAGGGTTCGGGAACGGAAATTTCCGTTCCCGATTGGATTTCCAGGGCGGAAGCCTTTCAACGCTCGGGCGACGATCTCCTGATCGTCGGACCGGACGGCCAGAAAGCCATCATATCCGGTTTCTTTTCCTCCGGTGCGATGCCGCATCTTATCACCTTCACCGGCGAGGAACTGCCGGTGGAGGACGTTCTCGCGCGCGTCGAGGCCGGCGATCCGTTCGAGGTCGCCCAGGCGCAGACCGGCGGCGCCGCCACGGACGCGCCGCTGATCCAGTCGGAGACGGGAGCGGCGCCGGATACACCGACGTCGTTGGAATCCCTATTGGTGTCGTTATCCAACGGCGCCGAGCTCGATGCGTCGCTGGTTGACGTCTTCCAACAGGCCGTCAACGAGGCCGTTGCCCAAGGGGCCTCGCCGGACCAGGCGACGGATGCCGAACCGGCCTTCCTGCAGACGCTGATCGAGCAGGTGGCGCAAGGTGCGACGCCGGAAGCGGCGCTGGAGAACGCCAAGGCCGTGTTCCAGGCCGTCGCCCAGGCCACCGGCGAAGTCGACGGCCCGGCCCAGGGCGGTGGTTTGATGCAGGCCCTGGCCAGCGGCGAGAACGTCGATGACGTGGTCGGCCAATTGGTGCAACAACAGGGCGGCGGCCTGTCCGCGGACCAGGTGGCCGCCGCGACCAACGCCTTCGTCGAAGGCCTGCAACAAGGCCTGGCCGAGGGCGCCCAGCCCGGAGACGCCTTGGCGCAGGCGGCCGTCGCCTCGCAGGGTGCGGCGGAAGCGGAGGTCGTCGGCGAATTGAGCGGCGCCGATGCTCTCCTGGCAGCGCTGGCCAGTGGCGACAATGCTGATCAGGTGCTGACCGATCTCGGCGTACCGGCCGACGGCGACGCTGGCGCCGCCTTTGCCGACAGCCTCGCCAATGCCCTGCAGTCGGGCCAGGCACTCGACGCCGCGCTGACCGATGCGGCAGACGCCCAGACTTTACTGGCCCAGGCCGTCGCGGATTCCCAGGACCCCAATATCGCCGACCCGGTTCTCGCCGCACTGGCCTCGGGCGATAATCTCGAAGGCGTCGTTGGCGATTCGGCGGCCTTCCAGGAAGCCCTGGCCCAGGCCCTGCAAGGCGGCGCCGCTCCGGGAGATGCCCTGCAGCAGGCTGGCGATACGCTCGCCACCCTCGATGCGGCGCAGGCCCAGACCAACGATCCCGCCGCCGCCGATCCGTTGCTGGCGGCCCTGGCGTCGGGCGACAACGTGGAAGGCGCCGTCGGTGATTCGGAGGCTTTCGCGGAGAACCTGGCCAACGCGCTTGAGGGCGGCGGCAGCTTCACCGACGCCGTACAGGCAGCCAACGATCAGACGGCGAGCGTCGACCAGGCCCTCGCCCAACAAACCGTACCCGGGGGCGGTGATCCGGTGCTGGCGGCGCTCGCCTCCGGTGGCAACGTCGGTCAAACGCTGGATGAATTGTCCTCGAACGATGCCGGAGCGGCAAGCTTGGTTGCCGCGCTTGCAAGTGGTTCTTCGGGCACTGAAGCGGTGCAGATCGTGGGGGATCAATCGATCGCGATTTCGGATGCGATTTCCGACACGACGACGGCGTCGGCCGGCGAAGCGGCCGTCGTCGTCGACGGGGCGCTGACGGTGACGGAAGCCAACGCCGCCAACTTCGACGGTGGTCAGTTCACGGCCCAGGTGACGACCAACAACACGGCCGCCGACCGGCTGACGATCACCAATCAGGGCACGGGGGCCGGACAGATCGGTTTCGACGGGACGACGGTCACTTTTGCGGGCACGGCTATCGGCACGGTCAACGGCGCGAACAACGGCACCGGTACGGCGCCTCTCACGATCGATCTCAACACCAACGCGACGCCGGCAGCGGTACAGGCCCTGGCCCGCAACGTCACCTACCGGAATACGGACACATCGGGAACGGCAGTTTCGGACCCGGTCGTCTCGTTCACCCTTGCGGAGTCCAACGGCACGGTATCGGTCACGTCGACCCGGACCATCGACGTCAATGTGCGGCCTGTCCTGACGGCAACGGCGGGAAGCGTGGCGGCGTCGGCTGGAGAAACGGCGGTCGCGGTCGACACCGGCCTGACGGTCACCGATGCAGACTCGACGGACTTTTCAGGTGGTCAGTTCACGGCACAAGTGACGACCAACAATACGGCCGCCGATCGGCTGACGATCACCAACCAGGGGACGGGGGCCGGGCAGATCGGCTTCGACGGCACCACGGTGACCTACGGTGGCACGGCCATCGGCACGGTCAATGGCGCAAACAACGGCACCGGCACGGCGCCTCTCAGGCTCGACCTCAACGCCAATGCCACCCCGGCAGCGGTGCAGGCACTTTCCCGGGCGGTTACTTATCAGAACACGGATACCTCGGGGTCGGCGGTTTCGGATCCGGTCGTCTCGTTCACCTTGTCGGACGGTGACGGCGCCACCTCGGCGGCGGCGACGCGGACCGTCGACGTCAACGTGCGGCCGGTTCTGACGGTGACGGCGGGGAGCGTCGCGGTTTCGGCCGGCGGGTCGGCGGTCACCGTCGATTCCGGTATGACGGTCTCCGATGCGGACTCTGCGGACCTCTCCGGTGGTCAATTCACGGCACAAGTGACGACCAACAACACGGCGAACGACCGCCTGACCATCACCAACCAGGGCAGTGGGGCCGGACAGATCGGTTTCGACGGGACGACGGTCACCTTCGGTGGAACGACCATCGGCACGGTCAACGGCTCGAACAACGGGACCGGCACCAATGCCTTGCGGATTGATCTCAACGCCAGCGCTACGCCGGCGGCGGTACAGGCGCTCTCGCGCGCCGTCACCTACCAAAACGTCAACAGCGCCGCCAACGTCGGTAACGATCCGGTCGTAACATTTTCGTTAACCGACGGCGACGGTGCCACGGCGGCGGCGAAGACGCGAACCATTGACCTCGTCGGGGCTCCGGAGCTGACGGCGACAAGCGGTTTGACCGGTTTCCTGCCAGGCGACGGCGCCATATCCGTCGATCCTTCGATCACGGTCAACGATCCGCAGAATTCATTCAACGGGGGCTACCTCAGGGCGACGATCAGTGCCAATGGCGAAACGACTGACCGTTTGACTATCGAAAATCAGGGCACCGGCGCCGGCCAGATCGGTTTTGACGGCACCAACGTCACCTACGGCGGCACCACCATCGGCACCGCGTCGGGCGGCAGCGGCACGACGGCGCTGACCATCACGCTTAATGCCAACGCCAACAGTGCCGGTGTCCAAAAACTGGCCCAGGCCATCCAATACAACTCGGTGGCATCGACGCCGGGAACCGGCAACCGCACCATTACGTTCGACGTCAGCGATGGATCCGAAAGCGCACCATCCGTGACCCGCACGGTGACCATCGATCAGGTGCTCGACACCTTCTCGTCGACGACGCCGACCCAGAACGTGTTGAACTTCGACGGCGGCGATCACCTGTCGCTCGGCAATTCTTCGGCCTACATCCACGGCAACGCCGCCACCTGGGAGGCCTGGATCAACACCTCGACGACGACCGGCACCCAGACCATCTTCGGGGCCGGCGACCTGGGCTCCGAACAGATCTTCTCCTCGACCTTCGCCTCAACGCCGTCGGGCATCTCCATCTCCGGCAGCGCCACGGTCACGGGCGGCGCCCTGCGACTGACCAATTCGAGTAGCCAGGTGGGGACGGCCACCATCAATCCGAGCGGGTCCGCCGAGCAGACCAAGTATTTTACGTCGACCTTCGACGTCAAAATCGGCGACAACACGACGGGTACGGACGGTGACGGCTGGAGCTTCAACTACGGCGGCACGTCCTTTACGGGAGGAAATCCGGAAGAGGGAGCCAGCGCCGGTCTCGCCATCACCTTCGACACCTTCGACAACGGCTCCGGCGACGTCTTTAACCAGGTCCAGGTGCTGGTCGACGGCGCCGTCCGGGGCACCGCCAGCGCGCCGGGCGGCACGCTGCTCACCGAAACACCCCGCGTGCTGACGCTCGACGGTGACAACGATTACGTCGATGCCGGAGGCGGCACGGGCGGCGAACTCAGGTTGACCGGTACCATGACGGCCGAAGCCTGGGTGCAGCCGGATACCTTCGATGAACCGACCAAGGTCGTCTCCATCGGCGGTAAGTCAGGGGACGGTGACGGTGCCGAGAACTTTCTGTTCCAGATCACGCTGACGACCGGTGGCGACGTCGAACTTTTCCATGAGTACGGCACCGGAACGAACCAACAGGTCACGTTTGACACCAACCTAACCGCCGGACAATGGGTGCATCTGGCGGCTGTCCGCGATGCCACGGCCAAGACCTACACGCTTTACGTCAACGGCCAGCAGTCCGGCAGCCCGCAGAGTTACACGACGAATGCTGCCGGCGGAGCCAATGCCAGCCTGCTCATCGGCGGGGAAATCGAAAGCAACGACGCGATCGGCAATACGCTGAATGGCCAAGTCGATGACGTGCGCATCTGGAACACGGCGCGTACGGCCTCGGAAGTTGCCGAGAACTATCAGAAGACTCTGACCGGCGACTTCAGCGGCAACCTCGTTTCCCACTTCACCTTCGATGGCGGCAACGCCAACGATTCGGCAGGCAGCAACAATGGTACGTTAACCAACGGTGCCGCGACGACGACCAGCCACACAGCGCCGGCCCGCTTCGAGCCCGTCTCCATTACCGTCGACGCCAATGGCCTCGACATGAGCTACAAGGGCACGACGCTGTTCACAAACCTCGACCTTGGGTCCGCCTATAACCCCCAATCGGGACACCAGTTCGTCATGTCGTCGCGGACCGGCGGAGCGGACGACGTCGTCGCCATCGACAACCTGACCATTACGTCCACCGACGCCGGCTCCGTCAACGCGCTGGTCGTCGACGGCGGCGAGCTCGCCTTCAAGACCACGGACTCGACCGGTACCTCCACCGTGTCCTCGGACGTCTCGGTCGCCGACGGCAACTGGCACCACGTGGCCATGAGCCACGACGGCAACAACACGCTCAAGCTCTACGTCGACGGGGTTCACGTCAAAACCCAGACCGGCGTTACCAAGGAGATGATCGGTGGTGATGCGGCCATCGGCCAGGCCTCCGACTCCAATGCGGATCACTTCACCGGCCAGATCGGCGAGGTGCGGGTGTGGGACGCGGTGATGACCGATGCCCAGATCGACAACAACTTCGGGCCGAACCTGTCGAACCCGTCGTCGACGTCGAACCTGGTCGGCTACTGGAACATGAAGGATGTCTCGGGGCAGACGGTCACCGATTTGTCGAGCAACTCCAACACCGCCACGTTGGGCGCGTCTGGATCGGGCGGCGGCGACGACCCGACGACCCAGTCGACGACCTACCCGCAGCTCAACTCCAGCCACTGGACCATCGTCGAGGGAGCCGGAAGCTACAACGGTGACACCATCCTGGTCCAGGACGGTAACGTCGAGATCAGCAACCGCGAACTTTTACGATCGAGCACCGAATACGATCCGACCTCGAGCAATCCGCTCTACGTCACCGGACGCTTCACCTTCGAGAAGGCGGCCGACATCTTCTCTGTCATCACGCGGTCCAGCGGCGTCGCCGACAGCAGCTTCTTCGGCTACCCGACGACCGCCGGTTCGGCACAAACCATGGTCGGCCCGGCGTTGACCGCCGGCCAGTGGTACCATGCCGCCGTCGTTATCGATTCAACGGCTGATACCGGCAAGCTCTACCTCAATGGCGAGGCCGTCGCCACCAACACGTCACTGACTCTCGATCCGAGCCAGATCACGACCACCGTGAACTATCTCGGCCGGTCCCTGCATACGGCTGACCCCGATTTCGACGGCCAGATCGGCGAGTTCCGCATCTGGAACACGGCCCGCACCGATGCGCAAATTGCGGACAACTACAACAATCCTTTGACCGGTTCGGAAAGCGGACTCGTCACCTACTACACCTTCGATGAATTGGTCTCAGGTGCCGTCGTCGACGAGGCCGGCGCCAACAACGCCACCGTCACCGGTGCCACCATCGTCGACATCGCGCCGACGGTCTACGGCACGGAAGTGACCATCCAGGAGAACGAGGCCGTCACCGGCACCATGGCGACCAACGATGTCGCCGGCACGCCGACCTACTCCGTACAGACGGCGGCGACCAAGGGCACGGTGATCGTCGATTCCACATCCGGCGAATGGACCTACGTGCCCGACGTCAATTACCGCGGCACCGATACCTTCACGCTCCGGGCCACCGGTGCGACGCGGGGCACCGACGACGAGACCATCACCGTCACCGTCAACGCAGTCAACAATGACTCCATCAACGTCCACGACGGCATGGTTCAGTTCGACGGTTCCAACGACCTGATGCGGGCGACCGTCGGCACCAACACGTTCTCCAACCAGATCACCATGGAGCTGTGGGTCAACTTCCTCGACCTGACCGCGCAGCAGAACCCGATCCGGCTGGGTGATGCGGAGACCACGGCCAATCGCATCGTGCTGGAGAAAAGGGCGACGACCAACAATTTCTCGGTCTTCATGGGTAATAACACGACCAACACGACGGTCGCCTCGGATTTCGTCGTATCTGCCGACACCTGGTATCACACGGCGTTCACCTACGACGGGACGACGGCCAAGATCTACGTCAACGGCAACCTGGTGAAATCGCAGGCCGTCTCCGGCGTGTCGCTGGCCAACACGGTGCAGGAAGTGACCGTCGGCGGCGATACCTTCGGCTTTTTCTCCAAGGCCCTGGTCGACGACGTCCGTGTCTGGAATACGGTGCGCACGGCCGAACAAATTCGCGACAACTATGACCAGCAGTTGACCGGCTCAGAGACCAATCTGCAGGGCTACTGGCGTTTCGACGACGATACCGCCGGAACGACACTCGACGACAAGACATCGAACAACCGCGACGGCCACTTGATCGAGGCCCGCTACGTCATGGACATGGCCGACCCGGGTGGCGACGGAGTTGCAACCGGCATGGGTGTGGCCAGCGTCAACAACTTCCCGACGGAACAGATCACCGTCGAGATGTGGGTCATCCCCGACGCCCTGAACGCGGCACTGTTCTCCTATGCGGTGAGCGGATCCGACAACCATTTGATCTTCGAGGTGACCTCCGGCGGTGACCTTTCGGTCAGGCGCGACGCGACCACGGTGACGATCACTGGCGTCAATATCGTCGTCGGCGCCTGGACGCATCTGTCCGTCGTCTGGGACGCGGCGGCGGATACGGTGACAGTCTACCAGGACGGAGCGACGGCCGGCTCGACAACGCTGGTCGGCGGCACTATGACCACCGGCGGCACCATCTGGCTCGGCAACGACCAGGACAGCATCGGCGGCGGTTTCCAGCAGAACGCCGCCTTCGATGGTCGGATGAGCGAGGTGCGCCTTTGGGATACGGCTCGGAGCGCCACCGACATCGCCGCCGACTACAACAAGCAGCTCGTCGGTACCGAAGAAGATCTGGTCGGCTACTGGCGCCTTGACGAAAGCTCGGGTACGACGGCGACGGACACCACCGGCAACAACAACGGCACCTACCAGTCGAACAACACCGCTCAGATATTGCGCTCACCGCCGATCGTCGCGCCGGACGGGCCGAAGCTGATCAACAATCTGGGCAAGGCGTTGCAGTTCGACGGCAGCGACGATGTCCTCGAGATCATCGACACGGACACGTTCGACACCGCCAACTACACCATCGAGACCTGGGTCAAGCTGGATTCGATCGCCAACATGACCATCCTCGGGCGCACCAATTCGAACGGGCTAGGCAGCCAGTTCTCGCACCTGCTGCACACGGATGCCACGGGCAAGTTCTACCACTACACCTATGACAACGTCGCCGCGTCCGGAAAGACCGCCCTCGGCTCGGTCACGGCCGTGGCCGGTCAGTGGTATCACCTGGCCGGCACCTACGACGCCGACACCGATACCATGAAGCTATATGTCGATGGCCAGTTGCAGGCGACGACCACCGGCGTCGGTACCCCCTGGCCGTCCGGCGATCGTTACCAGATCGGGCCAAACGCCGCCGCCAACAACGACTTCGACGGCCAGATGGCCGAGTTCCGGGTGTGGAGTTCGGCCCGCACCGACGCCGAGATCGCCGACAGCTACAACCAGGCCCTCAACCCCGCCGCCCATTCGGACCTGATCGGCTACTACACCTTCGAGGGAGCGACGGGTTCGGCGGTCACCGACCTGGCCGGTTCCGTCAACGGCACCGTATCCGGCGCCAAGGTGGTCGACACGGCGCCCAGCGTCTTCGGCACGGCGCTCACCGTCGAGGAGAACGAGAGCGTTTCCGGCATCATGACCGGCAACGACATCGTCGCGCCTGTGCTCGACCTCGGCAGGCCGGGTGCCGACGGCATCGCCACCGGCATGAAGTTCGAGAATTTCACCGACTTCCCGACGACGGCGATCAGCGTCGAGCTTTGGGTCAACCCGGACCAGGTGCCAGGTGACATCGTTTCCTATGCGGTGACCGGTTCGGACAACGAGTTCCTGATCGGCGTCAATTCCAGCAAGACGGTCGTCGTGTACCTCAACGCCACGGCTTACACATTGACCGGACTGACCGTCGAGCCGGGCCAATGGGACCACCTGACCGTTACCTGGAACGGTACGGACACGTTGACTGGCTACAAGAACGGTACCCAGGCCGCCACAGCGACGACAACGGTCAACGACGCAATGGAAACCGGCGGCACGTTCTACCTGGGCACCGACCAGGATACGGTCGGCGGCGGGTTCCAGAACTCCAACACCTACGACGGCCAGGTGGCCGAGGTGCGTATCTGGAACGACGTCCGCACGTCCGGCGAGGTCAGTTCCAACTTCAACAAGGAACTGGTCGGCAACGAGGCCAACCTGGTCGCCTACTGGCAATTGAACGAGGGCAGCGGCACCAGCGCCATCGACAAGACGGCCGGCCAATCGAACGCCGGCACGTCGAACGTCACCCACACCGGCACGTATGAGTCCATCGGTACCGCCTTCGTCACCGCCGGCGAGGACGTGCCCGCCCTGCCGCTGACCAACGACGGCACGGTCTTTTCGGTCACCGGCGCCGGAACGGCGGACGCCGACGGCCGGGTGACGGCGACCACGTCGAACGGTGGCACCGTCATCGTCAACCAGATCACCGGGGAATACACCTATACGCCCGCTAGCAATTTCTACGGCACCGACACCTTCACGCTGACCGCCGCCGGCGACGGCGACACCTCGATCACCGATTCCGAGACGGTCTCGGTCACCGTCAACCGGGTCGACCACAAGTCGGTCAACGTACATGCCAATGTCCTCAAACTGGACGGTTCCAACGACTACGTCCATGCCTCCTCTGTGCCGACGACGAAGACCGACAACATCACCATCGAGACCTGGTTCAACTGGGACGGCGTCACGCCGACCAAGAACAACGTTCTGGTCAGCCTCGGTACGTCGACGGGCAACGGCGTCTATGTCGGCGGCATCACCTCCAGCGGGTCCTTGAAGTTGGGGGCCAACCTGCCCGGCGCCGGCACGCTGCTGACCGACTACACCTTCACCGCCGGCGAATGGACCCATGTGGCGCTCGTCCGCGAGAGCGGCACCTGGAAGTTCTACGTCAACGGCGAGAACCAGGGCATCTCCGGCGGTACGGCCTCGGCGACATCGAGTATCACGGCACCGGACGCCAATACCTGGATCGGCCACACCGGGTTCTCCAGTTCCGAACATTTCGGTGGCCGCATCGACGAGGTGCGCATCTGGGACGACGCGCGCACGGCAGACGAGATTCGCGCCAACTACGACCAGCAGATGACCGGCACGGAACAAAACCTGCAGGCCTACTACCGCTTCGAGGACAACCCGGGCCGAACCACGGTTACCGACCTCACCTACAATAACCACGATGGTACGCTCACCAACGGCGCCGAGCTGTCGAGCACGGCCGGCAAGTCGATGACCTTCGACGGCTCCGACGACTTCATCGACCTCGGCACGCCGGGCAATCTCTACACCGGCACCGGCGCCTTCACCTACGAAGCCTGGATCAAGACGACGCAGTCGTCCAACGGCTATATCGTCGCCGTCGGCGACAGCTCCAACAACGGTGCCAGCTCGCTGTTTTTCGTCACCGGCGGCAAAGTTGCCCTCCACAACCCGGCCTCCCAGGGGCCGTCCAGTTCGACGTCGGTCAACGACGGCCAGTGGCATCACGTCGCCGCCACCTACAGCGGCGGCTCGGTCAGGTTATTCGTCGACGGCAAGCTCGATGCCACCGGAACCATGGCGACGACCCTCAATCTGACCTCGGGCGCGGCAACCATCGGCAAGAGTGTCTTCGGGCAATTCTTCAACGGCGAGATCGCCGACGTCAGGATCTGGAACGATCTCCGCAGCGATACCGAGATCCGCGAGCACTACCAGAAGCTCCTGACCGGCGGCGAAGAGAACCTGATCGCCTACTATTCCTTCGACGACGCCACCGCCTCGGCGGTCAACGATCTCGCCGGCAGCCACAACGGCACCGTGACCGGTGCGGCCGTCACAGAGTCGACGGCACCGATCGAGGGACCGACCGTCCGCGGCACCGCCATAGACACGCTCGACGGCGACGCCGTCTCCGGCGTCATGACGGCCGATGACCTGGCCGGCAACCCGACCTACTCGGTCCCCTCGGGGCCGGCCAACGGAACGGTGACCATCCGCGCCAATGGCGAGTGGACCTACACGCCGACCGCCGGCTTCGTCGGCACCAACACCTTCACGCTCCGCGCCACCGACGGTACGCGCACCGACGACGAGGTGATCACTGTCTCAGTACGTTCCGACGATCTCGGCAACGTCCACGACGGGGTCCTACAGCTGGACGGCAGCAACGATTACGTCGAGATGGGTCGTGGCGCGTCCAACGAATTGGCCATCACCGGCAACGTTACCGTCGAGGCCTGGGTCAACCTGGCCGACTTCCAATCGCAGCAAAACATCATCGCCCAGTTCGCCGGACCCTCGGAGAACGTTGCTGACAATATCCTCTATGGGCTGCGTATCGACGGCAGCGGAGACCTCGTCTATTTTCACGAATACGCCGGCGCCGCCAACGAAGTCTTGACCTTCGACGCCAACCTGACGACCGCCACCTGGGCCCATGTCGCCGTCGTCCGCGACGTGTCGGGCAACACGGTGACGGCCTACGTCAACGGCAATGCCGTCGGCAATGCCCAGTCCTACACCAACGATCCGACCAGCGGCGGCTCGTCGACCCTGACCATCGGCGAGGACAACTCGTCGTCAACCGGCATCTACACGAAGGGCGCCATCGACGACCTACGCATCTGGAACACGGCGCGCACGGCCGAGCAGATCAAGCACAACTACGACCAGCAGCAGCTCGGCTCGGAAAGCGGCCTTGTCGCCTATTACAAGTTCGACGACGATCATACGGGAACGACGGCCGCCGACAGCGCCGGCACGGCTTCGAACGGCACCCTTTCCGCCGACTCCAAGGTCCTATCCCTCGACGGCACAGGCGATTATCTGGAGGTCGGCAACCCGTCATCCATCGATTTTGCCGCCGCCATCACGGTCGAGGCCTGGATCAAGACCTCGAACACCAGTGGGAGTCAGACCATTGTCGGCAAGTCGGCCAATGGGTCCTGGGCCTCGGGCGGCAAGCAATTGAGCCTCCTGGCCAACGGCAAGCTGGTGTTCAACGAGTTCGGCGGTTCCTTGATTACCGGGACGACGGCGATCAACGACGGCCAGTGGCACCATGTCGCCATGACCATTTCCGAGGGCGGCAGCAGCGACGTACTGAAGCTCTACGTCGACGGAGTTCTCGAAACCATCTCGGCCGGCACCGGTGCCGGCACCCAATCGGCAACCATCGACCGCGTAGCCGACAACGGCGCTCATCTCGTCAAGGTCGGCTCTGCCGACGGAGCGGGGCAGTTCTTCAACGGCCAGATCAACGACGTGAGATTTTGGTCCGATGTGCGTACGCAGAGCGAGATTTACGACAGCAAGAATACGGTCCTGGTCGGCAACGAGTCCGGCCTGGCACGCTATTTCGACTTCGATCGCGATACCACGGCAGCCGACGACAAGGCCTCGACCAACACGGCCAACAACGGCACCCTCAACGGTAACGCCAGCATCATCTCGGTCAACGACTCGCCGACCGCGAGCGAAGGTCCGCGCATCCTCAACACGCTCGGCAAGGCCGGTGACTTCGACGGGTCGGGCGACACCATCACCACGTCGGGCATCGATCTCAACAACAAGTCGTTCTCCTGGGAATTCTGGGTCAACCGCGATGCCTCGGACGGCACCGACCTGGTGCTCGGTGCACGGGGTTCATCCGACACCTCGAACAGCTTCTTCCACGCCGGCTGGACGACGGAAACCAACTTCCGCTACAGCTTCGAAGGCTCCGGCAGTTCCAACGAGATCAACTATACGGACACCGGCGGCAGCATCGGCCAGTGGGCGCATTGGGCAGGCTCCTTCGATGCGACCAGCAAGCTGATGAAGCTCTACAAGAACGGCCAGCTCATCGCCACCAAGACGATCTCGCAGAACCTGTCGACCGACAATCCGCTGATCATCGGCGGTTCGCAGACTTCGGGCCACGAGATCAATGCCAAGATCGACGAGGTGCGCATCTGGTACGACGTGCGCACCGACCAGGAGATCCTGGACAACTACAACCAGACCATCGCCGGCGACGCCGATAATCTCGCCGCCAACTACCACTTCGACGCCGCTTCGGGCGCGCTTGTCGACAGCGCCACCGGCGTCGGCGGCACCAATTCGGGTACGCTCAACAACGATGCGGCGCGCATCGAGACCGGCCCGAACGTCTTCGGCAAGGCGGTGACCATCGAGGAGAACGAAACGGCGTCGGGCCGCTTCGAGGCCGATTCGACCTCCTATTCGGTGACCGGCTCGCCGTCCAACGGCGCCGTCGTCATCGATTCGGCGACCGGTGCATGGATCTACACACCGACCGCCAACTTCCACGGCACCGACAGCTTCACCGTCAACGCCAGCGGCGCCGGCACGGAAACGGTGACGGTGACCGTCAATTCGGAAACCACCAACTCCGTCAACGTCGCCGACGGCGCCCTGCAATTCACCGGCGGCACCTTCGACCGCATGACCGCGGATATCGGCACCGGCACGCTGACCAACACCCTCACGCTCGAGATGAAGGTGCGGTTCAACGATGTGTCGGGTCAGCAGAACCTGGCCGCGCTCTTCGGCGAATCGACGGACCACGGGCTCATTCCCTACATGAGCAGCGGCACATTTAAGACTCTCGTCTCCGACATGGCCGACTCCAGCCCAACCCTGACCCTGGACAGCGGTGTCACGGTCGCCGCCGACACCTGGTACCACCTGGCCGTCACCTATGACGGGACCACGGCAAACTACTACGTGGACGGCGACCTCAAGGCGACGGGCTCGATCAGCGGCCTGACGCTGGCCAGTCAGGCACAAAAACTGGTCCTCGGCGGCAACCCGCTGGCCGATCCGCGCTACAACCAGGGCGTCGAGGTCAAGGGTTTGATCGACGAGGTGCGGGTGTGGTCGGACGTCAGGACGGCGGCCGAGATCCGTGCCAACAAGGACCAGCAGCTGGCCGGCAGCGAGGGCAACCTGGAGGCCTATTACCGCTTCGACGACGACGCCACGGGAACGACCATCGAGGACATCACCAGCAACAACCGCCACGGCACGACAGCCAACGGCCGATACTGTTGATAAACCCCTGTTGATCGGTTTCTGAGATCGTGATTCCGTTTCCCGAGTGATTCGGTGGAGGGCGGAACGATGATGGGGCGGTTGTCGGACGACCAGGGCAAGTTCTTC
>Ga0056108_1000199_pt1 | contig 21634 bp, 16 predicted proteins | sample WorMetG1BERMUDA1_FD_83875 | JGI IMG/M metagenome (GOLD analysis project Ga0056108, IMG submission 83875) | Marine gutless worms symbiont microbial communities from Max Planck institute for Marine Microbiology, Germany - Inanidrilus... ... | reverse complement strand
GTCAGACAAAACCTCATGCACCGAAAACGCATCGACCGCCTTCTGGAACCGGATACATCTGACCCGAGGCCAACCAGTCAATGGGCTCTCATATGACAACCCAAATTAAACCGGACAGCAGTGATAATAGTCCGTGCATTGGAGGACACCATCGTGAGTAATCAGATTCTCCAGCGTCAGACATTTCAGCCTGGGACCACGATCTTCAAGGAGGGTGACGAGGGTAACTTGGCGTATGTCGTTCAGTCCGGTGAGGTCGAGATCGTGAAGAACATTGATGGCGAGACGAAAGTCCTTGGTGTCGTCGGCCAAGGCGGTATGTTCGGAGAGATGGCCCTGATCGATTCGGGGCCTCGTATGGCGAGCGCACGGGCCAAGACCGGCGCCACAATTATCGTGGTCACGCGAAACATGTTCGAACAGAAACTCAATAAAGCCGATCCCTTTATCCGGGGGCTCTTGAAAATTCTCGTCGATCATGTTCGTTCATCCGCCAAGAAGTAGTAATCTCTTTACCAACAACGTGACACCGGACATCGTCATTCTCTTGAACGGTGTTCCCGACAGGCGGTGTGTATCCGCGGGGAAATAGTTAGATGACGCTCGATAATCGAGACCCGAATACGATGGCCAAGGGCAGCGAAACAGGGGCGGGCCCGGACGAGCCCCTGCTGCGTCCCCATAAGCTTGGGTTCATGCAGCGGATGAGGGCCTATTTCCTGACCGGGATCCTGGTCACGGCGCCGATCCTGATTACCTTCTATCTCGCATGGATTCTGATCAAGTTCGTTGACTCGAAAGTTACTCCGCTGATTCCGGTTCAATACAACCCGGAGACCTACCTGCCGTTCGCGATTCCCGGTCTCGGCCTGATCGTACTGGTTATGGGCCTCACTCTGATCGGTGCCCTGACGGCCGGGTTCATCGGCCGCATGTGGATCCGGTTCTCCGAACAGTTGTTGGCCCGGATGCCGGTAATCCGCAGCGTATACGGGGCGGTGAAGCAGATCCTAGAAACCGTTCTTGCACAGCAGTCGACGGCTTTTCGGGAGGCCGTACTCGTCGAATATCCGCGCCGTGGTCTATGGGCGATCGCATTCATAACGGGCAGAACTGAAGGTGAGGTCCAAAACGTGACGGAGGAGGAGTGCATCAACATATTTCTCCCCACGACCCCGAACCCGACATCCGGATTCCTGCTCTTCGTTCCCAAGAAGGATTTGGTTTCGCTCAGTATGACCGTCGAGGAGGCCATCAAAATGGTGATCTCCGGCGGCATCGTCACGCCGCCTGATCGGCGTCCGGAACGGGAGAAAAACAAGGTCTTCGCGTCGGCCCACGTTTACGAAGACGTCGATACCTTGCGCGAGCGTGACCGAGCGACGATGTTGGTCCAAAAGGGATCCCGGCCCGGTGAGAAGCAGGAAGACGCGCACCGAGAACCGGCGGCAGACGACGCTTAACCGTGGCGGTTAGTTGAACTCACGCGAGTTCTTCATGACCATATCCTTGAAACGCTGGAGATCGTCTTGGCGTTCGAAGCGCAGGAATACGTCCTGCGGCCGCCTATCCGTCTGGCGCTCGCCACTTTGCTCGACGAAGAAAGCGCCGGAGCAATTGTTCGTCAGCCATTCATTGACAATGGATGTATCCTGACCGGACTTAAACCGGATGCCGTAGGGTAAATTGGATCGTTCGACTGTCGACACCTGTCGATTCCTTGCGTTCCAGGTCGTTTCCCGTCGGACCGCCCCCCAGGCTGACGATCCGTGTTGTTTTCGCCAACCATGGTAACTGCCCAATTGCGATCCGTGTGTGTCCAACTGTTTCGAATCGTTTCAGGACGATCGGGTTTGAAAACTATCCGGAACCCAGGTTGCGGACGGCCGTGTCGCGGTTGAACAGATACAGCAGCGTTCGAGCCGCTTTCCCCCGGTCCGAAACCAGTTGTGGGTCTTTTTCGAGAAGCAGTGCGGCATCGTCCCGCGCGATGGCCAAAAGGTCGGAATGTTGTGCGAGGTCGACGAGTCGGAATTCGGGCAACCCACTTTGCCGGGTGCCTAGCAGTTCACCGGCGCCACGTAGACGCAAATCCTCTTCGGCGATGCGGAAACCGTCGTCGGTTTCGCGCATGATCGACAATCGAGCCTTGGCGACATCGCCTAAAGGGGGCGAAAACACGAGCAAGCAGACCGAGGATGCCGTTCCTCTGCCGATGCGCCCACGGAGTTGATGCAGTTGCGCGAGACCGAATCGCTCTGCGTGTTCGATAACCATCACCGTGGCATCGGGGACATCGACGCCGACTTCGACCACGGTCGTCGCCACCAAAAGGTCGATGGGGCCGTTGGAAAACTTGTCCATGACCTCATCTTTTTGTCCGCCTTTCATGCGGCCGTGGACCATCCCGACGCGGTTGCCGAATTTCAGGGACAATTCCGCGAAACGGGCCTCGGCGGCGGCGAGGTCGACGACTTCCGATTCCTCGACCAGCGGACAAATCCAGTAGACCTTATTGTCGTCGTTCAAGGCGCGGCCGATTGCCGAAACGACCTCGCCGATTCGTTCGGCCGAAATCGTTCGTGTATCGACTGCCTTACGGCCCTGCGGTTTTTCCATGAGCCGGGAAACATCCATATCGCCGTAAGCGGTCAGCAATAATGTCCGCGGGATTGGTGTCGCCGTCATGACCAGGATATCGACGCCCTTTCCCTTGTTGGCCAGTCGCAGCCGTTGATGGACACCGAACCTGTGTTGCTCGTCGATGACCGCCAAACCCAGGTTTTGGTATTCGACGTCGTCCTGAAACAATGCGTGGGTACCGACGGCGACCTGTATGTCGCCCGATTTCAGGCGTTCGAGAAAGTCGCGCCGGGATTTCCCTTTTTCCCGACCGGTGAGCAGCGCGATCTCGAGGTCGGCGCCGCCCGCCAAAGCCGCCAGAGTCTCCGCATGCTGTCGCGCCAGTATTTCTGTCGGTGCCATGAGGACCGCCTGAAAACCGGCTTCGACGACGGTGGCCATGGCCAGTAGCGCGACGACGGTCTTCCCACTGCCGACATCACCCTGCAGAAGGCGCAGCATTCGGCTTTCCGCCGCCATGTCGTCGCGCACCTCTCGAAGCGATTGTTCCTGAGAACTCGTGAGGCGGAAGGGGAGGCCGTCGGCGATCATGCCGGAAAGCGAGGTGTCCCCTTTCAAGCTGCGGCCTTTAGCCCGCCGCATGGTTAGGCGCATCACGGCGAGTGCCAGCTGGTTGGCGAGCAATTCATCGTAGGCCAGGCGCTGGCGGTCGGCATTAATGGGATCGAGGGAATCCTCGGAGCCGGGTTTATGGGCCGATAACAAGCTGTCCTTCCAAGTTGCCCAACCGCGTTGGTCGACCAGGTTGGGGTCGATCCACTCGTCGAGCGATGGAGGCAGGATGTCGAGCGACGCGTCGACGGCCTTGTGCAAAACCTTCTGACTCAATCCCGCCGTCAATGGGTAGACCGGTTCGACCGTCTTCAAACGCGGTAATTCCTCGATCGTGCCGATATGGTCGGGATGGGTGATCTGCAGGTCATTGCCGAAAAGCTCGAGTTTTCCGCCGACGACGCGTGTTTCGCCGACCGGAAGGTTCTTTTTCAAATAGTCTTCATGGGCGTGAAAAAAAACCAGGGTCAACGGTCCGGAGCCGTCTTCACAGATGACTTTATAGGGGAGGCGCTTGTTCGGCGGGTTTTGGTGTTTTGTGACAGTCACGACCATCGTGGCGACGACCCCGGGCGTCGCTTCCGAGACCGTTGGCGAATAGCGGCGATCGATCAGGCCAGTCGGCAGATGCCAGCAAAGGTCGATAATGTTGGGACCCGCTAGTCTTTCGATGAAATCGGCGATACGGGGGCCGACTCCCTTGAGTGTCGTGACCGGTTTGAATAGGGGAAACAATATCTCCGGTCGCATATCTGACCAACGTGCTGACAATCGGGAGCAAAGATTTTATATCCTATGTTCCCCCGCTTACCCAGAAAACCGTTTCTCACAGGCCAGCCGTGGACGTCCGTAGGAAAAAGCTACTCTATAAAGCCCAACATTGCGGCATGAAGGAGAACGACGTCCTCCTTGGGCAATTCGCGGCCGCGAGGCTGGACGGGTTGACGGACCAGGAGCTCACGAGTTTTGAGGCCTTGCTGGAGGAAAGCGACAACGACCTTTACGACTGGGTCATCGGAAAGAAGAACCTGCCGGATCATATCGACGCCGATTTAATGGCTGCGATCATAGCTTTTTCACAGAACAATTAGAACACGCGCCGCCGAACGAACCCTGCTAGCGCCCATGAATAGCGAAATCCTACTCAAGGCCCTCGAACGGCCTGGCAAAAGCCCCACTGTCGTCGCCGGCGCACCGGAGGGTATGGATGCGGTCATTTTATCGCGTTTGGCTCGGCAAGGCGGCGATATCATCTTCGTTGCCCGTGACGACGTTTCCATGTCGCGCATGGCGGCGGCCTTGCAATTCTTCGATCCCGACTTGCCGGTCCTCAAGTTTCCGGCCTGGGATTGCCTTCCCTATGACCGGGTTTCCCCACGCGCCGACATCGAGAGCGAGCGCATCGATACGCTGACGCGGTTGATTCACCGGGGCGAGAGCTTGCCGAACGTCGTTGTCTTGACGACGGTCTCGGCCTTTCTGCAGCGCGTTCCACCCAGCAACATCTACGAAGGCAGCACGCGTCAGTTGACGGTCGGCGATTCCATCGACGTCGATGAGCTCGGCCGGTACTTGGAGCAATCGGGCTATCAACGGGTACAGACCGTGATGGAGGCCGGTGAATTTGCCGCCCGCGGCGGCATCGTCGACGTATTCCCGTCCGGCTTGCGGTATGCCTACCGGCTCGACTTTTTCGGTGACGATCTCGATGGCATCCGATTGTTCGATCCCGTCGACCAGAGGACCGTAGACGGCCAATCCGACCGGCCTGAGACCCTGCGCTTGATTCCGGCCCGCGAGGTCCTTTTGACCGAACAGACCATCTCACGGTTCCGTTCCGCATACCGCGTGATCTTCGGATCGGCCGGCGACGATGATCCGCTCTACGAGGCGGTTTCGGAGGGGCGGAGGTATGCCGGCGCCGAACATTGGCTGCCGCTCTTTTATGACGCCCTGGAAACTCTCGTGGATTACCTGCCAGGCGCCGATATCGTGTTCGACCATCAGGTCATCGACGCCCGGGCGGCCCGGTTCGATCTCATCGCGGAGTACTTTACGGCCCGTCAAAACCAGATCGCCAGCGGCGACATGAGTGTGTCTGCGCCACCCTACCGGCCCGTTCCGCCCGATCGGTTGTTCGTCAACGAAGAAGAGTGGAATGAGACCGTCGCCTCGCGCCGGGCCTGTCAGTTCTATCCGTTTTCACTTCCCGACGAGGGCGAGACCGCGATCGACGCGGCGGGACGGGGAGGGACCGACTTTGCTGATGCCCGCGTTCGCCCTCAAGTCAGTGTCTTCGATGCCGTCCGCGACCATGTCGACGATCAAATCGCGGCAGGTCGACGGGTCGTTGTCGTCGCTTTTTCGGAGGGATCGCGGGACCGCCTTCAATCGCTACTCCGGGAACATGGGGTCGTGGAAACCTCTGTTGTGGCCCATTGGCGTGATGTCGAGACACTGACGCCGAACACCGTCGCGCTCGCCGTGATCGACCTCGAACGCGGCTTCGTCGGAGACGGAATATGTTTCATCACCGAACAGGACATCCTCGGCGAACGGTTGGTCCGCCCGTCCCGGCGGAAAGTGAAGGCCGAGAACTTCATTGCAGAGGCTTCGGCCCTCAGCCAGGGCGATCTCGTCGTCCACGTGGATCACGGTATCGGCCGTTTCGAAAGCCTCGAGTCCATCCTTGTCGGCGGGGCTCCGCATGACTGCCTGAAAGTCGTCTACGCCGGAAACGACAAATTGTTCTTGCCGGTCGAAAACATCGAGGTTCTGTCGCGATACGGATCGGAGGCGGCGAGCGCTCAGCTGGATAAGCTTGGCGGCGCCGCCTGGCAATCGCGCAAAGCCAGCATGAAAGCGCGAATACGGGAGATGGCCGACCAGTTGATCGGGATCGCCGCGGCGCGTGAACTGAAAAGATCGCCGCCGGTTTCGGTCGCCGAAGGGCCGTACGATGAATTTTGCGCCCGTTTTCCCTATCCCGAGACGGAAGACCAGGCGCGGGCCATATCGGAAGCCTTGGACGATCTGACCAAAGGCCGCCCTGCCGACCGCCTCGTCTGCGGCGATGTCGGATTCGGCAAAACGGAGATCGCACTCAGGGCCGCTTTTGCCGTGGCCATGGAAGGGCGACAGGTGGCCATCGTCGTGCCGACGACATTGCTGTGCCGTCAGCATTTCCAAACCTTCAAGGAGCGTTTTTCGGGGTTCCCGATCCGTGTCGAGCAGGTTTCTCGGATGGTTTCCGCGAGCACGGCAAAAGCGGTCAAATCGGAGCTTTCGAAGGGCCAGGTCGATATCGTCATCGGCACCCACGCCTTGCTCGCACGGGACGTCAAGTTCTCCGATCTCGGCCTCATCATCGTCGACGAGGAACAGCATTTCGGCGTTTCTCATAAGGAGAAGCTGAAGGCCTTGAAGTCCGATGTTCATGTCCTGACGCTGACGGCGACACCGATCCCCAGGACCCTGCAAATGGCTTTGACCGGTATCCGCGAGATGAGTTTGATCGCGACACCGCCCGTCGACCGACTCGCCGTTCGCACCTATGTTATGCCGTTCGATCCCGTCATCGTCCGGGAAGCGATCCTGCGTGAGCGGTTTCGCGGCGGCCAGACCTTCTATGTCTGCCCGCGCATTGCCGATATCGAACCCCTGCAGAAATCGCTTCACGAACTCGTGCCTGAAGTGAAGATCGGTGTCGCCCACGGACGGCTCTCGGCGGGCGATCTCGAACAGATCATCGGCGCCTTCTACGAAGGAGCATTCGACGTCCTGCTATCGACCAACATCGTCGAGTCCGGTCTCGACCTGCCCAGCGTCAACACCATCATCATTCACCGCTCCGACAAGTTCGGACTGGCCCAGCTATATCAGTTGCGCGGACGGGTCGGCCGTTCAAAGACCCGGGCCTACGCCTATTTGACCCTGCCGCCTGACCGCAAAGTGTCGGATGCCGCGGAAAAACGCCTGGAAGTGATGCAGACCCTGGATACGCTGGGCGCAGGGTTTTCTTTGGCTAGCCACGACCTCGATATTCGCGGCGCCGGGAACCTCCTCGGCGACGAGCAATCGGGTCATATCCGGGAGGTCGGCATCGAGCTTTACCAACAGATGCTCGAGGAAGCCGTTGCCGAAGCCCGCGGCGGCGAAGAACAGGTGCAGGATGAAGAATGGAGTCCACAGATCGCCGTCGGTTTGCCGGTGATGATACCTGAAAATTACGTGACCGACCTCACTGTCCGCTTGGCGTGGCTGCATACGAAAACGGAAATCGAGGCCTTTGCGGCCGAGATGATCGACCGGTTTGGTGCGTTGCCCGACGAAGTGGAGAATTTGCTGGATATCGTCACGCTGAAGAACCTCTGTAAGGAAGCGGGGGTGTCGAAGGTCGACGCCGGGCCGAAGGGGGCCGTTGTCACTTTTCGCAACGATCACTTCGTCAATCCCGCGGGGCTGGTCGCGTTCATCACGACCCATCAGGAAACGGCCAAATTGCGCCCTGATCATAAGCTCGTACTGATGCGGAACTGGGTCAACGGCGAACAGCGAATCGACGGTGTGCGCTACCTGGTCGGCGAACTGGTCCGTATCGCGAAAGCCGCTTAACGGTCGTTCAGTGGACCTTTGACTTGTCGGCGGCGACGACCGCGGGGTCGCCGACGGCGAGGTCCAAATCCCATTCGGCCTTTACGGAGGTCGTGATGATCAGATGGCAGAACGCGTGGACCAATTGCTGGTTGAGCGAGAAGTTGATCGCCATGCCATTGTCCGTGTTGAAACTGAGCCGGGTAAGTTCAGGGTTGACCGGTGATACGGACCCGCCGACGACCAGCAGCGGGCCCGTGTTGGAAGTCAGGTTGCGGTTGCCTTCGGCGTGCGTCGTTCCGAAGTCGGACGTCTGCAAGGCTTCCTGATGTTGCATGGCCATTACCGCTTCACGGGCATCGGGTAGCAGGTCCTTGCGCAGGTCCGGGTCTTTCTCCAGGACCTTAATCAGGGCGCTCCACAGGACTTTAATGAAGCGCCTGGTCAGCCACATCTGGTATTCCGACTGCTCGGCCGTGCCGATTCGAAGAAGCATGCGGTCTTCTTCGGCCGAAAATGTCATGGTTATCTGGTGAAGAGGGGCGTTCATTGTCTCGTGCGGCGCGGATTCGGTCATATTAGGCGGCGTTTCCGGCTTGGAAGGCGGCGTCCAGCATTCGGGACAATACCTGTGGTTCCTGAGCACCTGAGATGACCCAGCTTTCGTTAAACACATAGGCCGGCACGCCGTTGATACCCAGCCGATGGGCCCGGGCGTTCTCGTCATAGATGAGCGCGGAATCATCCTCCTCGTTGAGATAGGTTTCGACTTCCTGGCGATCGAATCCTGTCGTCTCGGCCATGTCTGCGAGAACCCGGAGGTCGCCGATATCGCGCCCGGTAACGAAGAACGCCACAAAAAGGTTTTCGACCATTTCGTCGGCTTTGCCGAAGCGTTCGGCATAGCGGATGAGACGGTGCGAATCGACGGAGTTTGGCGTGCGGCGGATGCGGTCGAAGGCGAAATCGATTTCGACGGATTCGCCGGCGTCGGCGATGGCACCATAAATGCGTCGAACACGTGATTCACTGCCGAACTTCTTGACGAGATAGTCGGTTCGGTCGATGCCACCGGCGGGCATGTCCGGGTTTAAGAGAGAGGGGCGCCATTCGATTTCCGCTTTTAGATCCGGGCGCAACGCGAAGGCGCGTTCAAGGCGCCGCTTGCCGATGAAGCACCAGGGACAGACCGTATCGATGATGACGTCGATCTTCATTTCGCACCTTTCAACCTTCGAGGATGCATAGAGTACCGCTTTTTTCTGCGGATGTCGCGCCGGGGCAATTAAGTGTGACAACCGTCACATGACAGTAATCACCGCGATGTGTATAGTGAGATTCGTAACCTGATCAAACAGGTTGGCCCTCCGGGCGGATCGATCAAATGACCTTTCCGTGACCGGCAAGAACATAAAAAAAGTCCAACGATAATAAAAACTTATCATCAAAATCGTGAAACATGGAGACAGACATGAGTGAACTAGAGTTTTCCGATCTTTGCATCGTGGTCGAGGACCTTCCGACCCGCGCGCAGTCGCTGGGTGAAGAAGAGCAAGCCGATGTTCTCGGCGGATGGGGCTTCTGGCGCCGTCGTCGTCGCTATCGTCGTAGTCGTCGGGCCCGGTACGCTCGCCGTCGGGCTTATCTGCGCCGTAGGGCCTACGCGCGCCGCAGGTAGATGATGCGCCGCCGTCGGCGGTCCGCATACCTGCGCAAGGCGGCTTTCCACTCGCGGATGGCCTCGTACTACCGGCGCGCTGCGTTCCGCGCCTAGCGCAAAGGACGTTTCCGATCGAGGGGCCTTCGGGCCCCTCTTTTTTTGTCGGGAATTCCCATAAGATTGGCGCTGGCCTTTGGCTCGATCGGCAGAGGAGGGAGACTCATGGCGGTATCGAAGATCGTGATCGTCGGCGGCGGGACGGCCGGGTGGATGAGCGCCGCCTATCTTCAGCAGGCCTACGTCAAGGAAGGTGGTGAGGTCCCCGAGATCACCCTCATCGAATCGCCGGACATCGGGATCATCGGTGTCGGCGAGGCGACCGTCCCCAATCTCCGCCGCACACTGATCCACCTTGAACTCGACGAGGACGAGTTCATGTGGAATACGAACGCGTCTTTCAAACAGGCGATCAAGTTCCGTAATTGGCGGCTGCCGCCCGACCAGGACCCAAACGAGCACTTTTTCCATCCCTTCGAGTATCCCGATCTCGTCGAAGACGCTTACGAATTTCCGCCGCTCTGGCTCGCCTATCGGAAGAACGGCGGAACGGTACCCATTGACTACGCCGCGACCCCTCAACCGGTCATGTGCGAGGCCCTGAAGGTTCCGAAAACTGCGGAATCGTCGCCTTACTTGGGGTCGGTCACCTACGCTTATCACCTGGATGCGGTAATGTTCGGCCGCTTCCTACGGGAGAAAGCGCTGGAGCGGGGTATCACGCGGCTAGAGGATACGGTGGAAAACGTTAACCTCGATGCCGATGGATTGATCCGCTCCCTTGACACCAAGGATCACGGTGAGATCGAGGCTGACCTATTCATCGATTGCTCGGGATTCCGCGGTCTTCTCATCAACAAAACCCTTGAAGAACCATTCGTGCCTTTCGGCGAGTCACTCCTTTGCGACCGGGCATTCGCCATTCAAATCCCGCACGGCGATGACGTCGACGGCATCAACCCGTTTACGACATCGCAGGCGCTCAGCAGCGGATGGGGTTGGAACATTCAGCTCAACGATCGGGCCGGAAACGGGTATGTCTATTCGAGCGCGTTCATATCCGACGACGAGGCGGAACGCGAGTTCCGCCAGTTTCTTGGGCCGCATTCCGATGGTCGCGACGGCCGGGTCTTGAAAATGCGCGTCGGTCGGAACCGGAATTCCTGGGTCGGCAACTGTATCGCAGTTGGACTCGCCAGCGGTTTCGTCGAGCCATTGGAATCGACGGGGATATACTTGATCGAACGGTCCCTCGAGCTAATCAGCGAACACCTTCCTGAGGGCCGCAAGGACGAAAGGTCGGCCAACGCGTTCAATGCCAAGCTCAACGATGAATTTGCCGATGTCATCGATTTTATCGTGTCTCACTATTGTCTTACGGAACGGGAAGACACCGCGTTCTGGCAAGCCAACAAGCATGATCTGAAGATACCCACTTCCCTGCAGGAGCGTCTCGATATCTGGAGACGGGGGTTCCCCAAGGAGGACGACCCGAGTTTCAACCGGTCGCTCTTTAAGTGTGCCAGTTGGACATACGTCCTTTCCGGCATGGGAATCATTCCGGAAGATGATCCTGTATTACCCGATGGGTTGGACGCGGCGCGGATCGCGCGTTTGATTGAGAATAGGGCAAAGGGCCGAACCCGGATGTTGCCCTTTATGATGGACCACAAGACCTATCTCGAAATCCTCCACGACGAACCCGAGGCGTTCGAGTCCTTCCTGGATGGATAATTAGACGTGGTCGAATTCGCGTGACGCGAGCGCATGCTCGAGACCGATTCGTATCCACGTTCACTCCAATTCATACTCATTTTCTAATCAGACTTTCCACTTATCCAGGTCTGGCTTAAACTAATTTTTGTCGGCTTTTCAAAACGATCAAACCATAACAATGGGGAGGTGAGTCGTCTCGGTAGAAATACGTTCCCCCCAGTAACTCATGCGGCTCTCGCCCGTGGGTACGAGTCGCTGATAAACACCACCGAAAGGCACGCGGTCCAATCGTGCCAGACAATCTTGGAGACTCAGTGAGGTGTGACTATGGAATTTTTGAAAGGTTAATGGAGCCCCCGTCGACATCAAAACAGCGCTGCAATGGCAACTCGTCACCGGCAACACCGACTTCACCGATGCCACGATCACCAACGCCGCAGTCGTCAGTCACGCAGCCGAAAACGGTATGTCGGCATCGTCTGATGAGATACAAAAGTTCTTTGAGGAGATGCGCTACGATCTCCAGCTGGAGACGAAAGACGATTTCGACGCCTGGATTAACGAAAACAATTTGGACCTCGCCACCGTCCAGAACATCTGCGAAATCGGTGTGCTGCGCAACAAGATCCGCGACTCCATACCCGACGAAGACATTGCCGAGTATTTCAATAACAACAAGGAAGGCATGGATGTTGCCGAGCTCTACAGCATAACGGTCGAATCCGAGGACTTGGCGAGCGAACTGATGGCCCAGATCGAGGAGGGCGAGGACAGTTTCCTCAACCTCGCACTCGAGCACTCGACCGACCAGGACACCTACCGTCAAGGTGGGTTCAATGGGGAGGTCACGCGCGAGACAGTTCGTGCCGATGTCGAAGCGGCCGTGTTTTCGGCCTCGGCCGGGGACCTGATCGGCCCGATCAAGGATGAGGACGGCTATTCGATCTACATGGTCCGAAACGCCGTTTCACCGGAATTGGAGGACGTGAAGGACTCGATCCGCGACCAGGTCTTCGAGAACTTGATCGAGGAAATCTCGGCGCGCGTTGACGTCGAACAGGCGATCCTCGGGATCAAGGACGATCCGGTCGACGAATCGGCTGCCGACGAAGAAGACGAAGAGGATTGACGATCGGGACAGGGGTGGCGGTGTTAACCGCCACCCCACCTTCCCGCTCGTTTCTCTTTCGAATAAACGTTCGGTATGAGCGCTATTGAGGTTCGCCAAGCGCTGTCGGAGCACGCGCTTTTTGCGACACTGCCTGCTGATCTGCTTGACCGCGTCGCCGACGAGGTCTCGATAAACTCGTATAAGCTCGGCGAAGTCATCCTCAAGATGGGTGAGCCGGGTGACGGGTTTTACCTGATTCAATCTGGCAAGGTCCGGGTGGTCGATGACAGCGGCGAGGGGAAACCCGTCTCACTTGCTTTGCTGAAGGCCGGCGACAGTTTCGGCGAAAGATCCCTTCTTCACGACACCCAGGTTTCGGCGACCGTCCGAGCGGCCGGTTCGATCGTTGTCCTAAAGATCGGTGCCGAAGGGTTCAAGGCGCTGCTCGAGAGAAGCCCCGAAATCCGGAGCCAGATGGAGGAAGCCGCCAGCAAGCAGCGGGAGTTCAACTTCCTCAAGACACAAAACCTCCTAGCCGGGCTCAAGCCCAAGGAAATCAGCGCATTGATCGAGGTCATCGAGACCATCAGTCTCGAAGACGGCGATGCGCTATTCCATGAGGAAGACCCAGGCGATGCCATGTATTTCGTCCGGGAAGGGCGCCTAAAAATCATCAAGGAAAGCGCCGGCGATTCACTGCTCGGATTCAAGAAGGCCGGTGAAATCCTGGGCGAAATGTCCCTGGTCTTCGACGCTCCCCGCTCCGCCGGCGCCTTTGCTGCCGGGCCCACGACGGTCCTCAAATTGGGCCGCGAGGACTTCCAATCCAGGATCGGGGACAACAACCAGATTACGGAGTTGCTCGCCGATCAGGCGAGCCGGCATCTCCAACAACAACAGACGATCGTTGCCGGCGCGGCCGGGGCTGGCGAAGAGCGCTCTGAAGAATCGTCCAAGGTGGCAGGGCAGGTCGTCGTCGGCCGGTTGAAACCGGTCGAAGGCATGTTCAAGCGGTCCTATCCGTTCGCCACGGCGAAATCGCCCGAGTTAGCCGGGATCGCATGTTTCGCCATGATCGCCGAGTTCTTCAAACGCGAGCTCGACATAGACACACTGGTCGAACGGCAACTGCAAAGCGGTACTGCCGACGACATGTATTCGCTCAGCCGCAAGGCCGAGGGCGCCGGATATTTGAGCCGTTTGATGCAGTTGGGCGAGGAAGACATCCGTGCTGTGCCCTTGCCGGCCGTGGTTCAGAGCATGAGCGGCGAGATGGCCGTGGTGTACCGGATCACGCGCACAACGATTACCCTCGCCGATCCCATACGTGGGATCACTTTCGTTCCCTACGACGAGTTCTTGGACAACTGGGACGGGTCGATCCTGTCGATCACATACCTCCCCGACTTCGGTGCGATCGGGGCGGACGTTACCAAGATCTACAAACAGTTCCTGCCGTTGATGCGACCCTACTGGCCGATGGTTGGGCGCATTCTCGGAATCACGGTCCTCCTTAATATCATGGCGCTGATTCCGCCCTTCTTTACGCAAATCCTGATGGACAATGTGTTGCTGGTCGGCGATTGGGATTTGCTGGTGGTGCTCCTCATCGCCATACTGATCGGCACCCTTGTCGCCATGGTCACGGGAGCCGTTCGTGAGTTCCTGACCATGCACCTGATGCGGCGGCTGACGGCAACGCTGTTTATCCGGTTCTTCGGGCACATCCTGTCTCTGCCGCTTCTCTACCTGAAAAAATGGGATACCGGCGCCCTGACGGCCCGGTTCGAGGAAAACGAGAAAGTCCTCGAGATGGCCTCCAACGGCGGTCTCAAGATCGTCATGAACACGGTCAGCATCATCATCTACATACCGATCCTGTTCATCATGAACTGGAAACTGGCCTCCTTGGTCCTGTTCATCTCCCTTTGCATGGGCGCCATCGCCGTCTTTTGTGCGCCAACCATGCGCCGCTATGAGATCGAGAAGTTCGAGGCCGGCGCCGTCAAGGACTCCCACGTCATCGAGGTCGTCAACGGCATCGGCACCATCAAGGCACTGGCGCAGGAGAACGATTTCAGCCGCAAAGGGGCGGAACTTTTCTACAAAGAGCAAGAGATCGAGTACCGAAGCGAACGCTTCGACAACAAAATGGAACTGGGCATCGAGGTGCTCGATCAGGCCTCCGACATCCTGGTTCTCGGGTTAGGGGCCTTCATGGTTCTGCAGGGTCAGATGACCCCCGGGCAATTGATCGCTTTCAGCGGCGTCGCCAACAACGTCACCGACCCCGTCGAGGAACTGGCCGATTTCTATGATGAAATCCTGGAACTCAAGATTGCCCTCGATCGATTGAACGACATTCTCGGGGCGCCCCGAGAAGCTGTTCAAAGCGAGATCATCTGCCCGCCGTTGACCGGCAACGTCCGCTTCGAGAACGTCAATTTCAAATATACGGAGGACGGACCTCTCATCCTTACGGACGTCAATCTGGAGATTAAGACTGGGCAAAAGGTCGCTTTCGTCGGGCGCAGCGGGTCCGGGAAGTCGACATTGGTTCGGCTGGTCAACCGATTGTTGGAGCCGACAGACGGTACCGTATTTATTGATGATATCGATGTCGGGCGGGTCGATGTGGCGACCCTTCGCCAACAGGTCGGCGTGGTCGAACAGAAACCGTTCATCTTCAGCGGCACCGTCCGAGAGAACATCGCCAAGGCATCACCGACATTGCCGTTCGAAGCCGTCGTTTCGGCATCGACGCTGGCTGGGTGTCACGACTTCATCGATCAGTTCCCGATGAAATATGACACGCGCATCGGTGAAGGCGGTCGGTCCGTATCGGGCGGACAGAAACAACGCCTGATCATCGCCCGTGCCATCGCGCCCAACCCCAACATCCTTGTTCTCGACGAAGCGACTTCCGCCCTCGACAACGAGAGCGAACGGATCATCCAACGTAATCTGGACCGGATTATGAAGGACCGAACGACGCTGGTGATCGCCCACAGGCTGAGCACCATCCGGGACGCCGACATGATTGTCGTACTTGACGAAGGCAAGATTGCCGAGAAGGGCACGCACGACGAACTGATGACCAAAAAGGGCCTTTACCACTACCTCGCCACGCGGACCAACGTGTAGGGCCGGCGCGGTGGGATCGGAACCAACACATGACCAGCAGATTGTGATGAACCATGGCTGAAACACAACCTCAAGGATCGGGTCAAGTCGACGAGGAACAGTTCGAAAACCTCGATCGGCACGCGGAACGGCTTCGCTCAAAAGATGAAAGGTCGGAGGTCATTGAGGCCGTTCCGCCGATCATCATGCGGGGCGCGCTCTATTGTTTCATAGCGGTGATCGTGATTTCGACTGCGATCGCCTACTTCACCAAGGTCCACGTAAAGGTCAATGCGAAAGGGTTGATCGTCCCGGAGGGCCAGAACGTCGCCGTCGAGGCGCGCGAGGCGGGAGTCATTACGCAAGTCCATGTGGCCGCCGGTGATTTGGTCAAGAAAGGCGATCCCATTCTGACCCTGCAACGCTCCGAGTCCCGGATAGACCTTCGAACGATCGCCGAAAAACTGAACCTCGAGGAGGCCAAGCGAAAGCAGTTGGCCAATGCCAGGCGCGTCGCGCAGGGACTGCTGCAATCGCCTGAGATGGCCAGCGAGAAGGAACCCTCCCATTTTGTCGATGCGGGGCCGGCCTTGGCTCATGTCAACAATCTCCGAGGCAAACGGAAACTGCACCAGACCAACTCGGACAACATTAAGGACTTCGAGACCAACGAGAAGAAAATGACGTTGTCCCAGATCAGTCTCGCCCAGGAAACATTGCGTCGGCGCCGGCGGAACCTGGAGACCGCCAAGAAGACCCTTCAAACCCGGACGCAAGTTTTGGACCGGCGTAAAACTGAGCTCGCACAGATGGAGGACCTGGCAAAACGCAAGATCGTCCCGACCTCGCAGGTCAGTACCGCGCGTGACAACCTCATCCAGGCGGAGGGGCAGGTCAACGAACAGAACCAGCGCATCAGTCAGATGGAATTGAATATTTCCCGCTCGCAGTTGAACATCTCGAACCAGCGCACCCAATTGGCGAAACGGGAAAAAGCACTGAAAGATGCCTGGGAGAAATCCCTGACCGAGGTCGACCAAGCCATGGCCGATATCGGCAGCGCGATCACCACATTCGACAACACCATCGGCGCCCTCGATGCTTCGGTCAATTCGCTACGCAGCAAACTGCAGTTACAACGCCTGCAGATCGAGCACCTGAACGTCGTCAGTCCGGTGACCGGAACCGTCACCGCCATGAAGTTCACGACGGCCGGTCGCCTCGTCGCTCGCGGCAATCCCATCGCGACCATCGTACCCGAGGAAGCCAAACCGATGGTCCTGGCCTTCGTCAAAAACAAGGACGTCGCCTACATCAAGAAGGGCATTGAAGCGCGGGTCAAGGTGGATGCCTATCCATTCCGCCAGTTCGGCACGGTCCCGGCCACCGTGACCCGGGTCTATCCGCTGCCCGACAAACCGCAGTTTGCAGTGCGCATGGAGATGGGAGAACACAATCTCAAGGTTCGCGGCGAACCCGTCGTTTTGAAGCCAGGTCTGACCTTGCAGGCCGACTTGCTTACGGAAAAACGCCGTATCATCGAACTCATTTTGAAGAAAATGAAGTGATAAGTATGGTCGCAAACCGTCCCCCGCATCGGCAGAGTTGACGAATGGCCGAATCCCTCGCTGATAAGCTAGCTGATGTCCCAGCGTTTATGGCGCTCACTGAAGAAGAGCGGGCTGAAGTCGCGCGCCTCGGCGAGCTGATCAAAATGAAACCGGCGGAAATAATCTTCGCCGAAGGCGACCTTGAAGAGGGTGCCTATCTCGTGCTCGCGGGGCAGGTGGAACTGGTGATCAATCCGGACTCGGACCACCGAGTATCCGTGGACAGGCTCCATGAAGGCGCATTCTTCGCGGTCGACTCCATGTTCGAGGAGGAGACGGCGCGGCATCACGCGGTCATGGGTAACGAGGGCGGTATCGTACAGGTTATGCGCCGCCTCGACCTGGAGCAGTTCCTTGCCGCCAATCCGGCTATCAATGCCAAGGTTCAAAAAGCGCAACAAATGCATCTCGTGCTGGAGATTCTGGGTACGGCTCCCAGTCTCGCCAGCGTACCTGCACAGGGTATGGCGTCCTTGGCTGAAGATGCGGAGTTGGTGACGGCGACCGCAGGCACAAAAATCATCAAACAAGGCGAAGCCGAAGACCACTTGTTTATCGTTAAGACCGGCAAGCTTTACGTAACGCGCGACGAAGCACCTAATCACCGGATCGCCAGTCTCGGACCCGGTGATATCGTCGGCGAGATGGCGGTCTTAAAAGGAGAACGTCGAACCGCGAGTATTACCGCCGACGAAACGGTTGAGGCTTATCGCATTTCCGGCGACGCACTCCGTGAAGTCGTCAGATCCCATGAAGAGCTGGCCGCCAACCTTGATGAATTGATGCGGGTCCGTGTCGACGAGCTGTCACGCAAGGAAGAATTGCGACGCGAACGGCGCGCCGAGTTGGAGCGCAAGGAGTCCGAACGCCGGGAACGGATTGCCCAATCCGAAGAAGAAGCCAGAAAGCGATCTGAAACGGTCGAGGTCAAACAGGCCTGGTGGAAGCGTTTCACCAAGCCGCCGGCCGTCCGTCAGCACAGTGAGATGGATTGCAGCGCCGCCTGTCTGTGTACGGTCGTCAAGACCTACGGGAAGACGATCTCGATCAACGTTGCGCGCGAGGTCGCCCGTGTGCGTCAGGACGGCGCGTCGATGGCCAACGTCATTCGCGCCGCCAAGGAATTCGGTTTCGAGACGGAAGCCTATATGAGCACGGTCGAGCAGCTGCGCGAGAGAGATCTGCCGGCGATCGTCAACTGGAAAGGCTATCACTGGATCGTCGTCCACGAGATCAAGGGCGACATGATCATCGCCGCGGATCCGGCCCAGGGTCTGGTCGACATTACGCTGGAAGAGTTCGAGGCGAATTGGTCGCGCTACACCATTTTCATGAAGCCGACGGCGCGGTTCGAAGAACTACAGGAGAGCCCACCAACGCTGCGCGCCTTCGGCAAGTTTTTCGTTCCTTACAAAAGGATCATCTTCGAGGTCTTTGCGGCCGCGTTCTTCCTGCAAATCCTGAATGTCATGGTCCCGCTGTTCTCCAAGTTCGTCGTCGACGACGTCATCATGAAAGGCGACGAACAATGGTTGACCATGGCTTTGGTCGTCATGGCCGGGGTTTCGATCGTCAACATGCTGCTCAGCTATGTGAAGGACGAGATGACATTGCGCCTGACCATGCGCTGCAATCTCAACCTGATCAACCACGTCTACGATCGACTGTTGCGATTGCCGGTGAACTTTTACGAGAACCGCCGAACCGGCGACATCACGAGCCGCCTCGAGCAGCACGAAGAGATCACCAGTTTCATCACCGAAGACGGTCTTGAGACGTTCCTGAGCCTTTTTACGGCCGTCGCCTACCTATTCTTCATGTTTTATTTCAACGCAACGCTGACCTTTGCGGCGCTGTTCTTCATGTGTTTCGATTTCGTCATCATCCGTTACATCTCGCCGAGAATCCGCCAGATCAACCGCGAGACCTTCGTCAAGGAAGCGGAGCAGGAAAGCCATTTGATCAAATCGATCCGCGGTGCTGAGACCCTGAAGACCATGGGCGTCGATTTCATGGCCCGATGGAAATACGAGAACCACTTCGCTGCCGTCGCCAACATGGGTTTCAAGGAAGCGAAACTTGGGCAGATCGCCGGCCTGCTGTCGGGAACGCTCGACAGTCTCGGCGACATAGCCGTTCTGTTCCTGGGTGGCACCTTCGTCATCCAGGGCAAGATGACGATCGGCGAACTGATTGCCTTCACGGTTTTCACCAACGGTGTACAGGGTCCGATCAGTTCGATCATCGGCAAGTGGGACGAACTGCAGGAAGCCCTGGTGGCGGTGGAGCGGCTGAATGACATCCTGGAGAAGGATCCCGAATTCTCGTCCGATTACGAGCAGGATGAGGAGAAATTGCACCTGCCGCCGGTCCGCGGCGATATAGAGTTCCGTGGTGTCAGTTTCCGCTATGAACCCGACGATCAGTCAAACGTCGTTCAGAACATCAATCTGAAGATCAAGGCCGGCCAGAAGATCGCCTTCGTTGGTAGCAGCGGCTGTGGCAAGTCGACACTGCTCAAGTTGCTTTATGCCTTCTATCCACCGAGCAGCGGGCAAATCCTGCTCGACGGGTTCAGCACCAAGGAAGTGTCGATCCCCTCGCTCCGACGACAGATTGCCATGGTTCCCCAAGACAGTTTGATCTTCAAAGGTACGATCCGACAAAACATCGCGCTTGCCAACGAAGACGCCACTTTCGAGGAGATTCGCGAAGCCGCCGAACTGGCGGGCGCCGACGAGTTCATCGGCAAGATGCCGGCCGGATACGAAAGTATAGTCGAAGAGCAGGGCGCGAACCTAAGCGGCGGTCAGCGTCAGCGACTGGTGATCGCGCGGGCGTTTCTCCAGCAGGCTTCCATTCTCGTGATGGACGAAGCGACGTCGGCGCTCGACAACGAGACGGAGCGTGTGGTGATGGATCACGTCAAAGCGCGTTTCGCCGACAAGACGGTTATCATGATTGCGCACCGTCTATCGACCATTCGCCACGCGGACCTCATCGTCGTCCTGAACAACGGGCTAATTGCGGAAAGCGGGACTCACGAAGAACTGATGGATGCCAAGGGTTTGTATTATTATCTTTGCGCCCGCCAGGTGACAGTCGAGTAGCTTTTAGCCGTCGTTCAAGTCGTCAATGCTGACGACCGCACGCTCCAGCAAGCTTTCCAGGAGTTGGTCGAATAGGCGATTTCGGACTTCGTCCTCAACGTCGTCGAGCTCCGGCCGATGGATGTCCGAGACGAGGAACAGTCCGAACCCTTCCTCGAGTTTGATCGGGCCGATGAGTTCGCCGGGATCGACGCTGAACACGGATACGCTGATTTCCTCAGGTACTTCCTGTCGTGTCAGGCGCCCGACGTACCCACCCAACGGTGCGGTTTCCAAATCGACGGAATGTTCCATAGCTTCCAAATGGAAACTCGTCTCGCCGGCGCCAACGCGTTTTACGATACCCTCTGCCGTCGCCTTGTCCTTCACCCGTGCACCGTAAAGCGTAACCCGCGTGAAATCCTCCCGGTGCTCGGCAAAGTAACCAGCAACGTCGTCTCGGGCGAACGACTGCCAGATCTTCTCCTGCAGGATCAGGTGAGCACAGGCCGATTGAAAATCGCCCAGTGAAAAGCGGTTCGCCGTCAACCAGCTCTCGGTATTGGCGGCACTTTCGAGGCCGAGTTCCCGACGGACTCTGTCGATCACGTCTTGAAGTTCGCCTTCGCTGACCGCAATTCCGGTTTCCAGCGCGTATTGGCGTATCAATGCGCGATCCCGCGTCGCCTCCACAAACGATGGGGTGTCCTCAATCGCCGACCAGCATAGGGCTTCGGAAAGCGAAATGCCTTTTCCGTTGACCTGTAGGAAACCACCCATGGAATCGAATCGATCTCAAAACTTGGACTAGATTCGGATATTTACACGATCTTAGCGATGCCACAAGCAGGTGCCGACGACCGACAGTAATAATTTTCTCTTTGTTTTCAAATATTTCGGCCTTTTTCCACCAGGCTCGCGATTATCTCGCCGATTTTCGTTTGCACCACATTCGAAATCCTTCATAACTTTTTACTACGGGGTTTCTGGAAATCACCGATGAGTGTGGACGCGGTAGTGCGCGGTTTGCATCGAAAATTCACCTACGGATTTGGAGCGGGTATACGCCTGTCGGTAATCGCGGCTCCGGTATCGCTGGTGCTGTCGTCGCAGGCGGCAGCGGTGACTTTACAGGAAGCTCTAATACACGCCTACCAGACCAACCCCCAACTGCTCGCCGGTCGCGAAGCATTGCGGGTGACAAACGAGCAGTATCCGCAAGCCATCGCTCAATGGCTGCCAACGGTCACTGCGGAGTCGTCGGCCGGACGAAACATTTCCAAGTCCGATCAAGACGGTCATTCGATGTCGACGACGCAGACGTTCAACAACGCGATTTCCTTCAGTCAGACGTTGTACGATACTGTTGATAAACTCGGTCTGGAGAATTCGGCTTGAAACTTCTTACCCACTGAGCCGCACCATGCATTCTTGAGACGAAGGGATCGGTCAAAGAAGCCGAATTTTCGCCCTGGAGCCG